>ODAI012824344.1_pt1 | contig 35185 bp, 57 predicted proteins | sample 1539321 | NCBI WGS metagenome assembly ODAI01 (sample SAMN02144231, study PRJEB22623) | gut metagenome | biome: sheep rumen | host: Ovis aries | place: New Zealand
AGATTTAGTCTGAGAGGCGTGCTGTGACAAGAGAAGACATCCTGACGGGCGCCACAGAACTTCTGGGTGCCCTCGGGGTGAGCGAAATAGACAATGTTTTACTGGGATTTCTCTGCGACAGCACGATGGAGCGGATCCGGAACAAGATCAACAGCGACGAGATCCCGGATGACCTCTATCACATGTGTGTGCGTGTCACAGCAGGGGATTACCTGAAAGCGTTGTTTAATGCTGGGAAGCTTGACATCGAAGGCCTGGACTTCTCCGCGGCCGTGTCGAAGATCCAGGAGGGCAAGATCGACATCACCCTGGCCTCCGGAAACGGCACGATGACGGCGGACCAGAAGGCGAACGCGCTGATCTCCGCACTGACAGAAATGGACCTCGACGAGATCTACAGGCACAGGAGGCTGGTATGGTGATCCAGAATGCAGCTTACGAACAGGCCATGAAGAGCCTGTGGACGGACCTGTGCACGTGCAGGATCCGGCAGAAGACGAAAGACCCGGTAACGGGGCTGACAGATACTGAGCCGGTAACGCTCTTCGAGGACGAGCCATGTCTCTTTAACTTTGAGACGGTGACCGCAGCAGACGGTGATGAGGTGGCGACCACAGCCCAGGCTGTGACGCTGATCATCTCCAGTACAGTATCGGTCCCCGCCGGATCCAGCGTGACGATCCTCCGGGACGGCAAGACCTACAGCTATAAGCGGTCCGGTCTCCCGGCCGTGTACTCTTACCACCAGGAGATCCCGCTGGAAGCAGAAGGGCGGTATGCGTAATGGCTGATATCAATATCTCGTTCAACTGTTCGGATATCGAGGCCTTCCAGAAGGCCATGGAACAGCTCTGCGACCACGAGATCGAACAGATGTACAAGGATACGTGCAAAGACTTCACGAAGAGCCTTCTGAGCAAAGTGAAGAAGAACACTGACACGGGCAAAGCTCCTGACTACATTGACGATGATGTCTATGCGAAGTACTGGTCCGGGTATACAGGGGGTCAGCTCAAAGATAGCTGGCACCCGCAAGCCATCGAGAAGAAAGGCTCAAACTGGACCTGCGGTATCGAGACAAATGTCGAGTACGCCTTGTACTATGAATACGGTCATCGTCAGGACGTCGGGCGCTTCGTCCCACAGCTCGGGCTGGCGCTTAAGAAGCCTTTTGTGGAGGGGAAGCACCCTGTCGAAAATGCGATGGGTGAAATGCGGAAGCAATTCTCCAAAATAGCCGACAAGAACATCAGGAAGGCGTTACGGAGGTTAGAGGATTATGACAAATAAGATCATAGACGCCATAGCTGTCACGCTGTACACGAAGTTCGGAAAAGATTACGAGTACTACAAGGAAGATCTCCCGCAGGGCCTCAGTGAGCCCTGCTTTTTTATCAAACTTGTGGAATCCGACTTCGCCACGGAGACCATCGGCAGTAAGCGGAAGGGACACTCCTTTGACATCCATTACTTCCCGACGGAAGGCCGGAAGAACAGCGAGATGTTCGACGTCGCAGATGTCCTTGTCTGGCTCCTGCAGACCGTGACGGCCGCTGACGGCACTAAGTACCGGGCGCTGAACGTCAACTACAGCATCGTCGACGACGTGCTGCACTTCATGGTCGACTACGACGCCCATGTCAGCCTGGACAACGGACAGCCGGCCGACTACATGGAAGAGCTGGATCAGACCATTACCGAAAAGGAGAACAGTAATGCCTAAGAAGAAAGAGCCTGAAAAGGAAAAGAAAAAGCAGGAAGCGCCCCGGTTTTCCAAGGGGCACATTCTGATGATGAAGCGTTATGTAGAGCGCCAGGATCTCCTGAGCGTTCTGCTGGACGAAGCGTGCCTCTACACCCACGAGGAAGTGGAGGCCATTATCGATGATTTCATGAAGAATTAGAAAGAAGGTGAAGCTATATGGCTTTAGGTGGCGGCACATTCACCACTATGAACAAAGTCCTGCCGGGTGCATATATCAACTTCGTCTCTTCGACCGGTCTCGCTCCGGTGAACGTAGACAGAGGCGTGGTAGCCATGGCTATGGACTTTGACTGGGGCCCGGAAGGCGAAGTGTTCAAAGTGACCCAGGACGACTTTTACAAGAACGCCTGGAAGTACTTCGGCCACGCCGCTGAAGATGAGGCGATGAAGCCCCTCCGGGACCTGTTCATGAACGCGGCCTCCGCGTACTTCTACCGGGCTCAGACCGGAGGTGCGAAGGCGGCGTGCACATTTGCTACGGCGAAATACCCCGGCACTGCCGGCAACCGGCTGAAGATCGTGATCCGGGCGAACGAGGCAAGCACCCAGCAGAGCCCGCTGTACGATGTACTGACCTTAGCAGACGACATCGTCGTGGACACCCAGATGGCGGTATCTGCCATGAGCGGCCTGGTAAATAACGAGTATGTGGAATGGAAGACGAGCGCTACTATCGCAGCGACTGCAGGCACGGCCCTGACAAGCGGTACGAACGGGACATCCTCCGCATCCACACACCAGCTGTTCCTGGATGCGATCCAGAACTACCAGTTCAACATCCTCGGATGCTACTCCACCACCGCAGCGATCCAGGCGCTCTACGTTGCCTTCACGCAGCGGATGAGAGACCAGATGGGCGTCAAGTTCCAGCTGGTCATCCATGACTACGCAAACGCCGACTACGAAGGTGTGATCAATGTCAAGAACAACACCGGACTGGACCTGGTACCGTGGGTGTGTGGTGCTGAGGCGGCCTGCCCGCTCAACCGCTCCATCTCCAACAAGGTCTATGACGGCGAATATGATGTGTCTGCGAACTACACCCAGACTCAGCTGGAAGCATCCCTCGCTGCAGGCGAGTTCGTGTTCCACAGAGTAGGCGACGAGTTCCGGGTACTTCAGGACATCGACACCCTGGTGAGCTACACCACGGAAAAGACCGACCTGTTCCGGGAAAACCAGACTATCCGGGTCATCGACTACATCGGCAACTATGTGGCCGGTATTTTCGACACCCAGTACTACGGAATCGTGACCAATGACGCAGCAGGCCGGAACCAGCTGCGGGGCGACATCATCACCCTGCTGAAGAACCTGCAGTCGATGGGTGCTGTCATCGAGTTCTCCACGAACGACGTCACAGTGACCGCAGGCGAAGAAAAGGGCGTAGTGATCGTGACGATGGCTATCACCGTAGCAGGCACGATGACCAAACTTTACATGACCGTTGTGGTCAATTAATGGAGGTGAAACGATATGGCAGTAAATGCACCGATTTTAAACGCGGTAGACACCATCTCCGGAGGTGAAGCTGAATGCTACATGGTCGCGAATGGGAAGCGGACATGGCTGATGAATGCGACAAAAGCGACGGCCACGTACAAGAAGAATAAGAACCCAATCCGCGTGCTTGGATCCAGAACCTCCCGCCATAAGAACAACGGCGGCGAAGGCACAGGCACGATGAGCTTCTTCTACAACTCCTCCGCGTTCCGGAAGATGATGCAGGATTATAAGGAATCCGGCGTCGACACCTACTTTGAGATGTACATCACCAACAACGACAGTACCTCTTCCGTAGGCAGACAAACCACGCGTCTGGAAGGCGTCAACCTGGACAGCATCATCGTGGCCATGTTCGACGTGGATCAGGACGGCGCCCTGGTGGAAGACGTCCCGTTCACTTTCGATGACTGGTATCTGATGGAAGAGTTCGCTGAGATCGACAGGATGGTATAGGAGGTCATATGAGTCTTAAATCGTTTTTAAAGCAGAACGTAAAACCGGCCCAGCACGAAAAAGTGCAGATCTCCAACCGTATCATCGACCAGGAGACCGGAGAACCCGAATACTGGGAGATCCGGGCCCTGGACTCCTACGAAGTGGACGAATGCGAACGGCAGGCGACGAAGCTCCAGAGGGTCGGTAAGACTGACCGCTATGAAGCCCAGACCGATCAGGGCAAGTTCGCACTGATGACGATGACACGCGCTATCGTCTATCCGGATCTGACAGACCAGGAGCTGCAGGACTCCTACGGGGTGAACAACCCTGAGGATCTGCTGTGTAAAATGCTCCTTCCGGGTGAACGGCAGCAGCTGGTCATCATCTGCAACAGGCTCAACAATTACGAACAGAGCCTGGACGATGCTGTTGAACAGTCAAAAAACTGATAGACGAAGACCCGGAGGCGTTCTACGCTTATCTGGGTTTTCGTGACCATCATATACTGCCTTCTGATTTCGTGGCTTTACCGGTCCAGGAGCGGGGCTTCATCATAGCCTCTATGCAGAAGGAATACGAGGATAAGAACAACGCCATGAAAGAGGCAGAACGAAAGAACAGGAGGTGAGCATCTAAATGGCAGTAACAATGGCAGCAACCATGACCCTAAAGGATGCTTTTACCCCTACCGCCCGGCGGATCACCTCTGCGGTGAGATCCCTGTCGGGTAACCTTAACACTTTAGGGTCCCAGGCATCTGCGCGCAGCATCGACTCCTCCGGCATCCAGGCCATCGGCCGGGAGGCTGAGGAAGCGAGGGAAGAAGTAGAAGACCTGGGCGATGCGCTGGAAGATGCGGGGCGCGAGGCGTCCAACCTTGGCGGCGGATCCGGGGGCGGAGTGACGTCTCTGATCAGTAAGTTCAAAGGAGCGGCACTGGCTGCGGGCGGGATCGCCATCGCACTGAAGGCCGCCCAGGACGTCATCCCTGCGCTGGCGAAGCTGTCCGATGAGATCACCTCGTCCGATGCACGGCTCGGCCTGGTCACCGATGACGTGGACGCCCTGAAGGGCAAGCTGATGGACGTCGCTTCGGCTTCCAGGGCTTCCTACATGGATACAGCGGACATGTTCACCCGGTTGGCCAATAATGCCGGGGACGCATTCAACAACGACCAGAACGAGATCCTGGCCTTTACAGAGCAGATCAGCAAGATGATGGCGATAGCCGGCGTCTCCGGGCAGGAGGCAAGCGCTTCCATGACCCAGCTGACGCAGGCCCTGGCATCCGGGACGCTGAGAGGTGATGAGCTGAACTCCATCATGGAGCAGGCGCCCATCATCACGAAGACCATCGCGGACAGCCTGGGCGTATCGACAGGCGAGATCAGGCAGCTGGCTTCCGAAGGGAAGATCACTGCGGAGATCGTCAAGAACGCCATCCTGGGCGCTGCGAACGAGACGAATGCAGCGTTCGACAAAATGCCGGTGACCTGGTCACAGGCTACCACGAAGATGAAGAACATCGGGCTCATGGCACTGACGCCTCTGCTGCAGGGGATCAGCAAGCTGGCGGACTTCGTCGGGAACCACATGCAGACGCTCATGCAGTGGGGCTCGACACTCTCCGGGATGCTCAGCAAAGTCACGGAGAACCTCAGCAAGCACAGCGCCATGTTCGCTGCGATAGGCACGGCTGTGGGCAAGGTCGTGACGCTGGCCATCAACGGCCTGTCGGCGATCTTCTCCATCTACTCTGCCGAGATCGATTTCATCCTGACAGGGGTGGAGAAGGTAGTCTCCGCGGTGGCCGGAGGCATCAACGTGGCCATCGTAGTGGCCACCAGCCTCTTCCGGACCATACAGACCGGAGTCTCGACATCGTGGCAGTCCATCAAGAACCTCGGGTCCAACATCAAGACACTGGCGGAACAGGTCAAGAACGCATTACTGTATGCGCTCTACTCTGTGACGGCAAAGCTTGAAGAGTTCACGAACAAGCTGAAGGGCCTGGTGGGGATGTCGGTGGACACGTCCACCTATGACAGCTACGTGGCCAAGGCCCAGTCGGCAAGGACCGCCATGACATCGGCTTCCTACAAGCCTGTGGGCGCCACGTGGAGCTCTGACCTGAGCAAGTCGAAGATCAAGGCCGCTTATGCGGAAGGCTCTGACCTGAACCGGTTCCTGAAGTCTTCGTCCACCGATACCTCGATGAGCATCAACACCGGGGCATACGGGAACACTGCTCTCAGTGCTTCCGGGGACGCGCTGGCGGATTCCGCAGCGACAACGGCGCAGAACACCGGAAGGATCAACAGCACCCTGTCAGATCTGAAGGAGTCCATCAGCGAGATCACTGAGATGATGGAACGGCAGATCGTGAACAGCTTCACGAGCACGCAGGTCAACATCGACATGTCCGGAATGGTCAACAAGCTGGAGAGCGACGTCGACGTGGATGCGTTCTACTCTGAGATCGGGACGCGCCTCATGGACTACGTCATCGCCGGCACGGAAGGGGGTCACATGTAATGTACCGGATATATATCGCGGGCACTGTGATGCCCCTCGCACCTGAAAAGATAACTTATAAGATCAAGAACCGGAACGAGGTCAAGACCCTCATAGACGGTTCTGAGATCACGATACCGAAAAAGGTAGGGCTTACGGAGATCAGCTTCTCGCTGCGACTCCCCGGGAAGCGCCTGCCTTTTGCTATTTATGACTATAACCGCTTTATGAACCCACTGCGGTACCTGGACCTTTTCGACACGCTGAAGAACTCCGGCAAGCCTTTTATGCTGGACATCGCACGGCTGGACGACAAGGCCACAGAGATCTACCAGGCGTCTGCGATCACACAGAGCAGCAGCATCGTCCGGGTGGGTGCAGACGGGAAAGCCCCTCCGGGACTGCTCCCGGGGACGCAGGTCGTCACGGCCGGCGGTGTGTGGCAGATCTCTGCAGTGAACCCGGACGGTTCCTACCAGTCCCACAAAGTGGCGGACAGCGTGAACGTGCAGGCGAACGGCAAGGCCCCGAAGGGGCTCAAGGCCGGCACCTACGTGGTCACTGCGGGAGGCCTGTACAAGATCACGGCGGTCAACCGTGACGGGTCCTACCAGTCTGTCAAGGTATCGGACGACATCGCATCTGTACGGTTGGAGACCCAGTCCGACAGCACTGCAGTCACGCTGGAAGACTATACCGTGGAAGACCGGGCTGAAGACGGGGATGACATCATGGTCAATCTCACGTTCCGGCAGTGGCGGTACTATGCCACCCAGTACGTGGCGAAGGAGAACGGCAGGAACGTCCTGAAGTCCGTCGGCGGTATCTCATTGCAGGCGGCTGTGCCTTATACATACATGACGCAGCAGGGAGACACGCTCACCGGCATCGCCAAAAGGTTCTTCAATGACAGCACCCAGTGGGAGAATATCTACCAGATGAACCAGGACACCATAGAGCAGAAGGCCAAGGATCACGGCTATTCCAGCTCCGTGCGCGGTTCCCGCCTCTTCCCGAACACGATCCTGAAGCTGCAGATCATACCGGAAGAAGACACGGACCTGCAGAACATGAGATGGTGGGGGTGATAGATCATGGCTACTACATGGATCTGGCCCCTTCCGGGGTATACCCGGGTAGGAAGCCCCTTCGGCATGCGGATGCATCCGATACAGCACGTGATGAAGATGCACTCCGGGCAGGACATCTCCGCTCCTTCGGGCACTCCGATCTACGCATCGAGAGCCGGAAGGGTCTCGCATGCAGGATGGAGCGGAGGCTACGGGAACCTGGTCAAGATCGACCATGGAGACGGATACGAGACACGATACGCCCACCAGAGCAAGATCGCGGTAAAAGCAGGCCAGCAGGTCTCTGCCGCCCAGCTGATCGGGTACGTCGGGTCCACAGGGCTGTCCACCGGGCCTCATCTGCACTTTGAGGTCCGCAGGAACGGGACAGCACTCAACCCGATGTCTTTCGTCAAGGCTTCCCACAGCCTTACCGGATACACGAGCACCGGGAGCGGGTCTTCCGCTGCCGGGGTGGATGACTATTCCGCTTCCGACGTGGCGAACGATACAACACCGCAGACGAAGCCCATCACCACTGTCACGAGCAAGCTGACGGTGGGCAAGTCTGCTGCCAGCAGATACAAGGAGCTGACAGCCCTCGACTCCGTTATCGACGGGTACGAGCTCCTGATCCAGAACGACAAGGTCTATGCGCCTATCGTCCTGAACGACATCCAGCTGGACCAGTCCAGGAAGAACACACCGTCCTCCCTGACTTTCCAGGTCCTCAAATCCGAAGGCCTGGACATCCAGGAAGGCAACGCCGTCTCCCTCAAAGTGAACGGCCAGAAGGTCTTCTACGGCTATATCTTCAGCAAGAAGAGGAACGAGCTCAACGCCATCACGGTGAAGTGTTACGACCAGCTGAGGTACCTGAAGTCGAAGGATACGATCTCCTACACGGACAAGACCTACGCCGACCTCGTCAAGATCCTGGCTGACTCTTATCAGCTTGTGTATGGAGACCTGGCAGACACGAAGCACAAGATGACGAAAATCGAGGAGTGCAGTCCGCTCGAGATGCTGTCCAACGCATCCGATGAGACCATCATGAACGGCGGGGAGATGTATATCTTCTACGATGACTTCGGGAAGCTGACCCTGAAGGCGCTGAAGGACATGCTGGTCCCCATCATGATCACGGAAGACACGGCGATGGGGTACGAATACGAGACCACCATCGACAGCGGGGTCTACAACCGCATCAAGATCGCCCAGGACAACGGGCTGACCGGGGAGCGGGAGACCTACGTGATCCAGGACGAGGACAGCCAGGCACGGTGGGGCGTCCTGCAGCACTACATCAAGCTGCAGTCCGAGACCACATCCTCGGCACCGACAGGCGGAGGGACGCCGGCGGATATCTCCGGGGAGGCGAACACGGCAGCAGCCATCTTCGCCTATCTCGTATCCTGCGGGTACACCGATGCAGGGGCTGCCGGGATCATGGGCAACATGTTCGCAGAATCCGGACTCAGTACGACAGCGACGAATCCAAGCTCCGGAGCATATGGCCTGTGCCAGTGGCTCGGAGGCCGGAAGACGGCGCTGAAGAATTACGCTGCGGGGCAAGGCAAGCCGATGTCTGACCTGCAGACCCAGCTGGGATTCTTCCAGAAGGAAATGACCGAACAGTACTCCGGAAGCACCTGGAGCGTTAACGGCGTGCCTCTGAGGACATACCTGTGCAGGGTAACGAGTGTCCAGGATGCGGAATACTGGTTCCTGCGGAAGTTCGAGAGAGGCTCAGCTGCGGAGATCCGCCAGTCCGAGCCGAAAAGACTGTCGAAAGCCCAGGGCTATTTCAATTCCTTCTCCGGAGGGAAATACAAGAATTATCTAAGCGGTAATTACGGCACCCAGACGAGAGAGGCGAGCCAGACGAGGGACGCAAGCCCTACGACGCAGGACGGCAAGATCGACACGACGTCCATCAAGAACGGGGACGAAGCGACGATCACGGCTCTCGGGAAGACCCTGCTGAACTACTACAACCGTAAGCAGAGACGGCTCTCCGTCACAGGATGCTTCGGGTCCGTGTACGTACGTGGCGGGTCCTGCATATACGTCAAGCTGAACCTGGGCGACATGGTCGTCAATAACGTGATGCTGGTGGAACAGGTCACGCACCATTTCAATGACGGCGTCCACACGATGGACCTGAAGCTGTCCGGAGTAAGGGGTGAGTTCAATGTTTGATGGTAATCAGATGGTAGAGGCCATCAAGCTGGCGGCCCTGGACGTGGTGGAAAGCACGTACCCGGTGCGGGTCGCCTTCGGAACGGTGACAGGCACCGACCCGCTGCAGGTTAGGCTGTCTTCCCAGCTGACGCTGACAGACAGGCAGCTGCTTAGGACCTCTGCGGTAAGGGACAAGACCTACACGGTCCCTGTGCCGGAGCTGCAGATCGACATCGAGGTGACGCTGGACGACGGCCTGAAGCTGGGGGAAACAGTCCTGCTCCTGCGGGTGCAGGGCGGGCAGAAATACATAATTATGGACAGGGTGGTGATATAAATGGCTACACTGCCTGAATTTGAAGCTCTTCTCGGTGAATATGACACCGAGATTTCTCATGTAGACGAGACCTGGGAAATAGACTGGGTCAATAAACGGATAAAGACAAACACGATCACCGGCCGGGAAGCGGTGAAGCAGGCGATCTACCTGATCCTGAACACCGAAGCCCGGAAGTGGGCTATATACAGTCCTGAGTACGGAAACGAAGTAGAGACCTATATCGGGGCACCGAAGGAGATCGCCCTGGGAAGGCTGCAGAACGCCATCACAGACGCGCTTCTGCACGATGACCGGATTGTATCGGTCGACGGTTTTCTCTTCTCTCAGCCGGACAGGGGGACTGTGGCCGTGCAGTTCACGGTCCACACTGTGACAGCCGGGGCCGTTACCGTTAACGAGGAGGTGACTATAAGCTAATGCTCTATTCAGAAGTAAATACTTTCGACAAGATCGTGTCGGATATCATGGGCTACCTCCCCAGCAACGTGGACACCCGGGAAGGCTCGGTCATCTATAACGCTGTGGCCGGCGTAGCCGGACGGCTCACCGAGCTGTATGCCGACATGGACCGTTTCCAGAGCGAACTGGATCCGAGGACGGCCACCAGGGATGGCCTGGAGCGGGCCTGTGCGAACAGAGGGCTCTCGCCGTTCCCGGCAACGGCTGCGATCGTCACGGGCCGGTTCAGCCCGGCAGGGCTTGCCATCGAAGGGGAGCGGTTCTCCCTGGAGGGCATCGTATACCAGGCCGGGGAGCTCATCAGCACGGAAAATGATTTCGACACGTACTCGCTGGTGTGCGAGACGCCGGGCGAGATCGGGAACGCCATGGGCGACCTCATCCCGCTGGATACCATCTCCGGGCTCCAGACCGCAGCGATCACGGACGTGACTGTCCCGGGCGAAGATGAAGAATCGGACGAGGCACTGCGGCAGAGATACCTGAACAGCTTCGAGGCTTACGGCTTCGGCGGGAACATCACGGACTATAAGGAAAAGATCACGGCCCTGTCAGGGGTAGGTGATTGCAAGATCTACCCTGCATGGAACGGAGGCGGGACCGTGAAGGTGGTCATCGTCGACCCGAACTACGCGTCCCCGGAACAGACCATCGTGGACTATGTACAGGATCAGGTCGACCCGATTGGCTCCCAGGGGCAGGGCGTTGGCACCGCTCCGGTCGGGCACACCGTGACCGTGGTGGGAGCGGGCGTGACCGAGATCGATGTCACTGCGGTGGTGACCTACGAGGACGGCTACGCGCAGCCGGACCTGCTTGAGGACATCAAGGCGGTCATCGCTGAGTATTGCAGCGAGCTGAACGCGACGTGGTCGACCAAGAGCATCGTGGTGCGGGTCTCCCAGATCGAAGCGAGGATCCTTGATATCCCGGGGGTCGTGGACATCACCGGGACGACCATCAACGGCGCGGAAGCGAACCTCGTGATCACCGGCGACAACACTGTGGCAGGGGGGCTGTTCAATGGATTATAAGACCTATAAACCGATGATCGAGCTCCTGCCGTACTTCCTCCGGGATGTCACGGAGTACAACGCCCTGTATACGGCCTTCGAGGTGTATTTCCTGGACTTGGGACAGGAGATCCAGCGGATGCGCCTCAGGGTATTCTATGACGACCTGGACGAAGCAGGCTGCGAGATGTGGGAGGACATCATGGGGCTCTCCGTACGGCAGGGCGCGACCTTGCAGGAGCGGATAGATGCGATCAAGTCGACCGCAGCGAACTACCCGCCGTACACGGATGAGACCCTGGAGGCCCGCCTGACGCATCTGCTCGGGGAAGACGGCTACCGGATCACGCGGGACTACGACAATTACTCGATACTGATCGAACTGTACCTGTCGGACAAAGGCGCCGGCAAGGATGTGGAGAACATGCTCCGGAACATCCTCCCGTGCAACCTGGACGTGTTTATCCGGTATCTCTACGAAACATGGTTCGACTGCTACTGCGGCGACCTGTATGGAGGTGAGATCTAAAAGTGAAAGATAGATTACCGACCTATCCCGGCCGGATCCGGCTGGTTCCGGTGCCGGGGCAGGCGAATGTATACGACCTGGAGCGGGCCGACGAGGCCACCCAGGAAGGCACGCCGCTCAATAAGGCGAACCTCCTGGACGACCAGACAGCAGCCAGGCTCGGGGGCGACAGGAACATGTCCGTCAACGATGCGCTGAATGTGATCATCGACGACGCACGCATCATGATCGGCGATGTCGTGCGGTCGACCGGGGACATTCCAGACGGATGGCTGCCGATGGACGGCACGGAGATCGACCCCGACGTTTATCCGACCTTATACAAGATGAGGGCGTATAACGGACGCGTCGACGTGAGGGCTTCCTTCAACGGGGTTACCAACCCCGACGTCTGGAAGCAGCTGTGGCTCAAGAAGATCAACGACTACTACATTGGAATGGCATATGGCACTCTTTTCTACCAGCCTGTATCGGGCGGGACATGGAAAAGGAGAGACCTTACCGCAGCACTGCTGGAGACCCATCACAAACTGGGGCCTACCGACATCGCATGGGACGATGTAAATGAGCAGTGGCTTATCGTGGCCGGGATGAAGGCGACAGACAGCAGCTCTTCTGCTATTTCCAGATGCAAACTGTTCAAAATGGCGACGCTGACGGCGACCCCTGTGAAGATCTTCGACGACCAGAACTACAGCGGCGGACAGGCCCCCGTCTATATCCACAAAGAGGGTCAGTACTTCGTGATCAATGACAACGCATACGATAACGCGACAGCCATGAACCACAGAGCGCGGATGTATGTCACTTTAGACCCGAACAACGAGGAATGGACAGACCTCGCAGATGTAACCATCGGGGACCTTCGGTATAAGAATTCTCTTACTTATGCCGATGGGCGTTATATCGTCGGCGGGGACATCAATGAAGGTGATACACAGGCCCCGGCCTTTGCTTATGCGGGACAGGGCGAAGACCTGCTCTCCGGGACGTGGACGACGAAGAAGGTCGCTGACGGTGTGGCCTCCGGGACTCCTGCACGGTATATCCTGGTGAACAACATCGTGTGGATGCCGAAAAGCAACGCCTATCTTTTCTCCTGCGGTGAACAGGGGGCGGGCTCCACAGAAAGCAAATACTACCGCCGTTCACTGACAGGAATGACGCATGCGCTGTCGGCTGCACTTGGCAGCACGACACCGGAGACCCTGTACACGGACGGGATCCTGTACACTCAATCGGGAGCGTACAAGGACGAAGCGACCAACACGGGAAGCCCATTCGGCATCGCCTATACAGATTCCCTTGCGGAACCAGAAAAGATGACGGAAGACGGCCTGATAGCATCGATCAATTCGTCCGGCACTCTTCTGGTGATGGCTTGCATCAAAACGCTGCCCGACCTCGGAGCCGAGGACGGACTGATTTATAAGATCAAGGCGACCGGCTCGCCGGCTTCCGGAGGCGGGGACGACCCCGGCTATGAGCCCGGATGGGATGAACTTGAATTCACAGACCCGAACAACGACGGGCATATTGTCATTACAATGGGAGGTGACTGATTAATGTTAAAAGGAACCAAGAGACCCCTTGAGACCCAGGATCTTGATATCCAGAACTGGGTCGCTGACGTAGTCCAGGCGACGGAGAACGTCGACATCATCAGCGACGGCGTCCTGTACACGGACAACCCTGTCCGGCAGGTACTCGTCGCCTCCGAAGACGACCTCGACCAGCTCGACGAATACGCGCCGGGCACGATCGCCTTCACCGGAGGGTATACGAACATCTGGCAGAAGACAGTAGGCGGCGGCTGGATCGCCATCGTCACTGAAGAAGAGGGGGGCGAATAAATGAACCTTGGAATGATCATCGCACTGATCCGGAACAGTATCGGACCGGATGCCAAGACCCTTAAATTCACTGACCCGGACGGCGACGGCAGCATCAAAGTGACCGTCGTCTCCTCAGCAGAATCGGAAGCAGAATCGGAATAGGAGGACTGAGAAATGGCAAGAAAAAAATTTAAAGATATCAAATTCCCCGGCCTTCCGAATACTTACTTTGTGCCGGAGATCGACGCTACCCTGTCGACTGAAGGGGCTACAGCTGACGCCAAGGCGGTCGGTGATGCCCTGGATCTGAAGCCCGACAAGACCGAACTGGAAGAAGCCATCGACGACCTTGACGAACGCAAAGCCGAGATAGACGGCTATTACGAAACACTTACGTCCGGTCAGACCGAACAAATCATCGCCACCGAAGCAATCACCGACACCGAGCCGTACATCTACCGCCGTGCAGGTGGCAGAAACGACATCGGCGACAGGGCTGTGGAGAAGCTGGTCGGTGGGTCTGTGGTGTGGAATCAGTTGATGCCAAAGAGAACCGTGCGATATGAATTTAATGATTGCACAGTAGAAAGCAACGGGGACGGGCGTTATATTGTTACCGTCCTTACAGATAATTACACAGGGCATACGGATAACACGGTGCCACTTCCGGCATCTGCTGTTACTCCGAACCACGTTTATTTATGGCTCGGTCAAAACGGCGGTATAAAGGCGTATTTGAAGAACTATTATAAATATACGAATAGCATATTTAAACCGGCATCCTCTTTATATAGTAATATAGCGTTTTATTTTACAAATGTCCCAGCCGGAACTTATGACGTTTATTTGCAATTCATCGACCTCACAGCCGTCGTAACTCCATTAATCGCCGACTACATTTACACCCTTGAGACCGCCAACGCTGGCGACGGAGTAGCGTGGTTTAGGAAGTATTTCCCCGGTATTTACTACGAATTTTGTGAACCGCACTTTGAACACGTGCAAGTCTCTGCTAAAAATACAGTAGGGTTTAATCAATGGGATGAAGAATGGGAAGTAGGCGGCATCATCGCAAGCACAGGACAAAACGGTTCGGCAAACGACAGAATCAGAAGCAAAAACTATATCCCGTGCTTTCCGAATACCGCATATTACTTCTTGCTTGGTGGTTCTAACTGGAATTACTTTTTATATGACGCCGATAAAAACTATATTGGTTGCGGCGAAACATATAATGATAATCGGGTTATAACTACGTCAGACAATGCTCGGTATATCCGTTTTTTGAAACTCGGCACGACCTACAACCACGACATCTGCATCAACCTCCACGGCGACCGTGACGGCGAGTACGAAGCATACAAGAAACGCACATACCCTCTTGACAGCAGTTTGACGCTTCGTGGGATTCCAAAACTGGATTCGGCGAACCGTTTGTATTTCGATGGGGATATTTACAGACACGATGGGAGCGGTGAAAGCAGATACAACGAAACCGATTTAGGTACACTGAATTGGTCGAAAGTAACCGACTCCCGTCTTACGGTCGGCTATTTCTTTGAGGCCACCGTAACAGGATGCCTGAATGGAACGGTTCTCAAACGGAACGAAAAATATCCGCAGATTGAAGACGCCGTTGGTCTTACAAATGTCATAAACGTACACGGAGCAGGCATTGACAAAGTCGCATTTTCGGCAACCAACAATTCCATTTATATCGTGGATTCCGATTACTCCGACGCCGCCGCATTTAAGACGGCTATGAGCGGAATAATGCTCGTTTTCAGACGCTCCACACCCGAACCCTTCACCGCCGAACCCTTCCAATCCCCGATGGTTGTAGACCCGCTCGGCACTGAGGAGTTTGTGGACTACGGCGTCGAAGAAGGAACGAGAGACGTTGCCATCCCGTGCGGGCATAACAGTGAATATCCGGCTGACCTTAGAGGTAAATTACAACATCTCCCGTCCCTTGCATCCGCTGATGGACGGTACGTTGTCGTTCAGGCCGGGAATCAGATGACACTTTCGCCGGACACATCGCTCGGACTGATTGCGGCTCTTGAGGCGAGAGTAGCGGCTTTAGAAGGAGGTAATGGATGATGATTAAACTTTACAATGTAATCGACACACGGACTGGACGGTTCCACAGCGTGGCGATCGTCAGCAGAAAGAACGCGAAGTGGTTCGTCGAAGCGGAACCGCCGGAAGAGGAAGAAGACGCTGAAGGCGGTGAGGACGAATGAAATTCACATTCCAAAATGGTGATGAACTCATCTCCGCAGAGATGAGCAAGTCCGCCGGTATCAAGTACGCCGAAGCACATGGCTACACCATCGAATCAATGGGCGAAGAACCCACACCGATGAATGAAAATGAGGTCGAGGAGATGCTCCTTGACCTCGAATATAGAGTTACGTTACTGGAGAACGGCATCACAGGAGGCGATGAATAATGATTTACAAACTCTTGAAGAACATGATACTCCGTGGTCAGACCGAAGGCATCGAGCACCGTATCGACGTGTTCTATGCGGCGGGCAAACTGACGGACGAAGAGTACAATGAACTGATAGCCTTGCTGGGTGGTGATGCGTGATGAGAGCGAAGATCAAACCACAGACCATCATCAGAACTATCTGCCTCGCACTCGCCCTGATCAACCAGGTGCTGGTGGTATTCGGGAAGTCCCCGCTCCCGATCGAGGACGCTGCCATTGAGACGCTGGTATCCACAGTCTGGACGATCGCATCCGCTGTATGGGCATGGTGGAAGAACAACAGCGTCACCCAGCCTGCCCTCATCGCGGATGAGTTCAAGGATGACCTGAAGAGGGGGAGATTGGCGTGAGCAGTGCAGTATCGACTTATTCATTAAAGACCCACGGTGCGATGAACGTCGCCAAGAACTTCAAGGTGAAGGAATTCGCCTGTAAGGACGGATCCGACACGGTGAAACTGTGCATGGTGACGGTTGGCATCCTCCAGTCCATAAGGGATTACTTCGGGAAGCCCGTCATCATCAATTCCGGGTACAGGACACCGAGCCACAACAAGAAAGTGGGCGGTGCTACCAACTCCCAGCACGTGGTCGGGACAGCCTGTGACATCAAGGTCACGGGCATCCCGCCGACAGCTGTGGCGGGTTTCATCGAAGCGAACTACCCAAACCACGGCATCGGACTCTATCCCACCTTCGTCCACGTGGACAGCCGTGGGAAGAAGAGCTATTGGAAAGGGCAGAACGCTGTGGCGGTCAGCACCTTCGGGCAGGGCAAGTCTTATGAGAAGTACAAGGCTGCACCCGCAGCTGCACCGGAGCCAACACCTGCACAGGTGAACGGCATCGACATCTCTGCGCACCAGGGGGTCATCGACCCGGACAAAGTCGCGAAGGCTGCGAAGTTCGCCATCCTCAGAGTCGGCTACGGCGTGACCTACACCCCGACTCAGAAGGACAAACAGTTCGAGGCATACTACGCAGGCCTTCACGGGAAGATCCCGCTGGGTGCCTACTATTATGCGTACGCCAAGGCCATCGGTGATGGGAAAAAGGAGGCCGAGAACTGCCTCAAATACTTAGGCGGGAAGAAGCTGGAGATGCCCATCTTCTATGATGTGGAGGACAAAGGCATGGCCAACGTGCCGGCAGTGGCGAGGGAGTTCGTGGACACCATCAAGCAGGCCGGGTACCGTCCCGGTATCTACTGCAGCGCGAACTGGGCGAGGAACGTCATCGACCTGTCGAAGTTCAGCGACTGCGCCATCTGGATAGCCTCCTACGGCAAGAACGACGGGGCGCAGCACACCAAGCCTGCCGGGTGCGATATCTGGCAGTACACATCTGTCGGCAAGGTCGACGGCATCACAGGCAGCGTGGACATGAACGTGGCCTACACGGACCTGACCGTGGCCATAGGCTCCGGAGGGGAGGAAAAAGACGTGACGAAAGACAATACCAACACCATCCCATCCTGGGCTGTGATGGAGTACCAGGAAGCCGTGGACATGGGCATCACTGACGGCACACGGCCGGGGGATCCGGCGACACGCGTGGAAACGGCGGTGATGATCCTCCGGGCGTTAAAGGCGGTGAGGAAAGATGACTGAATGGGAAGTCGTTGGAGTGATCATCACGCTCGTGGGTTTTGCCCTGGCAATCGGAGCCCCTGTGATCCGGCTCAACCGCAGCATCAACGTGTTGACGGTCAATGTTGAGACGCTGAAAGACCTTCTGGACGAGATGAAGCATGATAACCGCCGGGCGCATCAGGAGCTACAGGAGCAGATCGACGAGCACACGGAAAAGATCAGCGACATCCGCGAGACCGTGGCCGTCCTCAAGGCCAGCGGCGGCCATGAGGTGTCGAAATGAGACTAAGCGAGCTCCTGTCCATGTACGGCAGGGAGCTGGACGAGATATGTGTCCTGAACGGCCTCGAGGACCGTAGGGAGGCTATGGAAGCGGCGAGGCATGAGATCTACGCCAGGAACAGGCTGTTCGGGTACCGGCCTTTCTACAAGATGCCCGAAGGATTTGACCTGGATAGGTTCGCGACTGATCTGGGACGGGTCTACGTAATATAACGCGTTCGGCGCGTTAAAACCGTTAGAACTAAAGCAACGATCTGATATATTGTGTTAATTTTGTTATCCGAAAAGCCCCTGGGGATATCCCCGGGGGCCTTTTTTATTGTGGGCCGGAACCTTTTTCGTGTTTCTACATATTATATATAATACTGCCTGTTCCTGCTCTTTACTGTCTGTTTCTATGACAAGTGTCGTCAAATCTGCCGTCAAAAGCAAAGAAAAAACCTCGGAACCGTTGAAGTTCCAAGGTTTTCTTTGGTCGGGATGACAGGATTCGAACTGTAGAAATATGGTACTTCTGAATCCTGTATGGTTCTGAATCGTTGAAATTCCAACGGTTTATTTACTGGCCTGTTCTGGCCTGTATACTGTTTTTCCGATTTATCTGTCGTCAAATCTGCCGTCAAATCTATAGGCCCAACTTCTCCACGAGGGCCTGCTGCCGGTCAGCTGACGCCTTCTTCATCTCTTCCGTGACATGGCCGTAGACGTCCAGCGTAAAGGCTGCGGTATGGTGGCCAAGGTTATCCTGCAGGGTCTTTATATCGTCCCCGGCTCTCAGCGAAAACACTGCGTACGTATGGCGCAGATCGTGGAACCTGGCATCCGGGCAGCCTATTTCCGCAGCGATCTTCTTGAAGCGCTTGTAGATGGTGTGGCGCTTCAGGTTGTCGCCCAGTTCATCGGTAAAGACAAAATTTTGTGGGTTCTCCCATGCGGATCCGGCGGCCAGCTGCCATTTTTTCTGCTCCCGGTCCTGCTTCTGCAGGAGCTTCACGACGTAGGGGGATGTGGAGATCACCCGCTCCTTATCGTGCTTCGGGGTGAGGAGGACGTACTTCCCTCCGACCAGCTGCAGCTGCTGCTTCACATAGATCAGGCCGTTTTCCAGGTCCACATTGTCCCAGGTGAGCCCGAGGATCTCCGACTGCCGCATGCCTGTCAGCATATCGACGGCGAAGAACAGCCGGCTGGTATCTGTTTTTTCCAGCGACTTACGGATGAAAGCCTTCATTTCTTCCCCGCCCAGAGGCTTGATTTCCGGCTTTTTAGCCTTCGGAAGCGTGCAGAAGTCCGCTGGGTTGGTCCGCATCATTCCGTTCGCCACAGCCTGTTTTAGAGCCTTGTGGAGGATGCCGTGGATGTTCTTTACTGACTTCGGAGCGAGGTCTATGCTTAATTTATTGTAGAATTTCTGGATGTCATGGGGCTGGAGCTTCTGGAGCGGGGCCTTCCCGAGACCGGGGATGATATGGTTGTTTATATACCCCTTGTACATGATGGCCGTCCTGGGCTTCAGGTGGCCGGTGTAGTCCTCGGCCCATATCTTCATCCAGTCCTCCACAGTGGCGCGGGACGGCTCCAGCCAGTCCCCTGAAGTGACCTGGGACTGTGCGGTCTGCATCTTATCCTTGACTTCCCTTTGCGTTTTACCGTAGAAGGACTTCCGGATCGGCTTCCCTGTGCCTGGATCATAGCCTATCGTGATCCGGGCTTCCCAGCGGCCGTCCTTACGCTTAGTGATGGATCCTTCGCCTTTTGCTCTCATATGATCACCTCTTAGAATTCCAGGTAGTACTCTCCGGTCTGCTCATCTAAATAATCAGGCTCGAAATCCTGCTCGTCACAGATGTACCTCACGGCTTCGGATTCCTTATCCACCCAGAACAGGTCCGAGACGGTGCTGATCTGTTCGCCGAAGTCGCTCTGGGATGTTACCTTCACAGGCAGGGATACGATATAGGAGTACCGGTTCTCGCTGAAGATTTTTATCTGGTTATACCTTGGCTCGAACTGTGTTTCCATCAGATCTCCCGGATCCGGCATGTACAGGCCTTCGCTAAGGGCGCATCTCTTCACCAGCGTCGGGAAATCCACCACATAATTCTGCTTGTGTTCTCCGATGTAGATGCTGCTGGTAGCTCCGTCCCAGTATACTGGCTTATCCAGTTTCTCCGAGAACAGGCGGAGCGGGACATAAGTCGTACCGTTCACGATATACGGCTCTGCATAGGCGCCGTTTGATGCGTAGTAGTCGATCTTCTTATCATCTACATATACTTTGATATCCCTGTACACGGCCTTGAGGGTCGCGGTATAGTTCGCCGCGAAGGCCACGGCTACGCTGGAGCAGACCAGGCTCCCGATCAGCAGTCCGATAATAAAGGGTTTGATGTTACTCTTTTTCATTTTGCCCTCCTTTTTCTTCTGTGTATTTTTTGATCTGTGTCAAATCCGAAACGTACTTGTCTGCTTCAGCCTTACCGGAAAAGTTGAGCCCCCGGTAATTATCTAACAACTCTTTTTCTCTTTGGTTCACTTCAATCTCAGTGATCCCGGATAAGACCTTAAGAGCCTTCTCTGGAAACAGATCCTCGACCTTTAACACCTCTGTACCAATCTCGTGCTCGCCAAACATGAAAGACGGCGTCATCCGGTCTTCCGGAATCGAAAGCGGTATTTCAAGCAAAGTACACAATTTCAGCAGAATCAGTGTCTTAGGAGTACTGGTTCCTTTTTCATATTGCGCGATCATTTGCTGCGAAACGCCCACTTCACTCGCCAGCCGTGCCTGCGAGTATCCGTGTTCCGTCCTTGCTTTCCTAAGTAAGTCCTTGAATTCCACGATAACACCTCCTCTCGGAAAAACCTTTTATTTATTTTAACACTAACAAAAATAAAACACAAGAAAAATTGTTTGATACCCTTGACTCACAAGTGATATTGTAGTAAGATACAATAAAAGTGGTTACAAGAAAACTTGTGAAGGAGGTGAAACATGAAGCTCGATAAGAAACAGGTACTCATTAAAATCGGGGAGCTCGGGATCAGCAATACTGAGCTGGCCAAAAAAGCTGATGTGTCTGGCAACACTGTAGTCGCTGCCAGAAATGGCCGACAGGTCACACCGCAAACTGCGGCAGCCATAGCTAAAGCACTTGGGCTGAGACTCGAGGACATTATTTCCGAAGTTTAACCAGTATTAAAAGGAGGGCAACATGACAAGAGCAGAACAGAACGCAGCGGAATGCTACGACCCCAGCACAAGGAAATTCGACTGGGACCAGTACCAGCAGATGTGCGACATCGCAGACTACTGGGACTGCGACGAGTAAGGAGGGACAACAATGAAAATCAAGATCGAGGAAAAGCAGGTCAAGGATCTGGAAGAGTGGGCCTTTGACGAGGCTATCCGGAAGACCGGAGGAAACAAGAACGTCTTCGAGATCTACCATGCGATCCTGGCCGGTATCCGAGTAGCACTTCTGGAGGTAGCATCCAACCCGGAAGAGGTAGAGGAATTCATCAAAGCCTGGAGGCGGGACTGATGAAGGGCCTGTGGGACGTGACGATGAATATCGTCGACGGCGAGAAATACTACCAGGTATACCGGCTCATCGATGCCGGCGAGGTAGATCACTCCGGGAACCGTGAATACATCCAGTTCCTGTTCAAGGTCAAAGAGGAAGCGCAGATCTGCGCGGACCGGAAGAACAATGAAGAGGCGCTGCATGGATAAGGGCGCCAGGTATCTGATCTGCGCCAGATGCCGGAAGAAATGGAACGTGTCAGCTGAAGCACAGATCCGGGGCGATTACATCTGCCCCAGCTGCGTGTCAAGGCTGGCCGGAATAGAAAGGAGGGCGAAAGATGGCAGAACTGCAGAAGAAGGCCTACAGCGTGTCCGAGATGGCTGAGGTTCTCGGGATCGGTCGGGACAAGGCATACAATCTGGTACACCGGGAAGACTTCCCCGCTATCAAGATCGGGACCAGTTACATCGTCCCGGCGGCGAATCTCAACCTGTGGCTGCTGAATGCCGGGAAGGAGAGGCTGGAGATATGACAAAAGCAGAGATCAGGGCTGCGAACGAAAGCACCCTGCAGGCCAGGTGGAACGAGCTCATCGACGACGTCAAGACATACGAGCCGGGGCAATCGGATCGGAACAAGGAATACCTGATGATCGGCATGTCGCTGGCCCTGCTCAGAGGGCAGATGGATGACGCGATCGAGTACAGCGAGGAGCTGTGGGACCGTTACCACGAATCACTTATCTAAAGGAGGGAACCGAAACATGTTATTTCTTACTGCAGCATTGATGCTTACCGCCGTGGCAGGGTTCCTGTGCGGCAAAGAGTATGACAGGATGGTCCGCAGGGCCAACTACAACCGCCGGCTCCGGAGGGAGCAGGCAGAAAAGATCCGCCGGGAAGAGCTGTTCCGCAGACAGGCGGCAGTTGAGAAGAAAAAGTTTGATTTTGTATACGGCGTTCAATGGAATGCGCCGAGAGAAAGGAGTTACTAATGAGGATCACAGCAGAATTCAAAGACCTGGATGAATTCCTGGCATTCGTAAAGAACAAGGGCGTCGACATGGTGGAGATCCACGACGAGGACGGACCGTTCGTAGAAGTACCGACAACGATGAACAGCAAGGACGGCCCTGCCCTGGAACAGGTCGTCACAGACCCGAGAAATACAGGCGGGCCTACACAGGGCTCAGCAACGACGCCCAGCGCACCTACAGAGACACCTCCGCAGCCGGAACCGGAAGAGGAAAGGACCTACTCACTGGATTCGATCCAGAAGGCCGCAGCAGACCTGCTTAAAAAAGACAAGAACCTGCGCCCGCTGATGAAGGAGAAGCTGAAGGAGTACAGGGTTCGCACCATGAGCGAGCTGCCCGCTACCAGCTACGGCGAATTCGCAGCATTCCTGCAGGAACTGGGGGCGACGGTATGAGCGACCACAGCCAGAGAGCGCATGCGCTCCTGAGCGCCTCAGGCGCCCACCGGTGGATGAACTGCACGCCTTCCGCACTGCTGGAGGAACAGTTCCCGGACACTACGTCCGAAGCGGCGAAGGAAGGCACGCTGGCCCATGAGATCTGTGAGGCGAAGGTGCTGGGGAAACGCTGGACGAAATACAAGAAAGATGAATTATACCAGCCTGAGATGGACGACTACACGAACACCTACAAGGACCGGATCAAGGATCTGAAGGCGGCGTTCAATGACGAGTGCTTCATGGCCGTCGAAGAGAGGCTGGACCTGTCCGAGTACATCCCGGAAGGCTTCGGGACGGCGGACTGCATCCTGATCGGAGGGGACACCCTGGTCGTGGTGGACTTCAAGTATGGCAAAGGCGTCCGCGTCGACGCGAAGATGAACCCCCAGATGATGCTCTACGCGTTAGGTGCATACGAAGCCTACAAGGACATCTACGACATCAAGGAAGTGGAGATGATCATCTGCCAGCCGCGGATCGACCATATCGACTCCTGGCTCTGCCCGGTGTCCACGCTCACCGCCTTCGGTGAAGTCGTGAAGGAGCGGGCGGCGGAAGCAGCTGCCGGATCCGGGGAGTTCAAGCCGGGAGACTGGTGCCGGTTCTGCCGGGCAAAAGCGAGATGCAAGGCAAGGGCGGAGCAGAACGTGAAGCTGGCCTTCGCGCTGGACCTGGACAAAGCCCAGATCACGAACGACGAGCTGGGAGAATACCTGAAGATGGGCGAAGACGTGGCCAGCTGGCTGTCGGATCTGAAAGAACTGGCATTATCCGAGTGCCTCGCCGGCAGGCCTGTCAAAGGCTACAAGGCCGTCGAGGGCAGGGCGAACCGGGCCTTCGATGATCCGGACGCAGCCATCGCTGACCTGATCGAAGCAGGCGTCGAGGAAGCGATCCTCTACGAGAGGAAGCCGCTGACCCTGGCCAAGATCGAAAAAGCATTAGGAAAGAAGACATTTGAGGAACTGGCAGGAAGTCACATCATCAAGCCTGCCGGGAAACCGACGCTGGTCGAAGAATCAGATAAAAGAGACGCGATCACGAACGTGGTCACAGCAGAAGAAGCATTTAAGGAGGAATAAACACATGGCAGATATCACAAGAGTAACTACAGGAATGGTAAGATTCAGTTTTGTACACCTGACGAAGCCCTACGCTTTCACCCCTGGAGCGGAGGAAAAATACTCCGCCACCATCCTGGTGCCAAAATCGGACCTCGCCACCAAGAAGAAGATCGACGCAGCCATCGCCGCAGCGACCCAGCGGGGCGTCACAGACAAGTGGGGGGGCAAGAAGCCCCCGGTGATCAATATCCCGGTCTATGACGGAGACGGAGTGAGACCCAACGGCGAGGAGTTCGGTCCGGAATGCAAAGGGCACTGGGTGTTCACCGCATCCGCAAAGGAAGAGTACAAGCCCGGGATCGTGGACAAGGACCTGAACGACATCCTGGATCCGTCCGAGATCTACTCCGGCATGTACGGCCGGGTGAACGTGAACTTCTACCCCTACGACTACGCCGGCAAGAAGGGTATCGGATGCGGGCTGGGCCCGGTGCAGAAGCTGAGCGACGGTGAGAGCCTGGGCGGCGGTGCCATCTCTGCAGCAGCGGCATTCGGTGATGGATTCGAGGACGATGACGACATCATCTTTTAGGGGGTGCTGGCATGATGCACCTCAGCATCGACATAGAAACTAAGTCGAGCGTAGACATAGGTAAGGCCGGATCATACCGGTACGCCCAGAGCGATGACTTCGAGATCCTGCTCTTCGCATACAAGGCGGACGACGAAGATGTCGAAGTAGTGGACCTGGCCTGCGGGGAAAAGATCCCGGACAGCATTGTGGCGGCCCTGCAGGATCCGGAGGTCGTCAAGCATGCATGGAACGCTGCTTTCGAGTGGTGGTGCCTGAACCAGGCCGGCTACAAGACCCCGATAAGCCAGTGGCAGTGCACGATGATCAACAGCTTATACCACGGCTACCCGGCATCCCTTGACGCCGCAGGAGAGGCCCTGAATCTCTCAGACGACAAGAAGAAGATGAGTGTGGGAAAGGCCCTGATCCGTTACTTCTGCGTCCCCTGCAAGCCTACAAAGAGCAACGGAGGCCGGACATGGAACCTTCCGATGCATGACCCGGACAGATGGGAACTGTTCAAGGAATACAACCGGCAGGACGTACTGACAGAGTACACCATCCTGCAGGAGCTCAGAAAGCTGTTTCCGGTTCCACGTGACGAACAGTTCGGCTGGCAGGAAGATGTCCTCATGAATGCCTACGGCATCGCGGTGGACCCGAAGCTCATCGAAGGCGCCCTGGTCATCGACCAGATCAGCACGGAAAAGCTGATGGAGCGGGCGAAGGAGCTGACCGGGCTGGAGAACCCAAAGTCCACGCCGCAGCTGCTGGGCTGGCTCAGGGAGAAGACCGGTGAAGACATCCCCAACATCCAGAAGGCCACCGTGGCCGAGATGATCAGTTCCGGGAAGTATCCGGACGAAGTGGTCGAGGCCCTTCAGCTGAGACAGCAGCTGGGCAAGACATCGGTATCGAAGTACAAGGCCATGGCGGAAGCGAAAGGCCCGGACGACAGGATCCGGGGTGTGCTCCAGTTCTACGGGGCCAACCGCTCCGGGAGATGGGCCGGAAGATTAGTACAGGTGCAGAACCTGGCAAGGAACAACCTGGCCACCCTGGACGAAGCGAGGCAGCTGGTGAAGCAGCAGGACTACGATTCCCTGCAGATGATCTACGGGAACGTCCCCGACACGCTCTCACAGCTGATCAGGACGGCGTTCGTACCATCCAACGGCAATAAGTTCATCGTCAGCGACTTCAGCGCCATCGAGGCGCGTGTGATCGCCTGGCTGGCAGGGGAAGAGTGGGTGAACGAAGTGTTTCGTACGACCGGGAAGATCTACGAGGCGACCGCCGGCAGAATGTTCGGTGTGGACCCGAAGCTGATCGTGAAGGGACGGCCGGAATACGAGCTCCGGCAGAAGGGCAAAGTGGCTACGCTGGCCCTGGGATACCAGGGAGGCGTGGGAGCACTGAAGACGATGGGAGCCCTCGAGATGGGCATACCGGAAGAGGAGCTGCAGCCGCTGGTCAATATGTGGCGGAACTCGAACCCCCACATCGTGAAGCTGTGGTGGGACATGGAGAAGGCCGCCAGGGCGACGATCCTCTCCGGCAAGACCTACAAACCGAACAAATGGATCCAGATGGGCATGGACTACGGCAGACACCCCTGCTTCGTCATACAGCTGCCTTCCGGAAGGCTGCTCTACTACGTAAAGCCTCGGGTGGACAATGACGGCCACATCTACTACTACGGCCTCAACCAGACGACCCGGAAGTGGCAGGAGGAAGAGACCTACGGCGGTAAGCTGACGGAGAACGTGGTACAGGCCATCGCACGGGACTGCCTGGCGTATACGCTGGGGCTGGTGCGGGGGCTCGGATACAAACCGGTGATGCACATCCACGACGAGATCGTCATCGACGCCGGCCCGGATCAGTCGCTGGAAGACGTCAATGAGATATTCAAAGACACACCGTACTGGGCGCCGGGGCTGGTCCTGAAAGGCGCCGGATTTGAATCAAGCTATTACATGAAAGACTAAGGAGGGAGGCATATGGACAAAAGCTTTAACATCAGCGCTGCGCGTTCCAGGACGTCCCTCTCTTGGCCGAAAGTTACATTTACATGGAATAAGTTCTGTGAGGAGCTCAGTACGCCCCAGAGAGGCGAAGAGACGCTGGAGACCTACCTCAAATGGCCGAAGGCCCAGCAGGACGATGCGAAGGACGTCGGCGGGTTCGTCGGCGGGACGTTCCGGGGGCACAAGAGGGCCCTGAGCGAACTGAAAGACCGGAGCCTCATCACGCTGGACCTGGACAGGATCCCGCCGAACAGGACAGGGGAGATCCTCTCAGCTGTGGAGAACCTGGGACATGCTGCGGTGGTCTACTCCACCCGGAAGCACCGGCCGCAGGCACCGAGGCTGAGGGTCATCCTGCCGCTTGCAGACCCCTGTGAGCCGGCAGAGTACGAACCGATAGCCCGGCGCATCGCCGAAGAGGTCGGCATCGAATACTGCGACCCGACCACTTTCGAAGGCAACCGGCTCATGTTCTGGCCGTCGGCCTCAGCTGACAGCGAGTACATCTGCAAGGTCTTCGACGGTGATTTCATCTCAGCGGAGGAAGTGCTGTCCACCTACCGGGACTGGACGGATATAAGCTCCTGGCCGACGATGCTGTCGGAGTCGGAGAAGGTCAAGCGCCAGCTGAAGAAGCAGGAAGACCCGCTCCTGAAGAAGGGCATCGTGGGGCAGTTCTGCCGGACGTATGACATCCGGACCGCCATCGAGGAGTTCATCCCGGAGGCCTACACGAGCACGGACAGGCCCGACAGGCTGACCTACACCGGCGGATCCACATCGAACGGCGCTGTGATCTACGACGGGAAGTTCTTATATTCCCACCACGCCACAGACCCCTGCAGCGGCCAGCTGGTCAACGCATGGGACCTGGTGAGGCTGCACCTCTTCTCAGACAGGGACGCAGGAGCCCAGCCGGGCACAGCGACATCACGCCTGCCTTCCTACAAAGCCATGGCAGAGATGGCGAACAGCGACCAGAAGCTCATAGAGCTGAGGGCGAAGGAGGCCCAGCAGGCAGCCGCGAAGGGTTTCTCAGAACCGCTCCCGGTCAGCCCGGAAGACTGGACGAAACAGCTGGACTACACGGCGCAAGGCGCGCTGGCGAACACGCTGAACAACATGGTCCTGTACATGGCCCATGATGAGGACCTGGGGCCGAAGATCGCGAACGACACTTTCGCCAACCGGCTGAACGTCACGGGGAAGCTCCCCTGGGACCCGGACTGGCGGCATATACGGAGCTGGCTGGACTCAGACTCCGCGAACCTGTGCCACTACCTGGAGAAGCGCTACCACCTCTCCGGCAAGGAGCGGGTGGAGCAGGCGCTCCTGATCGTGGCAGACCGGAACAAGTACAACGACGTAGAGGCCTACCTCGAGTCCCTCGAATGGGACGGAGTGCCGCGGATCGACACGGCCCTCACCGATTACCTGGGCGCAGAAGACACCCCGTACACCAGGGCAGTCCTGAGGAAGTCGATGGTCGCAGCGTGCCTCAGGATCATCCGGGACAGCGTCAAGTTCGATTACATGTTGATCCTCTGCGGGCCCCAGGGCTCCGGGAAAAGCACCTTCTTCCGGTACCTGGGCAAAAGCTGGTTCTCCGACTCCATGATCACATTTGAAGGCAAGGAGGCGGCGGAGTCGGTCCAGGGGAAGTGGATCGTGGAGGGGTCGGAGCTGCAGGCCCTCAACAAGTCGGAGTCGAATGCAGCGAAGCAGTTCCTCAGCAAGGAATACGACGATTACAGGCCCGCCTACGGCCGGCGGACAGTCCGCTACCCGAGGCGCTGCGTACTGTTCGGCACCACGAACGAAAGCGGGTTCCTGAAGGATCCGACAGGCGAACGCCGGTTCTGGCCGGTGGACATCCACGTGCAGGAGCCGACGAAGGACGTCTGGGAGGACCTGCCGAAAGAGGTCGACCAGCTGTGGGCGGAAGCATACTTCCGGGCACAGTTCGGGATCGAAGACCTGTACCTTGACAGGGAGCTGGAGGAATACGCCAGGGAACAGCAGAAGGCTCATAAGGAAGAGTCTCCGTGGGCTGGCATCATACAGAATTATCTGGAGAAACCGATACCGGAAGACTGGTACAAAATGTCCGCCGCAGAGGCAGAGCTTTACGGAGATACAAGGTTCACACCGGTGGACGGCAAGATGGTCAAAAGGGACCGGGTGTGCGTCGCGGAGTTATGGGAGTGCGCCCTGGGCGGTAAAAAGAAGGACCTGCGTCCGGACATAGTCAGCAGGATCCGGAAGGCCATGGTGAGTGTTCCGGGGTGGAAGCCAAAAAAGACGAGTTTCGGCAGGTATGGCGCCAGCATCAGAGGGTACGAAAAAATACAGGTTAAAGGTTCGGACGCCTTCGGACGTTCGGACAGTACGTAATATTTCTGTAATATTTATTTTCGGACGTTCGGACGCGCAAAATGGAAAACGTCCGACGAAATGTCCGAAAAAAAGTATTGAAATTTCAACGGGTTTTAAGGTTTCGGACACTTCGGACAAAAAATACCTAACTGAAGTATATAAGTGTATGTAATGCGATTTCACGTGAAATACGCGTACACACAGGGAATATATACGCGCGCGCGAAAGCGTCCGAACGTCCGAAACACAGGAAGGAGAGCGAGACATGAGAGTGAAGTTAGTGGTGGGAGAGTATTACCACAAATTAATGGAGGAGCGGATCAACGCAACTATAGCCGAGATCGAGAAGACGGGATATGTGCTGGATGTCAGATTACAGATGACCACTCCAGACGCCACAGCCATGATCCTGTACGAGGAAAGAGTCCTGGAAGAAGGGGCAAACGCATGAGAGAGCGGGACATCGAAGGCATCCTGGTCCGGGAGGTGAAGAACCTGGGCGGCCGTGCCTATAAGTTCACGTCCCCCGGCAATAACGGGGTACCGGACAGGATCGTCATCCTTCCCGACGGCAGGGTCGCCTTCGTGGAGCTGAAGGCAAAGGGAGGCCGGCCGACGAAGCAGCAGCTGGTACAGATGAGAAGGCTGCGGGACCTGGGGCAGACGGTCTATCTGTCCGTCGGGATCCCCGGCATCGTCCGGTTCTTCACAGAGATGGGATACCCGAGGACCGCCAGGAGAATAGAGGTGCTGTACGATGACGCGTAAGATGAGGAGGCTGTACGATGAGTGAACTGTTCCGGCCATACCCGTACCAGCAGAGATGCATCGACCGGATCCTTGAGCAGCCGGCCACGGCCCTGTTCCTGGACTGCGGGCTGGGGAAGACCGCCATCACCCTGATGGCCATCCGTGAACTGATCTACGACCGCTTCGAGGCCAGTCGAGTGCTGGTCATCGCACCGAAGAAGGTGGCAGAGGCTACCTGGACGACGGAAGCGGCGAGATGGGAGCAGACGTCGGATCTGACGTTCTCCAAGGTCCTGGGTACAGCCCGGCAGAGGGAGGAAGCCCTGGAGCGGGATGCGGACATCTACCTGATCAACCGGGAGAACGTGGAGTGGCTTGTCAAGTATTGCGGATGCAACTGGCCGTTCGACATGGTGGTCATCGACGAGTCTTCCGGTTTCAAGAACCCGAAGGCGAAGAGGGTGAAGGCCCTGGCGAAGGCGAGGCACAACTTCGGGCGGATCGTGGAGCTGACAGGCACGCCGTCCCCGAACGGGCTCCTGGACCTGTGGGCGCAGGTATACCTGATGGACTACGGGCGAAGGCTTGGGAAGACGTTCAGCGGATTCCGGGCGAGGTACTTCGACCCCGGCCGTCGGAACCAGCAGATCATCTACGAATGGATCGCGAAGCCGGGTGCAGAGGACGCCGTGCTTCGGAAGATCTCCGACATCTGCATCAGCATGAGGGCGGATGAGTACCTGGAGCTTCCGGATATGATCTACGACGACGTGACAGTCGAGCTGGGTGCGGACGCCCGGAAGAAGTACGACGAGATGGAGCGGCAGATGATACTGGACCTTCCGGATACGGAGATCACGGCCTTTTCCGCAGCGGCCCTGACGAACAAGCTGCTGCAGCTGTCCAACGGCGCAGCCTATGACGAGTCCGGGGAGTACCACCGGATCCACGAGGACAAGATCGAGATGCTGATGGAGCTGCTGGAGAAACTGGGCGGCAACCACGCCGTCATCTACTACAGCTTCCGGCATGACCTTGACAGGCTGCGGGAGGCCCTTGGCAGAGACGCCAGGGAACTGAAGACGGAAGCCGACATCAACGATTGGAACGCCGGGAAGGTCAGGTACCTGCTGGCGCACCCGGCATCCGCCGGCTACGGACTGAACCTGCAGCAGGGAGGCCACCACATCATCTGGTTCGGCCTGCCTTGGAGCTATGAGCAGTACCTGCAGGCGAACAAGAGGCTGCATCGTCAAGGGCAGAAGTCCACGGTCATCGTGCATCACCTTATCTGCAGAGGCACAGTGGACGAGATCGTACTGAAGGCCCTGGGGCAGAAGGAGAAAAGCCAGGACTATGTCCTGGAAGCACTGAAGGCAAAGAAAGAGAGTCTTACCAAGTAAGGCGAAGGCAAAGAAAGATAGTCTTACCAAGTAAGGCGAAAGCAAAGAAGGAGAGCCTTACCAAGTAAGGCGAAGGCAAAGAAGGAGGAGATAGTAAGTGTATCTTACAAAACTTCAGCGTGAGATGATCATGCTGGCAGGCATAAAGGGGGGCGCCATCCGGGAGTTCGTCCAGGCCACCGATGACCTGACGACGGACGAGAGCCGGAGACTGCGGTCGGCAGAGACGAACATAACAAAAGCCATGACCAGCTACTGCAGCCGGCTGGATCCGGATGCGAAGAAGCGCCTGGCGAAGGACCTGAACGAGTCCACCATGCAGGTGGTCCCGATCCGGGAGGTGGCGAAGCAGTCGTCCGAGAAGCTGGTCCGGGAAGATGACATCTACACCATGGCGGAATTCATCACGTGGAGCATCTGCCAGAACGTAGACCTTGAGAGCCCGTTCCGGTGCACCGTGGAGGAGGAAGGAAATTCCTTCCGGAAGTGCCGGCTGTATAACGCCATGATCAACCTGGGGCTGGCCCGTGCGAGTTATGTCAAAGGGCAGTGCCCGTACAAACTTTAGGAGGAGAGGTAAATGAAAATCGATGTGAACGAGCTGGAAAGGTTGCGTGAGGCAAAGGGCTGGACTAAAAAGAATCTGTCGATTCAGGCAAGCGTGTCAGACTTTACGCTGAACCGCATCTGGAAGGGTGAGGATGTCCGGGAGGCCACGGCGCAGTGCATCGCAGACGCGTTTGGTGTAAAGTTGGAAGATCTCCTGCCAGAAGAGGAAGAGCGAGTAGTCGAAGGAATAGTCGAGCCTTTGGAGTTAGCCAAGGAACAGCCGGATCCGGTGCAAGCGGCGCAAGATCCGGCGTCATATACGGAAATGCCGGATGCGATCACCCAGACGCTGGAGGCTGTGAAAGGCTATGGCGAGCACGAGTACCAGAGGGGGCGCAGCGAGATGTGCGACCTGTTCCTGCGGGCCGTTCGGGAAGCAATCGACAGATGGACAGAAGTGAACGATGAAGTAGATGAGGAGGGAGAAAGATGAAAGCAGAAGTATTTGAAGTCAGTCCGGTAAAGGATTTCCTGAAGGACTGCCTCGAGCATTTCGAGGCGCACGGCAGACCGCACACGAGAGTGCTGTTCGACATGGACGGAGACGGGAATGCATCGGTCGAGTTCGAGGGGCACTCCGGGATGCAGCTGATCGGGATCGGCGAGCTTATAAGAGCTTTTGCGGAAGACCAGGACAGGGATCCGATGGACATCGGGCTGAAAGCAGGCCTGATCGCCAGGGAGCTGAAGAAAGCCCTCGGCGAAGAAAAAGACAAGAGCAAACTGGTCATAAAATTCAACGAGGAGGTTGAAGAATGAGTGACACGACTGATAAAGAACCGAGAATGGTGACTATTAGATGTATCGACTCGATGTATGGAACGATCGACCTTCCGTTTCCGGTAGAAGTCGATATGTCCAAGACTGACAGACTTCATGGAGATGGCAAAGTATGGGCGATACTCGAGAACATCGCGAAAGCTGCCAAGGAAAAGATCGACAGCATCCGGGAGAGGATGTGTGATGAGTATTGTTGGTTTCCAAAAGTGCCGGGGGTATATCCTGCAAGGGATGTTATTTGTGGAACCTGTCCGCTGAACGAACTGGAGGCGCGTGTATGTCGCAGGAACAGATAGACAGAATCCGGGAGCGGATGTGTGATGAGTATTGCAAATGGCAAGACAGGCCTGTCCTAAGTTCCTTGTGGGGCATTTGCAAGACCTGTCCATTGAAAGAACTGGAGGCTGAGGAATGACGATAGAAGAAGCACTGAGCATTCTGATTCGCAGTGATCGAATGTGGGAAGGAATAACAAGAAAAGAACGTATGGCATTAAATCTGGCGATAGTAGCACTTGAGAAACTTGAGGAATATGAAGGGGACGATGCGTGGTGGAAAAAGTAATGATTAAAAGACTCATTCGCGAGGGAGTGGTCATCGAATTGCCGTTCGCCGTCTGGATAGACAAGGAAGGAATCGACAGGATACCACCAGGCGAGATGAGGAACTGGGAATGGCTGAGGCGGATAATGGGCGCCATTACAGAAAAGATAGAGAAAGCGCCGAAATGGGTCCCGGTGACCGAACGGTTGCCGAATACAAGTGTGGAGACGATAGTCTCATTGAAAAGCGGATGGGTAACTTCGGATCTCTATGAAGCGGATGAGCAAAACTGGTTTTGGTCTGATATGACCCCGGGCATCCACGAGGTTACAGCCTGGATGCCTATGCCGGAGCCCTATAAGGAGGGGGCCGAGGGATGACACAGGAGAAGATCGACAGCATCCGTAAGCGGATGTGTGATGACTTTTGTTCTATGCCACTGGCTCCGATGCCGAAGGCTATCCGGCAGAAAATATGTAAAGCATGCCCGCTGAAAGAACTGGAGGCATCCGCAGAGCCAGAAATCATACGGTGCAAGGACTGCAAGTATCGTGACGCTGATGATTTTTGTACAGGAAGGGGATATCCAAATGCGCTTGTTCCAGATGATGGTTTTTGCGATAAGGGCGAGAGGAGGTGACGGAATGAGTATGTTTGGGGATGGAAGCCCTAAAAACAACATTTTTGACGAACTCGAAAATATATTTGAAGATGAGTACGGAATCACGGATGATAGCAAAACGGCTTTTATTTTCGATGTCCTCGAAGTCTTGAAATGTATGTTTGATGAGAGGTGACGGAATGATTGAATCTGTTTTTTATACAATTTTGTGCGTTGTCGTATCAGTTGCTGCATTAGCCATGGCCTTTCTGCTACTTGCTATAGCGATTGATATTATTCGTAATAAGTAGGAGGTGAAGAAATGACACAGGAAGAAAGCAAATTGATGGAGGAGCACCGGAAGCGGCAGGAACTGAGAAACATAATGGAACTGATAGCCGGATTATGGTGTTCCTTTGCACAGATATATCACGGGACGGAATACGCAGACGCCGAGCACGCATTCGGCGTGCTGGTCAGGGAATATCACGAGGCCTTAGAATCATCCCAGTCAGTCCGGATGACGATCAGACGCTTCGAGGATACCTGTCTGCGGACGCACTGTTATGACGAAGCAGCCAAGATCATGAAGGACCTCTTCGAGCTCGCCGTGTCCGCGGCAGAGGAATTCGCGCAGCTGGCCGGTGTGGCGCAGAAGGCCATCGGATCCGGTCTCACGGATCCGCAGGGCGAGAACGTGATCACGATGGAGGTGAGGAAATGAAATACCACTACAGGGTCATCGACAAGAGCCTGGCGGTGCAGCTGCTGAGAGAAGGAGCGGAACTCGTGATGGTCGACTTCGACCGGATGACGGTCAGGAACCTGTTCGCCGCCACCTTCCCGGTGGTGGCGCCGAGGCTTGAAGCGGAGAACGTGTTCCTGTTCCTGGCAGAGGAGGTGTGACGGCATGGGAGACCTGATTGATAGAGATAAGTTGATGGATGCGCTGGGAATAGCGAAAGAGTGCAGCGACTGCCAGTTCACCAGCAGAATATTTTTCTGCGAAAAGTCGCAGGATTTTGTCTATGCCTGTGATCAGATAAGCGAGGCGCCAGCAGTAGAGCCAGATGATTGGTTAGAGAAGAACAAAGACCTAATCTTGCAAGCGGGGACGGAAGGGAGAGAGGTTGAGTTTAGAATCGACGGTAGATTGTTCGCAATAAGGGAGAAAGCACAATGAGTGATTTGATAAGCAGAGAAGAGGCCCTCAAGGCTCTCAAAGAAACATATCCAACAGTTTGGACTGAATCTGATTATGAACTTGGGCAGAAAAATCAGTGGTCATCAGATGAACTTGCGATATTGACAGTGCCATCCGCACAGACAGAAACCTGTGATGGATGTAAGCACAAAGGGGAATGGGAGAATGAAGTTGAATATGGGTATAATTCTCCGTGTACAATTTGCAAAAGAAGGGTAAA
>ODAI011426482.1_pt1 | contig 35141 bp, 29 predicted proteins | sample 1539321 | NCBI WGS metagenome assembly ODAI01 (sample SAMN02144231, study PRJEB22623) | gut metagenome | biome: sheep rumen | host: Ovis aries | place: New Zealand
AAAAAGCCAATTATGCTGTAAAGATGTATAAGAATGTCGGATTTAAGACAGTCGATGAAAATGACGAAGAATATATTATGGTTTGTGAATTATGAGATATAAACAAGATGTTATCGGATGATTTCTTAAAATGACTTTTGATTAAGGTGACTTTGATGATATTGCCGGTATAATGTACGTATTTGAATTAAAAAATGATAACTATCACTATTGTATAACTTGGTTTATTTGTATATAATCAATAATGGAAAATTATGAAAAAATGAAAAACCTGATTTAAATGGGGGAAGAATAATGAATGTAAGAATTATAATTGACTCAACTGCAGACGTTACACCAGCGATAAAAGAAAAGGTTACCGTGATACCGATGCACCTTTATTTTGGCGATGAAGAATATATAGACGGTGTATCGCTTACTTATAAGCAGTTTTATGAAAAACTTATAGAGTATGATGAAATGCCACGTACGAGTCAGGCTAATCCCGATATGTTTATAAATGCATTTAAAGAAGTACACGAAAAAGGCGAGAAGGCGGTAGTTATAACTCTTGCATCGACTCTTTCCGGTACATATCAAAATGCACTTATAGCTGCAGAAGATTATGAAGACAGCATATATGTCGTAGACAGTAAAAATGCAACTATCGGTTCGGGTATTCTTGTGGAGCTTGCCGTTAAGCTTGCCGAGCAGGGTATGGAAGCTAAGGAAATTGCAGATACTCTTATTAGGGAACGTGAAAATATCTGTCTTATGGGTATGGTTGACACGCTTGAATATTTAAGAAAGGGCGGCCGTATATCCAAAACCGCGGCTGTTGCGGGAGAGCTTTTGTCAATAAAGCCTGTTCTTTGCGTAAGAGACGGTAAGATTGAAGTGCTCGGAAAGGCACGTGGCTCAAAGAAAGCAAATAATTATCTTATTCAGGAAATAACGAAAGCCGGCGGAATTGATTTTAAGATGCCGCTTCTTCTCGGATACGGAGGTCTTACCGACGTGCTTCTTCAAAAATATATAGAAGACAGCAGAGCTATATGGGAAGGAAATACGGATCATTTGAACTGTTCGTGTATAGGAAGCGTAATAGGAACACATCTTGGTCCGGGCTCGGTTGCGATTGCTTTTTTCAAAAATCAAAAAGATAAATAAATGTCTGCAATATGATATAAAAAGGGATAAAAATGACTTTAAGAGAATTAAAAATCGGTAAAAATGCAATAATAAAATCAGTAGGCGGAGAAGGTGCGTTAAGACAGCACTTTCTTGACATGGGTGTGATACCGGGAGTTCCGGTAATGGTCGTAAAATATGCTCCCATGGGAGATCCTCTTGAACTTCGTATACGCGGATATCAGCTTACATTGAGACTTGCCGAGGCTGAGAAAATTGAAGTCGAACCATATGGAGAAACTCAGATTCTTGTTGACGGGTTCGTGGTAGAAGAGCCTTCCGAAAAAAAGACTGATGATGGCAAAAATGAACCGACAGACAAATCAGACAAAAAAAGCAAAAAAAACAAAAGCGAAGATTCAGGAGCAAAAGCGTTTCATACCGAACATCCCGGTCTGGGTGAAGGCGGTATATATCATGAAAAGGAAACTGAGAATCCTTTGCCGGAAGGAACGAAGCTTACATTTGCACTTGTGGGAAATCAGAACTGCGGTAAGACAACACTGTTTAATCAGCTTACCGGAGCCAATCAGCATGTAGGAAACTTTCCGGGTGTAACCGTTGACAGAAAAGACGGTGTAATCAAGGAACATGACAATACGCTGGTTACGGATCTGCCGGGAATTTATTCCATGTCTCCTTACACAAGTGAGGAAATCGTATCACGAAGCTTTGTTCTTGAACAAAACCCGAAGGGGATAATAAATATCGTTGATGCATCAAATATCGAAAGAAATCTCTATCTTACAATGCAGCTTCTTGAAATGGGAGTGCCGATGGTTGTTGCTTTAAATATGATGGACGAGGTAAGAGCCAATGGCGGAACCATTGATATAAACGGAATGGAGGCTATGCTTGGCGTACCTGTTGTTCCTATTTCCGCTGCAAAAAATCAGGGTGTTCATGAGCTTGTCGACCATGCGATTCATGTGGCACATTATCAGGAAAAACCTTTACGACAGGATTTTTGTGATGAAAATGATAACGGAGGTGCGGTGCACAGATGCCTTCATGCGGTGATACATCTTATAGAAGATCATGCTAAAAATGCAGGACTACCTGTAAGATTTGCGGCAAGCAAGGTTGTAGAAGGTGACCCGCTTGTTCTGGAAGCGCTCAAGCTTGATGATAATGAGCTTAAGATGATAGAGCATATTGTGGTTCAGATGGAAAACGAAAGAGGACTGGATCGAAGTGCAGCTATAGCCGATATGCGTTTTGCGTATATTCAGAAGGTCTGCGTTAAGACTGTAAAAAAACCGCTTCAAAGCAAAGAACGAATAAGAAGCGAAAAAATAGATAAAATACTAACAGGTAAATTTACTGCTATTCCGACTTTTATAGCGATAATGGCTTTGGTGTTCTGGCTTACATTTAATGTTGTCGGTGCATTTTTACAGGAGCTTCTTGAAACCGGAATAGACAAGCTGACCGGTGTGGTTGACAGGGCACTTACAAACGGTAATGTAAACAGCACCATACACGGTTTGATAATCGACGGAATATTTGCGGGTGTCGGAAGTGTGTTAAGCTTTCTTCCGATAATAGTGACCTTGTTTTTCTTCCTGTCCTTACTCGAAGACAGCGGATATATAGCAAGAGTTGCATTTGTAATGGACAAGCTTTTAAGAAAAATCGGTCTTTCCGGAAGAAGTATAGTGCCTCTTCTTATAGGCTTTGGCTGTACGGTCCCTGCCGTAATGTCGACAAGAACATTGCCTTCCGAGCGTGACAGAAAGATGACAATACTTCTCATACCTTTTATGAGCTGTACAGCAAAGCTTCCTATATATGCATTTTTTGTAAATGCATTTTTCCCGAAGCGGGGTGGTCTTATAATGGTCGGACTTTATCTGCTCGGTATATTTGTCGGAATTCTTGCGGCACTGCTGTATAAGGGAACCTTGTTTAGGGGTGAGGCGGTTCCTTTTGTCATGGAGCTTCCGAATTACCGAATGCCGGGTGCGAAAAATGTAGCGAGACTTCTTTGGGAGAAAGCAAAGGATTTCTTGCAAAGAGCATTTACGGTTATTCTTATAGCTACGGTAATTGTCTGGCTTTTGCAAAGCTACGATGCGTCATTTAATCTTGTGACTGATTCAAAAGACAGTATGCTTGCATCTCTTGCCGGATTTATGGCACCTGTTATGAGTCCTATCGGACTTGGTGATTGGCGTATCTGTACGGCACTTATAAGCGGATTTATGGCGAAGGAAAGTGTTGTTTCGACTCTGAAAATACTTTTTGCCGGAAGTGTTACGACATCGATGACTGCGCTTACGGCTGCATCACTTTTGATATTCTCGCTTTTATATACACCTTGCGTGGCTGCTATAGCTTCTGTCAGAAGAAGTCTTGGAAGAAAATGGGCTGTTATAATGGTTGTTTGGCAATGTGCAGTTGCATGGATGGTTGTTATCGGCTTCAGGCTCATACTTACGGCATTCAACGTGGTATAGCAGGTGGAATGCTGTTATTTGAAGATTTGGAAAAATTATAGTGTGAATAAAGTATAGATTATAGTATGAATTTTTGGGATATATTTTTAATAATTATAATAGCGGCGGCTTTTGTAGCAGCTGTTATTTCAACTATAAGAAAAAAGAAAAAAGGTGGCGGCTGTTGCGGCGATTGCAGTAATTGCGATAAAAGAAACGGTTGCTGAAACGGTTATACGATGAAAATTATCAAGAAACTTATGTCGGATCCGGTGCTCGTTGCAGCCTGGATTCTGGCATTTATATCTTTGTTTTTTACAAAGCCTGATAAGGAATATCTCTCGTATATAGATTGGCGTTCACTCGGAATACTCTGGGGACTGATGGTTGTAATTCAGGGATTTAAAGAAAACGGAGTATTTGACAGAATCGGAAGAAGCATGCTGGCTAAAGTAAATAAAGGCTGGCAGCTGGCATTGATTTTGATACTCTTATGTTTCTTTTCCGGTATGCTTATAACCAATGATGTGGCACTCATAACCTTTGTGCCGTTTGCAATTATGGTTCTAAAAAGCTGCGGTAAGGAGAAAATGATCCTTCCATTGGTTGTTTTACAAACCATAGCTGCTAACATGGGAAGTATGATGACGCCCATAGGTAATCCTCAGAACCTATATATATACGGAACGTCGGGAATGCCTTTGGATGAATTTGTCCTACAAATGCTTCCTTACAGCTTTGCTGCACTTGGTTTGCTTCTTATCGGGATTTTGTTCCTTCCCGGGAAAAAGGATGAAATAAATGATATAAATGAGCAGGATAATAATAAAACATTGAATATAATACAAATAATTATTTATATTGTTTTGTTTGCTCTTGCGGTTCTTTCGGTTTTAAGGATGGTTCCGTGGTATATCATGGCATTGGTTGTGTTTATTGTTGTAGGCCTGATAGACAGAAAGATTATTTTTAAAGCTGATTATATACTTTTATTAACCTTTATAGGCTTCTTTATTTTTACCGGAAATCTGGGACGTATCGGATATATACGTGATATGCTTGAGAAAATTGTTCAGGGTAAAGAAGTATACACTTCGGTCGTTGCAAGTCAGTTTATAAGTAATGTCCCCGCGACGCTTTTGCTTTCGGGATTTACTGCTAACTATAAAAATATTTTACTTGGTGTAAATATCGGTGGTCTCGGAACTCTTATTGCTTCCATGGCAAGCCTTATCTCATATAAGGCCTTTGCCGATGAGTATAAAGATAAAAAAGGAAAATACATACTTGTCTTTTCGCTTGTTAATATTGTTTTCCTTGCCTTTATGCTTTTACTTTATACATTTCTTGGATAAAAGCCTTGCTGTCTTTTGACAGCAGGGCTTTTTTGTTTCTTGTTTTCTTTTTTTCTTTGAAGATTTTATTTTGGGAGCCTTTTTTCTTTTTTGACGGCTTTAATTATGTTGAACATGAAAGGAAATTTCTGAAACGTTTTTTTACTGTGATTTTGGGGTGGATTTGATAAAATATGATAAAAACTGACAGATAGTATGCATACGATACTAAGATTGATTTTGCGAGATAGTAGCAAAATCATACTTGACATAGTACATGCGAAATACTAAGATATAGTTATTAATAGTAGCGAGATAATACCAACTTTTGTAGCAGATTGTTACAGGTGTAGGAAGATAACACTGGTTGAAATCTGTTCCCCGTGGAGACAGGTTTCAGTGAGATGTACGGAAGGAGAAATGATAAATATATGAAAAATAATTCATCGGATACAAAGAAGAAAAGTACAACGCAGACGAAAAAAACAACTACTGCGTCAAAAAAGAATAATGCAGCTGTAAGCACGGGTATTACGGTTTCGGCAGAACTTCTTATCTTTTCAATTGATGAAGATAAATTACAGCTTTTGATGATAGAACGAGAGGAGAAACCTTATGCGGGATTATTGGCACTTCCGAGTGTAGAGGTTGGCATAAAAGAGAATCTTGATGATGCGGCACTTAGAGGTATAACCGAAGTTACGGGTTTGGATGATATTTATTATGAGCAGCTTTATACATTTGGCGATACGGGACGTGATCCGAGCAAGAGAAATATATCAGTTTCATATATGGCTCTCGTTCCGATAGAAAAGCTTGCTTTCAGACCGGGTGAAAGAGTAGCGGGTGTATGGCTTGTGGATGTTGATGATTTACTCGAAGGCGACGATGAGATAGCATTTGACCACAGGGAAATGATTGAATATGCAAGGTGGTATCTGGCTGACAGAACAGAGTCGACAACCATTGCATTTCATCTTGTAGACGATATGTTTACTCTGCCGGATCTTCAGAGAGCATATGAGATTATTCTTGGAAGAAGTCTCTACAAGGCAAACTTCCGTAAGAAGGTAGCAGGGCTTATAGAGGAAACGGAGTACCTGACAACGGGAGAAGCTCACCGCCCAAGCAGGTTGTATGTATTGGCGGAGGAATAAACTAATGCAAAGACCTGACTTTGACAGCATTAAGGACTATGCCGAATTCAGTAAATATTACTGGTATAGGGATGAATTGATTAAAATCTGTAAGGCACACGGACTTAAAGCTGACGGAAGTAAGATAGAATTAAATAAGGTTGTGGAAGCTTATTTTTCGGGTGAAAAGATTATGCCTGAAAAAAAGAAACAGATAAAGTCGAAGAAGAAAACTGTCACCGAACTTACCTTGGATACGGGACTTATTGAATGCGGCTTCACATTTGGAAACAGATTTAGGGACTTTTATATACAACAGATCAAAGAAGAAAATTTCAAGTTCAATGTTGATATGGTCGCTACGGTTAAGGCTGTTAAGGAAAAGGGCGATGAGAGTTTTACCTTGGGAGACCTGCTGGATATCTACTACGGAAAAAAGACATATGCTACTTATGATAAGTCGGCACTTCAATGGAATAAGTTTGTGAAGGATTTTAGCGAGGATGAAGCAACGAAGGTATTTCCCGAGAGACTTAAAGCAGCTGCGGCATTGTGGAAGATTGTAAGAGAGTCGGATATGAAAAAAGAATATTCGCATGATTTACTTAAAAAATATAAGGACAAAATTTGAATAAAAATATGAATTAAAAATGAGGTGAACCGCTTATGATACTCAGAGATTTCAAAAAAGAAGACGCAAAGTTCATAGCTGGATGGATTAACTCGGAGGAAGAGTTATACAAGTGGTCTGCGGACAGGTTTAACAAATATCCTCTATCCGGAAATGACATAAATGAAAACTACGCACCGCAGCTTGAAGCAGGAAGGTTCTATCCTCTAACGGCGGTAGACGACAACGGAGAAATCATAGGGCATTTTATAATACGATATCCAAAGGATGACGATGACAGCTCTGTTCGATTTGGATTTGTAATAGTAGATCCTGAACTCCGGGGAAAAGGTTGCGGAAAAGAAATGCTTAAACTTGGGATAGAGTATGCCAAGGAAAAACTTGCTGTTTCGAGAATTGATTTAGGCGTTTTTGAGAACAATGAAAGTGCGATGCGTTGCTATGAATCAGTGGGATTTAAGGCGTTTTCCAAGAGAAAATGTGAGATGCCGATTGGTATCTGGAATTGCGTGGATATGGAGTTGTTTTTATAGAAACCACATTGAAAGGACATAAACATGGAACTATATAAAGGAAGACCACAAAATGAAGAAGGCAGACTGCCGAGAGAAATAAGAACTTATGATTTTCTTGATAAGCTTGGAATCGAATATATGCGTACAGACCATGAGCCGGCAAATACGATGGAGGCTTGTAATGAAATTGACGCAGTGCTTGGAGTACTGATTTGTAAAAATTTATTTTTGTGTAACAGGCAGAAGACGAAGTTTTATCTTTTGATGATGCCGGGAGATAAGAAGTTTAAGACAAAAGAGCTTTCAAGCCAGATTAATTCGGCCAGGCTTTCATTTGCAGAACCGGAGGATATGCTTAAATATCTTGATATTGAGCCCGGTGCTGTCAGTATTATGGGACTTATGAATGATAAGGAGCATGAGGTTAAGCTTCTGGTGGACGAAGATGTTCTTAAAGGGGAATATCTCGGATGCCATCCTTGCGTATGTACATCAAGTCTTAAGTTGAAAACAAAAGATGTATTTGAAACTTACCTGAAGGCAGTGGGTCACGAGCCTGAAATTGTCCACCTTGTTGGCGAGGATGCTTAAGCGTTTGTCCGATATTTAATCATATATCAAACAATATAATAAATACTTGACAAGTTAGTTTAGACTAATTATACTTTTTAATCGGTTAGAAATTCTAACCGATTTTTTTAATTACTTGGTTAGCGTAAACTAACACCGGTAAGCATAAAATAAAACCGGTGAAAACAAACCAACACAGCATATATTTTAATATGCAGCCGATAAAGGAGAGTAAATATGTATGTAGAAGTATCTGATGTAAAAAAGAGTTACGGAGAAGGCGGAAGCTACGTTGAAGTGTTAAAAGGTGTTTCTGTCGGTGTAGAGCAGGGGGAAATGTGTGTAATCCAGGGAACATCGGGTTCAGGTAAATCAACATTGTTGAATTGCATCGGCGGCCTTGATGATATAGATTCCGGCTCCTGTAAGATTGATGGATTGGAAATAGCAGGTTTAAAGAAGGATGCGTTGTCCGATTACAGGAGGGATACTCTTGGATTTATATTTCAGTTTTACAATCTTGTTCCGAATCTTACGGTTAGGGAAAATATTGAGGTCTGCCGTTATCTTACGAAAAATCCGCTTGATATGGATGAGCTTCTTACGACGCTTGGCTTGAAGGAACATGCGGATAAGTTTCCGTCACAGCTTTCGGGAGGACAGCAGCAGCGTACTGCCATAGCCAGAGCGTTAATCAAAAATCCTAAGCTTTTGCTTTGCGATGAACCTACCGGAGCACTGGATTCAAATACATCAAGAGATATTCTGGTTTTACTTGAAACCATAAATCAAAAGTACGGAACAACCATGTTGATAGTAACACATAATAATTCCATAAAGGATATGGTTCACAGAGTTATATATTTAAAAGACGGTCTTATCAGCAAAGAATATACAAACAGCAAGAGAATTCCGGCAAGAGAATTGGAGGATTTGTAATATGCAAAAGGTGCTTAGGAAGAGAACGTTACGAAACCTTAAAAAACATTTTGTAAGGTATTGTATGCTTGGAATTATGATTACCATGGGCATTTTTCTTGTGGTTACCATTGTGGGTTCGGCGGAGACGCTTACCCGGGGAACGGAAAAGCTTGCGGAGGATACAAACCTTGAGGATGGAGAATTTGAGGTGTTTGCCCCACTTGATGAAAGTGAAGTAGAAGAAATAAAAGATATGGGGATAAATGTTTCGGAACAGTTCTTCTTTGATTATCAAATGGAAAATGAAGTTGATGGAACCATAAGGATATTTAAACTGCGCGACAGTATAAATAAAATTCATTATGTATCCGGAAATGAACCGGCTTCTAAAAATGAAATCGTTATTGAAAAAAGATATGCATATGAACATAACCTTGAAGTCGGAGACAGCTTTTCATTTGCCGGTTTTACATATAATATTTCCGGAATAGGTGTTACATCGGATTATGACGGACCGTTTAAGGAAATATCCGATACTTCTTGTAATTCAAAATATTTCGGTACGGTTTTTCTTAATGAAGAGGCGTATGAGGATTTTAGTTCATCCGGAAAAACTCAAAAATCGGAAATCTATTTATATGTATATAAGCTTGGCAATGACAAGAAGGATTCGGATTTAAAGGAGTATCTTAAGAAACGTAATCTTACCATGTTTCTTAGAAGAGCTGATAATCCGAGAATCTTTGCAACAAAAAACGATAAGCTTGTGGATATAGAAGTCGGAATGATTGCCGGCGTAATCATTTTTATTCTTCTTGGATATGTTATATCGGTATTTGTTGTTCACTCCATAGAGAAAGAAAGCAGTATCATAGGAACTCTTTATTCCATGGGAGTAACAAAAAAAGACTTGCTAAGACACTATGTATCGCTTCCTATTGTCGTAACCTTTATTGCCGGGCTCGTGGGCCTTTTGGTTGCGGCAACCGGTCTTATGGCTCCTATGGTTGCGGAAAGCTCTTATTTATACTTTTCGATTCCTGAGTTTAAATTTAATGTTCCGGGATATCTTTGGATATATTCCGTTGTATGTCCTCCGGTTCTTGCGGCAATGGTAAATGTACTTGTTATAAATTCGAAATTGAACAGAACGGCGTTGTCGCTTATTCGAAACGAGGTAAAGCAAAAAAACGGAAAGAAAATAAAATTGAAAGGTTTGGATTTTGTAAAAACATTCAGAATCAGGCAGATGCTGCGTGAAATGCGTTCAACGGTTGCTGTTATTCTTGGAATGTTTCTTGCATTGCTTGTATTCATGATCAGTGTTGATTGCTATATCCTCTGTAATAACATCGCAAAGGATTATAAACGTGATACAAAGTATGGATATATGTATACATTAAAATATCCTGAGGAAACCATTCCGGAAGATACTGAAGTAGCATATGCATATACCTGTAAGAAAAGCATCGGAGGATACAAGTTTGATGTGATCATATTGGGAATAGACGATTCCAATAAATATTTTGACGTAAAGCCCGGAAAGAGCAGAATGAATATTGTCATATCATCGGCTTTTGCCGAGAAGTTCGGATTAAAAAAAGGCGATGAGTTTGCGGTAACCGATGAGGAAAAGGAAATAAAATATGCCTTTTCGGTAAAGGACATAGCTACATATGCAACAGGCTTTTACATCTTTATGGATATTGAAGAAATGAGAGATATGATGGGGCAGTCTCCTGATTATTACAATGTTTTGTTTTCTGATAAAAAGCTTGATTTAGATCCCGAGACAATATATTCCATAACGAGTCGGGATGACATTGTAAAAGGAGCTGAAGTATTTTCGGACCTTATGATGCCTATGGTATATGTTCTCACTATCGCATCTTCCGTTATTTTCTGTATTGTAATGTATCTGATGATGAAGGTGATGATTGACAGGAGTGCACAAAATATATCGCTGATTAAGGTGTTTGGATATCGACGTAAAGAAGTGAAAAAGCTTTATCTGGACGGCAATTTCTACGTGATTGCAATAGGAGCACTTATCGTACTTCCGCTTTCAAAATTGATTATGAATAAGATTTTTCCGTTTATGATTCCTAATGTAGCCTGCGGCTTGAATATTAAGGCACCGGTATATTTCTTTGTTGTTGTATATGTAATTATTCTGGCACTGTATTTTTTGATTAATAAGATACTTGTTAAGAGGCTGGATGTATTTACACCGGCAGAAATATTAAAAAACAGAGAATAAATTAATGCCATAATAAAGATTTAAGGGAGGATCTTAAAAATGGGAAAAGTAAAGAGTAAAGAGCATATGAAAATTATCAGACAGTATGCGGGATCACATGCGAAGCTTATTACGCTTGGGCGTTTTATCGCGGCAATCAGTGCGGTGCTTTCACTTTTACCGTTTTATTACCTTTGGAAAATTATAGGGGTAGCGGTAGATGGAAAGGATCTTGACAGGATTAAAAAGCTCGCGGGGATTGCGGTTTTGTTGACAGTGTTATCACTTTTGGTATATATAGTTGCTCTTTTATGTACACATATCGCGGCATTTCGAATTCAGGCAAATATGCGAAGCAGCCTTATGCGAAGAATCATCACGCTTCCGCTCGGAGTTTTTGATGATGAGGGAAGCGGAAAGATAAGAAGAATTGTAAATGATTCTACGGCAGCTACCGAGACTTATATCGCGCATAATATTCCGGATAAAACAGTAGCGGCAATTACTCCGGTTGGCCTTATAGTTTTGATTTTTGCATTTAACTGGAAAATAGGTCTTATTTGTCTTATACCTGCCGTGATCGGTTTCATGTGTATGATGAGCATGATGGGAAAAGATATGCAGCAAAAGATGAAGGAATATCAGACTGCTTTGGAAACCATGAGTAGCGAGGCAACCGAATATGTGAGAGGAATTCCCGTAGTAAAAACCTTCGGCCAGACAGTGCATTCGTTTAAACGTTTTAAAAAGACTATAGATGAATACGGAAAATGGACAACGGATTATACCTTGCATCTCAGATTTCCGATGACGGGATTTATGACCTGCATAAATGCTATCTTTGCATTTATTGTAATAGCAGCTTATGTACTTGTCGGAGCAGATGTAACACCGACATCGGCGGATATCTTAAATGTTATGTACTACATAATCGTTACACCGCTTATAACTATTGCGCTTACCAAGGTTGCATACTCCGGTGAAGCGGAAATGACGCTTATCGATGCAGTGGAGAGAGTAAAGGCCGTTATGGAGATAGAACCTTTAACCGAGGAAGGCTCACAGGTTCCCGAAAAAAAGGATATAGAACTAAAAAATGTAAGCTACAGATATAAGGATGCAACAAGGAATGCGGTAGAAGAGGCGTCTCTTTTGATAAATGAAGGCGAGCATGTTGCATTTGTGGGTCCGTCAGGCTCCGGAAAAACTACAATCTGCGAGCTTATGGCAAGATTTTTTGACGTTACTGACGGAGAAATAATGGTCGGTGGAGTAAATATAAAAAAGATACCACAGGATAAATTAATGCAGATGATTTCCTTCGTATTTCAGGACAGCAGATTGCTCAAAACCTCTATTTTGGAAAATGTGCGACTTTCAAAGCCGGATGCAAGCGAGTCTGAGGTAATGAACGCGCTTAAGACAGCTCAATGTATGGATATCATAGAAAAACTCCCGAACGGAATAAATACTGTGATCGGAGAAAAGGGAACTTATCTTTCGGGTGGTGAACAGCAACGTATAGCTATAGCAAGAGCTGTACTTAAAGATGCACCTATTCTTATACTTGATGAGGCAACGGCTTTTGCGGATCCTGATAATGAAGCCAAGGTTCAGGCTGCTTTTGAGGAAATGACAAAAGGCAAGACTATGATCATGATTGCACATCGCCTTAGTACTGTAGTAAATGCGGACAGGATATTTGTGATGGAAAAAGGAAGAATAAAGGAAGCCGGAACACATGATGAATTGATGTCGGAAAATACTCTGTACAAACGAATGTATGATGAATATTCAAGATCGATCGAATGGAAGGTAGGTGCTTAAAATGATAAAGAAACTTCAACATAAATATGCACTTTCCCATGAAGGCGCAGTAGACATGATTAAAGCCTGTATAAGTGTAACCATAACCAATATGTCACTCATGATGACGGCCGGTGTTTTGTATATGCTTATAAGCGATATGCTTTCCGGTGGATTGAAAAAAGACCGGATCGGTTTATATGTGGCAGCAAGCATCGGTGTATTGATCCTTGTGGCGGTAACAAACTTTATCCAATATAATTCTACCTTCCTTTCGACATATAAGGAAAGTGGAGTAAGAAGAACAACGCTTGCGGAAACATTGCGTAAATTACCGCTTTCTTATTTCGACAAGAAAAATATTGCGGATTTAACTACAAATGTAATGGGAGACTGTGCGCAGATTGAAACAGCTTCCAGTCACTGGATTCCGGAAATGATTGGTGCAGTGATTTCGACTACATTGGTAGGTATAAGTCTTTTCTTCTTCTTTGACTGGAGAATGGTTTTGGCGAGCTTTTGGGTTATTCCCGTGGCGTTTATTATCATTATTACATGCTCGGGTGCAGAGAAGAGAACGGTAAAAAAGCTTTCGGGAGTGAAGCTTGATTTGGCTGACGGTGTGCAGGAGTGCCTGGAGACGGTCAGAGATTTGCGCGCAAATAATGCACAGCAAAGATATATGGATAAGCTTGAGAAAAAAATTCGAAAAGTAGAAAAAGAAGCACTTTTATCAGAGTTGAAAATGGCAGTTTATGTTAATTCTTCCACACTTATAATAAGAACCGGTATAGGTACTACGGCGCTTGTCGGCGGTATTCTTTTTGCAAACGGTGAAATAACATTGCTTACATTTTTTATGTTCCTTATGCTTGTATCAAGACTTTACGATCCGATGCAGATCACATTGCAAAATTTTGCGGCAATCATAGCCTGCGGAGTGCAGTGCGAGAGACTTGATGAGGTTTTGTCTCATCCACAGCAAACAGGTAAGGAAGAGTTAAATAATGAAGGATATGATATAGTATTTGATCATGTTGGTTTTTCTTACGAAGACGGAGAACAAGTCCTTAAGGAGGTAAGCTTTGTAGCAAAACAAAATGAAGTGACTGCATTGATAGGACCGTCAGGCGGCGGTAAGACAACAGTTTCAAGGCTTGCGGCAAGATTTTGGGATGTTACAAAGGGAAAGATTACGCTCGGGGGAATGGATGTCGGAAAAATCGATCCGGAGACGCTGCTTTCCAATTATTCTATTGTATTTCAGGATGTAACGTTGTTTAATAATTCAATCCTTGAAAATATAAGAATCGGAAAAAAAGATGCAACCGATGAAGAGGTAATGAGAGCGGCAAGACTCGCTAACTGCGATGAATTTGTAGAGCTTTTACCTGACGGATATAATACTAATATCGGTGAGAACGGAAGTGAGTTATCCGGAGGAGAAAGACAGCGATTATCCATTGCAAGGGCATTTCTTAAAGATGCACCCGTAATCCTTTTAGACGAGGCGACTGCTTCGCTTGACGCTGAAAATGAGACTGCAATACAGGAGGCACTTTCAAAATTGATCAAGGACAAAACTGTTCTAATCATAGCTCACAGAATGCGTACTATAGCCAACGCGGATCATATCGTTGTATTAAAGGACGGTGTGGTTGCAGAGGAAGGAACACCGGATGAGCTTTCGGCAAAGGATGGAATATATGCCCATATGGTCAGACAGCAAACGGCTGCACTTAATTGGAGTATATAAAGTGGAATTAAAATGGCTATAATATGGAAATAAAATGGAAATAATTTGATTGACATATAAGCTCCGCTTATTTATAATGTTTTATACAGAATGTAGAGAACAACGTAAATTAAGCGGAGTTTATTTGTGTTTGGGTTTGCCTTTTTGGGGAAGGAATGAAGTGGTATGATGAATATTCAGGAAATGATTAAAAGAAAAAAAGAATATGGTTATACAAATCAGCAGGTATCGGATTTGTCCGGTGTTCCTCTCGGTACAGTGCAGAAGCTTTTCTCGGGTATTACCGAAACGCCGAGATACACCACTCTTCAAGCACTTTCGAAAGTGTTTGAAGATAAGAAAGAAGATATATTATATTTGCACGATTCCGGTGCAAAATCCGGCATGGTTAACGAACCTTCAGTAGCATATAAAGTATCGTTTGACCCGAACCTTGAACAGCTGATACAAAAACAAATTGCCGAGACTGTTCCGGGGACAGTGGGAGATAAGAACCTTGAGGATTATATGGCTCTTCCGGAAGGGTCGAGAATCGAGTTGATAGACGGCAGATTTTACAATATGGCTGCAGCGACTTTTGTTCATCAAAGAATAGCCTTGATGATCTGCAACGAATTTGAAAACTTTGTCAACGAAAACGGTGGTCAGTGCATTCCGTCCATAGCACCTACGGATGTTCAGCTTGACTGTGATGATAAGACCGTTGTTCAGCCGGATGTGCTTATCGTGTGCGATAGAAATAAGATTTCCAAGGAAAGAGTGGTTGGTGCACCGAATCTTGTGGTCGAAGTTTTATCACCGAGCAATTGGTATATGGATTTGTTTATAAAGCTGAAAAAATACAAAAAAGCAGGCGTTCGAGAATATTGGATTGTCTTTCCAAATGAAAAAAGAACTATTGTATATAAATTTGATGAATCGGATGAACCGACGGAATATACCTTTGAAGATAAAGTGCCTGTAGGTATATGGCAGGATCGCTGTGAAGTTGATTACAAAAAAATATATGATAAAATAAGTTTTTTGATGGAATAAATAAGGAATAATATATGAAATTACAAAAGCTATACAGCTACGTCAGACGTGCTGTTGATGATCACAACATGATAGATCAAGGCGACAAAATTGCGATAGGTATATCCGGAGGAAAGGATTCGCTTACGCTTTTATATGCATTAAGCGGATTAAAGGAATTCTATCCGAAGAAATTTGATATAACAGCACTTACCGTTGACCTGGGATATGAGAATTTTGATATGTCAAAGGTAGATAATTTATGTCATAAACTTGGTGTTGAGTATCACATTGAAAAAACTCAGATATCAAAGATGATAGAAGGTAAAGGGTGTTCGCTTTGCTCCAAGCTTAGAAGAGGCGCATTTTTAAATGCAGCAAAGGAGCTTGGCTGTAATAAGATGGCTTATGCTCACAATATGGATGATGCAGTTGAGACCATGATGCTGTCACTTGTTTACGAAGGTCGGTTTTCTTCTTTTGAACCGGTCACAAGCTATGAAGATAACGATATGTCGCTTATTCGCCCGCTTATATATACGCCTGCAAGTGCAATAGTTGGTTTTGCCAACAAATATGAGCTTCCGATAGTTAAAAATCCCTGCCCGTATGACAGGGTTACCGAACGAGCATATATAAGAGAACTTCTGAAGCAAATAAATAATCATGCTCCGGGTGTTAAAGACCGCATGATGACGGCAATTAAAAAATCACTTTATAAATCACAATAGGACGGTGGTAAAACCACCGCCCTATTGCTTTTGTTAGGTTAATTATGTAAAAGGGGAGTTAACTATTATTGTACTTTTTCCAGACGTACATTTCTTATATGGATTGTTGCTGTTGAACCCTGGTTACCCATATTGAACTCAACACGTCCGTTATCATCACTTGCATCCTTCATATCAAAGTCAAAGCTGAATGTCTGCCAATCTTCCGTTAATTCTACCGAAGTATCCGGGAAGTAACGAATCCAATCTGCATCAGGTGCAGTAACAGCGGCCTTCATCTTACGAGGCTCCTCTGCGTATGCTTCAAATGAGAACTTATAGCTTGAACCTTCTTCCATTGGCATTCCCGGCTGTACAAGCTGTACTGAGTATTCTTCTGTTCCTGCGGCAGTTGAAGTGATTATGATTTCATTATCCTTGATTTCTGCCTCTCCTACGCCGTCTGCAAAGAGAAGGAATTTCCAGTTTTCATCATCTGTCAAGCTTTCTGCTTCAGAGAAGTCACTGTTATATACAAAGTTTCCTGTTTCGTCAGCCTCGCGGAATACAAGGACATCAACAGGCTTTTCAACATTTTCATCATATTCCGGCTTCTGGAAGATACGTACATAGTCAACCTTCATGGCTGCTCTTTCATCAAAAACAGTATCCTCACTTGGATCACCCGGCCAGTCACCGCCTACAGCAACATTAAGTATTACATGGAAAGGCTGATTGAACGGTGCAGGATATGGCTGTTCCTCCTTGCCGTCGGTACCTGTAAACCAATCACTGGTTTCAAAATACTGTTCACCGTCTACAAACCAACGGATAACACCCGGTTCCCACTCAATGGCAAATACATGATATTCGCTTGCAAAGTCACCTTTTTCAAGTGTATACGTACCCTGCTTTTGCTTATGAGGTGCACCGAAATGAAGTGTGCCGTAAAGAGTATTTGTTGTATCACCGAGAACTTCCATGATATCTATTTCACCACATTTTGGCCACTGTCCGTAAAGACTTTCGTTCTGTGGCATCATCCAGAATGCAGGTAAAAATCCTTTTCCCTCAGGAACCTTAAGTCTTGCTTCTACACGTCCGTACTTAAAGTCATGCTTGTTTTGTGTATTTACACGTCCGGAAACGTAAGAAACATTTCCGTCCTCGTCGACATTTTTAACAGGCTGAATAACAAGCTCGCCATCCTTAACAAATGCATATTCGTCACTTGGAATGTATTCCTGAAGCTCGTGGTTTACCCAGCCAACCTCATGCTGTTCATAGTTCCAATCATCCTGATTTAATTCTGTTCCGTTAAATTCGTCATGCCAAAAAAGTGAATATCCTTCAGGAATCTCAATCTCATCCTCGGATACATCCGTTGCACTTGTATCCACTGCATCACTTGCAGTTGCTTCGGTTGTTGCAGCTTCGGTGTCTTTGCTGTCTTTGTCTTCTTTTTTACCGCAACCTGTAAAGCATGAAGCTGTCATAAGAGCTGCCATGATAAAAGCAGCCATACGTTTGGTTTGCTTTTTCATTCCGAAAAACCTCCTTAATAATTTTGATTTTTTAATTTGTTAAATTTTTTGTTGTTTCTTAACAAGTCGTACGTTAAGAAATATCACGCATTCATAAAGTAAATTTATAATAAAACAAAGCGGATTGTTTATATATCAATATAATGACATATTTGTCAGAAAAATGACATGACATAATCCGCTTTTGTTATTAAATATAAAATTACTTGGTTTTATGTTGATTTTTTCATCAATCAGATAACGATTCTTCATTCGAAGGTCCGCCGAGTCCGCTTTCAAATAAATGAGTTATACGATATTCGACCGGTGTGGTTCCCAGCTCTTTTCTGAAAATTTCGGTAAAGTAACTCTGGCTCGGAAAAGCGAGTATCGAGGAAATCTCAGCGGGACTGTAATCAGAATAAAGAAGCATATTTTGAGCTGTCGCAAGCTTTTTGTTACGTATATATCTGCTGATGTTGACACCCATTTCCTGTTTGAATAATCTTGAAAGATATGACGGATTAAGCCCTGCGTAATCCGCAAGCTTTTCAAGAGTTATACGTGTATGAAGATGGTCATATATGTAATCGACAACCTTTGCGACAGGCATTGAGGTTATTTTCTTTTTTCGAAGGTTTTTCATACGTCTGGTATAGTCCATACACATTTCGTGATGAAGCTCGGATATTTCATCATTTGTACGAGCTTTATCGGCTTTTTGAATAAAAAAATCACTTGTACTGTACGAGTCGGAAAGCTCCATTCCGCCTTCTATACAATATCTGGCAAGCATAGAGGCGGTTATGGCAAAGTGATATTTGAGACTTTGCAGAGGATTGTCGGATAGAGTACCGAGCCCTTTTTTATCGGAAAATTTTTCGGATAAAAGGCTTTTTACGGTGTTTACATCGCCGGATTTTACATAGGAATAAAACTCAAGCTCCGGACTGTAATCGGCTCTTAAGAATTCTTTTTCCCGTTGAATGAACTCATGATATATCAGTTCCTTTTTTAAATTCATGTAACCCCCTCCTTTAAACTATTTAAATACATAATATGATATATTTAAAGATGTTGCAAGTTGGCTTTTTATTAGGTAAAATAATAACACAAACAAAAGGGGAAATGATATATGAAAAAGAAGATAAGTCTTGCGATTATTATGCTTTTGATGCTGGCACTTTCCGCATGCAACAAAAAGGATGATAATACCGATAAAAATACCAGTGCACAAAATATTACCGTGACAACAGGCGAAGATTCGACAGAAACGGGAGAAAATGATAATGACAGAACTACTGCAGAACCGGATACGGATGACGATATAACGACCGAATCCGAGGATGAAATAAATGAAAGAAGTGCCGTTTATGATGAAGCTGTTCGTTTATTTGTTGAAGAAGGAATGCTTCCGCCTTATGAAGAGGAGTATTATGAAACTCCGTCCGAGCTTAACCAATATGCCGTATGTGATATAAATAATGACGGCAGGGATGAGCTTTTAATAAGAGTAAATGACAGCGCCATGGCAAATCTTTCAATATATGTATTCTTGTATGATGACGAAGAATTAAGACAAATCGGTACATTTTTTGCTTCTGACGAAACTGTATTTTACAGCAATAATGTTGTTATCGAACCGATATCTCATGGAGCAATAACCTGGGGCGAGAACTTTTGGGGACAGAATATAAGCATATATAACGAGGAACTTGGTGAATATGAATATAAATATGTAACCGATGCATGGGATTCGTCCATCAAAGATTCCTGGAGAGGTGAGGATGAGGTTTTTCCTGCGGAGGCTGATAAGGATGGAAACGGCATGGTATATTGGTTTATAGAACTTATAAATGATGAATATGTTGAGGGTGAGCCGTTGGATGATGAAGCGTTTAACAATAAGCTTGCCGAGCTTACGCAAAATGCATCAAAGATTGAAATACCATGGGAGTATGCTAAATGAAATTAAAATCATATCTTAAATCAAACCGGAAAATGACGGTAGTAAGCTTCGTGGCGATTTTTTTCATGGGTCTTTCTATTTCCTTTTTGATACTTTGCAATCTGGGAACGGACACCTGTGTATTTATGAATACAAATGTTGCTGCAAAAATCGGTACATCATTTGGAAACTGGCAGCTCATTTTTAACATTTTCTTTCTCATACTTATGATTATTTTCAGGAGAGATTTAATAGGTATAGGAACTATCATAAATATGGTTCTGATAGGTTATTATGCGGATTTCTTTGACTGGGTATGGAGCAAGACGATACCGGACAGCGTATTTACCGAGCCGTTTAGCAGATATACTATATTTGCATTGGCACTTATTGGATTTATCATAAGTGCGGCTATGTATATGAATGCTAATGTCGGAATTGCGCCGTATGATGCGATATCGGTTATGTTTAATGGCATATTTAAAAAACTTCCGTATTTCATTTGCAGAATAATAATTGATTCGACCTGTATATTTGTCGGAATGGCAGTTGGCGGCAAGCCCTTGATAGGAAATATACTTATGGCACTTTTACTCGGCCCGACCATATCGATTGTCGGAAAGAAGTTTAATAATGGAAAAATAGGGGATAAACATGAAGAGATACAAGCTTGAAAGGATAATTAATCTTATTATAGTTATACTTACCGTTGTAGGTCTTGTTTTTATGTTTAACTTTAATGATGAAAATAATGAGCTTGTTTCACACGGAGTGGAAAACTTCAAATATTTCACTGTTCTTTCAAATGTTTTTTGCGGTATCGTTGCATTTTCGCAATTATGTTTTGATTTACTTTTATTGATAAGAAAAAAACAGACATTGGGTGAACTGAAAAATGATTTAAATAAAAACGTTAATGAGTCACAGGCTGCGAATGTTTCGTTTTACGGTCGCTTCAGAGTTGCGAAGCTTATATCAACAACTTCGGTAGCGCTTACATTTGCAACGATAGCTTTTTTTCTGTGGCCGATTTACAGGCTGCCGGGAATGTACAGCGGATCAAATCTCTTTTTTCATTTGATAATTCCTTTGTTGGCAATATTTGACTTTATACTTCTTGAGGGGGAGGATAAGATACCGTTCAAGTGTACATTTTATGCTGCGATACCTTCCATACTGTATGCCGTATATTATGTATCGAATATTCTTATTAACGGAATCGGCGAGTGGCCGCACACAAATGACTGGTACGGATATCTCAACTGGGGTGTCGGTGGCGGCGTGATTATTTTTTTGATGACTGTTCTTATGACATGGCTTATGGCATGTATCTTAAGATTGATAAATAATAAACTCCTTATAAATCATAATAAATCAAAATAATTCAAAAGTTTAAAAAATTCAAAAAAAACAATAAATATTATTGACAGAATAATAAAGTTGTGCTAACCTAACTCGTGTAAATAACATATGAACAGTTGCTCATATGAAAAAATATAACTCGTAAAAAGACTTACAACATAATTTTGGCAAATAAGTCAATTTTTTAAAGGGGAGGCACTTTTATGTCAGAGATAGAAAGAAAGTTTTTGGAAATTGTCAATTTGAAAAAGGGATTCGGCGAAGGAGATACCAGACAGGAAGTACTAAAAGGTTTTTCTTTTTCCGTATCGAAGGGAGAGTTTTGCGTATTGCTCGGACCGTCAGGTTCGGGAAAGTCAACCCTGCTTAATATCATCGGAGGGATTGACCAGCCGGATGACGGTTATATATCCATAAACGGTGACAAGCTTAGAGATATGGATGAAAAGTCGGTAACTCTTTACAGAAGAAAACATCTCGGTTACGTATTTCAGATGTATAATCTTATCCCGAATCTTAATGTAAAAGAAAATATAGAGGTAGGTGCATATCTTTCGGATAATCCGCTTGATATTGATGAGCTTCTTAATACGCTCGGACTTTATGAGCATCGTTATAAGCTTCCTAACCAGCTTTCCGGAGGACAGCAGCAAAGAACATCCATCGGAAGAGCGATAGTTAAAAATCCGGATATTCTTCTTTGCGATGAGCCGACCGGTGCACTTGATTACAAGACTTCAAAGGAAATATTAAAGCTTATAGAGGATGTAAATCAAAAATACGGAAATACCGTAATTATGGTTACGCATAACGAGGCTATAAAGAACATGGCTGATCATGTAATAAAGCTTCGTGACGGAGTTGTAAGACATAATGATATAAACGACAACAAGATATCTGCCGTTGATCTTGACTGGTAGGAGGTATCGCTATGAAAAATCCATTGATTAAAAGAGTGCCGAGAGAGCTTAAGGGAGAGTGGCATAAATATCTTGTAATATTTATCTTTATGACGTTGATTATAGGCTTTGTTTCGGGTATGTATGTTGCAAATAAAAGTATGCTTAAGGCAGCAGATGAAAGTGTGGAGAAATATAAGCGTGAAGACGGATATCTCCAGTTTTCGGATCCGGCATCGGATGAGCTTATAGCAAAACTTGAGGAAAACGGATTAAGTATATATGAAAACTATTTTAAGCAAACCGATGAAAAAATAGGATCGAAAAAAGATGAAATAGAAATAAGAGTCTATAAGGTGCAGGATGATGTCGACCTTCCGTGTATTATGAAGGGAAGACTTCCAGAGGCTGATGACGAAATAGCCATAGACCGTATGCACGCCGATAATCAAGATATTAAGGTAGGTGATACGATAAAGGTCGGTGGAAATGATTATAAGGTAACAGGTCTTGTGGCACTTGTAAATTACAGTACATTATACAAAAGTGCATCGGATACGATGTTCAATGCCATAACCTTTGATGTCGGACTTGTGACAAAAGAGGGCTTTGAGAGACTTGATACCAAGCTTTATTATCGCTATGCATGGATATATGACAAGAGACCGGAGGATGATAAGGAAAGCAAAAAGATGGGCGACAGCTTTATGGAAAAGGTTGTTGAAGCATCTTACGAATACGGTGCACAGATAGAAGAATTCGTACCGGCATACCTGAATCAGGCTATTATATTTGCTACTTCCGATATGGGCTCGGATCTGGCTATGGGTGGTGTGATTCTTGATATACTTGTAGTCGTTCTGGCATTTATATTTGCCATAACCATAAACAATACCATAACGAAGGAATCCGCAGTTATAGGAACACTTCGTGCATCCGGATATACAAGAGGCGAGCTTGTCAGACATTATATGACAATGCCTGTTTTGGTAACGCTTATAGCTGCGTTGGTCGGAAATACGCTCGGTTATACTCTTTTTAAAACAGTTGTGGTAAATATGTATTACAACAGCTACAGTCTTCCTTCTTACGAAACCGTATGGAGTGCTGAAGCATTTACAAAAACTACGATTGTTCCTCTTATAATAATGTTTGCCGTAAATCTTTTTGTCATAATAAGAAAATTAAGACTTTCGCCGCTTAGATTTATAAGAAGAGATCTCAAGGTCAAAAAACGCAAGAAGGCAATGAGACTTCCGAGATGGAAATTTCTTGCAAGATTTAAGACAAGAGTATTTTTGCAGAATCTGCCGAATTATTTTGTGCTTTTGATAGGTGTTTCATTTGTTTCGATTATGATGAGTATGGCAATCGGTATGCCGCAGACACTTGATTATTATCAGGATCATGTTGATGAAATGATGTTTGCCAAATATCAGGTGATGCTTAAGTATGACACCGACATAATGGGTAATGAGATAACAACCGGCGTTGAAGGTGCGGAAAAGATAAACATGACAAGCCTTGTACGTCTTAGCGAGGTATACGATGAGGATGTTACAGTCTACGGTTTTGCAAATGACAGCAGATACATAAAGATAAAAGATGATTTTCAAGACAACGAGGTATATGTTTCAACGGCATATGAGGGAAAATATAAGGTTAAAGTCGGAGATAAGATAACTCTGGATGAAAAGTATGAAGATAAAAATTACGAATTCAAGGTAATCGGTATCTATGACTATGACGGAGGTATCGCCGTATTTATGCCGAATGATAATTACACAAATGTTTTTGATAAAGAAAAAGGCTCGTTTAACGGCTATATTTCCGACAATAAAATCAATGATATTGATGAGAATTACATCATAAAGGAAATTACCGTAAAGGATATAAGGAAAATGGCCGACCAGCTTGATCATTCAATGGGTTCATATATGGTTTATTTCCAGTATCTTTGCATAATTCTTTCGGCGGTACTTATTTATCTTCTTACAAAGATAATAATAGAAAAGAACGAAAATCCGATTTCGATGGTTAAGATTCTCGGATATAATACCAAAGAAATAGGTGCACTTTATATACAGCCGACTACCTGGGTTGTGCTTGCAAGTGATATAATCGGAGCATTTATCGGATATCTTGTTATCGGCATTATGTGGAAGAAGATAATTATGAAGCTCGGAGGCTGGTTTGAGTTTACGATAACCTTCGGCGGTTTTGCGAAAGAAATAATCTTCATATTTATATCCTATCTTATTGTAATGCTTATGGATATAAAACGTATTAAAAAGGTTCCGATGGACACCGCGCTTAAAAATGTGGAATAATAATTAAAGTAAATATAAGACAGGCAGATTGCGTACACGATTTGCCTGTTCTTTTTTTTGATTAGTTTATAATTGTTAAAAAATGATTTTAGTGTTACAATATATCGGATAGTCAAATTTTTTAATGAGGTGAAGCCGGTATGAAGTTTACAAAGATGGAAGGTCTTGGAAATGATTATGTTTATATAAATTGCTTCGAGGAGAAGGTTGAGAACCCTTCGGAGCTTTCCGTTAAGGTGAGTGACAGACATTTTGGAATAGGCTCTGACGGACTTATACTTATCAAGCCGTCGGAAAAAGCGGATTTTACAATGGAGATGTATAATGCTGACGGGTCACAGTCCGAAATGTGCGGAAACGGCATAAGATGTGTCGGAAAATATGTATATGATTACGGACTTACGGATAAGGAAGATATAACTGTTGAAACTCTGGCGGGGATTAAATATCTTAAGCTTTTTGTTAAGAACGGTAAGGTTGATAAGGTGACCGTAAACATGGGTGCACCGATACTTGAACCTGATAAGGTTCCGGTGCTTGTTTCATCCTTGCCTGAAGGGACGGATAAGGTTGTTGATTATCCTTTGATGATTGACGGAAAAGAGTACAGAACTACATGTGTGTCAATGGGTAATCCTCACAGTGTCGTATTCGTGGATGATACCGATACATTTCCATTGGAAAAAATAGGACCGTTGTTCGAAAATAATGCATTTTTCCCGAGAAGGGTCAATGCGGAATTTGTTCAGATAGTAAGCAGAAACTATGCCAGGATGCGTGTCTGGGAAAGAGGCTCCGGTGAAACACTTGCCTGCGGTACGGGTACCTGCGCATCTGTGGTAGCGGCTATTTTAAACGGTCTGACTGAAGATGAGGTAACCGTAAAGCTTTTGGGCGGAGAGCTTATTATAAGATGGGACAGAGAAGAAAATATAGTTTATATGACAGGACCGGCAAAGGTTGTTTTTGATGGTGTAATAGAGGTTTAGAACTTTAATGCAGAGGACTTTGTATGTATGCTTATGAGCAGAAAAAAAGAGTATTAAGCCTTGCGGCTAATTTTGTTATACTTTTTTTTGAAATATTTTCATTTGGTTATATATGGTTTAAATATTACAGACAGACCACGTATCGTAACGGTGATGTTATCGTTATAGGTATGTATGCCCTGTTTGTGTTTTTGATTACCAAAAGTCTTAACGGATATAAGAACAGTTATATGAGAAGTATTGATCTATGTCTTTCTCATGTACTTGCGATTATATTTTCGGCGTTTGTGGGACATATTTTTGTCTGTATGGTATGGAGCGAATATGTGGATGTACTTCCGGTTTTGGTTATGTCGCTTGTACAGATAGTGTTTGTGGTTATCTGGGTTATACTTGTCAGACAAATATATGTACATGTTTATCCGCCGAGAAGAGTTATCATTATTTACGGAAATTATCCGTTGGATGCATTCTTAAAAAAACTGGATGTCAGACAGGATAGATATGAGGTTTGTGAAATATTAAACTATCAAAAAGGATATGAGAGAATCTGCAGCGACGTGCTTGATTTTGAAGGAGTATTTCTATACGATTTGCCTGCGGATGAAAGAAATGAGATAGTTAAGTACTGTTATGAACACTCAATCAGAACATACATAGTTCCTAAGATTACAGACATAATCATGAAATGTTCAGATGATTTGTACCTTGTCGATACGCCGATATATCTTTCCAGAAATTACGGATTAAATATTGATGACAGGATACTTAAAAGAATTACGGATATCGTGGTTTCTTTCATCGGGATTGTTATTTTGTCACCGCTTATGCTGATAATAGCACTTATAATTAAACTTTACGACGGCGGAAGCGTATTTTATAAACAGCTTCGTCTTACAAGAGACGGTAAAATGTTTATGATTTATAAATTCAGAAGTATGATAAATGATGAAGATGATAAAGGCAAAGGAGCAAGGCTTGCCAGCAAGACGGATTCGAGAATAACGCCTGTCGGAAAGGTAATAAGAAATCTTCATTTGGATGAGCTTCCGCAGCTGTTTAATGTACTGAAGGGTGATATGTCACTTGTCGGACCGAGACCCGAAAGACCTGAAATTTTTTTGAAGTATGAAAAGAGTATACCTCAGTTTGATTTCAGACTTAAGGTTAAGGCGGGAATGACAGGCTATGCACAGGTGTATGGCAAATATAATACATCACCTATCGATAAGCTGAAAATGGATCTTACATATATACAACAATATTCTTACTGGCTTGACATTAAGCTGATGCTTTTAACGCTTAAGATTATGTTCAGAAAAGAAAGCTCCGAAGGTGTGGATGATAAAAAGCTTACTGCACTTCCTTCGGATTATAAAGCAAAGAATTACGGTAAAAAATATGATTTGCGAAACGGAAATAAGAAAGGAAATAAGAAATGAATGTAGCTGTTATAATTGCAGGTGGTTCCGGACAGAGAATGGGACAGGATATCCCGAAACAATTTATCAATGTATATGATAAGCCGATAATTATTTATACACTTGAAAGCTTTCAGAGACACCCGATGATTGATGCGATAGAGGTGGTTTGTATAGATGGCTGGCATGATGTAATATGGGCATATGCAAAGCAGTTTAATATCGATAAGGTAAAATGGGTGATTTCAGGAGGCAATTCCGCGCAGGAATCCATAAGAAACGGTGTTTATAATTTAAAGGATAAATGCAGTGAAAAGGACAATATAATTATCCACGACGGTATAAGACCTCTTGTGGATGATGAGGTTCTTACCGATGTAATAGAGAAATGTAACGAGCACGGAAACGGTGTGACATCGCTTCCTTACAATGAACAGATTTTTGTAATAGATGATGAATATACAACAACAAAATACATTCCGCGTGAGACCTTGAGAAGAGTTTCGACACCACAGGCTTATAAGTTTGATAAACTTGTGTGGGCGTATGAAAAAGCATTTAAAGAAGAAATAGGAATATACGGATCGTCATATACCAATACCATGATGGTTGAGCTTGGAGAAACTCTATATTTTGCAAAGGGGTCGGATAAAAATATCAAGCTTACAACAAAGGATGACCTTGAAATTTTTAAGGGATATCTTACTGCGGAAAAGGATAAGTGGCTTAAATAAAAGTATCTTGGTAGCAGATGAATACTAAGTGACAAGCCGGGATGAAAGGAATTTGGGTGCCCTTGATATGGAAATATATGAAAGCAATATCTATATGGAAGATGTAAAAACAATTGCAGAGCTTGATTATAATTGGGATAAACTTAAAGGTAAGAGCATTGCCATATCCGGTGCAACAGGAATGATCGGAAGCTTTCTTGTGGATGTTCTGTTGTACAGAAATGAAAAAAAGGATCAGGATATAAAGATATATGCTTTAGGAAGAAATGAGGAAAAGACTCAAAAAAGATTCGGAAAGCATTTTAGGGATGCGAATTTTGTATTTGTTAAACAGGACATTAATCTTCCGATAGATAAAAACAATTGTGAATCCTGTATGGATTATATAATTCATGCTGCAAGCAATACCCATCCTGTTGCATATGCGAGTGATCCGATAGGAACCATATCGGCAAATGTTATGGGTACGGCAAACCTTTTGGATTGGGCAACGACTGTATCGTGTGAAAGATTTGTTTTTCTTTCTTCGGTTGAGGTATATGGAGAAAACAAAGGTGATACGGATAAATTTTCGGAGGAATATCTTGGATATATAGATTGTAATACACTTCGTGCCGGATATCCCGAGAGTAAGAGAACCGGTGAAGCGTTATGTCAGGCATATATAAAGCAAAAAGGACTGGACATAGTTATACCGAGACTTTCAAGGTGCTACGGACCTACAATGCTTTCTTCGGATACAAAGGCACTTTCTCAATTTATAAATAAGGGTATAAACGGCGAGGATATTGTTCTGAAGAGTGAAGGCACACAACTTTATTCTTATGCCTATATGGCTGATGCCGTTTCCGGCATAATTAAGCTTATGCTTGACGGAGAGTGCGGCGGTGCATATAATGTCGTTTCGGATGAATCGGATATAATGCTTAAGGACCTTGCAAAAATAATTGCGGATTATGTGGGCAAAAAGGTTATATTTGAGCTTCCGGACGAAACCGAACGGGCAGGCTATTCCAAGGCTACAAAAGCGACCCTTGCTTCGGATAAGATAAAGAAAACAGGTTGGAAATCGTTTTATGATATTGAAACAGGACTTCATCATACGATAGATGTCCTTAGGAGTACTTATGAACAGTAAATTGGATGATTATCGCAAATACAGCAATTTGTTTGTGGAGCTTGTAAGAAAGGGTATAAAATTAAAATACAGAAGATCCTATCTTGGTATAATCTGGTCTATGATAGAACCGCTTCTTACCATGATAGTGCTTACTATTGTATTTGGTACCTTGCTCGGACACACGGGAAAAGAGTTTCCGGTATACATTCTTGCAGGCAGGCTTATCTATACTCTTTTTTCGCAGTCTTCCACTGCGGCTTTAAAATCCATACGAAACAATCAGGGTATGATAAAAAAGGTATATGTGCCTAAGGCATTATATCCACTTTCATCGATTACCTTTAATTACATATTGTTTTTAATATCGCTGGTGGTACTTCTTATGGTATCTCTTGTGCTTGGCGTGTATCCTACATTAAAATCTTTACTTGCGATAGTTCCGCTTTGCGTGCTTTTCCTTTTGTCGGTCGGCGCAGGCCTCATTCTTTCGACTGTAGGAGTTTTTTTCAGAGATATGGAATATCTTTGGAATGTGCTTTTGATGCTTGTAATGTATACCTGTGCGATTTTCTATTATCCTGATAAGATACTCAGAAGTGATGTGGGATGGATATTAAAATATAATCCGCTGTTTTGTATAATTTCCAATTTCAGAAGCTGTGTCTTCGGAAAGAGTATGGATATGTGGATGCTTGGATATTCGTTTGTTTTTTCAATCTTCAGCATACTTGTGGGAGTACTCGCATTTGAAAAGAATCAGGATAAATTTATATTATATATTTAGTTTCGGAATTGATGGAGAAAAATAAATGTCATATGCGGCTTATAGCTGCCGGAGGAAATATGTCCGATAAAAAAGGAAATGATATAAAAATGAATAATGTGACAAAGGATACTGCTTTGATGCTGTCGGATATAGGTATGCGTTTTAATCTCAGCAAGGAAAAGGTTGACAGTGTTAAGGAATACTTTATTAAGCTTGTGAAACATGAGCTTAAGTTTGATGAGTTCTGGGCACTTAGAAATATCAGCTTTGAAGTAAAAAAAGGTGAGCGTGTCGGAATTCTCGGTCTTAACGGCGCGGGAAAGTCAACACTTATGAAGGTTATAGCCGGGGTTTTCAGACCTACGGAAGGAAACGTTTACAAGCAGGGTGTGCTGGCACCTATGATAGAGCTTGGGGCAGGATTTGACATGCAGTACACGGGAAAGGAAAATATATATCTTTACGGTGCGGTGCTCGGCTATTCCAGAAAGTTCATGGATGAAAAGGTTAATGATATTATCGAGTTCACTGAGCTGAAGAATTTTATTGATGTTCCGCTTAAAAATTATTCTTCCGGTATGAAGGCACGTCTCGGATTTGCGATAGCAACGGTTGTTAAGCCGGATATACTTATACTTGATGAGGTACTTTCCGTCGGAGATGCAAAGTTTAGAAAAAAGAGCGAGAAGAAGCTTCTTGATATGATGGATACGGGAACGACGGTTTTGTTCGTGTCCCACAATATAGAACAGGTAAAAAGAATTTGTGATAAAGCGCTTATTTTGGATCACGGAAGTCTTGTGACATACGGAGATATGGAAGATGTAGTGGCAAAGTATGAGGAGATGATAAAGTGAAGTTCAAATTAAAACAATTTTATAAAATGTTTCTCCAATATATAGTTTTTCCGTTTGTTTATTTTAAAAACAGATGGGGCAAAGTGGATGACAGACTTGTGATTTTTGCGGATGCTCATCATGATAAATGCCCGTCATTTATGGAAAGTATAAGAGAGAAATTAAATAAAGAACATTATAATATAAAAGAATTTTATATTGATTCGTCTAAGCATACAAGGCGCGAGGTGGTAAACAGCATGCTTGATTTTATGCAGGCATATCCTTCGGCAGCCTATGTTATAATATGTGATTATTATCTTCCGGTATCATCCTGCAGAAAGAGAAAGGAAACGAAGGTTATCCAGCTTTGGCACGGTTGCGGCGCATTTAAAAGATTCGGACATGATGCCAAGGATGATATACCGAAGTACTATATAGGTTCGCCTATTAAAAATTATGATCTTGTAACGGTATCGGGAGATGCCTGCTTGACATTCTTCAGGTCAGCTATGGAAATTCCGGATTTTCAAAATGATATAGTAAGACCTATGGGAGCGGCTTATACGGACAAGTTCTATGATGATGATTTTGTACAGTCATGCCGTGATAAATTTCGTTTTGCATATCCCGGAGCAAAAGATAAGAAGGTTGTTTTGTGGGCACCTACATTTCGCGGTAACGCGGGCAGGGCAAATGAGAAAAAGAATGAAAAATTATTTGAAAATATCAGGCTTGATATAAATGCTGCCGTTAGAGAGATACCGGATACATTTCTTATAGAAAGTCTTCATCCTCATATGGCGAAGGGCATGGAAAATATAATGAGTACGGAAGAGCTTCTGGTATGTGCGGATATGCTTATCACGGACTATTCGTCAGTGTTTTTTGAATATCTTTTAATGGATAAACCGGTTCTTTTTTATGTGCCTGATTTTGATAAATATAAGGAGAACAGGGGCTTCTATCTTAATTTTAATAAGCTTCCGGGAAGGATAGTAAAGGATAAGAAAAATCTGAAATATAATATAAGAGAGTCTCTTTTCGATGACGATATGTCCGAGGTAAGAGAAGAGTTTAAGTCGCGGTACATGAATGGCTGCGACGGTAAGGTTACGAAGAGATTGATGGATTATATCGAGGGTCAGATTTAAAGGAGATTAAAGATGCTTGATCGGTTGAAGAAAACCAAAATATTTCCCGTTATAAAGGAAAATCCCGTATACAAAGCCATAAGATTTGTATATTACAGGACGAGAAGAATTATAAGAAAAATAAAGAAACCATTTGCGAAGCTTTATAAATTTTATATGTTTAAGATAAAATATCCCGCGCTGTATAAAAAATATGCAAAAAACCCCGTTAATGAGGGAAAGGTTATTTTTATCGAGGGACGTATGAAATATATAACCAACAGCTCGGAATATATCTACAATGAGCTTAAAAACAACTACGATTTCAAAATTCATACGCATTTTCTTCAAATGGGTTTTGTGAAAAGAAAAGAATATCGTGCTTTATGTGAGGATATGATAAAGGATGTGGCAACCGCCGGATATGTTTTTATGAATGATGCTTCAAATGTATTTGCGTGTCTGCCTTTAAGAAAGGAAACGGTTGTAACACAGCTCTGGCATGGCTGCGGTGCTTTTAAGAAATTCGGGATGAGCACGGCAGATCTTATTTTCGGAGATAACAGAAAAACCCAGGAAAAATATCCGTACCACAAGAATTACACTTATGTGACAGTCAGTGCACCTGAAGTTGAATGGGCTTATACCGAGGCCATGAATTTAAAAGAGGGAGTTGCGACAGGTATAGGTGTTTCAAGATCGGATTATTTTTATGATAAAAAAAATATCGAAAATGCACATATAAATATGGATAAGGTTTTCCCGGGCAGAAAAGGAAGAAAGATAATCCTTTATGCACCTACATTTCGCGGAAGGGTTGCCAAAGCTAAGATGCCGAATGAACTTGATATAGCTGAATTTTATGAGGCATTTAAGGATGAATACATACTCGTATTCAAACATCATCCGTTTGTTAAGGAAAGGGTTTTAATCGAGGATGAGTATAAGGACTTTGCCGTTGACTGTACCGATAGTATGTCGATAGATGATTTGATTTGCATATCCGATATATGTATCTCGGATTATTCATCACTTGTATTTGAATATTCACTCTTTGAAAGACCTATGATTTTCTTTGCATATGATTTGGATAATTATTATGACTGGCGCGGTTTTTATTATGACTATAAGGATTTTGTGCCCGGACCAATCTATACTACAAATGAAGAAATGATAGATTATATTAAGGATATAGATAATAACTTTGACAAGCAAAAGGTTTTGGATTTTAAGAATAAATTTATGAGTGCATGCGACGGACACGCAACCGAAAAGATAATGAAACTCGTTTTTAAAGATAATCTCAGGAATTATAAAAAAAGAAACAGTTAAAAGTATTAAAATGATACTAAGTAATGCTTCGCAAAAGAGGATATGGAATAATGATCTCTGTTATTATACCTATGTATAATTCTGAAAAATATATACTGGATGCGCTAAGATCGGCTCTTGTTCAGGAGGTGGATAAGGAGATAATCGTAATAGATGACTGCTCTTTTGATAAGTCACTTGATACCGTACTTTCATATGTAAAAGAACATCATAACATACTTAAGGACAAGACCAGAATCATAGTCAGAAAGAATTCGAAAAATATGGGCGTGGCTGCCACGAGAAATCTTGGCGTTGATATAGCACATGGTGAGTATGTGGCATATCTTGATGCGGATGATATGTGGAGAAGCGATAAACTGAAAAAACAGCTTGAGCTTATTGTGTCCACAAATTCGGATATATGCAATGCTTCAAGAGAAATTATTGATGAAAATGGCGAAAGCGAGGGCTTTTTGATTGGTTTTGATAAGGAAAAGATCAGTCTTGCGGATATCGAAAAATCAAATCATATAAATTGCTCGGCTGTACTTGTAAAAAAAGAACTCATGAAAAAATATCCGATGAAGCATGACAGGGATGCACATGAGGATTATTATGCATGGCTGATTTGTCTTAAAAACGGCGCAAGAGTCTGTAATATAAACGAGCCTCTTTTGAAATATCGGGATATCAAGGGCAGCAAGTCGCATAATAAATTTAAGGCGGCAATTATGACATTTAAGACTTATCGATATGCAGATTACGGATTTTTTAAGTCGTTATTCATGATGCCGGCTTATTTGATTAACGGAGTGAAAAAGCATAAAAAACAGTAAAACTGTTTATTTTTCTTTACATTTGATAAAACTTATCATATAATACAGAAAGTTATTAGGAAAAATGCGTTGATGGAGACTGCTTGTATAAGGACATGACAGGGAATATGGTCGCTGACTGAGAGCCATAGCATGACACCGTATAAAGCGGAACACTGCCTGAGCAGATATGCTGAAGCCTACATCTTGGGATTGACGAAGTAAGAGGTCTAGGTATATTCGGCTGACCGCCGTTACAGGTTAAGAGTGGAAGCATAAGCTTCAATGCGGGTGGTACCGCGGATAAATCGTTTATTCGTCCCGAAGTCATATTATTATGGCTTCGGGGCTTTTTGCGTGTAAAGTGAGCCATGCGTGATTGAGCCGAATCATTTGGCACGAGTTGTCTGCATGGCGAAGAGGTAAAAAGAAGATAGGAGAGAAAAAATGCAACCAAATATTTACAGAGACATGACTATGGAAAACATAACAGAGGAACTTGTTGGCAAGGATATAAGACTTGCCGGATGGGTGGAAAACATCAGAGACCATGGCGGAGTATCATTTGTTGACTTAAGAGATATGTACGGAGTTATGCAGGTGGTAATGAGAGACACAAGTCTTCTGGATGGCATTACAAGAGAAGAGTGTATCTCGGTTAAGGGAAATGTACAGCATAGGGATGAGGAAACATACAATCCAAAGATTCCTACAGGTACTATAGAGCTTGAGGCTCATGAGGTAGATATACTTGGTAAGGTATATAAGCAGCTGCCGTTTGAAGTAACTACTTCAAAAGAAGTAAGAGAGGATGTAAGACTTAAGTATAGATATCTTGACCTTAGAAATCGCAAAGTAAAAGATACTATGATATTCAGATCAAAGGTTATAAGTTTCCTGAGACAAAAGATGACAGAACTGGGATTTATGGAGATTCAGACTCCGATTCTTTGTGCGTCATCACCTGAAGGTGCAAGAGATTATATCGTTCCATCCAGAAGATATAAAGGAAAGTTCTATGCACTTCCACAGGCACCACAGCAGTATAAGCAGCTCCTTATGGTTTCGGGCTTTGATAAGTATTTCCAGATTGCACCTTGCTTTAGAGATGAGGATGCAAGAGCTGACCGTTCTCCGGGAGAGTTCTATCAGCTTGACTTTGAGATGAGCTTTGCTACCCAGGAGGATGTGTTTAAGGTGGGAGAAGAAGTACTTACCGCCGCATTTAAGGAATTTGCTCCAAAGGGCTATGCAGTTACTGAGGCACCGTATCCTATTATAAGTTATAAGGAAGCTATGCTTAAGTATGGTACAGATAAGCCGGATTTACGTAATCCACTTCTTATCATAGATTTATCAGAGTTCTTTAACAGATGTACATTTAAGCCGTTCCAGAATAAGACTGTAAGAGCTATAAATGTTCATGCAAAGCTTTCTAAGGGACAACATGAGAAGATGCTTAAGTTTGCAACATCAATCGGCATGGGTGGACTCGGATATCTGGAGGTTTTGGAAGATGGTTCATACAAGGGACCTATAGATAAATTTATCCCTGATGATATGAAGGGTGAGTTAAAGGAACTTGCTGGACTTAATGTTGGCGACACTATATTCTTTATCGCAGACAATGAAAAGCAGGCATCGTTATTTGCAGGACAGATAAGAACAGAACTTGGAACAAGACTTGATTTGCTTGAGAAAAATGCATTCC
>ODAI010236533.1_pt1 | contig 35134 bp, 54 predicted proteins | sample 1539321 | NCBI WGS metagenome assembly ODAI01 (sample SAMN02144231, study PRJEB22623) | gut metagenome | biome: sheep rumen | host: Ovis aries | place: New Zealand
GCCGCTTATGAAGTATTGGGATGATGCCTTTGAGATTTATGAAGAGCATGTGGACGAGATTGTTTACACGGACAGATTCAAGAAACCTGAGTGGTTAGGAAGGAGCGAAGATGGACGCAGTTGATTATTTGAAAACGCTAAATCGAATATGCAAAGAGAAAGAGTGGGGCTCGAGTTGCATGGATTGTCCGGGCGTACACATATGTGGGGTCAGGATTTATAACGCAACACAGGAAGAGATGGACAAAGCCATAAACGCTGTTGAAGAGTGGGCAAAGGAACATCCGGCGAAAACCCGTCAGAGTGAACTTATGAAACTTATACCAAATGCGAAAACGATTAATGGCATTATTAACGTATACCCATGCTTAATAGACCCTTTATATGATGAAAGTCACATGGGGGAATGCGCTGGCAGAGATTGTGATCAATGCAGAAGAGAATACTGGACGGAGGAAATCGAATGAAGATGATCAGTGCGGATCGATTACTGGAAGATCTCAGAAAGGTATACGAAAAGGCTGGCTGGGACCCACGGGAGTGCCACTTTTCTCTTCTAGATATGGAATGCAACATAGACGGACAGTATGGAATGGAACGTGTGACCATAAGCGCAAGCGAGATCGTACCCAAAGACAAATTGGTTTACCTTCCAGAAAAGTTTCTAGCCAAATACGTTTACGATGGGCTTGCGATGAAACTCATCAAAGAAGTGATGGTTTTGGCAAAGCAGAAAGAAGAGGACGCTCCGCTTCTCAAAGCGAAGTTATATTCTGCCAGTATTGACGTTTTACGTCCGCTGTACTTTCACGAATTCTACTTTGATAGTGCATCTGTTGAGGAAAACCAGAAATAGGAGATTGATCAAAATGATTCACTGGGCATGGCTTTTGTTATCGTTTGTCATAGGCACCTGGGTAGGGATGTTTCTCACTGCGCTGCTGAAAGCCAATAATCCTGACTTCTTTGAGGATGAGGAAGAGGAAGAGGAGCATGATTGAATTTGTATGGGCCGTGATTATCTTCTGGTCTGTGATCGTTATGGTAGCGGTCTTCGTAACACATAATTCTTGAGGAAGAGGTGGAAACATGGGAAGAGAAGTAAAGCTGTTCATGTTTAGGATCGGCACGGAAAGCTTGTTCAAGCTTAAGGAACCGGCGGTGAAAGCTGAAGGTATAGTCGGTGCGGTGAACGAGGACCCGAATACATGGGGACTTCTTTTCAAAAGCGAGAACGATGCCAAGATAGCAAGAAACCAACTTGAATACCTTGGTGCGGATCTCGTTGGTTTCGTGGAACCGGTCCGTGTTGACGAAGCACTGGTAAAGGATAGGCTATGATGGATGAAAAGCTGATGCTTATTTACATGATCTTCCTGATTATTCTCCTGATCGTAGCAGCATATTACTTCGCCAAGTATGAATACTGGCATGGCTACAAGCGAGGATACAAGAAAGGCTACCGGGAAAAGCTGGAAGACACCGTCCGAAAAATGCGAGAAGACAAGATCATATAATCCAAAGGGGAGAAAGATGGAAAAAATAAATTGCCCGAATTGCGGTGCGCCCATCACTGGAGATAAGTGTGAATATTGTGGAACGATGTTCTACGATTTCGCAAATATGGAATTCGGAGAAGTCGGATATTTCCGCATGAAGATCCTTGATAACTTATTTATTTTCAGAGCAAGAGTGGACAATGTAGAGGTAGTCGAAAATGAAGCAACATTATGGGCAGACAATAATCCATATATAGCGATGAGCCATTCCATGCCGAAAATAAATCTTTCGCTTTCCGTGGTGGAAGACGATAGAGGAGTAATCTTTGAGAAAAGAAACAAAAAACTCATGGAAGAAGCTTCAAGCTAAAGGAGAGAGAGAGAAACATGGTATCAACCGCAAAAATGAAGTATATCAACATCGACACGGCCTTGGCTGAATGCTTCGCCAGGGCGATCCGACAGAGAAGGAAAAGCCTTGGAGTGACGCAACAGGAACTCGCAGACATCTGCGGTCTGACCGTCACCACTGTCCACCGCATTGAGACAGCCGAGGAAAAGCGGCCTACCATGGGACCCATCGCAAAGATGTGCCTTGCTCTGGATCTCGATTGCCAGCAGATCATCTATGATGCGTGGTCCCTATGTTAAGAGAGGTGGTATATGACTATTCAAGACCTACAAGAGTGCGGCAAGATAATCGCAGAGATGGAGTCTATCAAAGAACAGATAGAATTGCTTGAAGCAAAGCTATACTATGCGAAGCAGCCGAAGATAGACGGAATGCCGCACTCATCGTCTGCCGGTGATGGTTCTGACATGATCGTCAAGTACCTTGATACCAAGGCCAATTATGAGAAACTCTATTCCCAGCTTGCAATCAAAGTACAAGAAGTCGAGAAAGCTATGGAAGCCAAGCTGGACAGCAGAGAACGTCAGGCGATCAGATACAGATACATCCAGGCTCTTTCCATCTCCGAGGTGGCAGACAAGATGGCATATACCGAGCGGCAAGTCCACCGGATTCTCCGTGACGCTGAAGACAAATTATGTCAGTAAATGTCATGAGAGAAAGTTATATAATAAACTTGCGGTGGTCTCCATGTTTCATCTCCTTTCTTTGAGAACGCAAAACAGCCCAGGTATTTTCCTGGGCCGTTTGCGTTATGGGGCAGAAGAAAGCTGGAAGAAAGCTGGAGCATTTTGAGAGAGAGTTTGAACGTCCTGTGTACGGATGAAAGCTATAAGGCCATAGAAAAACCCGGCTATTCTGCCGGGTTATTTTTCTGCTCTTCCATCGCCTTGCGGATCGCCGCCAGGATGAAAGCTCTTTTGCTTGGGACCGTTTCAAGAAAGTCGATGATGTCTTTGTCTGTGTTGTCATTCAAAGCAAGCTTTACTTGGACAAGACGTTCTTTCTCAAACTTCCGCTGACCACGTTTTTTGGCTTCTGGACTTGCGGTATGTGTTGCCATCACTGCACCTCTTCCGTCCAGACTTTGGAAAGTTCGTTTCTGTCTTCGTCCTGGATCTCAACGGCGAAGGACTCATGCTCTGCCGGGTAGGCCCAGGGTGTTACATCCATGTTCTCGTTGCAAGCTGCCACATATTCGGCAGCGGTCATGCTCTCGTCAAGATCATCAATCTTGGTACTGTATTGCCAGCCGGAACCGGCGATCCAGGATTTCAAATTTACGGTGTACTTCATTGTCTTTTCTCCTTTCGTGATGCCATTCATTTTAGGCTAAATCAAAGTTGGTGTCAATCGGTCTTGTCAGAATCTTAGAAGATTCTGATTGTGCCGCGTCGGAAACCGGCGCGGAATGCTGCCGGGGTGATCCGGTCGACGATGTCCCAGCCGCCGTGCTTGGACTTGCGGTATACCCATGCGGCTACCATGCCGTGACCATCGTTCTTCATCGCCCTGGTGATGTAACCATCTTCGAGATATACATCATAGCCGCAAGCGGTCTTCCATCCGTTCAGTTTATCCATTGTTTTCTCCTTTCCCTGGTTAATAGTCCTGTTCGTAGGCCGTGAAGACTACGGTCTCAAGAGCTTCGAAAAACTCATCTGCGGTGTGGTCATCGTCGAGACCTTCATAGACGCATTCCCAGAGGAATTGCAGATCATAACCGGTATCCTCTGCTACATCTTGCATCATGACATCCATGTCGGAAAAGCTTTCAGAAGAAAACATCTCGTTGATCACATATTCTGCCCGTCGGAAAGTTACATTGTTCATCATGGTTTTATTCTCCTTTGAAAGTTATTATAAATAAGCTTTAGAAAGCTGGGAAAGCTCTGCGTCTGTCTTGCTGCGAAGATCGGTTAGAACGTCCTCTGCGCCGGTGCCATCAAGGACCGAGAAAAGCTGGGCAATCGTGACGGTCCTGGTTTCTCTCTCTGCCTTGGATCTCCGGGGATCTCTCCGGGAAAGTTTTACGATCATGCCGGTGTCGAGAAGATCCGAGATGATCATATCGGTGAAGTACTCGCCGCCGATATACTCAACCTCTGCCGCAAGTCCGGCTCTGGTGATCACCCGGTCCTCTGCCGGGATGTAGAAAAGCTGAGCCATTGTGGTTCTCCCTTCTTTGGTTTCGATGTCGGGCAATTCCGCTGCCGGTGACGGCCCGGTGATTCGTTCTCCGCAGCGGATGAAAGTTGGTGATTATTTGATGAGATGTCCCTTTGATGTCCGTCTTCCGAGCCTTTCAACGGTGCCATCTCCGCACCATATCGATTCACACTCTTTTCCGTCTGCACCAGTGAACCGGCCGAAAATGTAGGAATTAAAGCTATACTCAATATCATTGACACGGAAAAGAATGTGGGTTCTATCGTCGCTCGCTTCAAGTAGGGTGATCTGCGAAAGCTTCGGCTCCATGCCGGTAAATGCATAGATGGCGGCTTGCGCTGTTCTTTTGATTTCTGTCTTCGTGTAGTGTCTCATTTTTTCTCCTCTCAAAAAAGCTGGGTGAAAGCTGTGATATGGTCGGTGAAAGCTGTTGCTTTTCCGTGGACAAATCAAAGTTACATATATGCGTGGGAAGATTTAGAACGTCCTGGGCGCATATCGTTGGCGCATCCGTCCGGGCCTATGTGCGCCGGGTGTGTGTGCGTCTGCGTCTGCGCTTGCGTGTTCGTGTGTGATCTTCTCATCGTCCGGGCTTGTGACCGGATCGCCGCATTACCGGCCCGACGGGCCGTCACTCTGCGTTTGCCTTGCTTTAGTGGATCTCGCAGCGGATGTCCTGGTATTTCTTCCAGCATTTACCACAGCCGGCGCAATCGCTGCAGCGGCATCTTGTAAAGCTGTCACCGGTCCGGAACTGATCAACGGCGGTATATGTGCGCCACTGATTCTTTTCGATCATGTCAAGGAATTTCTCCGGGGTATCATCCCAGATTGACGCCCTCAGGAAAAAGTTGCTGGGAAGATCGACACCGTCAAAAAACGGGAAGGACTTTGTGTAGGCGATAAATTTGATCTTTTCGCCGGTACAGTTGCGCATGATCTGCAACCAGGCGGCGGCGTATGTTGGATTGTAAAAATCTACGCTCTCATGGATGCGAACGACCAGCCACTTTTTCCGGGTGCCGTTGCGACGTTTCAAGATTGTATACGTCATGTTATCGACAAAGTCGGCCCGGCGGCTCTCTTCAAAGTTTCGCTGTCTGCAAGGTAAGCAATCCGGGTATGCGGTCTCTGCCTTTTTGGCATAGCAGAAATGCTTGCAATGCTCTGTAGCATAGGGGCAAGTTGTCACGGCTGGAAGGTTCCAGATCAGGAAAGCAATCTCATCATTGGGTACCAGCTTTTTATTGCTGTCGCTGGCGTTCAGTTCATATGCGCCGGTCTGTTCTAACTGCTCAAGGATCTTGTACGCTCTGTAGGTGATCAGGTTTTTCTTCTTCATGGTTTTTACTTCCTTTCGTTTCGGCCCGGTGGGCTGTTCGGTTTGATGCTTGCATGGTACCACGAAAGCAGAAATCCGTCAACCCCCAATTTTTCAGCCATGCCCCAAAATGAAGAGTTTGCCCCGATGGCATCGGGCCAAAAATTTTTTGAAAAAATCCGTTTTCGGCCCGTTTCCGGACCGGATCACCGGACCGGTCCAAGGATGACCAGGCCACCGGCGGCGGCTTTTGCATAGCATAAGAAGAGACCGGCGGCGGCAGCGGCGGCTTTCGCTTATCTGGAGAGTAGTACTACTGAATGTCGACTAAATATAGATTTATATCATCAAAGCAAGAAACTACTCCGTAGGTGTTCGCCGACGGCTTTTTCCGGTCCGCTGATGGGGTCCCAGGATGACCGGCGGCGGTGCCTGGATGATAGGAAGACGGACCAGCGGCGGCGGCGATCCGGGGCGGCGGTCTCCTCTGATCCTGACCAGGGCGGCAGATCGGCAGCGGCGGCGGCTTTTTCTGCTATCTTTCTGCCTGATCTCTGAAGATGTCAGACAATGTCACCCTTGTCTGTGTTATAGTGATATCGTCAAAGCAGATCGGGAGATATCCTGGTCTGTTATTTATTTAGCAATTACAATTCTTCTTTTGCTTTTCTTTGCTACTTTCTTTTCGTTTTCTTCCCGGCCTTGCGTCGAATCTGACCGGATCGGCACCGGGAAGGGCGAATGGTCAACCGGCTTGACAGTTTGCCAGGTTGATCGTTGACCAGTTCAACCATTCACCACCTTCGGTGGTTAATGGTTGGCGGCGATCCGGGACAGCAACTACTAAATCCCCTTCGGGGATTGAGTAGTTGAGCCGGTTGATGGTTGGCCTGGTTGATCGTTGAGCCGCTTGACAGTTCACGCATTCAACTATCGTTCAGCTTCGCTGAACAATAGTTGCCGGCCGATCTCTGGGCTAAATCATTTTACTTCGTAAAATGATTTAGAGGTGGTTAACCGAGGTTGACAGTTCAGCTGCTTTACTATTCCACTTCGTGGAATAGTAACGGCTCGAATTGTCGGCACCACAGATCCCCCCCCTTCAGGGGGGGATATGTGGTGAGGGGTCGGTAGGTACGGTCGCGGAGGGTCTTATATATGCGAGGTGCATTTAAGTAAAAAGGGATGCCCCCGGCGAGTGGGTTAACATGATAGACAACAGCTTCTATAAAAAACAACGCTGGTTGGATCTTCGGGAGTCCGTGCTTCGGGCGGCCAAGTACGCTGATCAGCTTGAAATTCGGGATGGCAAGATGGTTCCGGCAAATACAGTGCATCACATTTTCCCAAGGGAGAAATATCCTGAGTATCAGTGGTGCCGGTGGAATCTGATTGCGATATCGAAGGATACGCACGAGCGGCTTCACAACCGTTTTGGTGAGGATCTTTCATTCCTCGGTTGGGAGTTACTTGTCGAGACAGCGCAGAAGCAGAATATACCAATATCAAGAGTTGTCTTGGTCATCGGTCTTCCTGGAAGTGGCAAAACTACTTGGGTAAAGCAACACATGAAAGAAGCCGTCGCTTATGACATGGATCACATAGCGGCGGCTTTTAGATTGAAATCAGCGCATGATGAGCGGCACGAACCTGCGAGACGGCTTGCCGATTTGATTGTCGGAGGATTTACCGAAGCGGCAAAGAAGTACAGTGGAATCGTTTATGTTATTCGCACGGCACCTTCGATTGAAGAGGTGACGGAACTTGGGCCGAATACGATCATCTGCTGCAAGCATCATTTCGATATATCGAGGAGAAAAGACTACAAACGATTCTCCAAAAAATCCATTGATGAGATGGAAGCCAACATCAAGGAAATCAAGGAGTATGCGAAGGATAACAGTATAGAGTTTGTCGAGGTGTGAGAGATGGACCGCAAGCAATGGAAACGAAAGATAAAAAGGTACTGCACGGCTGCTGGAACATATAAGCCATTCTTCGAAGGGCCTATAGATACACTTGCCGGGATAATGGAGCATAGGGATCAGGCACTTGCCGTCTTCGAGGACGGTGGGTGCGAGGTTGTAATGGAATACACGAACAAGGGCGGCAATACCAATCTTGTTAAGAATCCGGCATTACAGATGATCCTGGAATGCAATGCACAGGCTCTCAACTACTGGAGAGATCTCGGCCTGACTTCGAAGTCATGGCAAGCAATGATGAAAGAGGAACAGCTAACAGCTACAGATAAACCTGGATCGTTAGAGGATGCTTTAGCTAATCTTGGAATATGAGAGTCAAGCAATATGCTGACATAGCCACGCAGTACGCAAAGGACGTTGTTTCCGGGAAGATCATAATCGGCGATGGAGTAGTCAATGCTTGCAAGCGTTATCTGAATGACCTTAAAAGAGAAGACCTTGAGTTCAGAACATCACAGGCCGATGCGGCTGTGACGATCATGGAAGGACTCATGGTACACAGGAAGGGTGAAGCCTTGGATGGCACTCCGCTGCTTGGTAAGCCTTTCAAATTAGTGCCATTCCAGATCTTTATAACATACAACCTACTTGGGTTTTGGTACAAGGGAACACAGGAACGGCGGTATAAAGAAGCGTTTATCATGCTTGGTCGGAAGAATGGAAAAACGAGTTTTGTTGCTTCCCTGGCTTTTGCAATGAGCATAATTCAAAGGCGGTCGGGGTCTACTGTGTATGTAGTAGCCGCCGCTTTGAAACAGGCTCTGGAGAGTTTCGAGTTCCTCAAATTCTCACTGGACTACAAGAAACTGTCCGACATGATGGACATCAAAAACAACTCTTTTGAGCATTCCATCAAGTACCGATTTGAGAAGGACGGCAGACCGGACGGAACAATCGACATCCAGATCATGGCATCGAATCCTGACGCACAGGACTCCTTTAACTGCAACTTCGCCATCGCTGACGAGGTTGCCGCATATAAGAAGCCGGCACAGTATAACCGATTCAAGGAAGCCATGAAGTCATACACGAATAAGCTGATGGTCGGCATCACAACAGCTGGCGATAACATCAACTCATTTGGCTATCATCGTATGGAGTACGCTCTGAAGGTAGCGGATGGAACATTCACTGACGATTCATTCTTTTCCTTTGTTGCAAGAGCCGATCAGGATGATAAGGGGAATGTAGATTTCACGAATCCCATTCAGCACCAAAAGGCGAACCCGAATTATGGTGTGACAATCAGGCCGGAAGAGATTCTGCAAGAATCCTTGCAAGCCAAGAATGATCCACAGCAGAGAAAAGACTTCCTGTCACGATCACTGAATATATATACCGCCGCCATGAATGCATGGTTTGACATAGAGGAATGGAAGAGGTCTGACGCTCAGTATACATGGACGCTTGAGGAATTGGCGAAGATGCCGATAGATTGGTACGGCGGTGCTGATCTGTCCCGAATGTACGATATGACGGCGGCTGCTCTTGTTGGGAAATATGGCGATGTGGACATCGTCATTACCCATGCTTTCATCCCACGGACGCAGATCAATGCGAAATTGGAAGAGGATGGCATCTCTGTTTACGATTGGCTGGACAATGATTGGATGACGCTATGCAACAATCCGACGATTGACGCAGCAGATGTAGTCAAGTGGTTCTCAGACATGAGAGCGAGAGGATTCAAGATCCGTCAGGTTGGTCATGACCGGAAATTCGCCGGGGAAGAATACTTCCCACTGATGAAAAAGGCGCATTTCTCCATCGTGGATCAGCCGCAGTTATATTATCTGAAGTCCCAAGGCTTCAGACATCTGGAAAAGGCCGCAAAGGACGGAAAACTATATTACCTTCATTCCGGTGCCTATGAGTATTGCGTAGGCAATGTCAAGGCGAGTGAAGGGGTAGACGATGCGGTCATGTACGAGAAGATTATGGAGCATACCAAGATAGACTTGTTTGATGCTTCTGTTTTCGCAACTATCCGAATGCTCAAGGATAATGAGAAAAGAAAAAAAGCGAGAGATTGGTTTGGAGGATGAGTAGATGGGTCTATTTGATTCCTGGCGAAATCCCACTGTCACAAGCTACAAGCAGAGAGATGGTGGCACCGCTGCCGAGGTGAATAAGAAGTCCAGCATTGTATGGCTGAGTTCTCCCGATGCTTTTAATGTGCTGTGTACACAGGGGTATGTCACATTAGATAAATGCCCGGAGATTATGACGGCTTGCTTCAAGATAGCGCAGATCATCTCCTCTGTGACCATCCATCTGATGGCGAACACGGAAGACGGGGATGAACGAATAGTCAATGAGTTATCAAGGAAGATTGATATTGATCCAATGCCGAACATGACAAGGCAGACATGGATCACGGCGATAGTCATGACCATGCTTCTGTACGGCAAGGGCAATGCGGTAGTCATTCCGCACACAAAGGACGGCTATCTAGATTACATGGAGCCGATTTCGGCTGAACGTGTTCAGCTTCTTCCGGTCGGAACATCCTTCATGGATTACGAGATCTGGGTAGACGGATATAAGGTGTATAAGCCTGAGAATGTCATGCACTTCGTGTACAACCCTGACAAGACGTATCTGTGGAAGGGCCGTGGCTTTGAGGTGTCGCTGAGAGATGTGGCGAATAGCCTTAAACAGGCCGCCGCCACGGAAAAGGCATTCATGACTTCCGAGTACAAGCCGTCCATCATCGTAAAGGTGGATGGTCTGACGGAAGAGTTCGCAAGTCCGCAAGGGCGGCAGAATCTGATCGATGATTATCTTACTCCACAGGCACCTGGTGCGCCGTGGATCATCCCGGCAGAACAGTTTTCTGTGGAGCAGATCAAGCCGCTGACTCTTTCTGATTTGGCTATCAATGATACAGTAACACTTGATAAAAAGACGGTCGCTTCAATTCTTGGGGTGCCGCCTTTTGTTTTGGGTGTAGGTGCATATACCAAGGAAGAATGGAACTACTTCATTCAGACCACGATTATGAACATCGCCAAGGGCATGGCGCAAGAGATGACCAAGAAACTGATCCTCTCTCCGTCATGGTATCTGAAATTCAATGTCCGGTCCCTGATGGATTGGGATATCAAGACTCTTTACGATGTTTACGCTGGTCTGTCTGATAAGGGTCTTGCCACCGGCAACGAGGTTCGTGACCAGCTTGGAATGTCACCCAAGGATGGTCTGAACGATCTGCGGATACTGGAAAACTATATCCCGTCCGACATGATCGGAAACCAGAAGAAACTGATCCAGGGGGAATAAGAAGATGGAAAGAAACATCAAGCAGATAAGGTCATCCTTATCGCAATTCGAAACGAGAGAAAACGGCGAGGATCTTCGTATTGAAGGTTACTTCGCCGTTTTTAATAGCAACTATGAAATGGGCTACGGAATGAGCGAATCAATCGCTCCCGGAGCCTTCACAAACAGCCTTTCCGGTGACATCCGTGCATTGGTCAATCATGATACCACCTTGGTTCTGGGGCGCACTAAGGCTCACACTCTTGAACTAAGACAGGATGAACGTGGTCTGTGGGGTAGTATCGTTATCAATCCGAACGATAGCGATAGTATGAATCTGTACCAGCGTGTCAAACGTGGCGATGTTGATCAGTGTTCTATTGGATTCTTTATCGTCTCCGAGGAAACCGACTTCCGAGAAGATGGTAGTGTTCATTGGACAATCACCGACATTGATCTGTTTGAAGTCAGTTGCTGCACGTTCCCGGCTTATGAAGAGACGGCAATTGCCGCCCGGACCGCTGAGAAGAAGGATCTTGAACAGCGTTACTCAGAAGCTTGGAAAAAGAAAATGAAAGAGAGGTTACAAAATGCTCAGAGTTCTGATGCTCCGCAAGAGGATTAATGACAAGAAGAAAGATCTTGAAAAGATCCTTGCGGCAGAGACCGATCTTTCCAAGCGTGAAGCGGATATCTCCGCATCCATTGAAGAAGCCGCCACTGAGGAAGAGAGAGCCGCAGTTGAGGAAGCTATCACCGCTTTCGAATCCGACAAGGCAGCTAACGAAGAAGCAAAAGGTGCGCTTGAGAGAGAAATCGGCGAAATGGAAACCGAACTGGCAGAACTGGAAAATGCCCAGAATGCCGGTGAACAGGCTGAATCCCATGATGCGCCTGTTGAAGAAAACAGAAGTGAGGTAAAAATCATGAACAGAACTAAATTTTATGGTATGACCGCACAGGAAAGAGATGCTTTCATCGCTCGTGATGACGTAAAGACTTTCCTTGGCATCGTTCGCTCTGCTGTCGCTGAGAAGAGAGCGATTACCGGCGCATCTGCGCTGATCCCCCAGGTTATGCTTGATCTGCTCCGTGAGAACGTGATCGAGTATTCCAAACTGTACAAGCACGTTAATGTTCAGCGTATCGCTGGCCAGGGCCGTATGCCTATCGAGGGAACTATCCCCGAAGCCGTATGGACCGAGATGTGCGCTAATCTGAACGAGCTGGATCTGTCCTTCAGCCAGATCACTGTAGATGGCTACAAGGTAGGCGGTTACTTCCGCATCTGCAATGCCATTCTCCAGGACTCCGACATCGATCTTGCCCGTGAGGTTCTGGATGTGCTTGGCCGTGCCATCGGCCTTGCTCTGGATAAGGCTATCCTTTACGGAACCGGAACCAAGATGCCCCAGGGTGTTGTTACCGCTCTGGCCGCTGTTACCAATACCCCGAATATCGTTTCCCATGCCGCTTCCGTTGTGGATCTGGCTCTGTGGAAAGCACTAGTCGGTGACTCCGGCAAGGCAAAATCCAACTACTCTCGTGGCCAGAAGGTGTGGGTCATGAACGAGACCACTTACACCACCCTGATCCAGAATGCCCTGTCCATCAATGCCGCTGGCGCAATCGTCTCCGGTGTCAATGGTCAGATGCCTGTGATCGGCGGTGTCATTGAGGTTCTGAACTTCGTTCCCGATAATACTATCATCGGCGGCTACTTCGATCTGTATCTGCTGGCAGAGCGCAGAGATGTTGAACTGAATACTTCCGAACACGCTTTCTTTATCGCAGATCAGACCGCATTCAAGGGTACTGCACGTTATGACGGTAAGGTTGTCAAGAACGATGCCTTTGTGGTTATCGGTCTGAACGGTGTGACTCCTACCGCTGCTGCGGTTTCCTTCGCACAGGATACCGCCAATCCCGGCGAGTGATGTATCGGGTAATTTCATACTTCACCGATCTTCAAGATGGGGATCATCCATACAACGTGGGTGATCCCTTTCCTCGTAAAGGCAAAGAGGTGAGTGCGGAACGGCTTGCCTATTTAGCCAGTAATAAAACGAGGAGAGGTTTCCCCGTGATCGAGGAAGTAGTCGAGAAGAAGCCAGCCAAAACTACAAAGAGGACTAAGAAAGAGGTCTAAACATGGATGAAGCATGGTCTGCTATCCTTGCCGATCTGTTGGCGGCTGTGAAGGTTGACATCGGAATTACTACATCAGCTTATGACAATAGGCTGACGCAGTATATCAAGTCTGCGTACAAGTCGATTTCCATCGAGGGAATTGTGCTTGACGCAGAGGATGATCTGGATAAGCAGCTTGTCACCATGTATGCGGCTTGGCTCTGGCGCAGAAGAGATACCGGCGAAGGGATGCCGAGAATGATCAGGTATGCCCTTAATAATCGCCTGTTCTCACAGAAGATGAAAGTGGTGAGCGACAGTGAATGACGATGTCCTCACCCTTATATCAACAGTAAATACACAGGACGAATATGCCGTCTTCCATGAGGAGAAGGTAGAGCGTGATGTGTTTTGTCAGGTATATAGCATATCAAGGTCTGAGTTTTACGGATCAGGCAGAAGCGGTCTGAATCCCGAATATGAGTTTAGAGTGTTCGCCGGGGACTATGAAGGGGAGAAGCTTTGCAAATTCCACAATCAGGAATATGCGATCTACAGAACCTACATCGTTCCCGGTGAAGACTATATAGAACTCTATGTAGAGCGAAAGGGCGGCACCAATGGGTAGAAAGAAGATCACCCCGGAGCAACTCACCAAGGAGATTAAGAAGATCCTCAATCAATATGGTGAGATCACCTGGAGCAATGTCGATGAAGCGGCGAAGAAGGTAGCCAAAAAAGCGAGAACTGCGGTAGCCAATAATTCACGGCAATTCAACTCCAGATGGGGTGAGAACGTATATGCGTCAGGATGGCGAGTGAAGGAAGACAGAGGACTCTGGTGGTCATCTTACATTGTCCATCAATCTAAGGTGCCTACAGAGACTCACTTGCTTGAGTATGGGCATGAACTGACTCCTGGTATGCCGATGCATAACAGGGATGGCGAGTTTATCGGAATCAACCACGCATCCAGAGCAAAAGCCTATCCGCATATTGCGCCCGTGGCCCAAAAGGTCCCGGAAGACATGGAGCAAGAGGTGTTAAATGCGATACGCAAAAGTAACTAACATTCTGGCGAATATCGGTCTGCCGCTGGCATACCGTGAGTTCAAAGACCAAACTCAGAAGGTTCTTCCGTACATAGTCTATTTCTATGACGGGAACGACGATATGTACGCAGACAACATCAACTATCAGGAGATACCTGTTCTGCGTATTGAACTATATACCAAGGATAAAGACATCGCCACGGAGCGGATGGTCGAAAGAGCATTAATGAATGCTGAGATCGCCTACTCCAAGGACGAGGTTTTTATAGAAGACCAAAAAATGTATGAAATCATTTATGAAAGCGAGGTAGTCATCAATGGCTAACAAGATTAAATATGGTCTGAAAAATGTCCATTATGCAATCGCCACAATCAATGCCGCAGACAACACCGCCACCTATGGTGATCCTGTTGCAATTCCCGGTGCGGTCAATCTGTCACTTGATCCCCAGGGCGAAAACACTCCTTTCTATGCGGATAATATCGTCTATTATCTGACTCTGGCCAACAATGGCTATGAAGGAGATCTGGAAATCGCCTATATCCCTGAGTCCTTTGCCAAGGATGTTCTGGGCGATATCGAAGATGCCAAGCACGTTCTTGTGGAGAATGCGAATGCGACTCCTGTCCACTTTGCGTTGCTCTTCCAGTTTGAAGGGGATGCCAAGGCAACCAAGCACGTTATTTATAACTGCGTGGCCGCCCGTCCCAACGTGGAAGGTGCTACCAAAGAGGATACCGTCACTCCTCAGACCGAGACTCTGTCTCTGACCGCAACTCCTATTTACAGTTCGGCACTGTCTCATGAGATCGTCAAGGCCCGGACCGGCGATACTACGGATACCACTACCTATGAGGATTGGTTTGAGTCCGTATACCAGCCTACCGCCCCGACTAACCAGCCTGCCCAGCCGTCTAATCCGTAATTGTTGCTCATTGAAAGGAGATATGGATGTTCAGCTTTAATCTGGAACTTGGAAAAAAGAAGGTCAAGCTTCTGACCACCGCATCTACCGCCATTTACTATAAGCAGATCTTCAAAGAGGATCTGCTTTATTATATGCTTGTCCGGGCAAATTCCGGGGAATCCAATGACGCAGAAGCCATTGATGTGGCTCAGAAACTATGCTTCGTCATGATGAAACAGGCAGAAAAGGCAGATATGACAACCATCTCCGCTGATGATTACATCGCATGGCTCGACACTGTCAGCCAGATGGATCTGATCAGGAGAGCGTTTGATATTATCGCTATCTACAAAGAGGATATGGGCGGTTTATCCGTTTCAAAAAAAAAGGAAGACGAACAGAGCGCAGTTTAAACACTGCGCTCTTTCTTCTTAGATCGATACAGTTAGGTCTGAGATTAGAAGATCTTGATCGGCTTACTGTGGGAGATGTGATGGATTTGTTTATAGAATCCGGTAATGACCATGAGACATATCAGGAAGTAGCCGGGCAAGAGGATTTCGATAAATTCTAAGGGGGTTCGTTGTGGCAAAAAATGGTATCAGGGTTCGTGGTATCACAATTGAAATCAAGGGAGATACAACGGGCCTTGTTCAATCTTTTAAGAACGTAGATGCTCAGCTAAAAAGAGTCCAGGGGAACCTGGGTGCGCTGAGCAATTACATGGCTAAAGATAATAGCTGGTCTACTCTCCATAACAAATTTAATGGCATCGTTCTTCAACAGGAACTGATGAACACCAAACAAGCGGATCTTGTAAAGAAGATTCGCCTTGAGCAAGAAGCACTTGGAACACTTGCCAATGTAGATCAGACTCCTCAAGTCATTGAAAGAGCGCAATCTCTAAAAACACAGATTATCCTTGATACCGCCGAACTTAGAAACCTTGAACAGGCCATGAAGGATTTTGGCACTGTCGGGCAGCAGAAGCTTAAGGCCGTCGGAGACTTCTTCCAAGAAAAAGGCAAAAACGTAAAAGAGTTTGGGGATAATCTTGTTTCCGCTGGCCGGTCGATGTCCATGTACGTTACGGCTCCCATTGTAGGAGTCGGAACCGCTGCCATGAAAACGGCGGTTGACTTTGAATCCGCAATGGACAAAGTACAATCCGTCACAATTGGCGCAACGGCAGAGGATATGGAACGGCTTAGCCAGGCTGTCCTTGAAATGTCCGGCCAATCCAAGTATTCAGCAGCGGAAGCTTCTGAAGCACTGTACTACATGGGCCTTGCCGGTTGGGACGTAGAGGAGATGCTGGATGCTCTTCCGAACGTCCTTGCGGTTGCTACGGCTGGAGAGATGGATCTTGGCCGTGCTTCTGATATTGTTACAGACTATTTTACGGCTTTCGGAGAAGGTGCCGGAACCGTTGAGAATATGGTCGATGTCATGGCAAGAACCATGGTATCGTCCAATACAGATATTGACCAGCTTGGTGATGCATTTAAGTATGTTGCCCCTGTTGCCGGTGCGATGGGATATTCCATAGAGGATGTATCCTTTGCGCTTGGTCTGATGGCGAACAACGGTATCAAGGCATCCCAGGCTGGTACTTCTCTGCGCCAGTTTATGCAGAGACTTGTTAAGCCTACTGCTGAAGTGCAGACGGCAATGGATGAACTGGGAATCACAGTTTCGAATAGTGACGGTTCCATGAAGTCCTTCCGTCAGGTCATGGATGAACTTCGTGACGCTTTGGGCGGTGTGTTTGATCCCACCGGCGAAGCGGCAGAACAGATCTCCCTGTTAAATAAGCAACTGGAAGATGGAGAGATCTCCGAAGAAGAATATAGCGAAGCACTCCAGGATGTTATTGACGGTGCCGAAGGTGTAACCGGTGCGGAAAAGGCTAAGAATGCTGCCATCCTTGCCGGTGTTCGTGGTATGTCCGGTCTGCTTGCCATCGTCAATGCAACGGAAGAGGACTATAGCACTCTGTCTGCGGCTATCGAAGGGACCACCACCGCCCAGGACATTGCCAATGTCATGATTGACAATACTCAGGGACGGATGGAAATTCTGAAACACTCTGCGGAGAATCTTGGCATTTCCTTTGGTCAGGTCATGACTCCCTATATTGAACAGGGAATATCGGCTCTGTCTGGCCTTGTGCAGAAATTCAGCGAATTGGATGAAGGGACGAAGGATACCATCGTTCGCATAGCCGGTATTGCTGCGGCAACCGGTCCGCTGCTTGTGGCGGCTGGCTCTGTGATCAGTGCAATCGGGTCGATCACTTCTGGTGTTGGTAGCCTGATAAGCATGATCGCCATGCATCCCATCCTGGCCGCAGTTGGTCTTCTTGCCGCCGGTATTGGCGCACTGATCATTCAAGCGCATGAATGGCAGAGCGAAAGTGAAGCCGCCGCAGCAGCAGAACGTGAGCGGTTATATGGTCTTACTGAAGATCAAAAGGAACTGATCGAAAAAGTAAATGAGACTTCGACGGCATATAGCGGCTTGGCTGAAGAAAAGGAAAAAGAATTCCAAGACATCCAGGCTGAAGCCGGATATCTGCAATCCCTGTGGGATGAACTGGAGCGGAACGTCGATGCCAACGGAAGAGTAAAACAGGGGTACAAGGAAAGGGCAGAGGTTATCACATCCGTCCTGTCCGAAGCACTTGGAATTGAGATCGGTCTGAACGGAGATATCATCGAAGGATATAAGGACATTCAGACGGAGATCGATAACCTGATAGAAAAGAAAAAGCTTGAAGCGATGCTTGAAGCCGGCAGAGAACAGTACACCTATGCGATCAAAAAATCGCAAGAAGCGTATGAGGACTATTCTCAATCCGTGACAAACCTCACCTCCGCAGAGCAGAAACACAAAATAGCGCAGACTCGTCTTGAAGCGGCCACAAAGAAGTACAATGATGAGTTTGAAAGGACCGGAGAGGTCACCTGGGAAACGGCAGATGCATACAACAAAGCAATAGCGGCAGAACAGGAAGCCGCAAGGAACGAAGATACTTTAAGACAGACGATGGAAGAAAGCCACGATACATATATGCAGATGCAGAATGATATCGTGAATTATGAAACCGCTCTTAGAGCGTCGACAAGTGGAAATACTCAAGCGGCACAGGATGCCATGAATGCTTTGCTCTATAGCTTCAAGCATTACGGTACTGCGACAAAAGAAGAACTGCAAGCACAACACGCTACGTTCGTTGCGATGTACGAACAGGCCAAGAAGGATGCCGCCGCTGGTGTTGGCGGTGTTACTCAGGCAACGGTAGACGGATATGCACGGATGGTTGAGCTGTCCCAGATTGAACTTGATAAGCAGAATGGTGTTATCCGTGATAAGGGCAAGGAAGGAGCGCAGATCGCCGGTCAGAGCGGTAAAGACATTGCTCTTGCAGAGTCCAAAGGCCTTTCTTCCGTCAGCATGAGCGGCCCTGGATCTGAGCATATCAAACAGTATGTTGGCGGTCTTAGTTCTCAGGAGAGAACAGCAGAGAATGCCGCCAAGGCCGCTGCGGAGCGGAGCAAGACAGGCTTCAAATCCGTAAATATGCGTGGTCCCGGCTCCGAGGTCGCTCTGGAATATGTCGAAGGTATCAAGGCCGAAGCACCCAAGGCGGCTACGGCTGCTACCAATATGGCCAATGGCGCAGTGGCCGCCGCAAACAACGTCAGCGGATACGATTCCGGTGCGAACTTTGCCAAGGGTATTGCCAAGGGCATCAGGGATTACATCTATACAGTTGAGGAAGCCGCAAACGAAGCGGCATCTGCTGGTAAGCAAGGATTTAACAAGCCTATCGCCATCCGCTCTCCTTCAAGAGTCATGATGGAATCCGGTAAATACTTCGATCAGGGTATCGCCATCGGTATCCGTGACAATGCCCGTGATGTCATCGCCGAAGCTTCCCGGCTTTCCGAGGAAACGGCGGCGGCGATGCAGTACAATACGGCGGCTCCTGGCTATGGCATGAATGCCGGTGCCGGCTCCAACCGAACACTGAACCTTGGTGGCATCAGCATTGTGATCAATCAGCGAGAGGGCGAGAATGCGCAGGAACTTGCCGATAGAGTCACGGAACGTGTTGAGAGAGAAATAATACAAAGGCAATTGGTGATGGCATGAGACAGCTAATAATTGACGGAACATCTTTGCTTTACGAATGGGGTGTCTGGATCGCCGGTGACAATGTATTCAACGGCGCAGATGCCAATGTGGATACGGTCAAGGTCCCTGGTAGAAACGGGGACCTTGTTTATTCCAATAAGAGATATAACAATTTTCAGCTGATCTACCCGGCGGCTATTCCGAAGAGGTTCAGCGAGAGGTATATGGATCTCCGAGCGTTTCTGTATCAGGATGTCGGGTACAGAAGGATTGAGGACTCGTATTTTCCAGATATGTTCCGAATGGGACGGATTTCCGGACCGACGAATCCGAGCAAGATCGTGTGGACGGGCGATGTCGGCCTGTTTAATCTCGCATTCGATTGCAAGCCCCAACATTTCTATAAATCGGGAGAGCAAGCGACAACCTTCACGGTAGACGGGACTATCAAAAATCCGACTCGATACACTTCCATGCCTATGATCAGGGTGTACGGATTCGGAACGATTACCGTCAACGGAACACCAGTGACGATTGCGGAACATAACTACGCTTATACCGATCTGGATTGCGAAATCCAGGATGCGTACAACGGGGATGCCAATCTGAATCCTTTTATTACGGTGGACGGCGATGCTTTCCCGGTCCTGTCTCCCGGAACGAACAATGTAATTATCGGGACGGGGATCACAAGAGCGGAAATTAAACCGAGGTGGTGGACATTATGATACCCATCCTATATTCCAAGACCGAAACTGATTTCACCAGCAATGGACTTGGTAGGCTTGCTGATGCCCAGAGCGCAGTTGCCACGGAAGAGAGAAACGGTATCTTTGAGTTGGAAATTGTGTATCCCGTCTGGGGAACGCATTTCAATGATATCGAAGTAGATTGCTACATCAAGACGATCTGCAATGCCAAGAAGCAGAACCAGCTTTTCAGAGTCTACTCGATTACCAAGCCGATCAATGGCAAGTGTACGATCCGAGCGGAACACGTTTCCTACCAAATGCTGCATATCCCCCTGATGCCCTTCACAGCCGTCGGGGCTGCGGCAACATTTGCGGCTATTCCACAGAATACTGTCGGAGACAATCCTTTCACGTTTTACACGGATGTGGCATCCGACAGACGATTCTCTCTGTATTATCCAAAATCTCTTCGTGGCGCACTCCAAGGTGATCAGTGGTCTATTCTACAGAACTTTGGCGGTGAGTACGAATGGGACAATTTTAACGTCCGGCTTCTTGTCCAGCGTGGCGCAGATAATGGGGTAGTTCTGCGGTACGGAAAGAATATCACTGATCTAAAACAGGAAGAGAACATCCAACAGACCTATACCGGCATCGTGCCTTACTGGTACGGATATGTAGGAGAAGAGCAGAAGCTTGTCACCCTTCCTGAGAAGGTGCTTTGGTCGCAGAATGCTTCGAACTTCCCGTATACCAGGGCATTGACGGTGGATCTGACAGATCAGATTGAGAACGAGCCGACAACGGCAGAACTGAGAGCCGCCGGTCAGGCATACATTGATCGGAATGACATCGGCATACCGGCTGTGAGCATCTCCCTTTCCTTCGTGGATCTCTCTCAGACGGATGAATACAAGGATCTCGCTCCTGAGATGCTGAATCTGTGCGATATCATCACTGTCAAATTTGAAGAACTGGGCATCTCCAAGCAAGCGAAGATCACACGAACGAAGTATGACATCCTGAGAGAGCGATACACCAATCTGTATATTGGTGAGTCTTATCACTCCCTGGCATCGATTATCGCCAATAATACGGCTGAAATCTCTGCATCTCAGGTGATTGCCAGTAACAGGATAACGTCAGCCGTTGAAAAGGCCACTACGGTGATCAACGGCTCCCTGGTTGGTGCATCGCAGAAGACCATCACGGATGCCAATGGCAATCCTGTTGGCACGATCTGGATGGACTCCACGGACGAATCGACAGCCGTCAACTGCATCAGGATCAATGTGAATGGCATGGGCTTTACAACTTCCGGTGCTAACGGCCCGTATGACACGGCAATATATTATGACAGTACGCTTGGCAAATGGGTCATCAATAGCAATTATCTCAATGTTGTAAATATCAATGCCGATAATATTACGAGTGGAACTATTTCCGCTGACAGTATCGTTGGCGGCACTCTTACCGCATCAGGGATAAATGTCCAAACTGAAACATCAACCTATAATGTTATTGTTTTGAGATATGCACATCCTGATGTCGGCACGGATGAGTTGAGTTTGGCCCCGGCTGGTATTAAGGTAAAATCAACGGATGTAAATTCTAATAAATATCAGGTTGGGGTCTCCTCGAATCAAATAGCCCTTTCTCAGGATTCAACGCTCCGGGCAACACTTCGCCAAGACACTGGATTGAAATTGTTTAACTCAAGTGGGACCAATACTATCCATGTTGAGAGTGCTTCTGATGGTGGGTCCGTTTTAATTCGCAACGGATCACAGACGGGCAGAGTTCTTTTGAGGGGAATTGGCAATTACTCTGATTTGTACTTGTATGGAAGTAATAGTAACATGGTTCATATATCAGAAAGATTGATAACTATAGGCACAACGAGTAATGCTAATGGCCGAGTCCAATTAGATGCTGACGGCTTGAGATTTTATAATTCTTCCGGCACACTCACAAGAACTATAGCAACAACAAAACCATATACGATTCTGACAGGGGACCGTGTTTTCAACAGTGGGTATACTACGATTACAGATAGTTCGATAAAATCTACTTCTCATATTTTTGTGCAAGAGTATTATAAATCGTCACCGGGCGCAGCGTTGAGGAATTTTATCGTGCAGCCTTCATCCGGGAGTGCAGTTATCTACTGTAGAACCGTTACAAATGGCGCATCTGCTGTGCCGTCCAGTGGATTGGTATTGTCTTTGCGTATACTAATTATCAATACATGAGGGGGTTGACTATGGATAAACCATATACCGTAGCTTATCAGGAATTATCAGAGAAATTGGTCCGGGCGATCAACGAGTCAAATCTTCCGGCGGTTTTCATCCGTCCGTTGCTCAAAGAAATAGATGGCCTTTTGGTGGAACTGGCAACCAAGCAACTTGCAAACGATCAGAAAGTCTACGAAGCGGAAAGACTAAAAGAACTTTCCGAAGAAAAGAAAGACGAGGATGCCTAAATGGATATCTTAATACCAATCATTGTGGCGATTATCACCGGCGGCCTATCGTTGCTTGGAACGGTCATTTCTGTCAATGCGTCTACGAAACAGACGGGAAATAAATTGGCAACGTCCCAGGCTGTTACAGACACGAAGATCGATGAACTGACAAGGGAAGTGCGGCTGCATAATAACTTTGCCCAGCGCATACCCGTCATCGAGGAGCAGATCAAAGTAGTTAATCACCGGATCGAAGATCTGGAGCGGAAAGGAGCGTAATATCATGGGGGCTTTTGTAAACGAGAATGGTGCTATTTGGTTGACAAGAGGTGATAGTTACACTTTTGAGTGCGAAGCAGATAGCAGCCTGGTGTTTCAGAGTGGCGATGTATTATTGTTTTCGCTGAAACATTCAAGGCAAAATGCGGCTGGTTCAGAATATGAGGATAAGAATCCGCTGATAGCGAAAGAATTGGATTATTCTGATCCAACGAACATTCCGATTCCTTTCCTTCCCGAAGACACAGAGGGTCTTGGTTTCGGTCTTTATAAATATGATATCTGCGTGTACAACGGAACAACGAAAAGAACAACCCTGATTACTCCTACAGATTTCCACATCTGCGACGAGGTACACACTGATGGCAACGAATAAAATAAGCTTAGTGGTGAAGCCTACCCGTTCTATTCCCATGGTTGTTAAGCCTGTTCCGAAAATTGGTCTTATGAGTATGGCTCCGACTAAGGGCGATCCGGGTGTTGGAATCGAATCCCTGGAACAGACAACAAAGTCAACAGAACCTGGTGGAACCAATGTGTGGACAGCGACGCTCACGGATGGCACTGTTCATGATTTTGAAGTGATGAACGGTGACCCCGGCGAGGGCATCGCTACTGGCGGCACACCGGGGCAGGTGCTTGTAAAGGCAAGCACCACCGATTATGCGACCCGGTGGATGTCCATCCTCCCCGAAGACACGGCAAGCGGCTCTGTGGTATCTTTCCCGGACGGAGCGGACGATCTGCCGATGGGAGTGGTGGTAGACATCGACCCCGTGCAAGACCTCCACGGATATGATAATCCGTGGCCGGGAGGGGGTGGGAAGAATCTGTTTGACGAAGAGATGGAACTTGGCGGCATCAGTTCGTCTAATGGGTCGGAATATTCTTCAAACAACACATTAAGAGCTAAAAATTATATCCCAGTAACTGCTGGCGAGAAATACTATTTTTTGTGTCCTGTCAACGTTACAAGATGTTTCTATGATGAAAACAAGCAATGGATATCAACTGGCTATTCCGGGATCGCTGAAATCACAGCACCAGCAAATGCTCATTATTTCAGATTTTCGCTTGCGTCATCTTACGGAACAACATATAACCATGACATTGCCGTCAACTATCCGTCAACCGCCACCGCCTACGCTCCATACTCCAACATCTGCCCGATCTCAGGCCGGACAGGGGCGAAGGTCACGAGGACGGGGAAGAATTTGCTACCGAAGTTTACTGGAACAACCACAAAGAATGGCATTACATTCGTGGCTGATTCTAAGGGGCTTGTCGGCATTAGCGGAACATCAACGAGCGTGGCTGTGATCTCGTCCGAAACTGTTGAAGTCAAAGCAGGTATATCATATACGTTAAATGGATGCCCTTCTGACGGCAGTAATTCAAGGTATCGGCTTGATATTCGGAGTGCGTCAGCCCCGACTCAACTTGACCAAGAACTTCAGGCATATGTAGATATTGGCAACGGAATTACTTTTACACCAACCACCACGCACAATATTTGCATCGGCATTCGTGTAGCGAGTAATTTCACTGTTCCATCGTCTGTTGTGTTCAAGCCGATGATAAGACCATCGTCTTTGAACGGTGCTACTTACGAACCCTACACCGCCGTCACCCACGAGATTCCCTTCAGCACCGAGGTGTACGGCGGCAAGCTGAATGTGGAGACGGGGGAGCTGGTGGTGGATAGGAAGAGTCTTACGATACCTCTTTCCACTACGAATGTATTGAGAAATACCACCAGTGTATCGGAGACTTATCGTTTTGCAATAACTACAAATTTGGAAGATGCAAAGGTTCCAACAACAACCTCATTGCTGAGTGGTGCTATATTCGATAAGGGGTCCGAAATAACTGCAGACAATACTTACGTTGCGTCAAAAAATGGTTTTGCCGTCAGGAGCCATACCACTATTATTTACTACAGCGAAAACACGAAGACGGACACAGTTTCCCAGCTTATAGAGAAACTTGGAACAATACAAATATGTTATCCTCTCGCCACCCCCATCACGCTTAACCTCTCTCCCGTAGAAATCCGCTCCCTTTTCGGAGACAACAACGTCTTTGCTGATACTGGCAACACTTCCGTCACCTATCTTGCCGATGTGCAAAAATACATCGACAAAAAAATTTCTGCCGCCGTTGCGGCTATGTCATAAGGAGGACTAAATCATGTACGAGACTTTAAAATCCCTCATTCTGCAGGGCGGCTACATTCTCCAGCGGATGGAGCAGACCATCGAACGGCACTATGTCCGTGGCAACCTGACCGAAGAGCAGAAAACCGATTTGCTGTCCATCGCCGCTGAAAACGCTGACGAAGCGAAGGAAATTGATATCGTTGCCGTGCTTGCCGATATCGAACACCGCCTGTCCGTCCTCGAATCCGCTGGTGTGGTGGTGTGGAAAAGCGGCATGAGTACCGCAAAGGGTCAGACCGTCCTCTATGACATTCTGAAGGACGGCATCCTGAGATACTGCCGCTATGACGGCGGTCGCTCTGCTACGGCTCTGTCTCCGGGCAAAATCGAGGGATGGGTGATTCTTTCGGGTGCTGGCGGTGCGGTGACGCATCGGGTCGAGAGGGATGCAGAGGGCAACATTATTCTTGTTCCCGTAGAGCAAGCAGAGGAGTAAATCTTACATAATGTAAGAAAAAGACATTATTTTCCGCTCAAACCGCTGATTTTAGGGATTTTAAGCAAAAATAATGCGAAATTCCAACGATTTCAACGCCTTGGGCGCGTTAAAAAATCAACTTAACGAAGGGAGAAAGATCATGAAAATCGACTGGAAAAGAAAGCTGACTTCACGAAAGTTTTGGATGGCGGTTTCCCTGTTCGTCTCGGGTCTGCTTGTGGCTTTTGGCAAGGACAAGTCACAGGCTGAAGCTGTCAGCGGTCTGATCATGCAGGGGGCGGCGGTCATTGCCTATATCATCGGTGAAGGGCTGACCGATCAATCTTTCCTGTCTTCCGTGGGTACTGAGTATCTCATGGACAGCCTGAAGGACGCAGATCATGACGAAAAGTGAAGCGGTTCAGAAGCTGATTGCTTGGGCTGAATCGCAAGTAGGCTACAAGGCCGGGGCGAATCAGGACAACAAATATGCACGGAAGATAGACAGTATTGACGGATGGATGAACACGCTCAAAAATTTCCACGATTGGTGTACGCTATTTGTCTGTGCCGGGTTCGACGAGTGTTTCAACTATCCCACGGCAAGGAAAATGCTCCATCAGCCTACGTCTTCGCTTGGGGCTGGGTGCAAGTATGGCGCAAGGTACTACAAGCAAGACAATGCCCTGATCGATTCACCTCAGAAGGGAGATCAAATCTTTTTTGGTGCTGAAGGTGACGATCATACTGGCATCGTTGTGGACGTTCGCCAAGGCAAGGTCTACACCATCGAAGGGAACACGGGCGATTATCCGGGCGAGGTGGCAAGACGCACCTACGATCTTTCTGATCGATGGATTTACGCCTACGGCAGACCTGATTGGTCACTCGTTGCTGATGTTCCGTCCCTTGCTCCTGCTGACTACCACGCAGAGCCTGACAGGATATGGGCTTATCTTTCCAACTGGCTCGGAAATGAGTACGGGGCGGCAGGACTGATGGGAAACCTCGAAGCCGAGTCTGGTCTGATCTCAGGCATTGTCCAGTACGGGTCGGGATGGTCTTCTGAGGACTATACAGAAGCGGTGGACGATGGTACATATCATGATTTTTCTGAAGATGGGAACGGCTACGGGCTTGCCCAGTGGACATACCATACTCGCAAAGAAAAACTCCTTCGTCATGCCCGTGCGATGGATGCATCCATCGGGAATCTGGATGCCCAGCTTGACTATCTGTCCATTGAGATCGAAGCGGAATATCCTTCCGTCTTTTCGATTTTGAAAAAGGCTACCTCTGTTGCCCAGGCATCCGATGCCGTGCTTCTGTGGTACGAAAGACCAGCGGATCAGAGCGTAGAAAACCTTGAGCGGAGAAGAGCAAGAGGGCAGAAATTCTATGACAAGTACCACGGCGAAGAGCCAAAACCTACACCTACACCAGGGGGATATTGTGAAGTGAAAGCAAGGATTCTTGGGATCGGCGATGAAGGAAACGATGTGAAGACGCTGCAAGGTGCCTTGATGGCGCATGGGTATGACCTTGAGTACTGCGGCGGTGCCGATGGCATCTTTGGTGAAGGGACCGAATATGCGGTCAGGGCATACCAGAAAGAGCATAGCCTGGTTGTGGACGGTGAAGTCGGTCCGGCAACATGGGGCGCACTCCTCGAAGAATAAAATGAACCGGGAAGAGAGATCTTCCCGGTCTTTTTTTTATGTCCAATATACTGGACAGCATTAACCCGTTTCGTGTCATCATTTGTGTCATACTTTTATGAAAAACAGGGGTATTTTGTACCTTTTTTGGGTCTATTTTGGAACGTCTAAAACACGCTGAAATGCAGTAAAATAGCGGCTTCCGTGAAGAAACCGCTATTCTTTGAAAAAGTGGAGACGGAGGGATTCGAACCCTGATATCAAAACTCTGAGTTCCGCTATTCATGCGGCTTTCAGAGGTCTAAAAATCTTTCGTGTCATCATTTGTGTCATAACTTTTTATTTCATCGTGTCGGAAAATAAATCGTCAATGATGATTGATGCTTCTTCCAGCTTCTGCTGCGTAGCGTGTTGGTAGATCCGCTGAAGGGTGCTGACATCTTCCCATCCACCCAGTTTGGCTATGACTTTATCAGGAATGCCACGGCTATGGCATGAGGTGGCGAAGTAGTGCCGCAAGGAATGGAACTTATACTGTGGCAAACCAAGCCGCCGTGTGAGCCTGTTAAGAGCGTTTCTAAGGCTTGTAGGTGTGTATTTGATGATTCTATCGTCCGGGCGATTAGAAGCCCGTATTTGGGCCATCAGCGGCCCTGGAACGGGTATGTCTCTGTACCCGGCTTGCGTCTTCGGAGATTGCTTCAAGATCCATGTGTTGTCATCCGTCTGAACCAGTGTCCGTGCCACACGGACATGATCCTTTTTGACCATGTCTTTCTGTAGCGCACACGCTTCGCCGGACCGGAGAGAGCAAAATGCGGCAAGCTGGATGGCTATCCTGAGATCATCCGACTTGGCATTCTCTATCATCATCTTGACCTCTTCCTGTGTCGGGATCTTGGTTTCCTTATGCTCCGGCTCCGGGAGAGTAACAGACAGAACCTTGTCCGGCTCAAACATCTTTGTCACGGCGGTGACAAAGCCGTAGGTGTTCCGCATGGTCTTGGGTGACAGATCGGCTGACAGGGCATTCACGATCCGCTGAACCTTCTCCGAATCCAGTTTGCTCATGCGGACATTGTACAGATCACTCAGCCGCTTGTATACTGTCTTGTATCCTCTGATCGTGTTGGGAGACAGGACATTCTCCTTTGATTCTATATACCTCTCGGCAGCTTCGCCGAATGTCATCTCCGTGTGGTTGTTGATAGCCAGGTATGTGGATGCCTTTCGCTCTGCTTCTCTCTTGCTGGCGGCGGTGAAGGACTTGTAATGCCGCTTTCCCTTTACCATACCAGTGTATATTCTGACTCTCCACGTTCCACTTGGTAATTTTTTCGCTATTGCCATTTGACTACTCCCCACGAATCGTGGTAAAATACATTGTCTTTAAAAGATTGTGTTCGCCCCGTCTGCTCACGGGTACGCACTCTCCTTTGTGAAATTTTTTACTCCCAGAAGAAGACCGTTGATGATTCGCACCCATCAGCGGTCTTTTTCTTTTTCTTCCGCTTCGTTGAAAGCAAGTAGGTACTTGATCAGCCGCTTCGTCTGCGGATCAGCTTTGGCGATCTGCGCCGCCAGGGCGATGTCTTCCATCGTGATAGGTGTGTTTGCTTCGTATTTAGTCGGTTCTTCTGCCACTACGTTCACAGGGTTTCTTTTGCCGGGGAGATAATTATATTCACCCAGCAGATCTTCTCTGGTTATTCCCAACACTTCGCATATTGTATCTACTTTATCCATGCGAGGAGTCTTCGTCCCGTTGCACCAGGCTGATACAGTAGGCGCAGAAACACCAACCTTGTCGGCAAACTCTTTCTGTGTTATGCGTTTCTCGTAGAGAATACCGCTGAGTCTTTTAGCTATGCTATTCTGCAATGACTCTTCTAAGGTTAATTTCCTTGCCATGATTGTAATCTCCTTTCTGATTATTATTTTAACATAGTGTGGGTAACTTTTTCAACCCAAGTTTCAGAAAATTACCTAAAAGGTATTGACATTACCTTTCCAAAGTGGTAAGATTATCTCATAGTTAAGATTTGAAGCCGAAAGAAAGGGGGAGAATATAAAGGTGAAGCTTGATGATGTTCGTATTTCACTGAGTGCTGCAAGGATCTCTGCCGGTCTTACTCAGAGAGAAGCCGCCAAGATCGGCAAAGTGAACCGTCACACTCTCGGAAAGTGGGAGCGTGGAGAATCAAAGCCTGATTACTTCCAGCTATGCGGCATGGCTTATATCTATAAGATCCCTGTCGAGTGTATTATTATGCCTGAGAAGATAACTGAAAGATAATTCCGTTATCTTTTTCATAAGCCGCAGTAGTTTAGGCCATAAGGCTATAGGGAAAATCCGGTGTGTGCAACCAATAATATTTTATTACATTTTCAGGAGTATTTCTGGTTGTACGGGTCACGCTGATATTCAAGCACCGGGGATGGCGGTTCGAGTCCGCTCTGCGGCATTGCCCGAAAGGGTAAATCTAATGCTGGAATCTCTGAACGAGACAAGGCTTTAGGTGCAACATTTCATTAGCGGTGCGAGTCTCCCGGTGGTCGGGGGCCATCGGGAGAGGATGCACGGAAAGGAGAGAGTGTGGATTTCAAAAAGCGTGACGCAATCGAGATTAAAGACGGGGATCAGCTTCGGCGGTCTATCAGAGCCGGGATGTACTATTCCGACACCCGATATGAGCAGATCGGGGGAGCGACAGCCAGGGCATGGCGAAACAGAATTAACGATCCGGGCAACATGAAGGTACGGGATTTCCTCTACCTCGCCCAAAGGATCGGACTTAAAGTCACCATATCAAATTAAAACCGGGGGAGTAAAAAATGAGCAAATCTAAAGAGCAGAAAGCAAGACTTGAGAGGCTGCGCCAGATGCGGAACAGCTACCTGGACAAGGCAAGGGAATGCGTGGTGTATGGCGATGCCAAGGGATACCACTTCTGGATCACCTCTGCCAATGAAATCAGCAATCAGATCATGGCCATCAATGTCCCTGGTGGGGCCAAGACCGTGAGAAGGATTGAGAAGGGTAACCTGATCGTATCATACAGAAAGAAAATCATCACAGAATAGGAGACAAGCATGAAAAAGCTTAAATGCGTCATCGAAACCGGCGAGCGAGAAACGTATAACACTCTCATCGATTCCGTTGCGGAGTTCGAAGAGGTCATCGAGATGATGAATGTTTCCGGTGATGCCAAGATGATCATCGTAGGTGACATCGCCATGAGAGCCGGGAACATCAAGACTATCTACTTAGCTGGAGAAGAGGAGTAAAAATCACATGAATGGATACTTTGTGCGTCAGGACATCTTGGAAGTCCTGGACCGGCTTTCGTATCTCGAAGAGATGCTGCACGGCCTTGAGCAGAACACGGACGGCCTTAAACCCGAAGAGATCGAGGAGCAGATCGCCGTCTGCCATGACACAATCGAAGCGGTTGAGAGCGAACTGGAGCCGCTTGCTGAGATGCTTGCAAGTGACATCCGCAATGCCGAGATGGAAGCCAAGGCTTACAAGGCCGAAGCGGAGATCTGGAAGACCAAACAGTACAAGGCAGAGCAGAGAGCGAAGAACGAGAAATCTCTCCTCATGCATATCATGAAGAAGCACGGCAAGGAAAAGATGGATGCCGGCAAGTTTAAGCTGACCATTGCGAACAACGGCGGCAAGACTCCGCTGACTCTGTTCGTCGAAGACCCGGCTGACCTTCCTTCCAAATTCCGCACCAAGACCATCGTCTACAAGGCTGATGATGCGGCCATCCGTGAGTACCTGGATTCCGGTAAGACATCCAAGTATTTCGCCTACGGTCCGAGAGGACAGAACTTGAGGATTAAGTGATGGGGGAGGTAGTTTGGATCTACGGGAAGTCAGGCAGCGGAAAGTCAAGATCCCTGATCAATCTCGCTCCTGATGAATATCTACTCATCAACATTACAAAGAAACGTCTTCCCTTCCGTACTCAGCCTAAGTACGAATACAAGGGAACAGATATAAACAAGATCTACCGCTGCCTTGCAAAGAATCCCACCAAGATTGCGGTGATAGATGATGCCGGTTATCTGATGACCGACCAATTTATGCAAGGCCATAGCGCACCGAAGAAAGGATCTTCCAGCTTTGATCTTTACAATGACATTGCGGACCGGTTCTACAACCTGATCCGCTTCATCAAGGAGAAGCTCCCAGAGGATCAGATCGTGTACATCACGATGCATGAAGAAGAGTCCGAATACTCCGGTGATGTCAAATTCAGAACCATCGGCAAGCTGCTTGATCAGAAGGTATGCCTGGAAGGGATGGCAACAGTAGTCCTTCGGTGCGTGACCAAGGAAAAGAAGCACTACTTCATCACCCATACAGACGGCTCTGATCTGGCGAAGAGTCCCGAAGAAATGTTCACCGAGGATCAGATCCCCAATGACTTAAAGATGGTAGATGATACCATCCGTGAATACTATGGAATTAAAGGAGAGAAGCAATGAAACCTATCAACGATTGGAACAACGTGAAGCCTGTTGGCGGCGAAAGCAAGAAACTCCCGGCTGGTGGCTATGTCTGCCAGATCATCGGAGCAAAGGAAGAGATGTCCCGGAACGGCAACCCCATGCTCGTGGTTGCCTTGGAGATTGCAGAAGGTGAGTATGCCGGATTCTACCGTGAGAAGTACAACGGACAGAAATGGCCCAACCAGGCGATCCTGAGAATCATGGAGCCTGACGGAAACAAGGATACTCCCGATGTGTATTCCAAAAAGGCCGGTCGGGTGAAGAAATTCATCCAGGATGTGGAGAGATCCAATGAGCCGTATGTCTTCAAGTGGGATGAGTCCACGCTTCGGGGCAAGTATGTCGGCGGTCTGTTCGGCGAAGAGGAGTTCGAGACCGACACCGGCACCGCCTGGGCAACGAAAATTTTCTACACCACCACAGTAGCCAATATCCGGGAAGGGAAATTCAATGTTCCCAATTCCCGTCCTCTGACCACGGTCACCACTCAGGCAGCACCGCAGAATCTAGGCGATGAGTTTGTAGAGATCGCTGATGTGGATACGGACGAGGATCTCCCGTTCTAATCGAAAGGAGCAGACGATGACACAAACGGAGAAGATCAAGAAATTCATGGAGTTGCATGGTTCTATCACCCAGCGAGAAGCAATCACATACTGTGGTTGCTATCGCCTGGGAGCGAGGATCTATGACCTTGAAAACAAGCATCAGACACCGATCATCCACGAGATGGTCCAAGTGGAGAATGCAGATGGAAGCAAGACCTATATTGCGAGATATCGGCTGGCAGAGGTCAAGGGGTGATGTAACTGAAAAAATGCCCATTCTGTGGTGGGGAAGCAGAGATCAGATTTTCCGGGAACGATTACGGGAATAGGTGGAAAGGCTATATCATCGCTGGTTGTTCTTTCTGCACTGCAACCGTCAGAGGTCCTTATTACGAAGGGCCGCCAATAGAGCATCCGCTTAATGAAACTGTTGGTGGAGAAAATGCGGCAAAGAGATGGAATAAACGTGAGGAAGGGTGACAGCTATGGGCGGCAAAGAGAAGCCTGGTGTAATGATCTATTTCGATATTCGGGACCAGCTTGAACTGATGAACCATGAGCAGATCGCAAAATTCTTCCTTGCTATTTTGGATTACGCTTCCGATGGAGTTGCTCCAGAATTTGATGATCCTGTTTTAAAGATGGCCTGGACGATTACCAAGAGAAACATCGAAAGAGATGATTACTCTTACAAGAAAACCGTAAGCAAGAGAGCGTATGGCGCATATTGCAGATGGGAGAAAGAATCAGGCCGTGAACCGCTCACGTTTGAAGAGTGGACGCAAATGGATGCAAGCGATGCATGTGCATCAAGTGCATTGCAAAAAGATGCACATGCAGAAGATGCAATGCAGAAGATGCCAACTACAACATCAACTCCAACATCATCTTCAACATCATCATCAACTACAACAATGGAATGTGTATCCACCGGTAACACAAATCGAAAGCCGAGAGAGAAGATGAAGATCCCACCATCAGAGGAAGAGGTCGAAGAGTATTGCCGGGAGAGGAAAAATGGCATCGATCCCAGAAGCTTCATTGACTATTATGAGCGAACCGGCTGGAAGCTGAAAGGCGGCCAGAAGGTAGTTGATTGGAAAGCCTGTGTGAGAACATGGGAGAGGAACGATAAACAAAAAGCGTCGGATGAGAGTAATAAAAAAATGAGTCAGGAAGATGAAGGTGTAATGCAAGCGATATTTTTCTGATTCAAAAGGAGTGAAAAATGGATTTAACCAATGCCCTGGATGCGATCAGGGAAAATGCGGCAAAGCGATCACAGCCGGCTGAAGGAGACTATTACGTTGACGGTCTTCTCTATTGCCACAAATGCCACAAGAAAAAAGAGGGACGGCACATAGTTCCTGGGAAAGGAGAGTTGATTCTTCCGTGTATTTGCCAGTGCGTGGAAGAGGAAAACGAAAGAATCCGACAGGAAAAAGAACGTCAGGAGTTTATGGACAGGGTCAAACGTCTGAAGAAAATGGGATTTCCTGATACTGAGATGGCAAAATGGACGTTCGCCAATGACGATTTGTCTAATGCGAAAGTAAGTAGCATTGCACAGAAGTACGTTGAACACTTCCCGGAAATGAAGAAGAGGAACAAAGGACTCTTGCTCTTCGGGAATGTCGGGACAGGCAAGACATTCATTGCTGCTTGCATCGCAAATGCTCTGATAGAAAAAGGATATCCGTGCCTTGTGACCAATTTCCCAAGGCTCACAAACACTTTGCAAGGGATGTTCGAAGGGAGACAGGAATATATCGACGGACTCAATAACTTTGATCTGCTCGTGGTGGACGATCTGGCCGCCGAAAGAGATACAGAGTATATGAATGAGACCATTCAGAATATCGTCGATTCGAGATATAGGTCCGGTCTTCCGATCATTGTCACAACAAACCTGACGGCAGAAGAAATCTATAATCCTTCTGATATCAGAAAACAGAGGACATATTCAAGGCTTCTCGAAATGTGCTTCCCTGTCCGTGTAGAACATAGGGACAGAAGAAAAGCCCAGGCTGTGACAGATAGATCAGAGATGGAGAAGCTTCTCGGAATATGAAGCGGAAGAGGAACCATGGAATATGAAGAACCGCAAATTTCCATCACACAAGCCGTCCTGGCTTGATGACAAGCTTGACGAGATGGAGCAGATGTACAAGAAGCAGATGGCCGAGCCGCACCTGATGAGGAAAAGGGAGTTCGTCCAGCGGATGACCAAGGATCTGGAAAAGAAAAGGAGTCATGAAGATGAAAAAGGAGACATGGATCTGTGATTGCTGCGGAAAAGAGGAACCTGGGGAGATGATGTCTCTCAGGCTCCCGATCAGAGACCTTAACAGTAGGGGCTTTAGTAGTAGCTTTCTTACACCAGAGGAGATGGATCTTTGCTTTGAATGTGCCAAAGTTATTTCTGACACCTATTACGAGAGGGCAAAAGAAAAAGGCTGGTCAGGCCTTAAAAAAATCAAAAGAATTTAAAGAACAATGAGGAGAGTAAAAAATGTATTACAAGATCACAATCGAGAGCAGTGAGACAGGATCGGTAAGCGTCAGCGCAACATTGAAAGAAGCTGGATTCCTCAACCGAGTGGAAGCCTTGTCTGCGATGTTCGATGCACTGGACATTGAGCAGAAAGACGTTCCGTTATTCGCCGGAGCGGCAGCGTTGCTGATGAACTGTAGAGAGCAGACGGTCAAATTTGACGTTGAAGAATTGAAGAAGCAGATGGGGAAAGAAGATGGCTGACCTGATTTACAGACAAGAGGCGATTCGATGGGTAAAAACTGAATGTAATCCATACGGAAAACCGACGATTGATTTTGAAAGTGGCAAAAAGTTCATAGAGCATCTGGAGCAGATGCCATCCGCAGAGCCAGAACTTGATGAGTGGTGTACAGATTGCAAGGAGTATGACCAAGAGCGGCACTGCTGTCCGAGGTGGAACAGAGTTATCAGACAGACACTGAAGGACGCAGAGCGGAAGCCGGGAAAGTGGGAAATCAGAGAAACAGCGTATGGAGATGTTGAAGCGAAATGCCCTTGTTGCGGATTTGAAACGCTGGTCAATCAACCGGGTAACGGATTGCACATGGTGAATGATTTACATTTCTGCCCGAACTGCGGAGAACCAATGGAGAGAGGTGAAGAAGATGAGTGAGTTGGTGCGGTACAGATTCTGCACAAGGGCTATCGAAGACTTTCGACCGCTTGTTGACATGAAACCTATCGGGATGCCGTGGTGGTGTACGGGGACGGGTCACGGACATGTGACAATCGTGTGCTATCTTCCAGAAAACGAGCCGCTTATGAAGTATTGGGATGATGCCTTTGAGATTTATGAAGAGCATGTGGACGAGATTGTTTACACGGACAGATTCAAGAAACCTGAGTGGTTAGGAAGGAGCGAAGATGGACGCAGTTGATTATTTGAAAACGCTAA
>ODAI011120292.1_pt1 | contig 35124 bp, 29 predicted proteins | sample 1539321 | NCBI WGS metagenome assembly ODAI01 (sample SAMN02144231, study PRJEB22623) | gut metagenome | biome: sheep rumen | host: Ovis aries | place: New Zealand
AATAGTAACGCTGCGCGAACCTTGGAAGATGATTGACCACTTTATAGGTCAGGCACTTTCCGGTTGCACTACTAAAAATCCGGGCTTCTCTGTTGATACCAATCGCTCCATAGAGTAGCGTGTCCAGCCGCGCGGCTAGCGCCGCCCGCTGACTTTCTTTAGGATGAAGAGGGCATCGGCGATGCTTATTTTGGTGTCTGCATTATAATCGGCTCTCGTTTTCTGCTCTGTGTTCAGAAGAGATCTGCCTGCAACGTGCCTGCTTATCATCAGCGCGTCAATGACTGTGAGGTTGCCGTCACCGTCTGTGTCGCCTTTAGCGTAGGCCGGAGCTGCCTTTGCAGGTGCCTGCCTTGTTATCGTGATAGTATAAACGCTGGATGTGCCGTTCTCGGCTGTGCAGATAACGCGCAGCACATTCGCACCTGTTTTGAGCTGTACGCTGCCGAACCCCGATACGTCAGCTGCATCATACTCGCTTATCGCAGTTATAGTTACCGATGAAGTGGTATCAGGTACCGTAGCGGTATATGAATATGTTCCCTTTGCAAAAGCAGGGGAGAGCTTCACTCCCGATACAGACAGTGTTTTCAGATAGCTGTTTGAGTTTCCGCCGTCAGTCGGCTTTGAGCAGGCTGAATCAGGCATATTGTTATATACCGGTATCTTGAACTCCATAGCGCCGCTCTTTATCTGGTCTGAATAAGCGTTTTTAAGGCTTACCGCCTCATTTGCCTGCCCGAAAACGCAGGTCATATACTGATGATAATAAAGGCCGTTTCCGCCGTCTACCATATCGAATTTCTGAAGATAAAGAGTATCCTGCCCTTTGGTTATGTAGCCATTACCTACAAATATAGAACCTCCTACGATAGACTTATACTGATTTGTCCAGGGCAGCATATAGGTCGGGTTCTCTGTCTTGGCATATTTGCAGCCCATTTCAGCGGCTGACATAGTAGATGTAGCATATGCCATAACGTCGAAGAAATTGAAGTAATCCTCAAACCCTTCTACCGTGCCGAGAGACTGCGGCGCACCGTATACGCCCTGCTCGTTGCGGCACCTTGATGCCAGATGATAAGGCGAAACTCCCGACAGCTTTGCAGCCTCCATAAAAGTGCCCGAATAGGACTTTGTCTCACCGGTATCAGGACAGGTATAATTGCCCGACATAAACGTGCCTTCAAGTATCTTCTTAACTCCTGCCTCCGTCTGATATGACGGATCATAGGAGAGGTTCTCGAACATAAAAATGTATGTATCGTTTATAAAGTTTCTGGGATCCATATAGTACATTATGATCTGCTTTGAAGCAGCCTGCCAGTACCAGCCGTCAAGCCCGTACCAGTAGTCTTCATCATAATTGTATGCGCCTTTCTCCATTGACTTCCACGAATCCGGAGCGCCGTCATGCACAAGGTTCCTTCCCAGAACACATTCCTGTGTAACAGCTGTGTTCCAGTCCACGCCGAGCTGCTGTGCCGTGAATACCCAGTTCGGGTGCAGAGAGTGCATCGTTCTCAGATACGGCTTGTAGCTCTCAGGAAAGCCCTGAGCTGTCATATACGCTTCAAAATCAGCGCTTGATGCCCCTGACGCTGCTGCCTGAGATACAGAGGCGCTCTGTGACTGAGCGGAGGACGTGATATCTATGTAGTTTGAAGCACAGTAGCCTGTCAGATCTCCGGCACTTATTTTGTACCATTCGCCGCCTTCACTGTCCTTGGCTGAACCGATGATCGTTACAGTCTGACCCTCGGTTATCTGTCCTACCTTAGAGTATTCTGTTCCTGCTCCTGACCTTACGTTCAGAACATCACAGCTGCACTTGCCTGTCTTATCAGCCGCAAATGCAGAAACTGCCCCGACGCTGCCCATAACAACAAGCAGCGCCAGCGACAGCATAATTGAGATCAATCTTCTGCCCATTTCACTAACACCTCTTGGAATCTCCGACATTTTTACACAAGCTTTTGTACATTTTTTTGTCTTTAGTACAAAAGATTACACTTATTATATTCAATCTTTTGGCGTTTGTCAAGAGGGATTCCGTTAACAAAAAGTTTACATATGAATATTTTGCCGTGATTTTAAAATATTACAATTTGATTACAATACATTTTGTGTCCTGTCCCGAAATTTACCCATATATCTAGTGATTGCAATTTTTTATGAAAAAAATAGCCAAATTTTTTGGCTTAAATTCGCTGTTTTGACTATTGACTGCATATATTAAATAGGTTATAATTCAAAATGCCTACAGGGAAAATTCGGCAGTTTTTTACTCAATTGTACGAAAATTTGTTCTTTTTAAGATCAAAAATCAAAAGTTTAATAAATTAATCAAATTGAGAGCTCTCGTCTGAGACAGGAAGAGCGGCGATCTTGAAATCAGAAAAGGAGGAATACGATGAAGAGACTGAGAGTATGCAAGCCTGCGCTTGGGGCTGCGACCGCCTTTCTTATGGTATCTTCGATAATATCGATGGCGGCATCTGCTTCAGGCACCAATGAGATAAAGCTCAGGGCTGACAAGACCTCTGCCGAAGCCGGAGACACTATTAATGTTACAGCGTCCATCGCGCCTGACAAGATCGGTGTTGCGGGCTTCACATTTGATATACATTTTGATCCGAACGATGTTGAGGTATATATCCCCACAGAAGATGAGCTTGGCGGAAAGTACAGTCTTTCCTCCGAATACTCGGTCATCACGAATTACAGCGCTTCCGAGTCGTCTGTAAAGGTAGTGGGTGCAAACCTGAAGGGCGAGAATGTGACCTCTGAGAATGATGTTGCGCTGGCTACATTTGTAGTTAAGGACACGAATGACGGAAAGGCAGACTTCTGGATAGAGGTAGATACCCTTATAAAAGAGAGCGGAGATGATTATGTATCCGCAAGCTACAGCGCACCTGCCAAGGAAAAGCCTATGGGCATAACTATCGTAAAGAACGAGGAGACCAAGACTCCGGAAACTACAACTACCACCGAGGCTACTACCGCTGCAACTACCAAGGCTGCCACAAAGGCAACTACTACGACAACTACTACCACCACTACTACGACTACCACCACAACAACAACCACTACTGCCGCTGAGCCTGAGGTGACTGAGGCACCTGCGACCGAGAGCACAACAACAACGGCAGCACCTGTAGTTACCGAGGCACCTGCTGTAACATCGGCAGCACCTCAGACAACTCAGATCACACTGACTACAACGAAGAAAAACTATGTTGTAACAGCTGCGCCTGCCGAAGAGGCAGCACAGGGCGAGAAGAAAAACTATGTTGTAGAAAACACTGACGAGACCGCAACTCCTGCAGAGCAGAGCACTCAGAGCGAGCAGACACAGCCCGTGAATATGAACGAGGCTGCAAAGGCACTGTTCGATTATGTGGCAGGAGCAACAGGCTTCAACAGTGAGGAAACTGTTCAGTACAGCTTCAGGCTTTCAGATCATATCAGCGATTATTCTCAGAATTATGATATCAAGGTAAATATCGACACCAGCGGCACCGTTAACGGCGCAGTAGGTGCAATGAGAGACGGTGAGTGGTCAAGCGAGCCTGCAAAGACCTACGGCGATACCGAGGACAGCTGGACTTATGAGAACGTTGACCCCAACAACACCAGCGATCAGATATTCGTTCAGCTTTATTCGCTCAGCGCTAACGCTGAGTTCGAGATCGAGTCTATCGATATCATACCTGTCGGCACACATGAGTCGGCAGCTCACATAACTGCGGAAGATACGGCAGCAGTCGGCGAGACCGTACCTGTTGATATCAGTGAGGCAGTAGGCGAGACTGAGCCCGTAGAGAACGGCTCCGCAACTGTGCCTGTTGAGAATAAGGAAGATGCAAACACTCAGCCTGATGATACACAGTCTCAGCCTGAGAGCACCACCGAGACCCCGGCAGAGCCCGTTATCAGCAACCCTGAAAGCGTTGCCAAGACCGAGGCAAAGGTAGCCGAGATGGAATCCTCGGCAGCCGAGAAGGAAGCAGCACCCGCTGCAGACAGCAAGAAAAATCCGAACACGGGCTTTACAGCAGCAAGAAATGTCCTTACTGTTGCGGCCCTCGGAGAGATATTCTTTTCACTCTTCGTAGTCTTTTATAACAGATATATCTATAAAGACGATGAAGAATGAGACAAAACGGATCTGAAAAAGCACCCCGGGCATTGATAGCTCGGGGTGCTTTGCTGTTAATGAGATGAGCTGTCCTCAGCTTGTGAGGAGCTCTCGTCATAGTGTATGGGCTCGGTCTCCAGACCCTGATCGTTGGTCTGTTCGGCTCGCTCGGTGAGGTCAGCAAGCATTTTTTCAAGTGTCTTCATGCTTTTGTCGTAGTTTTCCTGCATAGTCTCTTTTGAGTCGCCGAAGGTAGTGGTGGGGTACCTCATTGAGAGGTGAACATCGTTCGGCATATTCTCAAACCTCAGCTCCTCTGCGAGGAACCCGAAGTTAAGGCTCAGGCCGTCCTCGTCGATATACTTGCTGTCAGGGAACCTTGAAGGAAGCGTAGGATCCATAAGCTGCATAAATTCCTCGTCAGTGTTTGAATCCGTGATGAACAGAATGTCCTTTCCCTCCTGCAGGGCAGCGAGCAGCTTTGTGTTGTCGGGGTCCTGCCCGAGATACCTTGAAGTGTTAGGCCCCTGAGGCGCCATTATCACATCAACATGAACATATCCGTTCCCGTCAAGGTCATCGGTGTATTTTTCAAAGAACTCCTCAAGCTCCTCGTTTCGGGTCTCCAGCCCGTTATTTGAGATGACCACGACAGTCAGGTCTGCACGCTCTCTCCTGAGAGTATCTATCAGTATGAATACAGCCGCAGCAAGCATAAAAACAATGAAAATTATCATAAACTTGTAATGATAAATAAAATTAGCTATCCATGCTTTGCCGTGAAGCTCTGTTTTTTCGTGGTGCTCCTCTTTGATTGTGGACTCTTCCTCATCTATCACACCTGAACGCAGCTTCATAAGCTCCAGCCGCTCTCTCTTCAGCCTTTCCTCGCGCTCCTTCTCGGCAAGCTTTTCCTGCCTCTTTTTCGCTTCCAGCTGCTGCTCGTAAAGCTCCTGCTCACGCTCTCTCGCGGCGCGTGCCTGATCGGCTAAGCTTTTTTCATATTCATAGTCTTCATCATCTATCAGGTTGTCACCCGTCTGGATGCCTTTTTTGTCTGACAATCTTATCCCTCCCCGGATAATAACTGATAACATTATATACTATGGTTATGAACTCCGTATTAACAAAAATAAGGGCTGAATTTCATAAAAAATGACTATATACAATGGAGAAAATATCCTGTATAATAATTGTAAGAGTTATAACCGAAAGGCGGGATGATCATGCTTAAAAAGATAGAACAGAGAGAAACCAGAAAATCAGATGTTATCGAGAGGATAAAGAGTCTCAGGCTGGAGCTTGCAAAGCTTGAAACTCAGATCAAGGACGCAGGACTGCCTGTTATCATCACTTTTGACGGCTGGTCTGCTGCGGGAAAGGGCTCGCTCATATCGCAGGTGATAAAAGCGCTCGACCCGAGATTTTTTGAGGTGGTCTCAGTGAGAGCTCCCTCGGATACCGACAGGAGAAAGCCGTGGATGTTCCGCTTCTGGAAGGAGATACCGATGAAGGGCAGGTTCACTATATTTGACCGCAGCTGGTATCATGACTGTGTGAACGGCTATATGTACGGGGAGCTGGGCAAAAAGGGCTACAAGCACAGGCTAGGAGATATAGCCACATTTGAGCGCCAGCTGACTGACGACGGCTATCTGATCATAAAGATATTCCTGCACATAACGCGCAAGGAGCAGAAAAAGAGGATAGAGAAGCTGCAGTCATCAAAAGTTACCGCGTGGAGAGTTGATGACAAGGACAGATATAATCTTGAGCACTATGATGAGTTCAGAGACGCTTATGACGAGCTTATCGAGAGCACGAACTTTGACTATGCCCCGTGGAACGTTATAGGTGCGAATGAGAAGACCTCAGCCGTGCTGGATATTTATGAGGTGATAATCGGCAGTGTCAAGGGTGCACTTGCGGCAAAGGCTGATAAGAAAAAGTTTATCCCCAAGGCACAGTTTGAAACTGTAAGCCCTGCACTTGAAGGGTTCAACAGCGTGCAGGTGCCTAAGCTTAAAGATATCGACCTTGACAAGAGCCTTACCGAGGAAGAATACGAGGAGCAGCTGGACAAGTATCAGAACAAGCTTTTCAAGCTGCAGAACCTCTGCTATCAGAAGAAGATACCTGTGATAATCTGCTATGAGGGCTGGGACGCAGGCGGCAAGGGCGGAAATATCAAGCGTCTTGCTGCGGCGCTTGACCCGAGAGGCTATGAGGTAAAGCCTATCGCAGCACCTGAACCGAGCGAGCTTGCAAGGCACTATCTGTGGCGTTTCTGGAACAGGCTTGAAAATGACGGTCACTTCACTATCTTTGACCGTACCTGGTACGGCAGGGTAATGGTAGAGCCTATAGAGGGCCTCACCCCGAAGGACAGAGTAGATCAGGCATACAGAGAGATAAACGAATTTGAGGCACAGCTTGCCGAGTGGGGAGCAGTTGTCATCAAGTTCTGGATAAACATTGACAAGGACGAGCAGTACCGCCGCTTCAAGGAGCGCGAGGAGACCCCTGAAAAGCAGTGGAAGATCACCGATGAGGACTGGCGCAACCGCGAGAAGTGGGACATCTACGAGGAGTACATTGACCGCATGACGGAGCTGACCTCTACCGAGACTGCACCGTGGGTCATCATTGAGGGCAACGACAAGAAATATGCCCGTATCAAGGCTTTGAAGACCGTTATCAAGAGGGTAGAAGAGGCGCTTGAGAAGAAATAATTGATCGAAAAAACAGCTTCACCATTTTTTCAGGTGAAGCTGTTTTTATCATATCTTTTTAAGGTCATCAAGGCTTGAAAGCGCCAGCTTTGCAAGCTCTGAGGTCATATCCCTTTTCCTGCGCTCAGGGCGGTATACCTTTAGAGTTACGGGCTTGTCCGCGCTCAGAGGTGTTATCTCCTGTTCAGGCTCTTTGGGCAGTTCTTCCGGCGCAGGCTCTTCTGGTAAGGCAGCTGCCGGTTCGGTCATCTCCTTGACAGCCTGCTCATTAAGTGCCGGCATCACCTGAGTTGGCGGCTCGATCGAAGACACCTTCTTCTCGATAGCGTCCGCGATCTCGGCAGTCTTTTCAAGCTTTTTCTCAGAGGTCTCCTCAACAGCCTGCTGTGCCTTGTCAGCATTGTTCAGCTTTACTATCCCCGCGACGTTTTTCTTCTGGGTAAGTATCCGCAGCTCTTCTTCATCCATATAAGGCTTTATGCCGATCACGGAGATATTGTCGGTGCTCCCGTTTCTCAGCGCAAGATGGAACAGTGCACTGAGCTTTTTCGATATCGGTATATCGAGCTCCATTCCTATCTCTATCTCCTCAGGTGTGACAGCGTCAGAGAAGCCGTCAGACGCTATTATCAGCATATCGTCCGGCTCCTTCCCGAAGCCTGAGACTATCGGCGTCAAATCTATCACAGGGTCGTTCAGGGTGCTCCCGACGGATGAAACTATCGCATTTGAATACTGCGGCTCAAGCTCGGAAATATCATCGATCCTGCCGTGGTCATACATATACTGCCCGTATGACTGATCCGTAGATATCTGGCGGACGGTTCCGTTCACGTAGCGGTACATTCTGCTGTCACCTACATTGACGCAGCAGGCACGCCCGTGTTCATCAACTGTAAGTGCGCAGAGGGTAGTCTGCATATTGGCAGAGCCTTCCGTTCTTACGCCGTGCTTTTTGATCTTGTTGTGGATAGTCATTATCCTGTGCCTGATATCGACCGTTGAATTATAATCCACCGCCGAAAGGTATCCTAGACACAGCCTTGATGCAAGCTCTCCTGCATTCTCTCCGCCGACGCCGTCGCACACAGCCGTTATGAAAGGCGCCGAAACGCAGGCCTCATAGCTGCCGTGGTCGAGCACAACGTGATCTATCAGTATAGAATCCTCATTAAGCTCACGGAAATTGCCCTTGTCCGTGATACCGAATATGTAGTAAAACATATCATTTCTCCTGTCAAGGTCGGGGTCATATCCTTTCTGCGATGAGATCTCCCATCTTCCTGCAGCCTACTATCGTGCAGCCCTCGGAGCTGATATCTCCTGTTCTGTAGCCCTCATCGAGCACCTTTGATACGGCAGCCTCTATCGCATCGGCTTCCTTGTCCATATCGAACGAATACCTGAGCATCATTGCCGCAGAGATTATTGTAGCAATCGGGTTAGCCTTGTCCTGTCCGGCAATGTCAGGTGCTGAGCCGTGGCTTGGCTCATAAAGGCCGAACTTTGTATCGTTCAGAGAAGCCGAAGCCAGCATACCGAGTGAGCCCGATACCATAGCAGCCTCGTCAGACAGGATATCACCGAACATATTCTCGGTAAGCACCACATCGAACTGAGCAGGATCTCTCACAAGCTGCATTGCGCAGTTATCCACCAGCATATGCTCAAGCTCTACCTCGGGGTAGTCCTTAGCCACTTCGTTAACTATCTTTCTCCAAAGCCTTGAAGAATCGAGCACGTTCGCCTTATCGACGCTCGTTACCTTCTTTCTTCTCTTCATAGCTATATCAAAGCCCTTTATCGCTATTCTCCTGATCTCGTTCTCGTTATAAACGAGGGTATCAACGGCTGTTTCAAGGCCGTCTCTCACTTCGGTCTTTCTGTCGCCGAAATAAAGGCCGCCCGTGAGCTCTCTCATTATCATCATATCGAAGCCGTTTTCAACTATATCCTCTCTCAGAGGGCAAGCGTCCTTCAGCTGGCTGTAAAGCACAGCAGGCCTGAGGTTTGCAAAAAGGCCGAGCTCTTTTCTTATTTTCAGAAGCCCTGCTTCGGGTCTCAGCTTAGGCTCCAGCTTATACCAGGGTGAGGTCGAGGTGTTTCCGCCGATAGCACCGAGCAGGACAGCGTCAGCTGCCTTTGCGGTGGCAACAGCCTCGTCAGTCAGCGGCACTCCGCAGGCATCTATCGAGCAGCCGCCCATAAGTATGTCGGTATATTCAAACTTATGCCCGAACTTTTCTGCCGTCTTATCGAGCACCTTTATCGCCTCGGTAACGATCTCGGGGCCTATGCCGTCTCCTCTTATTACCGTTATTTTCTTTTCCATAATTATTCCTCCTGTTTTTATACTGCCTTACTGTACCGCATCAAGCTCCTCAGGCGTCGTCACCTGGATAGTGCAGGAATCGCATACCTTATCGGCAGTTGTTATCATAATGCTCGTGCAGATATGAGCCTTACCCTCTGCCAGCTGATCGCGGCAGTAGAGCTCGCACACCTTGCCCATAAGCATATTTTTCATATAAGCTCCCTCGTCATCAGCTATCGAGAAATCGAGCTGACTGTAATCTATCTCCTCATCGTCAAGATAGAACGCCCAGTAATATGAACAATTGTTGTTGTCCTTGTTGCGTATGCAGTTATCAGACAGAGCCCTGCTTATGCCCTCTTCACCGTCTCCCAGAGAGAAGCCCTGAGACAGCCTTATCTTCGAGCCGTAAAGCTGCGGAGCGTTCACACTGAATGTACGGGTGCTCAGCTTTTCGCTTATCTCGGGAGAAGACCCTGTCAGCAGAGTGCTGCGCTCATGTGAATATGAGCCCTTTATCGCTTTGCTGATCTCCTTATCGCTCCACACAAGGTCGACCCTTGTATCATCAAGGTAAATAGTAAACGGCTTTTCATCACTGCCATAGTGGTATTTTCCGTCGCCCTCACTGTCGTTTTTCTTGCTGCTTTCAGGCATACGCGTTGTGAGAACTATCACTATCGCTATAATGAAGATCGGCAAAAGGTAGATAAGCGCTTTTTTAAGATCATCTCTGTCGAACAGTTCCATATTATGCTCCTTTGAGGCTGTTTCACGATACGAACGAAAAGGGAACACGCAGGGCGTATTCCCTTTTGGGCTTTACTGATCTTTAAGTGAGTTGAGAAGTCCGTTCTTGTTGATGATGTTGATGAGAAATTCAGGGAAAGACTGCCCCTGATAGGTCTCGTTCTTTGTGAGGTTGGTTATAACACCGGTGTCAAAGTCGATCTCGACCTCATCGCCGGCACTGATCTTCTCGGCTGCCTCATTGCATTCGATTATCGGCAGTCCTATATTGATAGCGTTTCTGTAGAATATCCTCGCAAAGGTCTTCGCTATAACGCAGGAAACACCGCTTGCCTTGATAGCGGCAGGCGCGTGCTCTCTTGATGAGCCGCAGCCGAAATTAGCCTCAGCAACGATGATGTCGCCCTGCTTTACGTTTTTTGCGAAATCTATGTCGATATCCTCCATACAGTGCTTTGCAAGCTCGTTCATATCGGCAGTGTTGAGATACCTTGCAGGGATAATAACGTCGGTATCCACATTGTCACCGTATTTAAAAACTGAACCCTTTGCTTTCATTTCACGATCTTCCTTTCTTATGCGTTCTTATAATCCTTGGAATTGAACAGGTTTGTACCGTTCGCCTGCTGTCTGAGCTCATCGTATATCAGCTCAAGATATGCGGTGTCGAGCTCATCTTTTGTTCTCGTGATGAAATAGCATACTTTCACCTTGTGGAACATACCCTCTTTGGTCAGCGCAAAAACAGGCTTTCCGTCGATCTGGGTAGCCATATAGTTATTTATGCCCTTCTTGTCGATTATCGCCTGAGTCTGATCGCAGGTGAAGGCGTTCTGGTCATGAAGTATCCTTATCATTTCATCTGCACGGTCTTCTTTCTGGGAGTCGTTAAGACTGGTGCCGAATTTTTTGGTGATAAGGCTCAAGATCGTGTCATGGAAAATTACGCTCAGATAATTCTTCAATCGAGCTCCCCCTTCCGAAAGAATTTTGATTTATATGTCAAGTGTCGCTGTTTATCTGTCAGTCCATCAGCTCAAGAGGCTGTGTTATCACTCCCGTAACAGCAGATGCCGCAGCCACATACGGCGATGCGAGGTAAACCTCTGATTCGGGGTGTCCCATTCTGCCTACGAAGTTTCGGTTAGTTGTTGCAACGGCTCTCTCACCTTTAGCAAGTATTCCCATATGACCTCCGAGGCAGGGGCCGCAGGTAGGTGTTGACACTGCACAGCCTGCTTTGATGAATATCTCAGTAAGGCCTTCTTTTATGCACTGCATATAGATGTCCTGTGTTGCAGGGATAATGATGCACCTTACGTTCTTTGCAACTTTTCTGTCCTTGAGTATCTCGGCAGCGGCTCTCATATCCTCTATCCTGCCGTTTGTACATGAGCCGATCACGACCTGATCTATCTCAACACTTCCGAACTCGTCAAACGTCTTGGTGTTCTCAGGCAGGTGAGGGAAGGCAACTGTAGGCTTTATCTCACTGAGGTTTATGGTATACTCGGCAGCATATTCTGCATCTTCGTCAGCCTCAAATATCTTATACTCTCTCTTCACCCTGTCCTTAACGTAGTCAAGCGTTACCTGGTCTACAGCGAAAATGCCGTTCTTTGCGCCTGCTTCGATAGCCATATTTGCCATGCAGAGTCTGTCCTCCATAGAAAGGTTTATAAGTCCCTCTCCGGAAAACTCCATAGACTTGTAAAGCGCACCGTCAACTCCGATGAGCCCTATGATATGCAGGATAACGTCCTTTGCAGCGCTCCATTTAGGCAGCTTACCCACTATGTTGAATTTTATTGCCTCAGGCACCTTGAACCAGGTCTTGCCCTTTGCCATTCCGGCACACATATCGGTCGAGCCTATACCTGTCGAGAAAGCGCCCAGAGCACCGTAGGTGCAGGTGTGAGAATCTGCACCGATAATGCAGTCGCCGGGGGCAACTATGCCCTGCTCCGGCAGAAGTGCGTGCTCAATGCCCACTCTTCCGACATCGTAAAAATGCGTTATGTTATATTCGCAGGCAAACTCTCTGCACTGCTTGCACTGTGCAGCCGCCTTGATATCCTTGTTAGGCGTAAAATGATCGAGCACCACCGTTACCTTATCCTTGTCAAATATCTCGGTGAAGCCTGCCTTGTTGAATTCATTTATAGCGACCGGCGTAGTTACGTCATTGCCGAGGACGAGATCCAGGTCTGCCATGATGAGCTGGCCTGCCTTGACCTCATCAAGTCCCGCATGAGCTGCGAGGATCTTCTGCGTCATTGTCATTCCCATAAGTGTTTCTCCTTACAATATTTATAAATTATAATATACTGATACCACTATATTATAACACTTTCTACGTGAGAATATATTAACAATTTATGTCTTTTACATTAACAAAAACTATATCTTATGAATTTGTTTTGCTCGGATAGCGATTTTCGGGCAGACAAAAAAACTGCCTTAAATTTCAGCACATTTATTTTTCCTGCGTGCAAAAAATAATATCAGAAGAAGGGAGTGAACAAAAAAATGAGTTTAAAACCGTTGGTCACGGGCATTTCGGCGGCTGCAGCGGCAGGCTATGCTGCGTTCACCGTAAGCAGAAAGGCCGAAAAGCAGAAGAAAAAGATAAAAAGCAAGGCATCAAAGGCGCTGCGTTCGATAAGTGATTTTATCGACGGACTGAATATGTAGACAGAGCAGGGGGCAGTTCAGGGGGACTGTTCCCTGTTTTGTTTTTTTGTATTTACTTTTTGGAAAGCTTGTGTTATACTATATATAAAAATGATCTTTACGGAGGGCTGTAATATGAATAATTACGACAGAGCAATAGTTAGCCTTGGGGATGCAAATTATCTTTCGGCAGTGTTTGACAAGGCTGAAAAGGAGAAAAAGCTCAGCATAGTTTATCTCGGCGGTTCTATCACTATGGGGTGCTATACCGAGACTGAGGAGAACAGATACGTAAACCTTTCCGAGAAATGGTTTGAAGAGAAGTTTCCGCAGGCTGCGATCTCATTTTTCAACGCTGGCATAGGCGCCACCACCTCACAGTTCGGCGCGGCAAGGGCTGACAAGCACGTTCTTGACAAAGAGCCGGACCTTGTGTTTGTTGAGTTTTCGGTGAATGATGACAACACTCAGCTTTTCAGGGAGACCTATGAGAGCCTGATAAGAAAGCTTTTAAAGGCGCCGAGCGTAAAGGCAGTGGTGCTTATCAACAATCTATTCTACGATGACGGCAGGAACGCTCAGGAGATACATAATGAGATAGGCCGGCATTACGGCCTGCCGATAGTGAGCGTAAGAGACTACATATATCCGCTGCTTGAATCGGGAGAGCAGAAGCGTGAGGACTACACTCAGGATATGCTTCACCCGAACGATAAGGGTCACGCTATGATAGCAAGGCTCATAAGGCACCTGCTCGACAAGGAATACGAATGCAGGATAGATGACCCCGTCAAGCCGGCTCTCGCATCACCTGTGACAGCCTGCAGATATGAGGATTCAAAGAGATATCAGAATCAGGACATAACTGTAAAGAGCGAGGGCTTTGCCTCTGACCTGCACGAGAGCACACAGTGGTCGGATCCGTTCAAGGGCGGCTGGCTAGGCAGCAAAAAGGGGTCTAAGATAACGTTTCTCGTCAAGGGGAGCATATTGATGCTCCAGTGGAGAAGAACGATAAACAAGCCTGCGCCGAAGGCCTATGCCGTGGTTGACGGGAACACCGATGAGAGGGTGCTGCTTGATGCCAACTTTGATGAGGACTGGGGCGATCTCTGTGCGCTGACCACCGTTGCGGACAATGCCGGCAGCGGCCTGCACACGCTTGAAGTCATCATCGACGAAGATGGCAAAGAGGACAGCCCGTTTATGATAATCAGCGTTATAGCTGCAAACTGACGACCGGAGGGTGATATAAATGACCGATCTTAAAGTGCTTCTGAGAAAGGCGAACACATTGGTGATATTCAGGGGGCTTTACGATGACCCTGTGTTCTCTGCCTTTGTAAGAGCTATAGACAGCTGTGCCTCGGGCGACAGCGACAGGGCAGCGGCTGATTACTGCGTGTTTGCGTCAAGGCTTTATGAAAAGGGCGATGACCTTACAGAATACATACTGAGCATTACGCTTCAGGACGAGAATATCTATACGTTCAGGAGAGGTGAGGGCTCGCGCACGGGTATGCTGCTTGATGAGTGCCTTGCAAATGAGCTCGCTGTCATAGAGGAACTGTCTCAGCTGCAGAGCTCCGAGCTGACCTCAAAGATCGGATATGACGAGTTCCTCCCGAGATACTGCACCAGACAGATAGACTTCTCTCAGGTCTATGCTGACAGGATGCACCGCATCGGTGAGTTCGGCTACGGAATATATTCAAGGCATCATGTGTTCGTTATGAAAGACGCAAAGATAGTGCCTGTTGCCTATCCCGATCCTATAAGGATCTCACAGCTGCACTGCTATGAGGCTGAGCGCTCTGAGGTGATAGCTAACACTCTGGCGTTTCTTTCAGGGAAGCCTGCGAATAACGTTCTCCTCTACGGTGACTGCGGAACAGGCAAATCATCGACCGTAAAGGCAATAGCGAACGAGTATGCATCAAAGGGGCTCAGGCTGATAGAGCTGAAAAAGAAGCAGCTCCACCTTATCCCAGATATAGTCGGCAGCATAAGCAGGAACCCGCTGAAATTCATAGTGTTCATAGATGATCTGTCCTTCACTGAGGACGATGATGATTTTGCGGCTCTCAAAGCAATACTGGAGGGCAGCGTATCGTCTACCGCGAAAAACCTCAGGATATACGCGACCTCTAACAGAAGGCATCTTGTCAGGGAGACTTTTTCGGCACGCGAGGGTGACGAGGTACACCTGAGAGACACGATGCAGGAATTTTTGTCGCTGTCTGACAGGTTCGGGCTGACGGTCACCTATCAGAAGCCTGATAAGAAGATATACCTCGAAGTCGTAGAGCGGCTTGCAGAGGAATACGGCATCGGAATGCCGAGGGAGGAGCTCTTTATGAGAGCGGAGCGCTTTGCACTGGGCAAGGCGGGCAGGTCTCCCAGGGCTGCAAAGCAGTTCATAGAATTTCTGAAGGGAAGTGAAGACGATGCCTGAGTTTGTACTTTGTGAAAAGGATGATGATCTTCAGCTGGCAGCGGCGCTGGCAGACGAGATCTGGCACGAGCATTTCCCGGGGATAATCTCACTGGCGCAGACAGACTATATGGTAGGGAAGTTCCAGTCCTTCGAGAGTATGAAGGAGCAGGCGGAGAATGAGAACTACAGCTACTACCTTATAACGGCTGACGGCGAAGCTATCGGCTATTTTGCGATAGCGCCCAAGCCTGACGGCACGATGTTCCTCTCAAAGCTCTACATAAGGCGTGAGCACCGCGGCAAGCATTATTCTACGGCGGCGTTCAGGTTCATCTGTGATAAGGCGCGTGAGCTGGGTCTCGGCAGCGTTTGGCTGACTGTGAACAAGAATAATGACAGGGCGATCGCAGCGTATGAGGCGTTCGGAATGAGAGTTGCAAGAACTCAGCAGACTGATATAGGCGACGGCTTCATTATGGATGACTATGTCTATGAGCTGGAGCTTTGAACGGAGGTAAGCTATGATATATGCCGGTATAGTTGCAGGCGGAAGCGGCACAAGGCTGAAAAGTGCCCCGGTGCCGAAGCAGTTTCTGACAATTGGTGAGGTGCCGATAATTATCAGAACGGTGAAGGTGTTCTGCTCGGTCAGTGAGGTGGATAAGATCATCATAGGCATAAAGCCTGACTGGGCTGACATTATGGGAGAGCTGCTGGACAGGTACGGTATCGACAGGCAGAGAGTGCTCATAGTAAACGGCGGTGAGAACAGGAATTCTACCGTGCTGAATATTGCGGCGTTCATTAAAGAGAAGTTCGGTATCGCCGAGGCGGATATGATCCTCACCCACGATGCCGTGCGCCCCTTCGTTGATGAGCGCATTATCAGAGATAATATAACAACTGCCATGAGAGACGGCCTTTGCGGAACGTATATCACCTCGGCAGATACAGTGGTAGCGTCGCAGTCGAGTGTCTATGTTGACAAGACGCTTGACAGAAGGACCCTCTATCAGGCACAGACGCCCCAGACCTTTCCGCTTGACAGGCTCTATGAGGAGCTTTCGGTGCTTAGCGCCGAGGAGCTTGACAATCTTACCGATACGTGCTCCGTCTTTACGAGAAAGGGAGAGCGCATACGCATGGTATGCGGCAGCAAGCTCAACTTCAAAATAACCTCAAAAGACGATCTCACCCTTGCTGACGCCCTGGCGCAGCAGATGCAGGAAATATAAACAATGCCCCGACCTTGAACGGCCGGGGCATTTAGTATGCAGATTATTTTATTCCGTATTTTTTCAGGAGCACCTCTATCTTCTTGTGGGGGTCTATAACCTGAGAGATCGACTTGTCATGGTTGAGAGATGCTATAAAGTAAGCTATATACTTAGCACAGTTTACCTCGTGGAACCACGGTGATGCGAGCAGCTCGGGCTTTCTGTAGGTGAGGTTCGTTCCGAAAACGCCGTCGATTATGCCGTCGCTGTATGCTTTGTTGAACTTGTCCAGTCCGTTTGTGAAGATAGGATAGGTAGCGTAGCAGTAGATCTTGTTTGCCTTTCTCTTCTTGAGCTCGAGCGCAACGTCAAGCATCGACTCGCCCGAGGAGATTATGTCATCAGCAATGAAGATGTCCATTCCTGCACAGTCTCTGCCGATATATTCGTGAGCAACGATCGGGTTTCTGCCGTTGACTATCTGAGAATAGTCACGTCTCTTGTAGAACATTCCGAGATCAACACCCAGAACGGAAGCGTAATACATATTCCTGTTGATAGCGCCCTCATCGGGAGATACTATCATAAAGTGGTTCTTATCGGGCTTGAAATCTTCAAGGTCTCTGAACATAGCCTTCAGCACCTGATAGGACGGGATGATGTTGTCAAAACCCATGAGAGGAACTGCGTTCTGAACTCTGGGGTCGTGAGCATCAAAGGCAAGAATGTTTGAAACGCCCATAGCCTGGAGTTCCTGTAAAGCTACCGCACAGTCAAGAGACTCTCTGTAGCTTCTTCTGTGCTGCCTGCCGCCGTAAAGCGAAGGCATTATGATATTTATTCTGTGAGCCTTTCCGCTGGCTGCCTGAATGATCCTTTTAAGATCCTGATAGTGGTCATCAGGGGACATTGAGTTCTGGTTGCCGAAATAATCGTATTTGCAGCTGTAGTTGCCTACGTCGCAAAGAATGAAAAGATCCATTCCCCTTATGGTCTCCTTGATAAGACCCTTCGCATCACCCGAAGAAAATCTCGGACAATCCGTCTCGATAAGGAAGGTATCCTTGAAATGCTCGTTCTCGTTGGCCCAGTTGGTAAGATATCCGTTGACCTTCTCACCGATCTCACTGGCACTCTTCATGGCGATAAGCCCGAGAGGCGCCACTCTCGAATCGTTGTCAAACAGTACGTTCTCAGCGTTGCTCATAGTTTGCCGTCCTCCTACAATAAGATTATAATCCTATTATAGCTTATTTTCCCCTCTTTTACAAGAGTTTTTTACCCCAAAAACAGATTTTTTGCTATTTTCACAATTTTTTCTGCATATCAGTGTTAGATTTGCCTAATTCTATCGGAAGTTTATGAACCTGCAAAAAAAGTCTTGCGTTTTCAGATGAAATGTTATATAATAAAATGGAATAGGTATGTACGCATACCTTATGAATTAAGTAAGGGAGTAATAACAAATGACAAAGACACAGAGATACTTTACAGATCTGAAAAATAAGAGGGTAGCTTTCATAGGCGTGGGCGTCAGCCACACGGAGCTTATAAAGATATTCCTCAGCAGAGGCATCAAGTGCGTTGTCTGCGATAAAAAGGACGAGGACGAATTTGATGAGCTGATATACGAGGAGCTTTCGGCAAAGGGCTGTGACTTCTCGCTGGGAGAGAACTATCTTGATGAGATCTTCAACTGTGACGTCGTATTCAGAACACCCGGTATGTACTATAATGACCCTGTTCTCACCAGAGCGAGAAAGCAGGGCGTTGTCATAACGTCTGAAATGGAGACGTTTTTCGACCTTTGCCCGTGCAGAACGTTCGGCGTTACGGGCTCTGACGGAAAGACCACAACCACAACACTTATAAGCGAGCTTTTAAAGGCTGAGGGCAAAAGAGTACACCTCGGCGGGAATATAGGAAAGGCACTCCTGCCGATAGTTGAGACGATGGCGGAGACCGACGTTGCAGTGGTGGAGCTTTCAAGCTTTCAGCTCATTTCGATGAGAACATCTCCGATGACGGCAGTTATCACTAATATAACTCCGAACCACCTGAACGTTCACGGCACTATGGAGGAGTACATCGGTGCAAAAACGAACATTATCGCCCACCAGAGCGGCTACTCAAAGACCGTTCTCAATGAGGACGATGAGACTACGATAGGCCTCTCCGATATGGTAAGGGGAAGGCTCTATACGTTCTCTCTTCAGCACCCGGTAGAAAAGGGTACTTATCTGCGAGAGGACGGTATGCTCTGCTTTACCGAAAACGGAAAGACCACCCCGATAGTTCATAAAGACGATATCCGCATACCGGGTATTCACAATGTTGCGAATTACCTTGCGGCTATCTGTGCAGTCTGGGGCGAGGTAAGCATCCAGAGCATAGTTTCTGTCGCTCAGAACTTCGGCGGAGTTGAGCACAGGATTGAGTTTGTAAGGGAAAAAGACGGCGTCAAGTGGTATAATGATTCTATCGCTACCAGCCCGACAAGAGTGATAGCAGGCCTCAATTCCTTCAGACAGAAGCTGATAGTTATAGCAGGCGGCTATGACAAGAAGATACCGTTCGAGCCGCTGGCTGAGCCTGTGAACAAGAATGTAAAGACCCTTATCCTCATGGGAGTTACCGCCGATAAGATCGAGGCTGCCGTCAAGGAGAGCCCTCTTTATCCCGAGAGCGGCCTGAAAATACTCAGGGCAGAGGATATGGCCGATGCAGTAGCCATTGCCGACAAGATTGCCGATGAGGGCGATGTTGTAACGCTCTCGCCTGCGTGCGCAAGCTTTGACGCTTATCCGAATTTTGAAGCAAGAGGAAGACACTTCAAGGAACTTGTGAACGAACTCTGATAACAGTACCGAAAATTGTACAGTTAATATATTGAAAAGGGAAATTTTATGGACATAAAACAGCTGATAACAGACCTGACCGTTCCTGCCGGAGTTTCGGGAGCCGAGAGAGCTGCGGCCGAGGCTGCAAAAAATATCCTTGAGAGCTTCGGCGAGGTCAGCATAACGCCGCAGAATAACGTTATCTGCAAAGCCGGCACTCATACCGATGATAAGCCCTCACTGCTGATAGAAGCGCATATCGACGAGATAGGAATGATAGTTACCTATATCACCGATGAGGGCTTTATAAAGGTGTCCGCCTGCGGCGGGATAGATGCCAGAGTGCTGCCGGCAAGCGTTGTTACAATTTACGGTAAGGAGCCAATAAAGGGCGTGATAACATCGGTGCCGCCGCACCTGAGCGATGACGGCTCTGCCGTGCCCGATGTGGATAAGACGCTTATCGACACAGGCTATACTAAGGCTGAGCTTGAAAAAATAGTGAAGATCGGCGACCGTGTTCTTATCGAGAATGAGCCAGTGCTTTTGCAGGGCGGCAATATCACCTCAAAAGCTCTTGATGACAGATCGGGCTGTGCCGCTGTGATAAGGGCGCTGGAGCTGATAAAGAACAAGGAAACTGCCTTCAACGTTACGGCAATGCTGTCCTCCTGCGAGGAGGTAGGCGAGCGCGGTGCAAAGGTAGGCGCGTTCGCAGGAGAATACGATGAGGCGATAGCAGTTGACGTTACCTTTGCCGTTAAGCACGGTGAGAGCAGGAGCGATCATACAGAGCTCGGAAAGGGGCCTGCCATAGGCGTGTCATCATCTCTTTCGCAGGAGATGTCCGACGCTCTGATCAAAGCTGCCGAGGATAACGGCATACCGTATCAGCTTGAGGTCATGGGCGGCCTTACAGGCACAGATGCGGACGCCATAACGGTCACAAAGGGCGGGATAAAGACCGTCACGCTGTCTATCCCCGAGAGATATATGCACACACCTGTTGAGGTCATCTCTCTGGAGGACTGTGAGAACACCGCAAGGCTGATAGCCGCATATATAACGGGACGGAGGGCTTGAAATGCTGACTGATACTTTGAAGGAGCTCTGTGCCCTTGACGGCGTCTCGGGAAGAGAGCAGGAGGTAAGAGAGAGGATAATATCGCTTATCGGTGATAAGGCCGAGGTGAAGACAGACCCTCTCGGAAATGTGATAGCCTTCTGCAAGGGAAGAAATAAAGCAGATAAAAAGCTTATGATCTCAGCCCATATGGACGAGGTAGGCTTTATCGTTACCTATATAAATGATGACGGTACCCTTTGCTTTGCACCCGTCGGAGGGATAGACCCGAGGGTGTGCTTCGGTAAAAGGGTGCGCATAGGAAAAGATAAGATATACGGTGTTATCGGCGGTGCCGCGGTGCATAATATCCCTAAGAAGGATAAAAACAAGGCCGATGAGCTCGATAAGCTTGTGATAGACATCGGAGCTGACAGCCGTGAGCAGGCAGCAGGCCTTGTAAAGCAGGGTGACAGCGTATATTTTGACGGGAGCTTTATGCGCTTCGGCAGCGGTATGATACGCTCAAAAGCGATAGATGACCGTGCAGGCTGTGCAATAATGATCGAGATGATAAGAAACGGCGTTGAGTATGACACGTACTTCACCTTTGTCGTTCAGGAGGAGATAGGGCTTCGCGGTTCCGGCTGTGCAGCGTTCAGTGTTGAACCTGACTTTGCGATAGTGCTGGAGGCTACAACGGCTTCCGACATACCCTCAGAGAGCGGCGCCGATAAGGTCTGCGAGGTCGGGAAGGGCGCGGTAGTTTCCATAATGGACAGACACACGATCTATGATGAGGCTCTTTGCGCTCTCGCATTCAGGCTCGCTGAGGATAACGGCATACCCTGCCAGACAAAAACTAAGATAGCAGGCGGCAATGACGCAGGCGCTGTACACGTATCAAGAGGGGGAGTAAGAACGGCGGCAATATCCGTGCCGTGCAGATATCTCCATTCGCCCTCCTGTGTTATCAGGGAGGAAGACCTTATGAGCGTTTACAGTCTGGCATCACTGCTTGCGGACGGGATACAGACAAATGATATATGAGACCGCGGCCGTAACGAGAGACCTTCTTGACGGCCTGAACAAAAACAATTACACAAGGCGTATAAAGTCTCACTTTATGGCTTACGGAACGGAATATGACTTCCTCAGGTTTTTCATTATAGAGGAGAGCGGCGAAAAAACAGGCGTGATCTCGGTGTTCAATTCCTCAATGATGATATCGACCTTTGAGGGTAAAACTCTTTCAGATGCTGCCCTTGACGAGCTCGCAGGAGTGGTCTCGATGATAATGCCCCTGCAGATAGAGCTTGAGAGCAGCTGCGGAAAGAAGCTGTTCTCGCTTGTCAGTGATGAATATAACTGTGATAAAAGAACGGAATTTGCCTTTGTGAGCAGAAATGAGCTCCCCGATATGGACGTGGACGAGCTGCCGAAGCTCGACGATGTGTTCAGGATACTGGCGCAGAGCTTTCCCTCGATAAGAGATTCATATGAGCTCTGGCTGACAGACACCTCCCACAGAGTAAGGAGAGGTCTTTCACAGTCTTTCCTGCTGGGCGATTACACCACTGCGACGATACAGTATATAGTCGACGGTGTAGCCCTTGTGGGACACGTTGCTACCGTTCCCGAGGAGCGAGGAAAATTCCATGCCAGAAAGCTTCTCTACTGGATAGGAGAGAGACTCAAGCGTGACGGCTTTGAGGTAAGGCTGTTCGCAAGGCCCCACAGGGTCAGCTATTATGATGAGATAGGCTTCCGCGCGGTGGGGGTCGATTATGTATTGGAGAGAAAGATAAATGACGAGTAATGTTTTTGAGATAGATGAAGATATACTGGCTCTTGCGGCTCAGGCTGAGAGTGAGTGCGCGGAGCAGCTCAGGATAATAGACGAGATCGCCGAATATAATGGAATGAAGGTGCTCAAAGCCTTTATCGACAACAGAGTGAGCGAGGGCTGCCTGAAGGGAACTACCGGCTACGGCTATTCCGATATCGGGCGAGAGGCGGCAGACAAGGTCTTTGCTCAGGCCTTCGGCGGAGAGGACGCAGCCGTGCGTCATACCTTTGTAAACGGCACCCATGCGCTCTCGACAGCCCTGTTCGGCGTGCTCAGACCCGGCGACATAATGCTTTCCTGCACGGGAAGACCCTATGATACGCTTGAAGAGGTCATAGGCATAAGATATGAAAAGGGCAACGGCTCTCTCAGAGATTTCGGAGTGGAATATGCTCAGGCTGACCTGCTGGAGGACGGCAGACCTGACCTTGAAAAGATAGCCCTCCTTTCAAAAACCGCGAAGATCGCCTATATACAGCGCTCGAGGGGCTATTCTCTCAGGCCGTCTCTTTCGGTCAGCGTTATAGGGGAGATCGCAAGAGCTGCAAAGGGTGCAAATCCCGACATAATAGTAATGGTAGATAACTGCTACGGAGAGTTCGTTGAAAAACAGGAGCCTCTGGCCGTCGGAGCAGACCTTATCATAGGGTCGCTCATCAAAAACCCCGGCGGCGCGATAGCACCTACGGGCGGCTATATCTGCGGCAGGGCAGACCTTGTTGAAAAATGTGCCGACAGACTTACCTGCACAGGTATGGGAAAAGAGGTCGGTGCAACGCTTGACACCCCGCGGGAGATACTTCTCGGCTTCTTTATGGCGCCGCAGGTCGTAGCTTCTGCGGTGAAGACCTCGGTCTTTGCCTGCAGGCTGTTTGAAAAGCTCGGCTTTGAGACCTTCCCGAAGTCAGACGAAACAAGAACGGACATAATCGCATCTATCCTGCTTGAAAATGAGCAGCGCCTTACCGCCTTCTGCAAGGGCATACAAAAGGGCTCGCCGGTCGACAGCTACGTTACTCCCGAGGCGTGGGATATGCCGGGCTATGATTCCAAGGTGATAATGGCGGCAGGTGCGTTCACCATGGGGGCGTCAATAGAGCTTTCGGCAGATGCACCGATAAGAGAGCCCTTTGCGGTATGGCTGCAGGGCGGCATCACCTACCCGACGGGCAAAGCAGGCATACTTATGGCCGCACAGGAAATCAAACGCGCAGGAGCGCTCAGAATATAGGAAATGAAAAGAGGGGTACTTTATGGCAGAGATCTTTAGTGTTACCGTACAGGATATCATCGATCAGCTGAAGCTGGAGGTGCTTTATGCGCCTGAAAATGTAAAATCAATGCTCGTCACCGAGAACGACTGCAACAGACCGGGTCTGCAGCTGATGGGCTTTTATGAATACTTCAATGCGGAGCGTGTGCAGATCTGCGGAAATATGGAGTTTGCATATCTTGCATCGCTCGATGAGAAAAAAAGGTATGAGAGGATAGAGGCACTGTTCGAGACAAAGATACCTCTCTTCGTAGTTGCAAGGGGTCACGAGCTTTATCCCGAGATGCTGGAGCTTGCAAAGCAGTACGGCGTCCCGATAGCAAGAACTCAGGACAGCACAACTGCTTTCATCGCAGCGCTTATAGGCTACCTGAACGTTGAGCTTGCACCGCGTATCACAAGGCACGGCGTTCTCATAGAGGTTTACGGCGAGGGTATCCTGATCGTCGGTGAGAGCGGCGTCGGTAAGAGTGAGACCGCTATCGAGCTTGTAAAGCGCGGCCACAGACTTGTTGCCGATGATGCCGTCGAGATAAGAAAAACGTCCTCGCGTACACTTGTAGGCCAGTCGCCCGATAATATCAGGCATTTTCTGGAGCTTCGCGGCATAGGCATCATCAACACCAGAAGGCTCTTCGGTATGGGTGCCGTAAAGGTATCAGAGAAGATAGACCTGATAGTTGAGCTCGAGCCGTGGGACAGCGCCAAGATCTATGACAGAATGGGCGTTGACAATGAATATACGACTATCCTCGGTATAAAGATACCGAGCCTTACCATACCTATCAAGCCCGGCCGTAACCTCGCTGTCATCTTGGAGGTCGCAGCTATGAACAACCGTCAGAAGAAGATGGGCTACAATGCCGCAGCAGAGCTTCTTTCCAACCTCGGCCTTGATATGGATACCAAGGATAAGGTCAAGAACTGGGATTCGTTCTGAATCCCGAGCTTTAAAGGAGATCACTATGGAACATGATATTAGGATAGACGGCCTGATAGCTCTGGCAAAAGAGCTTGAGTGCAGGGTCGTGTATAATGAGCCGTTGTCGAATTATACTACATTCAGAACGGGCGGCCCGTGCTACGCAATGGTAGACCCCGGCTCCGAGGACAGACTTGCAAGGCTGATAGGCGAGGCCAACAGCAGCGGAGTGCGTCACCTTGTAATGGGTAAGGGCTCGAACATACTGTTTGATGACAGGGGCTATAACGGAGTTATCTTTCTTATGGGACAGTCTGTCGATGAGATAAGAATGCTCGATGAAACTACTATCTATGCTCAGGCAGGGTGCTCGCTGATAAAGCTGTGCCGCTTTGCGCTGGAGCACAACCTGACCGGCCTTGAATTTGCCTACGGCATACCCGGAACGGTAGGCGGCGCTATCTATATGAACGCGGGTGCCTACGGCGGTGAGATAAAGGACGTTATAAAGTCATGCACGGCGATTAGGCCTAGCGGAGAGATCCACGTTACCGAGCTTGTCGATATGGGTCTCGGCTACAGAAAGAGCTGCTTCCAGCACAATAAGGAGATAGTTTTCAGCGGCGTGTTCTCTCTTGAAACGGGAGTCTATGACGATATTCAGGACAGAATGGTAGACCTTATGGGCAGAAGACGCGCAAAGCAGCCCCTTGAGTATCCGAGCGCAGGCTCTACCTTCAAGCGCCCCGAGGGTTATTTTGCAGGCCAGCTCATAGAGGAGTGCGGCCTGGCAGGCTTCGGCATAGGCGGCGCCGAGGTGTCGGAGAAGCACTGCGGCTTCATCATCAACAAGAATAATGCGACCAGTGCCGATATACTGGCTCTGATAAAAGAAGTACAAAAAATTGTACTCGAACAGAAGGGCGTTCAGCTGGAGCCTGAGGTAAGGCTCATACCCTATGAGGAATGACCGCCTGCACATACATAGGCCGGTAACAGGATAGAAACAGTTCAGACAAAAAGCGGTGAACAACAATGAAATTTGTGATAATAACAGGAATGTCGGGCTCGGGCAAATCCGCAGCCGTTGACGTTTTTGAGGATATGGGCTATTACTGCATCGACAATATGCCGCCGGAGCTTATAGGCAAGTTTGCCGATATCTGCAGTCAGTCCGAGGGAAAGATAGATAAAGTTGCCTTCGTTGTAGACATCAGAGGCGGAGACCTTTTCTTAAAGCTTCAGGATACCGTCAAGGAGCTGAGAGAGGAGGACGCTGAGCTTAAAATACTCTTCCTTGACTGTGCCGACAATGTTCTGGAGCGCAGATACAAGGAAACGAGAAGAAAGCACCCCCTTGATGAGCAGAGCTTCGGCGACCTTGAAAAGGCTATCTCCGCCGAGAGACAGCTTCTTGTGCCGATAAAGGCTCTGTCAGACTTCTATGTTGACACTACGAACTCTGCGGTGACCGAATTCAAGCAGAGGATAATGCAGATGTTCAGTGAGGACGGCAGCTTTATGCATATCGATGTGCGCTCCTTCGGCTTCAAGTACGGGCCGATGTCTGAGGGTGACCTTGTGTTCGATGTAAGGTGCCTGCCGAATCCGTTCTATATCCCGGAACTGAAGCATAAAACAGGCCTTAACAGCGAGGTGTCGGATTATGTGCTCTCATTCCCCGAGGCAAGAGAGCTCCTCAAAAAGCTGTGTGAGCTGGTAGACTACCTTATCCCCCTCTATAAAAAAGAGGGCAAGAGCCAGCTTGTCATAGCCTTTGGCTGCACGGGCGGAAAGCACCGCAGCGTCACCTTTGCCGAGGCTCTATCGGCGCACCTTATGGTAGAGGGGCACCGCATCAGAGTTTCCCACAGAGATATTGAGAGATAAGTATGAAAGAGTCTTTTTCCGTAAACGTAAAAAAAGAGATCATTGACAGGATAAATTCGCGCTCAAAGGCTGATGTCTGCCTTATGGGTCTTCTTACCTACTGCAACAAGCTTTCCGATAAGGAGATATCGTTTCTGACCGAGAATGAGAACGTAAGGGATTTCTTTGTCAAGAACGTATGCAGGCTCCTTGAACGTGACGATGCCGTTCTCGTGACGCAGACGAGCAGAAAAAACAGCGGCGCTCTCTATAACGTAGAGGTCGCAGGAGCTGACAACAGGCTTGCTCTGCTCGATATGTTCAGAATGGATCAGAGCAGGCGCCTGACACCCGATGATCTTCCTAAGGAGAAGTATCTGCCGCAGCTTATTGCGGGGATATTTCTGGCGTGCGGTTCTGTAACTGACCCTGAGAAGAAATATCATATGGAATTCGTTATGCCGACACTTGACCTGTGCAATGATTTCGGCCTGCTGCTGATAGAGCATTTCGGTATAACCCCCAAGCACGTTGAGAGAAAGCACTCCCAGATAGTATATATAAAAGAGTCTGAAAACATAATCGATGTTCTCACCATAATGGGCGCACAGATGGCGTCTCTTGAGATAATGAACGTCAAGATGATGAAGGACGTCAGAAATAAGATAAACCGCGCCGTCAACTGTGATAACGCGAATATCGAAAAGACCCTCAGGGCGGCAGAAAAGCAGCTCGAGGATATAGAGCTTATTGAAAAAACGGTTGGGCTTGATGAGCTTACCCCTGCTCTGCGTGAAATGGCGGAGCTCAGATACAATAACCCCGACATAAGCCTTAAAGAGCTCGGCACGATGATATCACCGCCGATATCGCGCTCAGGCGTGAACCACAGGCTGCAGAAGATCTCGGCCTTTGCCGATAAGATAAGAGAGAAGAAAGCCCCATAAAGGAGACCTTTAAAATGACCCCATTCGTACACCTGCATCTTCACAGCGAATATTCGCTCCTTGACGGCGCCTGCCGCATCAGGGAGCTTGTTTTGCGTGTGAAGGAGCTTGGCCAGACGGCTGTTGCAGTGACGGATCACGGCAATATGTTCGCGGCGGTGGAATTTTATAACGCCTGCAAGTCCGAGGGCATAAAGCCGATAATCGGCTGTGAGGTATACGTTGCCCCGAGATCAAGGCACGATAAAGCCGGCAGGATAGATGCCCCTTATCATCTCATTCTTCTCTGCGAGAACGAGGAGGGCTACCGCAATCTGATAAAGCTTGTGTCCCTCTCCTATACCGAGGGGTTTTATATGAAGCCGCGTGTCGATAAGGAGCTTCTCAGAAAATACCATAAGGGCCTTATCTGTATGTCAGCCTGCCTTGCGGGAGAGATAGCGGTGCTCCTTTCGCGAGATGATTATGAATCGGCTTATTCTACGGCACTGGAGTATAAAGACATCTTCGGTGAGGGAAACTATTTTATTGAGATACAGGATCATAAGGATATTGACCAGCAGAGGATAAACCCGAGCCTTATCAGGCTTTCCAACCAGACGGGCATACCTCTTTGCGCCACGAATGACTGCCATTATATAAATAAAGAGGACGCCTATGCCCAGAGGATACTGATGTGCATATCCACTGCCAAAACGATAGACGACCCGAACTCAATGGCCTTCCCGACGGAGGAATTTTATATAAAATCCGGCGACGAGATGGCAGACCTTTTCAGAAATATCCCTCAGGCGCTTGCCAATACCGTCACGATAGCTGACAGATGCAATGTTGATTTTGAGTTCGGCAATACAAAGCTTCCGTATTTTCATATCGAGGGCGTTTCCGATAACGAAAGATTCCTTCGCGATATGTGCAGAGACGGCCTATACAAGCGCTACGGCGAGCCCTCTGCCGAAGCATTTGACAGAATGGAATATGAGCTTGATGTGATAACCCGCATGGGCTATACCGATTACTACCTCATAGTGTGGGACTTTATAAATTATGCAAGGTCAAAGGGTATCCCCGTCGGCCCCGGAAGAGGTTCCGGCGCAGGCAGCCTTTGCGCATACTGCATCGGCATAACGGGCGTTGACCCCTTGAAATACAATCTCCTGTTCGAGCGCTTTCTGAACCCTGAAAGAGTCTCCATGCCTGACTTCGATATCGACTTCTGCATGGAGGGCAGACAGCGCGTTATAGATTACGTCATCAGCAAATACGGCGCCGATCATGTTGCCCAGATTGCTACCTTCGGCACCCTTGCGGCAAAGCAGGCCGTGCGCGACTGTGCAAGGGCAATGGGCTTTTCATATCAGGTAGGCGATAAGATCTCAAAGCGAGTTCCGAGATTTGCAAAGCTTGAAGACTCCATAAAGTCAGACCCTGCCTTAAAGCAGCTCTACACAACTGATGAGCAGGCCAGAAAGGTGATAGATACCGCCGTCAGGATAGAGGGTATGCCGAGAAACGTATCCACTCATGCGGCAGGCGTAGTTATCACCAAAGAGCCTGTTGACCGCTATGTTCCTCTTTATTCAAGAGACGGCCTTGTTTCAACGCAGTATACGATGACCGTGCTTGAAAGGCTCGGCCTTCTGAAGATAGATTTTCTGGGGCTTCGCAACCTGACGGTAATAGATCACTGCAGACAGAGCATAATAAAAGAGCACCCCGATTTCGATATCGAGAAGATACCTCTCGATGACAAGGCCGTGTATGATATGCTTTCACGCGGAGAGACCGAGGGTGTGTTCCAGTTTGAAAGCGCCGGTATGACCTCAACGATAATGAGGCTCCGCCCCACGGGCATTGAGGATCTTATCGCGGTGATATCGCTTTACCGCCCCGGCCCTATGGATTCTATCCCTACCTATATCCGCAACCGCCACGACCCCTCTCTCGTTACCTATAAGCACCCTCTCCTCAAAGATATCTTAGAGGTCACCTACGGCTGCATAGTGTATCAGGAGCAGGTCATGCAGATATTCAGAACCCTTGCAGGCTATTCCTACGGCCGCGCCGATATCGTCAGAAGGGCAATGGCAAAGAAGAAATCCTCGGTGCTTGAAAACGAGCGCAGAGCCTTCATCTACGGTGAGGAAGGGCAGTGCGTGGGCGCAGTTGCGAACGGAGTTCCCGAAAAGGTCGCCAATGAGATCTTCGATGAGATGACCTCGTTTGCTAGCTATGCGTTCAATAAGTCTCATGCCTGTGCCTATGCCTTTATAAGCTACAGAACGGCCTACCTTAAATGCCACTATTATAAAGAGTATATGGCAGCGCTGATGACTAACGCACTTCTTGACAGCACTGACAAGCTCATGGGCTATATCTCAGACGCGGCAAAGCACGGCGTGAAGATACTGCCCCTCGATATCAACACCAGCGAAAGGGGCTTTGTTGCCTGCAAAGAGGGCATAAGGTTCGCCCTGCTTGCGATAAAGAGCCTTGGCGAGGGTGCGATAGAGAAAATAGTCAGGGTCAGAGAAACGAGCGGCCCCTTTACATCCCTTGTTGACTTCTGCACAAGAGTTCACGGCAAGGATATAAATGTCAGAAACGTTGAAGCGCTCATCAAGTGCGGCGCATTCGATACCTTCCCGAATAACAGGCATGAGATGCTCAACGCCTGCTCGCGGATAATGAAAGCTCTCAGTGACGGCGAGAACGGAATGATCTCAGGTCAGCTTGACCTGTTTTCGTTCGGTTCATCGTCACAGACGGATATGAAGATCGAAAAATGTGAGGAGTACGATAACAGCACTCTCCTTGAGATGGAGCACGAAGCCTTGGGTATGTACCTGTCGGGTCATCCTCTTGATAAGTACTACCCAGTGCTGAGAGCCGGCCGCTGTGTCACATCGTCAGCTCTTATAAACGGCGCTCAGGCGGAGTCCAAAGGCATGAGAGACGGCGACCCTGTCCACTTCTGCGGAATGCTTGCCGCTAAAAGGCAGCTGCGCACCAAAAAGGGAGACCTTATGTGCTTTGTCACACTGGAGGACAGGCTCGGTTCTGTCGAGGTCATAGTGTTCCCGAAGGTGTACGAGGGCTGCGCGGCAGTTCTGGAGGACAAGGCCCTTATCCATGTCAGCGGCAGGATATCCGTCAAGGAGGAAGAAGAGCCGAAGATCCTTGCAGACACCTGCGAAAAGGCAGAGAAATATTACGAAGAGCTAAAAAAGAGAGACATCTGCGTCAGGGTAAGGTCTGATGACAAGCTCCTGCTTGAAAGAGTTATGCAAACAGCGAAGCAGCACAGCAGCGAAAGCGGCAGCAGGCTCCTGGTATACTTTGAGGATATGAAAAAGACCACAGGCATCAAAGGCCTGAAGGCCGTAAGCATCCCCAATGAACTGCTGGAAGAGCTCTCAGCCGCGGCAGGCGAGCAGGGCGTAGCCTTTATGCTACCGAAAAGCGATCAGACCGACAGCGCCCGCATATAACAAATCAAAAGTCTTTACTTTTGGTCACGAGTGTGCTATAATAACTCCTAGCTGATATTGCTGAGGTTTTTGACCCGAATGGGTCTGGGGGCGATCGGAAAGCCCCCGGATAAGGCGTGCAGCGTCTTGTAAGTCAGTGCTATACTTCGGGCGTAGCGCAAAATAAATGGTTTTGTAACAAACTGAAAAAATGATCCTGATCATAAAATATTTTTCTCATAGAAAGGAAATCATTATTGGAGTTTAACAGAGAAAACCTCGGCGGAGGGGTAGCCTTCAGCCGGGTAACAGATAAAAAATTCAAAAGCTGCAGCGTGAAGATATCGTTCATCACCGAAAACAGCTATGAAAGCTCCGCAAAGAGCGCTCTTCTGTTTTCTATCCTCGCAACGTCAAACGCAAAGCTCCCGTCAAGAACAGCCCTTACCGAGGCAGCTGAGGAGCTTTACGGCTCGTATATATCATCATTTTGCAGCAGGCTTGGCGACTACATCACCGCAGGCCTTGAGTGCGGCTTCATTGCCGACGGCAACACCATCGGTAAAGAGGTCATCTCAACAAAGGCTGTCGATATCCTGCTTGACTGCATTTTCGACCCGCAGCTCGAGGGCGGTCTTCTCTCTGAGGAATACTTCCTTATGAAGCAAAAGGAGCTTTGTGACGCTATAGCGGCGTCAGTCAACAATAAAAGAGCCTATGCTGTCAGAGAGGCAAGAAAGCTGATATTCAAGGGTGAACCCGCAATGTATTCAGATCACGGCAGCATTGAGGACGCTATGAATATCACAAGGGAAGACCTGTCGGAGCACCTGAGCTTTCTGCTTGAAAACGCTGTGACAGAGATCTCCGTAAGCTCTGACGGCAGCACAGCAGAATGTGAGAAAATGATAAAAGATCGCTTTGCACCGTTTACAAAGAGAGATATAAAGCCGATCACTTACAGGAAGAACTCTCCCCTCAAAGCTGAGCCTGCCTTTGCCGAGGTCGCTGAGAGCATAAACCAGAGCAAAATGGTCATGGCCTTCAAGTCAGCCTATGATGATATCTACACGGTAAAGCTTTTCAGCACTATGTTTGGCGGCGCACCGTTCTCCATGCTTTTTGAAAACGTCAGGGAGAAGCTTTCCCTTTGCTATTACTGTCCGTCTGCCTATATCGACACCAAAGGCACTATGATAGTTGACAGCGGCGTTGAGAACAGTAACCTTGATGCTGCAAGAGATGAGATAATCAGGCAGCTGCAGCAGGCTGCCGAGGGCGCATTTTCAGATGAGCTGCTTGAAAACTCAAAGCGCTTTATCTGTGACAGCTTTATGTCAAACTATGACAGCCCCTACAATATGCAGGACTGGTACTCCGCTCAGGTGACGAGAGGCACTGCCTTCTCTCCCGATGAGATATGCGAAAAGCTCAATGCCGTAACGAGAGAGCAGATAAGAGACTGCGCAGCGTCGTTCAGGCTCGATACGGTCTTTACCGTAAAAGCAACAGGTGAGGCGGTGAGCGCTCAATGATAAACAAACAGATAATAAGAGACGAAGCCTTAGGCGAGCAGTACAGTCTTATCCACCATAAGTCAGGACTCGATATCCTGGTATGGAAAATGGAAGGCTACCGCACTACGGAGGCTATGTTCGTCACCAGATACGGCTCGTTCAATAACATTTTCAGAAAAGCAGGCCAGAAGGACTTTACCGTTGTCCCCGAGGGCATAGCGCATTTTCTTGAACACAAGCTTTTTGAGAACGAGGACTGTACTGCCTTTGAGCTGTATGCCCAGACAGGCGCTTATGCCAACGCCTATACCACCTTTGACCATACCGCTTACCTATTCAGCTGCTCCCAGAACTGGGACAAGTCGCTGGAGGTGCTCCTTACCTTTGTTCAGGAGCCGTACTTCACCAAGGAAAGCATAGATAAAGAGCTCGGCATAATCGGGCAGGAGATAAGAATGGGTCTTGATTCTCCCGAGAGACAGTGCTTTTACGCTCTGCTAAGAGCCCTCTATTCCGAGCACCCCATAAAAACTGACATCGCAGGCACTGAGGAGACTATCGCTCAGATAACCCCCGAGCTTCTGTATGAGTGCTACGACAATTACTATGATCTTCACAATATGTCCCTGGCGATAGCAGGCAACGTCGATGAAGACAAGGTGATAGAGATCGCCGACAGGCTCCTTCGCGACTGTGAGGACAGAAGCATCGAGACCCGTATCCCAAGCGAGCCGAGAGACGTCTGCCAAAAGAGGATAGAGCTCACCTTCCCGGTCGGGCTGCCTATCTTCAATATAGGCTTCAAGGCCGAACCCTTCTCGGGAGAGGAGCGCGTCAGAAAAACGGTGGCTGTCTCCGTTGCCCTTGAGCTTATGTCGGGCACGATGTCACCTTTATATAAAAGGCTTCTCGATGAAAGGCTCATCAATTCCACCTTTGGCTATGATATAATGGCCAAGGACGGCATCTTCTTCACGGCCTTCACCGGTGAATCTGATGACCCCGACAGAGTTTGCGAGCTTTGCCTTGAAGAGATCGAAAGGGTAAAGCAGGAGGGCTTCGATCAGAAACTTTTTGATATAGTGAGAAAATCGACCTACGGCCAGATAATCAGAGAGCTCTCAAACCCGGAAAGAGTATGCTCTGGATTTATGGTCTCCGGTATGATAGACGGCGTCGACAGCTTCTGTCAGATAAGGGCGCTGAGAGACCTTACTGCCGAGCAGTGCAGACAGGAGGTCGAGCAGCTGATAGACCCGCAATACTGTGCAGTGTCGGTCGTAAGACCTGAGAAATAGGACGTTTTTGAAAGGACTGATATAATGAACGGACTTATGAGAGTGCTCGCCGATGACGCGGCGAACAGAGCTCTGCTCGAAAAACTGAGGGCAAATCCCGATAAGGTGTATTTCCCGAATTTCGGCAGCGGCGGAAACATTCTGAAAAACGGATTCAATGTCAACAGGGTGTTCTTCAAGATACCCGGGCTGGGTATCGAGATCTACTGGTACGGCTTTCTGATAGCGATAGGCATTCTTCTCGCAATGCTTTACGGCTACAGAAAAATGAGATCCTGCGGCATTGACCCTGACAGAGCGACAGATGCCGTCATCGGCGGACTTGTGGGAGCCATAGCAGGCGCAAGGCTTTACTATATCATATTTAACGATGAGATGAAGATAAGCCAGTTTTTCAATATCCGTGACGGCGGCCTTGCCATTTACGGCGGAATAATAGGTGCTATAGTCGTCGGCGGCATAATTGTAAAGATCCGCAAGCTGAAGCTCACTACAATGCTCGATATCTGCGGCCCTTGCTTTCTGATAGGGCAGTGCATCGGGCGCTGGGGCAACTTCTTCAATCAGGAGGCCTTCGGCTCAAACACAAAGCTGCCCTGGGGTATGCAGAGCATGACCACGATGCAGTATATATCAGACCATTATGACGATCTCGGCGGACAGGTATCCTCCTATCTGCCTGTACATCCCTGCTTCCTGTACGAATCCCTCTGGTGCCTGCTCGGCTTTATAATACTGCACCTCTATTTCAAGCACAGAAAATTCGACGGTGAAGTGTTCCTTATGTATGCCGGCTGGTACGGCCTCGGCAGATTCTTCATCGAGGGTCTGAGAACTGACTCTCTCTACCTCGGCAATATCAGGGTGTCACAGCTGCTTGCAGGTGCGTGCGTGCTGATATCAGTTATCCTGATAGTTATTTTCAGGAGCGTTGTCAAGAGAAATCCCGACTACAAGTTCTTCTATCAGACTGAGCTTTCAAAGGCACAGCTGGCACAGTATGAGAGCTATGAAAAGAACAAGGCCGAGAAGAAGGAGCTCAAAGCAAAGATCAGAAAGGCCAAAGAGGACGGCGAGAGCTTTGTAGAGCTCGAAAAGGAATATGAGGAGAAGTTCGGCAAGGGCGCTGAGAAAAAGCGCATCGAGGAGGCTCTCAAAAAGGATAAGGAGATCGCTGAATCAGGTTCCGATGAGAAGTACAGCTCTATCCTTGCTGATGACGATGAGCCGAAGCCCGAGTCCAAGCCCGAAGCAGCAGAGCAGAAGGCAGATGAGCCCGAAACCAGGCCCGAGCCTGTAAAGGCGCCCGAACCCGAAAAAGAGCCTGAGCCGGAAAAAGCTCCCGAGAAGCAGCCCGAGAAGAAGCCTGAGCCTGATAAGGCAGCTGATGTAAAGGCCGAGGAGCCTGAGCAGGAGAAGACCTCTCCCGCAAAGCAGACCGGGACCTCGCAGAAGCCAGCTCAGAACAAGGAGCCTGCACAGAATAAAAAGCCGCAGCAGAAAAACAACAATAACCGCAATAACAATAATAACAAAAATCCGTCTCAGAACAAAAACGGCAATCAGAACCGCCCCAACAATCAGAACAGAAATCAGGCCAACAGAAACACAAACCGAAATAAGAAAAAGCATAAGTAAATTTTTCGCGTGCAGATGTGTTTTCTGCACGCGAAACCTTTAAAACCGCGCAGATACGTACACTCTACCGCCGGTTGAGAGCGCTTTCCTCCTTGCATTTAACAAAAAAGCGCAAAGAAGCTTTTGTCGCTCGAATGGGTCATAGGCGGCTTATCGCTGTCAGCATGATGC
>ODAI011736533.1_pt1 | contig 35091 bp, 22 predicted proteins | sample 1539321 | NCBI WGS metagenome assembly ODAI01 (sample SAMN02144231, study PRJEB22623) | gut metagenome | biome: sheep rumen | host: Ovis aries | place: New Zealand
CGCCCAACTTGCCTTTGCTCTTGAGCCAGTCGTCGAAGAGACCTGGACGAGCCTCGATGATTTCGAGTGGCTGAAGCGTGATGTTCTTGTGGCGCTTGGCCTCGTAGTCCGAGTTGATGGCTTGAAGCGAACGGTCGAGGATTTGGGCGAATTCATCGACAGAATCGGGACGTTTTACGAACTCCATAATCCATTGGTGACGGCACTTGGCATGGTCGTCCATGAAGATAGGAGCTGCCGTGTATTCCTTCACCTGAGCACCCGTGGCGATGCAAGCCTGTTCCAATCCTTTTTCGGCGTTATCCACAATCAGTTCTTCGCCGAAGGCATTGATGAAATGCTTGGTGCGTCCCGTGATGACAAACTTGTACGGGTTCTTCTGCGTGAACTTCACCGTGTCGCCAATGATGTAGCGCCAGAGTCCGCAGTTGGTGCTGATGACCATTGCGTAGTTGACTCCTGTTTCCACGTCCCAAAGCGGAACGATGTGTGGGTCTTGCTTGCCAAATTCATCCATTGGAATGAATTCGTAGAACACGCCGTAGTCAATCATCAGGAGCAAGTTCGGGTCGTTGAGGTCGTTCTGAATGCCGAAGAATCCCTCCGAGGCATTGTATGTCTCCTCGTAGTGCATGTTCGGATTCAGGATGATTCGTTTGTATTGGTTGCGGTAAGGCTTGAACGATACGCCGCCGTGGTAGAACACCTCCAGGTTAGGCCAGATTTCGTCGATGGTCTGCTTGCCTGAAATTTCCAACATGCGGTCGAGTACCGACAGCATCCAGGAAGGCACACCACTCAGGTTCGTTACATTCTCGTTCATCGCAACGCGGGCAATTCGGTCGCGCTTTTCCTCGAAGTCGGGCAAGAGTGCGATTTCCTTCGACGGAATACGGCTGAGATTCACTGGCTTTGGCACATTCTCAATGAGGATGGCGCTGAGGTCGCCCACCAGCGAGTCAGGCAGGTTATAGTTGGGTGCATGACTGCCGCCAAGGATGAGGCCCTTACCGTCGAACATGGCCGATTTGGGATTATTTCTCAGGTAGATGGCTACCGAGTCGCGCCCTCCGGCATAGTGAATCTTTTGCAGACCTTCAGGACTGACGGGGATGAACTTCGACTTATCATTGGTGGTGCCACTCGATTTGGCATACCATTTCACGCGTCCTGGCCATAGGATATCCGTCTCGCCATGCCGCATACGGTCGATATCTTTCTTCAGTTCCTCATAGGTGTTCACAGGAACCTGCTTGATAAAATCATCATAGCCGTGCATCGCTGCAAAGGCGTGATGACGGCCGTATTCAGTATCACTCGCTGTTTGGATGAGGTGGTTCAGCACCTCTCTCTGCAGCTGCTCTCCCTCGTTCTGGTGCTTCTCCAATGCACGCTGGCGAGGTACAAAAACTTTTCCTATAATTTGAGTCAGACTCATTTCTTGCACAATTTTCGCTGCAAAATTAAGCTAAACTTTTGTAACATGGCAATAATTTACGTTTTTTTTATAATAATTAGGTTCCCTGTTTTTTGATAATCGTGAAAAAACCATTATCTTTGCAGCAAAAACTATAGATAGATGAGAAAGCTAATTTTGATGCTGACTGCTGTTCTTTTGGTTTGCAGCTGTAGCAAGAAGAAAGAGAGTGGGACAAAGGTTCCTATCCGCGTAAAGACACAAGTGGTATCGCCCTCGATGGCTGACAATAGCGTGACCTATGTGGGTATCGTCGAGGAGCACGAGGGTACAGCTGTCAGTTTTACTGGCATGGGCGTGGTGAAGCGCTTGCTCGTCCATGAGGGGCAGGCTGTCAGTCGCGGACAGCTCATTGCCGAGATGGACGACGTGCAGGCGCGTAACCTGCTGGCAGGAGCCGAGGCCGCGATGAAACAGGCCAGCGACGCCCATGAGCGCTATGGCATGCTGCACGAGAATGGTTCACTGCCCGAAGTGAAATGGGTGGAGATCGAGAGTAAGGTGGAGCAGGCCAAGTCGCAGCTCGAAGTAGCCAGGAAAAACCTTGCCGACTGTCGCCTGACAGCTCCTGTGAGTGGCATTATCGGTAAGAAGCTTGTGGGTGCCGGCGAGACAGCCATGCCCTCGCAGGCGGTAGTCACCATCCTCGATATCTCCAGTGTCAAGGTGAAGGTATCTGTGCCAGAGGCTGAGATCAGTCATATCAGTAGCACGACACCCTCTACCATCAACGTAGAGGCTGCACAGGTCACGCTGAAAGGGGGGCATATAGAGAAAGGGATTGAAGCCGATCCGCTGACTCACACCTACGACGTGCGCATACAGGTAGCCAACGGCGACAGGAAGCTTCTGCCTGGTATGGTGGCTAACGTACAGTTCTCGCCCGAAGGTTCTTATGCTCTGCAGGGTAAGTCGCTGCCTGTCACCTCCGTGCAGCGTCGCAGCGATGGCTCGCTCTTCGTATGGACTATAGCCAAAGACAGCACCGCCCATCGTGCGACAGTGACTACCAGCACCACTCACGGCAACCACATTACCATCGTCGATGGCATCACTATGGGGCAGCGTGTTGTGACTGAGGGGTATCAGAAACTCAGCGAAGGAACGAAGGTGGTATTTTAGTTCATAATTCATAGTTGATAGTTATGAAAGAAAAGATGAACTGGCTGAAATGGCCATTGGAACACTACTCAATATCGCTGCTCATCATCGGCATCCTCTTCGTACTGGGCATTTACGGCATGTATGTGATGCCCAAGGACGAGTTCCCCCATGCTACTATCCGTCAGGGTGTGGTTGTAGCGGTTTACCCAGGTGCTACCTCCGAAGAGGTCGAGGAACAAGTTGCCCGGCCATTGGAACGCTACCTTTTCACTTTTGGAGAGGTAAACCGTGTGAAGACCACCTCGCAGTCGCAGAACGGCATGTGTATCATGATGGTGAAGCTCAACGATGATGTGGACAATAAGGATGAAGTGTGGAGTAAGATTAAGCACGGACTGAACAGCTTCAAGGCAGAGCTGCCCTCCGGCGTGCTCGCCATCGTCGTCAACGATGACTTTGGCAATACCTCTGCCTTGCTCGTGGCCATTGAGAGCGACCAGCGCAGCTACCGTGAGCTGAAGAAATACAGCGACGATCTTTCCGACCGTCTGCGCCGCATCCCCTCAGTGGCCAATGTGAAGCTCTCTGGTGCCCAGAAGGAGCAGATATCACTCTATGTCGACCGCAAGCGCCTTCAGGCATACGGCATCGGACAGCAGTTGCTCTTCTCGCGCCTCCAGGCCCAGGGCATCACCACCCTCAGCGGCAGCATCAGCGACGACGATCAGCAGGTGCCTATCTATGTCGAGGCCATGGAGAACTCCGAGGAGGAGATAGCTAATCAGATTATCTTCTCCGACCCTGTGACGGGCAAGGTAGCTCGTGTGCGCGATGTGGCCCGCGTGGTGCGCGAGTATCCGCCTCATGCCAGCCGTATCGAGCAGGACGGCCATCCCTGCGTGCTGCTGTCGATGGAGATGACGCCTGGCAACAACGTGGTGCAGTATGGTGAGGAGGTGGATCGTATGCTTGATGACTTCCGTCAGAACGAGTTGCCCAGCGACGTGAAGATCACGCGTATAGCTGATAAGCCCAAGGTGGTGTCGCTGAGTGTCACCTCGTTCCTGCGCGACCTCATCATCGCCATGATCATTATCATCCTCGTCATGATGGTGCTCTTCCCCATGCGCTCTGCCATCGTGGCGGCTGTTACCATCCCCCTGAGTACGTTTGTCTCTGTGTCGATCATGTATATGATGGGCATCGAACTGAATATCGTCACCCTGGCGGCCCTCATCGTGGTACTCGGAATGATTGTCGACAACTCCATCGTGGTGATCGACGGCTATCTCGAATACCTGAACAAGGGCTACGAGCCCAAACGTGCGGCCATCGACTCTGCCAAGCAGTATTTCATGCCGATGATGCTCGCCACCGTCTGCATCTGTGCCATCTTCTACCCCTTCCTCATCACGATGAAGGGCACGTTCCACGATGCGCTTGAAGACTTCCCTGTTACCATCACCATCAACTTGATGGTGTCGCTGGCACTCGCCGTGGGCATCATCCCCTTCCTCGAGACACGTATCATCAAGCCCGGAACGGTGAAGACCGATGGCAACGCCATCACGAAGTGGGTGCAGCGCACTTATGACCGAGTGCTCGATTTCACCTTCCGTCGCCCGTGGGTAACGGTCTTCAGTGGTGTGGCCCTCATCTTGCTCTCTTGCCTGATTATACCCACTCTGAAGGTGCGCCTCTTCCCCTACGCTGACCGTGACCAGTTTGCTGTGGAGATTTATCTCCCTGACGGCAAGGGCCTGGCCGATTCTGAGGCCGTCTGCGACTCCGTGCGCCATGTCTTGCAGCAGGATGGGCGCATCAAGAGCATCACCTCGTTCATCGGCTGTTCATCGCCTCGTTTCATGGATGCCTACGCTCCGCAAATAGCAGGCAGTAACTATGCACAGATGATTGTCAACACCGAGAGCGACAAGGCCACACTCGACCTACTGGCAGAGTATCAGCCACGCCTGAGCGAGTCGTTCCCTCAGGCCTATGTGAAGTTTAAGCGTCTCGACTACCTTGAGGTGCCTGAGCTCGAATACCGTTTTTATGGCCAGGATCTCGATTCGCTCCACGTCGTGGCCGAGCGCCTCATGGAGCGCATGCGCCAGATGCCCGAACTCGAGTGGGTACATACCGACTATCTGCAGCCTTTCCCCCTCATCAGCGTCAAGCTCGATCCTGTCACCTCGGCACAGCTGGGCTTCACCCGTACCACGGCAGCCCTCGCCTTGAGTGCCTCAGCCAGCGACCTGAGGGTGGGGCAAGTCTGGGAGGGCGATTATGAGCTGCCCGTTGTCGTGCGCGACGATACCGATATGCGCTATTCCGACATCGAGGATCTGGGCGTCACTTCCCCGCTGTCGATGCTCTCAGCAGGAGTCAGCAAGACCAATACCACCGTGCCTCTGCGCCAGATAGCGAAGGTAGCCCCCAAGTGGAGCGAGAGTCGCATCATGCATCGTGGCGGTGAGCGCTGCATCACGGTGACAGCCCATTTCGCCCAGGGTGTGTTTACCTCGCCGGTGGAGTATCGCATTGCCGACATCATGCAGCAGGAGATTGCTATCCCCGAAGGCGTGCGTTGCGAGGTGGGCGGCGAGATCGAGTATGGCGACGAGGCCATGCCGCAGATTATCGGAGGTATCTCGATAGCGATGGTCATAGTGTTCTTCTTCCTGCTCTTCAACTTCAAGAAGTATGGCATTACCTTTATCTGCATGGTAGCCCTCGCCTTGATGATTCCTGGTACGCTGATAGGTCTCGGGCTGATGGACCGTGCTTTGGGACTGACCTCCATCTTCGGACTCATCACCCTGATGGGAATGATTATGCGTAATGAGATCCTCATCTTCGAGCATGCCAACGATCTCGTGAAGAAGTATGTCGCAGAGCATGGCGACTGGACCGTCGACTGCAAGGCCTATAACGAGGCCGTGAAGCAGGCTGGCTATGATGCTGGCAAGCGCCGCATGGTGCCCATCTTCCTCACCACGGCCACCACAGCCGTGGGCGTGGTACCGATGATCATCGCCCAGAGTTCGTTTTGGATGCCTGTGGGTGTCACCATCTTTGCCGGTGGTATCGGCTCGCTCATCCTCGTTGTCACCATGCTCCCCGTTATCTATTGGAAAGTATCTTTGAAAAGTAAAAAAGTAAAAGAATAGAAAGGTAAAATTTATGGGAAAGAGAATAATGAATGAAATTGTAAGTAAGGTAACGAGTATTTTACTTTTTTACCTTTTTACTTTTTTACCCTCAACAGCGCAAACCTATAGTTTGCAGCAGCTGAAGGACTCAGCCCTCCAGAATAACATTGCCGTCCGTAAGGCTCGCTTCGACATCAGCGCCGCCCAGCAGCAGCGCCGCGAGGCCTTTACGAAATATTTCCCCAATGTCAGCGCCACTGGGCTTTGGTTCAATGCCAACAAGGGCATGGCCCAGACCGCCTTCGCCCCCTCGGACTTCCTGCCGCAGTCGCTGGGAGAGGTGTTCGCTCAGCAGATGCCGCAGCAGGTACTGATCGATATGTCGAACCCCGTCAGCATCTCGATGCTGAAGAATGGCACCATTGGTAGTGTGATGGCCGTGCAGCCCGTCTTCGCGGGTGGGCAGATTGTCAACGGCAATCGCCTGGCGAAGGTGGGCGAGCAGGTGAGCCGTCTGCAGCTGCAGCTCTCCGAGAACGAAGTCGAGAAGACCACTGAGCAGTACTTCTGGCAGCTCTTGTCTCTTCAGGAGAAGATGAAGACCATCGAGGCCGTCGAGACCTTGTTGGCAGATATTGCCAAGGATGTCGGTGTTGCCTTGAAGGCAGGTGTTGCCATGCGTAACGACCTCCTACAGGTACAGCTGCGTCAGAACGACATTGCCAGTCAGAAGCTCACCCTGCGCAATGCCACCTCGGTTGTCAGGCTCCTCCTCGCACAGTACTGCTGCCTCAGCGATACCGCCTTCACCCTCGTGGCACCACCCGAAGAAGGAGCAGACCAGTTGCAGGCGACAGCCTTCAACGTGCAGTCCACGCCCGAGTACCAGCTGCTCACCCAACAGGTACGCGCCACTGGCCTGCAGCATAAGATGGAAGTTGGCAAGAATCTGCCCAGCGTTGGCGTGGGAGCAGGCTACAACTATCACAACTTGCTCGACAGAGACCACACCTTCGGTATGATCTTCGCCACTGTCAACGTGCCCATCAGCGGCTGGTGGGGAGGCTCACACGCCATCAAGCGTAAGAAGATAGAGCACGAGAAGGCACAGGCGCAGCTTGCAGATAACTCCGAACTTCTGCGCATCCGTATGCAGAAAGCCTATAATGATGTCGAGGAGGCCCGCCAGCAACTCGACATCGCCCGGCGCAGCATCGAGCAGGCTGATGAGAACCTCCGTCTGAACCGCAACTACTATCAGGCAGGCACCTCAAAGATGTCCGACCTCCTTGAAGCCCAGTTGCTCTATCAGCAGGCACGCGACCGTCAGACCGACGCCGTGGCCAACTACCACAACAAACTCCTGGAATACCGCCAGTCCACTGGACAGTAACCCAGTAAAAATCCCCTCCCTTTTCGGGGGAGATTAGGAGTGCGCCTCACAAGGTGTCAGACACTTTGTGTTCTCTTACCCTATCTAGGTAGTACTTTGGTTCTATCCAAGGCAATGCCAGCCTTTTGACCTTGGCTACACCTTGGGTAGAGTATGTGATTGGCCAACTGGCGGGCGGGCAGGGTGACGCATCGCCAAAGTCAGGAAATACCTGTCATTAAGCTGTGGCTCGAAGGCGACGAGGTACGTAGCTCGAAGGCTGTGACCCACGTAGCTCGAAACCCTCGAGCTACGTACCTCGTCGCGGGTGCTCACTGGGGTCAGGCCCCAGAGGGAAGTGGGTTAAAGCACTTCGTCGAAGGGGGCGGCGCTGACGCACTTGAGGTTTTTCTCGAGCTGGGCGGTGGAGCTGGCACCGATAAGGACGGAGGTGACGGCGCGCTGGTGGAGGATCCAGGCGAGGGCCATCTCTGCGAGTGTCTCGCCACGGCTCTGGGCCACGTCGTTGTAGTGGCGTAGCTTTTCGAGCAGCTCGGGGGTGAGCATGGAGCTCTTGAGGAACTTCTCCTTGGCCATGCGGCTGTCGGCGGGAATGCCCTGCAGATAGCGGTCGGTGAGCAAGCCTTGTGCCAGGGGCGAGAAGGCGATGAAGCCGATGCCGTTCTCTGCGCAGAAGTCGGTGATGCCCGTCTCCTGCGGCGTGCGGGAGAGCATGTTCAGGCGTCCCTGATAGATGAGCAGGGGCACGTCGTGGGCTTTCAGATACTCGTAGCCGTACTTCAGGGGTTCGAGTGGCCAGTTGGAGATACCGACGTAGAGGGCTTTGCCTTGGCGCACGATGTCGACAAGGGCCTGCAGCGTCTCGTCGAGGGGTGTGTCGGGGTCGTAGCGGTGGCTGTAGAAGAGGTCAACATAATCGATCTTCATGCGGCGGAGGCTCTGGTCGAGCGATGCCATGAGGTACTTGCGCGAGCCCCAGTTGCCATAGGGCCCAGGCCACATGTCGTAGCCCGCCTTCGCCGAGATGAAGAGTTCGTCGCGGTAGGGGCGGAAGTCTTCGTCCATCAGTCGGCCCATGGTCTCTTCTGCAGAACCGTAGACGGGTCCGTAGTTGTTGGCGAGGTCGAAGTGGGTAATGCCGTGGTCGAAGGCGTAGTGGGTGATCTCACGGCTGCGCTCGTAGGGGTCGACGCTTCCGAAATTGTGCCAGAAGCCGAGGCTCACCTTTGGCAGTAACACACCTGAGCGCCCGCAGCGCTCGTACTCCATACCGCAGTCGTAGCGGTTCTTGTCGGCAAAATACTGTTCTTTCATAAAGGTTGACGTTTTGGTAATTTGGGGCAAAGATATATAATTTTTTAGACATAAGAACAGAAGAAACAAAAAAAATTAGTAATTTTGCCAGCAAAAACAGATACAGATGACGAGATCGAAGGAAATGGAGGCGAAAATGCGGGCCTTCAAGGATGCTGGCAAATATGAGCAGGACCAGTATATCGACTTTGAGCCCGAGGGGCACGTGTACACCTACAAGGGCGAGCAACAGCTGCTGCCTGTGAGTTCGCTGATAGGCTACTTCTTTGAGCCTTTCGACGCCCAGGGGATAGCCCAGCGACAGTGGGAGCGCTACGGCGTGCCCATTGAGGAGTCGCTGAAGAAGTGGAAGCGGATAGGGCGCAGGGCTGCCGAGGTGGGCACGTTCATGCACGAGCAGACGGAGAACTACTTCCGCGACGGTACGTTTCTCACCGTATGTCCCTTCTGCTATGAGGGTGAGACGGAGGAGGTGAGCATCGAGCAGGAGAAGCAGTACTTCCTGAACTTCGTCAGCGACTACCGGATCAGTCCCTACCGCCAGGAGTGGCCCGTCTACGACACGGGGCTTAACATCGCGGGGACCATCGACATGATCTGTCAGAACGGCGACGGCACGTTTACCATCTACGACTGGAAGCGCAGCACGAAGGTGGTGAACCAGCTGGGGCAGCCCGTCACAGAGGGTTTCGGGGGTAAGATGAGCATCAACGGCATCAACCTGCCCGACACTTCTTACTATCACTACTGCATCCAGCAGAACCTGTACCGCCACATGCTGGAGGCGCACTACGGTCTGCGCGTGAGGGCGATGAACCTCGTGGTGCTGTCGCCTGAGTATCCGTCGTACTATGTGGCTGAGGTGCCGAGGATGGAAGAGGTCGTGGCGCAGATTGTGGATATCTGTCAGCAGAAGGATTTGGGACACAGGTTATTAAAATGAAATAATGAAAGATATGAGAAGATTTTTATTTGGTATCGCTTTGATGGCGATGGGCTCGGGACTCCTGACGGGATGTCTGAGCAATGATAACGACAACAAGGGGAGCGGCAGCTCGGAACTTGTCGTGACGAAGGGCGCCCTCGTGCTCTGTAGTGGTAGTGAGGTGGCTGGCGTCCCCGGCAGTCTGTACTATCTGGACTATGAGGCTGGCACCTCGCGCGCTGTGGCCTCTGACCTCGGTGCTGGTGCCAACGACGTGCTGGAGCACGACGGTAAGGTGTTTGTCGCCAGCACAGACGAGGATGCCATCTTCGTGCTGAGCGCTGACAACTTCCAGATGTTAGACCGTATCAGTACTACGGAGGAGATGGGCGAGGAGGCTGGCGACGGTCCCCGCTGTCTGACGGCTTACGACGGTAAGTTGTATGTGACCACACACGGCGGATTCGTGGGCATCTTCGATACGAATACGCGTGGCTTCATCAACAAGATTGAGGTAGGCAAGGAGCCTGAGGGCCTGTACCTCGACATGAAGGACAATGTGCCTGTGCTCTATGTGTGCTGCAGTGGTCAGCCTTCTATCGCCACTGTCAGCCTGGGTGCCAGCTACAGCGTCACTTCGTTCTCTAACGCTTCTATCCGACGGCCGATGGAGGTGGTGGCCGCTGGCGATATGCTCTTTGTGCGCGACTTCGGCTCTCTGGACGATCAGCAGGTGCAGAAGGACGCTGCCCTCTATCTCATCTATGGCAACTCTGTGGAGAAGCTGATTCCCGACGTTACGGGTATGGACGCTGCCGGCTATAGCATCGTGACCTGTAACGACCCCATCGGCAGGAATTCAAGGCCCTCGTACAGCATCTATAATATCAACGGCTATGGTGGTTACACGAACTTCCCTCTGAGCGGCGACAGTTCGAATCCTATTCAGCACCCCACCGTAATCAGCATCGATCCTAATCCTTATGCTGGCGGTAACGTGATAATCGGATCGGAGAGTTTCGTGAACATCTACCGTGGGTCTGGTGTCTTTGCGAAGAATTTCCCCGTGGGCATGGAGCCTTGTGCCGTTGCCTATCTCTACAAGACGGTCAAATCGTCTGACATCATCAATAGTCAAAAGTGATGATGAGGCGGTTGAGTTTACTACTGTCTGCCCTGCTGGTTCTCTGCGCCTGTGGAGGCGGTGGCGGGCGTGGCAGTGCTGAGGCAGAGGGAGCGGCTGACAGTCTGTCGGCACTGGAGCTTGTGAAACCCCGTTATGCGACGGGCTACAGCGTGAAGGACTCGGCAGGCGTGCGCCTCGTCGAGGTGGGCGGTCATGAGCGCTTCGCCCTCGTCAATGGCGAGGGGGGAGAGGTGCCTCAGGGCTACACGCGCATTGAGGTGCCTGTGGAGCGCACCATCTGTATGACGGCGCTGCAGCTCTCGAACTTCACCATCCTCGATGCGCACGACGTGGTGAAGGGCATCACGGGTACGAAGAACCTCTTTAACCCCGATATCCTGGCGCGCACGAAGGACGGGCGCATCGTGAAGATAGGTATGGAGGGTAACTTCGACACGGAGATGGTGCTCGCTGCCAATCCGCAGGTGATCCTTATTTCGCCCTCGAAGCGTGGTGGCTATGAGGCCATCAAGGAGACGGGTATCACCCTCGTGCCCCACCTCGGCTATCAGGAGCTCCACCCGTTGGGGCAGGCTGAGTGGATCAAGTTTGTGGGGATGCTCATCGGTAAGGAGCGCGAGGCCTGCGAGATCTTCGACGGTATCGAGCAGCGTTATCAAGCACTGAAGGAGGCAGCCTCGAAGGTGGCTGAGCGCCCCAGTGTCTTCTCGGGCGAGATGCATTACGGCACGTGGCACGCTGTGGGCGGCAAGAACTATCTGGCTCAGATATTCCGTGACGCAGGTGCCGACTACGTGATCGACGACGACGAGACAAGTGGGGAGAACCTGGAGTTTGAGAAAATGTATGCCCTCGCGGCGAAGGCTGACTACTGGCGCATACTGAACAGCTATCCTGGCGACTTTAGCTATGACGCTCTGAAAGCCTCGGAGCCTCGCAACGAACTCTTCAGCGCCTTCAAGGGTCATCGTGTCATCTATTGTAACATGAAGCAGGCGCCTTACTACGAGATATCGCCTGTGAAGCCTGACGTGCTGCTGAAGGACTTTGTGGCCATCTTCCATCCTGAACTCGTGGAGAAGGATTACCAGCCTACGTTTTACAGACTTTTGAAAAGGTAAAAAGGTTTGAAGCGATCTGTTTATATCATCCTGCTACTGGTGGCTATCCTCGTTTTGGCGATAGTCAACTTGCTGATAGGTTCTGTGCGCATCCCTGTGGGTGATGTGTGCAGCATCCTCGCAGGGCATGATGGTAACGAGATATGGTCGAATATTATCTGGAAGTCGCGCCTGCCTCAGGCTCTGACCGCGATTGCAGCGGGAGCAGGACTGGCGGTGAGCGGTCTGCAGATGCAGACGGTGTTCCGCAATCCGCTGGCAGGTCCCTCTGTGCTGGGCATCAGCAACGGTTCTGCACTGGGTGTGGCCTTTGTCGTGCTGCTCTCAGGGCGCCTGGGTGGAGTGGCACTGTCGCGTCTGGGTTATCTGGGCGATGCTGCGATGTCTGTGGCTGCCATCATCGGTGCACTGGCAGTGATGATGCTCATCGTGTGGATCTCGCAGAAGGTGCGTGGCAATGTCACCTTATTAATTATAGGAGTGATGATCGGCTATCTGGCCAATGCGATTATCGGTGTACTGAAGTTCCTCTCGCCTGAAGAAGACGTGAAGGCGTTTGTCGTGTGGGGGCTTGGTTCGTTCTCGCGCGTCTCTGGCGACGAGATGGTGCTCTTCGTGGTCCTCATGGCCATCCTCCTGCCACTGAGTTTCCTGTTGGTGAAACCCATGAACCTGTTGCTCTTGGGTGACCGCTATGCCTCGAATCTGGGTCTGAACATCCGCAGGGCGCGCCTGTTGGTGATCCTCTGCTCGGGTGTGCTTGTGGCTATTGTCACGGCCTATTGCGGCCCCATCATGTTTATCGGTCTTGCCGTGCCCCATCTGGCGCGTGCCATCTTCCGCACCTCCGACCACCGCATCCTTACCCCCGCCACGATGCTCTGTGGTGCTGCACTGGCCCTTGTCTGCAACCTGATTGCGCGTATGCCAGGCTTTGAAGGAGCGCTCCCAGTGAACAGTGTTACTGCCCTTGTGGGAGCGCCCGTCATCGCTGCCGTCCTCTTCCGCCGTCGGAAAGACGACGTCAGCGAGTAGAAAAACAATCGATTTTACTTCTTATCCCTAATCACGAAGACGCAGGCTGAGCCAATCAGGAAGCTGACGCCTGCCACGAGCATCATGGACGACTGGTGGCCGCCTACGAGCGTCAGGATGATGCCGCCACAGAGGGCTGCTATGATCTGGGGGACACAGATGGTGCCATTGAACAGTCCCAGATAGGCACCCATGTGACCATACCCTTGCAGGGCATTGGTGACGAAGGTGAACGGCATGGCGAGCATGGCAGCCCAACCGCAGCCAATGAGCAGGAAGGGCACAATCTGTCCGTACATATCGGGGATAAACGGAATGAGCAGGAATCCCAGACCTCCCAGTATCAGACTGACGCTGTAGGCCATCTTGGTGTTGGAGAAGCGGGGCAGTGTGGCAGCCCATACCACAGAACCCATCGCCTGGATGGCATAGAGCACGCCCGTCCAGTTGGCTGCCTCCTGATAGGCATTGGTGGTGGGGTCGATGGTGCCCCAGACAGTCTCGGAGACAGCATCGACGACATAGGTCCACATATAGAGCATACCTGCCCAGCAGAAGAACTGTACGAGACCAACCTTCCAGAAGGTGGAGGGGGCGTTCTTCAGCAGGGTTATCCAGTTGGCACTGTCTTCTTTCTCCTCGGCAACGGGGTTATACTCACGATACTCCTGCGGGTTCCACTCCTTGACCTTCATGGCGGTGTAGAAGACACAGAGTATTAAAATGGCGGCACCGCAATAGAACGACCAGATGACCGAGTCGGGCACAACGCCCTCTGGAGCCACATTGCTTAATCCGATGGCGGTGAACACGAACGGGAACAGGAATCCCACCACGCTGCCTGCGTTGCAGAGGAACGACTGGATAGAGTAAGCCTTGGCCTTCTGCTGCTCGTTGACCATGTCGCCCACGAGCATCTTAAACGGCTGCATCGCCATGTTGATGCTTGTGTCGAGCAGCATGAGGGCAATCAGACCGAAGATGAGGGCAGCACCCACGGCCATGCCGAAGGAGCCGGCATTAGGCAGGAGGCACATGATGGCCACAGCCACGAGGGCTCCCACAAACAGATAGGGTATACGGCGGCCAAAGCGCGTCCAGGTCTTATCGCTCAGTGTTCCGACAATCGGTTGCACAAGGATACCCATCAGCGGGGGTAGGATCCAGAAGAAGCTCAGCGAGTGGGGGTCGGCACCCAGTGTACGGAAGATGCGCGAGATATTCGCACTTTGCAGTGCATAAGCAATCTGCACACCAAAGAATCCAAAGCTCAGATTCCACAATTTCCAGAAGGAAAGATCAGGTTTTTGTTTCATATTTTTATCATTTTCTTATTTTATCATTTTTACCTCGTCGTTCCACGAGTGACAAGACGGGTGCGCACGATGCGCTTCTCGACCTTCTCGAGAGGCGAGATGCCCTCGACCTTATCCATCAGGATCTTAGCTGCCTCTTCGCCCACCCTGTGGCCGCGCTGCTCTACCGTTGTCAGCATAGGGTCGCAGGCCACGGCGCGCTGGCCGTTGGTAAAGCCACAGATGGAAACGTCGTCAGGCACACGGAGTCCGGCATGCTTCACCGTATAGAGGATGCCGATAGCCGTATCGTCATTGACGGCAAAGAAACCGTCGGGGCGGTTTTCCATCGCCAGGATTTCTGGTGTCACGATCTCTGCGTCGGCACGGTTGTCACATTCACGGATAATCGACTCGTCGATGGGCAGTCCGTGTTCTAACAGGGCATCCTTATAGCCGTTGAAACGGTTTTTGGAAATCTGGAGCTGCATGGGGGAGCCGTAGAAGGCGATGCGCTTGCAGCCTGTGGCAATCAGGTGAGACACGGCGTTATAGGCGCCCATATAATCGTCGACTACCACGCGACTGGCATTCACACCAGTACAGATGCGGTCGTAGAACACCAGGGGAATGCCTGCATCGATCAGCTTTTGATAGTGGTCGTAGTTCTTCGTATCTTTCGCCTGTGAGACAATCACGCCGCAGACTTTGTAACGGTGGAAATTCTCGCAGATCTGCACCTCGCGCTCATAGCGCTCGCCGCTGAGTGCCACCATGATGCGATAGCCGCGAGCAGCGGCGGTCTCCTCGATACCTGTCAGAATCGATGAAAAATAATAATGAGTAAACTCAGGTACGATGACACCGATGATGCGCTGTGGCATCACACGGCTGTGGCGCAGGGCTTCGCCGATGGCATTCGGATAGAAGTTGTGCTCGCGAGCATACTGCTGGATGGCCTTCCGCCGCTCTTCGCTGATGCGGGGCGAATCCTTCAGGGCTCGCGACACAGTTGCTACGGAGATTCCAAACTCGCGTGCAATGTCCTTCATCGTCATGGGTGCTTTGTCGTCCATTTGGTTTTTAATGATTCACGTTGCAAAGATACTAAAAAAAAATAATTCCAAGCATTTTCCTTAACATTTAATATAGGTACGCCTGCATGCAAACGTTTGCATTGCACAATAGTGTGATTTTTTGATAATAAAAGTACAATATATTAAAAAGAAAGCTATCTTTGCACCGTAGAACTCTGAGCCTAAGAATTTTAAACGATATAACATATAACAATTAACTCTAATTAAAAATTAATGATGAAGCAGGTAAACATTCAATTTCCGCTTAGGATGCTTGGCCTCATATTCGGGCTGCTCCTATCGGTAAGTGCCTTTGCTCAGATTGATGTCAAGGGACATGTGAAAGATGCTACAGGCGAACCCATTATCGGCGCAACAGTTCGCGTTGACGGCACACAGACCGCCACGGTGACTGATTTCGACGGTAATTTCGTCGTGAAAGCCAATCAGGGTGCAAACATCACCATTACTTATATCGGCTATCAGCCGCAGACGGTGAAGGCTGCACCTACGTTGGAAATCGTTCTGCAGGATGACGCCGCAGTGCTGAATGAAGTGGTAGTCATCGGTTATGGTGCAGTGAAGAAAAGCGATTTGACGGGATCGGTAACGGCCTTGAAGCCAGATTCCAAAAACAAGGGTCTCGTGGTGAACGCCCAGGACATGATGCAGGGTAAGATCGCCGGTGTGAACGTGACGAGCGATGGCGGTACCCCTGGTGGCGGTTCTACCATCCGTATCCGTGGTGGATCATCACTGAACGCCTCGAACAGCCCGTTGATCGTCATCGACGGTGTGCCTATGGACAACAACGGCGTGAAGGGTCTTGCCAACCCCCTCTCGATGGTGAACCCTCAGGATATCGAGTCGTTTAACGTGCTGAAGGACGCTTCAGCTACCGCTATCTACGGTAGCCGTGGTTCTAATGGTGTTATCATCATCACCACGAAGAAGGGTCGTAAGGGCAGTGCGCCTCAGGTATCTTACTCAGGAAGTGTCACAATGAGTATGAAGAAGAAGCTCATCGACGTGATGGACGGTGACCAGTATCGTGCTTTCGCCACACAGCTCTATAAGGGCAATGCCCGTGAGGAGGCTGCCATGGCTGCCTTAGGCGATGCCAATACCGACTGGCAGAAGGAGATATATCGCACTGCATGGAGCCACGACCACAACGTGACACTCTCAGGTGCTGCTGGTAACTTCCCCTACCGTCTCTCTCTCGGCTATACCAATCAGCAGGGTATCCTGAAGACTTCAAACTTCAGACGTTACACCGCTGCTTTGAACCTGAATCCCTCGTTACTGAATGACCACCTGGTATTGAACATCAATGCCAAGGGCATGTGGGCCAAGACACAGTATGCCAACACAGGTGCCATCGGTGCTGCTGTAGCATACGATCCTACAAAGCCCATCTACGATACCACCTCTTCCGATGCCGGCAACTTCGGTGGCTACACGGAGTGGAAGGTGCCCGGAGAGTCGCTCAACGACCCCGCTTGGCCAAATACCTACAACCGTAATGCAACAGCCAACCCCGTGGCGCTGTTGGATCTGAATGACGACCGTGCCATCAGCCGCTCATTCATCGGTAATGCTGACATCGACTATAAGATTCACGGTTTCGAGGATCTACGCCTCCACCTGACTCTCGGTGGTGATTTCTCTAATGGTAAGCAGTGGACCGATGTAGAGCGCTCATCTCCTGCAGCCATCTACTACGGCTCACACGGATGGGACAAGATCACCAAGCGCAACCTGACGCTCTCTACCTATGCACAGTACTATAAGGACTTCTCAAAGAACCACCACTTCGATATCATGGCTGGTTATGAGTGGCAGCACTTCTGGCGCAAGCAGGAGAACAGCTACTGGGGGGCTTATCCCAACACCAACCTCGAGAATCCTGGAAAGTATCATGACTGGTCGCTCTACAACTACAAGACAGAGAACTACCTCGTATCGTTCTTCGGACGTCTGAACTATATCCTCATGGATCGCTACTATATCACAGCGACACTCCGTGACGACGGTTCTTCACGTTTCAAGGATCACTGGTCACTCTTCCCCTCAGCAGCTCTGGCTTATAAGATGAGCGAGGAGAAGTTCCTCAGGAATGTAGGCTGGCTCTCTGATCTGAAACTCCGTCTGAGTTATGGTAAGACAGGTCAGCAGGATGGTATCGGCGACTATAACTATTTTGCCATCTACAGCATGAACACTGGTGTGGGTAGCTATTATGACCTGGCAAGCAACGGTACATTGGCACGCCCCGTGGCTTACGACCCGAATCTGAAGTGGGAGACCACCGATACTTATAACGTGGGTGTCGACTTCGGTGCATGGAACCAGCGTTTCACCGTCGGTGTGGATGTTTACTATCGTAAGACTACCGATCTGCTCAATGAGTCGGATATGGCAGCTGGTACAAACTTCAAGAACCGCGTGATGACCAATATCGGATCGATGGAGAACAAGGGTATCGAGGTGACCTTAGGCCTGAAGCCTATTCAGACAGACAACTGGTACTGGACCATCGACTATAACTTCACCTATAATAAGAATAAGATTACGGAGCTGACAGGCGACGGACAGCCTGTTGCTACTGGTGGTATCGGTGGTGGTACCGGTGTTTACGCACAGGCTCACGCTGTAGACCATCCTGCAAACTCCTTCTATGTATATCAGCAGGTTTACGATCAGGCAGGAAAGCCTATCGAGGGACTGGTAGTCGATCGTAACGGCGACGGTGTGATCACCGAGTCAGACAAGTACTTCTACAAGAGTCCGATGGCACCTGTGACAATGGGTCTGAGCTCACGCCTGGAGTACAAAGGCTGGGACCTCGGCTTCGCACTCCGTGCCAGCATTGGTAACTATGTATTCAACAACCTGATGTCGGGTAATGTCAACATGAGTGCTGCCGAGCTTTACTCAGGTGGTAACAACTTCTACGGCAACCGTCCTGTTGCAGCACTCGACTACAACTGGCAGACCTATGATCTGGAGGCTAAGCTTTCTGACCACTGGGTACAGAACGGTTCGTTCCTGAAGTGCGACAACATCACACTGGGTTACAGCTTCGACAAGTTGTTCAAGTGCGGTAACTACAAGGGAATCGCAGGTCGTATCTACGCTACTGCATCGAATGTATTCTGTATTACCAAGTATAAGGGTATCGATCCTGAAGTGTTCGGTGGTATTGACAACAACCTCTATCCCCGTCCTATCTCATTCATCCTCGGTTTGAATCTGAACTTCTAAATAATAAAATAAGGTAAAATGAAAACATATATCAAAAATATCATTCCGGCAGCTGCCCTCTTACTGGCAGTAGGTCTGAATTCCTGCACAAAGGATCTGGACGTAGAGCCTATCGATCCTAACCTGCAAACGAAGATTCAGCCGGAGCAGCTCTTCAACAAGTGCTATGCCAATATTGCCGTGGCAGGTAATGGCGGTGCCAATGGTGACTGCGACGTCGACGGTATCGACGGCGGTACATCAGGATTCGTACGCCAGATGTGGAATGCCAATGAGCTCACCACTGATGAGTCGATTTGCGGATGGGGTGATGAGGGTATCGCCAACTTCTGCTTTAACACCTACGATGCATCACACCCGATGCTCCGTGGCTACTACTATCGCCTCTATACAGGTATCTCTTTCTGTAACCAATATCTGCAGGAGTTTGGTGACTATAATTCTACCATGTCGGCAGAGGTTCGCTTTATCCGCGCTTTGGACTACTTCCTGCTGATGGACGGATGGGGAAATGTTCCATTCGTTACTGGTATTACCTCAGAGAAACCAGCACAGTACTCTCGTGCAGAGATGTTCAACTTTATAGAGAGTGAGCTCCTCGAGATCGAGCCTCAGCTGAGTGCTGCTGTTGCCAAGAAATCAACAGATGCAGGTTATGGCCGTGTAGACAAGGCTGCTGCCTGGCTGTTGCTGGCTCGCCTCTATCTGAATGCAGAGGTTTACACTGGTACTGCCCGTTATGATAAGGCTGCCCAGTATGCTGAGCAGGTCATGAACTCAAGCTATAAGCTGAACATGACAGGTGTTGGCTCTTGGAGCGCATATCAGATGTTGTTTATGGCTGACAATGGTGAGACCTCAGCTGCTTACGAGGCTGTATTCCCCATTCTGCAGGACGGTGTGCGCACCACCTCTTGGGGTACCTCACTCTTCCTCATCGCTTCTACACACGATGCAGATATGGTTGACTCCAACGGTACGACAGAGACCTGGGGTGGTAACCGTGCACGTCCAGAGCTGATTGCCAAGTGGTTCCCCAATGGCAATGCACCTGAGGCTGGTCCTAAGGACTTCGCAAAGGCTGCTGGTGACGATCGCGCCATCATCGACTCTCGTGGCCGTACTATCGACAACACTGATGTCAGCGCCTTCAAGAACGGATTTGCAGTGGCTAAGTTCAATAATTTCACCACTACAGGTGCTTCTACCAATAGCGCACAGTTCCCCGATGCTGACTTCTTCATGTTCCGTGCAGCTGAGGCTTATCTGACTTACGCTGAAGCTCAGGCTCGTATGGGTGGTGGTACAGCTCAGAATGCAGCTGCACAAGCCATCAATCAGCTCCGTATCCGTGCCAACGCTACGACGAAAGATAGCTATACCCTCGACGAGATTTGCGACGAGTGGTGTCGTGAGTTCTATTATGAGGGTCGTCGCCGTATGGATCTGATCCGTTTCGGTAAGTTCGGTGGCAGCTCTGATTACAACTGGCAGTGGAAGGGTGGTTCTTATGCAGGTCGCAGCTTCGAGGCTTACAAGAATATCTTCGCTATCCCCAGCACAGATCTGAATGCCAATCCCAATCTGACCCAGAATCCTGGCTACGCAAACTAAGGGGAGGGAAAAAGGTAAAAAAGTAAAAAGGTAAAAAAGTATACGACAATGAAGAATATATTGAAATCAACATTGCTGCTGATGTGTAGCGTGGGGCTGTTCGCCGCTTGTTCCGACGACAATGACTCCAACCCGACGCTGCAGCAGCCGTCGACGTTCGTGCTCAACGAACCTGGATATGCCTCACAGACTGTCAATCTGGCAAACTCCGCAGATCTGCCTTTCACCTGGTCACAGCCTGACTATGGCTTCCCCATCGAGGCCAGCTACGACCTTCAGGTGTCGCTCACTGGTAACTTCACCGTCTCTACTGATCAGGCTAATGCCGATGAGAGTGGTGCAACGATTCCCGACTATGCAGTTATCGCTTCAGGTCTCGTGGGAGGCAAAGGCGCTATGGACGCTACCACCCTCGACCGTAACCTTGTTCAGATAGCAGGATGGCAGGAGGGCAACGTGCCTGCCTCACAGACCGTTTACGTACGTGCTGCATCTACTGTGCCTGGCACGCCTACGATCTATTCTAATGTGGTGACCATCAATGTCAACCCCTACTTCATCTTGTTGTCCGACGCTGCTCCAGAGCTCTGGTATCTCGTTGGAGAGTGCATCGGTGATGGTTCTTGGAACAACTCTGTGGAAGGCATCGGTACCGCTATCTTCCCATTGATGACCATCGGTGGTGAGACTTATGACAAGGTGACTGGCAAGGGTGTGATCAGCTACACAGGCTTCTTCCCCGCAGGCAAGGGCTTCAAGCTCATTAAGATTCCTGGAAAGTGGGATGATCAGTGGGGTGCTGGTGATGCTGGCTACGTCATGAACGATGGTGGTTCTGGTAATATCACCGTAGCTGCTGACGGCTATTACACCGTGAAACTTGATACGAAGAACAATGTACTCACCGTCGATCCATTCGAGGGCACACCACGTGCATTCGCTTCTATGGGTATGCCTGGTGGTTACAACGACTGGGATGTCAACGCCAACCTGATGACAGGCTTCGACACTTACGGTGGTGAGAACCATGCATGGACTTCTCTCTTCGTGGCTGGTGCCGATGGTGAAATGAAGTTTGCTGCCGATGGTGGTTGGGACTTCAACTGGGGTGCTGCTGAATTCCCCTATGGACAGGGCACTCAGAACGGACCAAACATTCCTTATAAGGCTGGCTCTTACATGGTATTCTTGAATGATATCACAGGTCAGTACATGTTTATTGAAAAGTAAAAACAGGTTTGCATTATGAAGAAGATATTATCTATCATGAGTATGGCACTGCTGATGGCAGGCTGTACCGAAGATTATAAAGACTGGGCACAGCCCTTCCAGAATGGTCCCGAGGAGCCCGTCAGCGTCAGCATCAGTGTATCGCCTGGCGAAGCCGTCAACTTCGCTACGATTACCGATGAGACTACTGTGAAGCTCTTCAGTGCCTCTGTTTCTAATCCTGAAGGTGCTGAGGCTACGTATACAGCCAGTATCACCAACGAGGATGGCAGCAAGGAGATTGCCATCAAGACTGACGAGAATTTCAACTGTAGTAAGGCAGAGCTCGAGAGCGCAGTTAATGCGCTCTGGGGCCGCCGCCCAGTGGCACGTACTATCCCTGTGAAGGTGCTTGCTTATGTGAAAGTGAATGGTGTTGCCATCGCTACGACGGGCAGCACGACGCTTACCGCTACGCCTAATGCTCCTGTCATTGAGGATGCTTACTACATCACGGGTACAGTGAACGGATGGGATAACACCAATACTGACTATGAGCTCAGCAATGGTGGAGCAGATCCTTATGAGAACTCTATCTTCACCGTCATGATCCCAGGCGACAAGGTTACTGGCGACATCGAGTTCAAGGTAACGCCGAAGTCTGGTCTCGGTGGCGACTGGAGCAAGTGTCTCACTGCTTCTGATACCGAAGGTGTCTTTGCTACCAACAATGCTGGTGGTAACCTGAAGGTAGCTTACGTGGCAGGTGCAAAGTTCTATCGCATCCAGTTCGACCTGATGAACCAGACATGGAGTGGTGCAGGCCTCAGCTTTGGCGACTACTTCTATGAGATTGGTAACGAGAGCGGATGGGGTACATCGCATGCCCTCGCTGGTCCTGCCAACGATGGTAAGTACAAGGGCTATTATTATCTGAACGGTGAGTTCAAGTTCAAGCCTAATGCCGACAACTGGGATGATGACCTCGAGTATGTCAGTGGCACCACCACCAGTGGAACCCTGACAGATGCAGGTGGTCCTAACTGTCCTGATCCAGGCGAAGGCTTCTACGAGATATTCCTCGATGCAGGTGCCCTGAACTACACCCTCACGAAGATTGAGAGCGTCAGCATGATTGGTGGCTTCAATGAGTGGGGTAGTGATCTGGAGATGACCTACAATACTGAGGAAGGCTGCTGGGAGGTTACTACCGATCAGGTATCAGGCGAGTACAAGTTCCGTGCTAACCACGACTGGGCCATCAACTGGGGTGGTGATGTCAATGGTCTGACACAGGATGGTGCAAACCTCTCTATCGACGGTGGCAGTCACACCTTCAAGCTCTACCTCTCTTACAATGGTGCCCACAAACTCACCATCGAATAGAAGAGCAAACGGTTCGATTTATGAAGAAATTGCTTTTATTTATCAGTGTTGCGGTATCAGTCATCAGCTGCAAGCCAATACAAGAGACAAAGGAAGTGGCATTCGAGATGCCAGCTGTAGACGACATTGCCATGTATCAGGTGAACCCTCGTGTGTTTGCTCCAGAGCACTCACTGAATGCAGTCGCAGCCCGTATAGACTCGATTCGTGACCTGGGTGTGAACGTGATGTGGGTGATGCCTATCTACCCCATCGGCATTGAGAAGGGCAAAAACTCCCCCTATTGCATTAGCGACTACAAGGCTATCGCACCAGAGTTTGGTACCATTGATGAATTTAAGCATCTGGCTCAAGTGTGCCACGAGCATGGCATGGGTATCATTCTTGACTGGGTAGCTAACCATACGGCGTGGGATCATCCTTGGGTCAAAGAGCATCCTGAGTGGTATACACGTGACGAGAAGGCAGACACTATCATCTGTCCGCAACCCTGGAACTGGGAGGATGTAGCCGACCTGAACTATGATAATCAGGACATGCGTGCTGCGATGGTCGATGCCATGAAGTTCTGGATTGTGGAGGTAGGTATCGATGGCTTCCGCTGTGATGTGGCTGACGGAGTGCCTGCCGACTTCTGGAAGGCTGCTATCGACGAACTCCGTCAGGCTGCTGGTGATCGTAAGATTGTGATGCTGGCAGAGGGAAAGAACGTTGACAATTTCACCGTTGGCGGCTTCGACATGAACTATGGCTGGGACTATAAAGATGAGTTGGTAAAGGTTTGGAAAGGTGCTTCGGCAGAAGACCTCATCAAGGCAGATAAGGCAGAATACGACAGTCTGCCTGATGGAAAGGTTAAACTGCGCTTTACGACGAACCACGACCACTCGACAGAAGCAACACCCTGCGTAGAGTTTGGCAGCGACCGTGGTGCTATGGCAGCTTACGTTGCTTCCATCTTCCTGCATGGTGGTGCGCTGATTTATGGTTCTCAGGAGGTGGGTTATCCTAAGCCTATCAATTTCTTCAAGTATGTACCTGTAGATTGGACAGCAAAGCCTCAAATCTACAAAGAGTATCAGGCATTGATCAAGCTCTATAACAATCATCCAGCTCTGCGGAAGGGTTCGCTGACGACCTATCCCGATAAGGATGTGCTGGTGTTTGAGAAGACTGATGCAGCTGAGCGTTTCCTGGTGCTGGTGAATGTGAGGGATAAGCAGGTGACCATAGCTTTGCCAGAGAATTGGGTCAAGCGCGAAGGACTCGATGAATTGAATAACAGGGATGTGGACTTGGAGCAGGAAATCACCCTGAAACCATACGAGTATCTGATTCTAAGACGATGATTTTAGGCATCTAAAGAAGAATAAGTGGGGAAAAATTTGTTTTTTTCCTCACTTATTTGTACTTTTGCACCCGAAAAGAGGCAATCTCGCGGCAGACGCCGCTATGATGAAAGGGAATCCGGTGAGAATCCGGAGCTGTTCCTGCAGCTGTAATCCCCCAAGGAAAGAGCCTGCTTGTATGACGCCACTGAACACGGATTCGGGAAGGTAAAGCAGGCTGGGGAGAGTCAGAAGACCTGCCTCGGAATTAGAAGTACGTGCGTTCAGGAGTTAGCGCAGCGGAAAAGAGTGACATTAGGTATGAAGAGAAAAGAGGCTATTGGCTGCTGGCTGCTGGCAGCAGCCTGTTGGCTGTCGGCAACTGGATCGTCGGCACAAAGCGACGTGTGGCGACAGGACAGTCTACAAGAGGTAGTGGTGACGGGTACAGGAACTCAGCACCTCTTGAAGAATGCCCCTGTGCAGACAGAGGTCATCACCCATCGCATGTTGAAGGATTATGGAGGGCGCAGTCTGGAGGATATCCTTGCAGGCCTGACGGCATCGTTCTCCTTCAGCGAAGACGATATGGGCTCGCAGATGCAGCTCAACGGTCTGGGAAATGACTATATATTGATATTGATCGATGGTAAGCGCATCCATGGCGATGTGGGCGGACAGAACGATCTGTCGCTGATTGATCCCCAGAACATTGAGAAGATAGAGATCGTGAAGGGTGCTTCGAGTGCCCTCTATGGCTCTGATGCCATCGCGGGTGTGATCAATATCATCACGAAGAAGCACAACGAAGGACTATTGGTGGAGAATACCACCCGTGGTGGCAGCTATGGCGATTTGCGCCAGCATAACGGACTGGGATTTGCCATTGGCAAGCTGAAGAGCTACACGAATTTTCAGCTCCAGCATTCTGATGGTTGGCAGAATACGGCTACCGAGGATCCCAGCAGGACAGAGTATCTGATAGAAGACTCGCAGAACAAGACCGTGAACCGTCATACGAACTGGCAGGTATCAGAACGTCTGACTTTCGATCTGCTGAAGAATCTGGAGCTCTATGCCGAGGGTAGCACCTATTGGAAACGTATCTACCGCCCCAGTGGTAAGTATCCCATCGACATGAAGTTCTACGATCTGGAGTATCGTAACCAGAGTCTGGCAGGTGGCGGTGTCTGGAAATTGAATAAGACAGACCAGGTGACACTCGACGTGAACTGGGACCGTCACGCGTACTATTATTATTATACCGCAGAGTGGGCGATGGGTGACGGTCTGGACCAGCATGGTAATTTCACCACCTATTATCCCTATTTCCGCGATGACAAAGTGCTGCAGAGCGATCAGCGTCGTACGATGGCCCATCTGAAGGGTATTTTCTCGTTGCCTTACAACAATCGTCTGAGTGGTGGACTGGAGTGGCGCTATGACAATCTGGAAGCGCCGATGCGTGTGGAGGGGGGAAAGGCTACGGACCATACAGAGGCTGTCTACATTCAGGATGAGTTCAGCCATGCGCTGAGTTCCAAGCTCTCTGCCAATATCACGGGCGGTCTGCGCCTGAATCATAACGGACAATTCGGCTACCGACTGACGCCGAAGATCTCGGGCATGCTCTCCATCGGCGAGAATATCCGATTGAGGGCTACGTGGAGTCAGGGTTTCAAGACCCCAACGCCCAAGGAGCAGCATTACCGCTACGTGAAGTATATGGGAGGCACCTATCTGTATCTGGGTAATGAAGACCTGAAGCCTCAGACCTCCAACTACTATGCCGTGAGCGGCGAGTATAACTGGGAAGGACTGAACGTGACGGTGACAGGCTATCTGAACCATGTAGATAACATGATTACCCTCGTGACCATCCCTAACACCCAGGCTCCGGCAGAGTATATTGCCACCTACGATCCGATGAAGACCCGCCAGTATAAGAATCTGGAGTCGGCTAAGACCAAGGGCGTCGATGTGTCTGTGCGCTTCCGTCTGAACCGTGATTGGATGCTGGGTGGCAGTTACAGTTATCTGGATACCGATGCCAAGAAATATGATGCGACCCACGACAGGCTCGTGGATGTGGTTATCGACGGAATGGCTCATCATAAGGGCAGTTGGTTTGCCACCTGGAACCATGATGTGTCGAAGGCCTATCATCTGGGGGCAGGTATCTATGGTCGTATGTCGAGCAAGCGCTACTATCAGATTGATGGCGACGGCAAGGGTTATCAGATCTGGCGTATCGCCACCAACCATGAGTTCCCCGTGAGCAAGAAGTGGCTCTTCCGTCTAGAGGCGGGCATCGATAATATCTTTAACTACGTGGATCGCACTTATCATGGTCTGCATTTGGGAACCACAACCCCTGGTCGCACTATCTACGGTACGCTGACCGTGCGTTTCTCTCAAGGTAAGAAATTGAGATTCTCAAACAATAAGTCTAATGTAAAATCAAGTAACAATGAAGAAGATTAAGAATTTTGTGTTGGCATTCGCTACAGTATGCCTAACCGCAGGTCTCGCTTCCTGCGAAAAGGAGAAGGAAGTCGAGAAAATCGTTGAGAAGCCTGTAGAGGTTATTAAGGAAGTAGAGGTTCCTGTAGAGGTTCCTCAGGACAATAACTGGTCACGTTATCAGTCGATCGTTACTGCCGATGTGTTATCTCAGAAGAAGCACGACAAGGCTATCCTACTCGTGGCCTTCGGTTCAACATGGGATCAGGCTTATAAGGCATTTGACACCACCATTGATGCCTATAAGGCAGCTTTTGGCGACTACGACGTGTTCCTAAGCTATTCTTCAGCCATCTGTATCAACCGTGCTGCAGCTGGTGAGAACACAGATCCCCGTTTCTACTACGCACCTCCTTTCTGGCTCAACGCCTTTGCCGATAAGGATGTACAGTATGGCGAGATTGTCGTCCAGTCGCTGCAGGTAATCCCTGGTGAGGAATACACCCGTGTGATCAACTATATCAAGGACTTTGCCAACAATGCCAACGGCGATCTCGACGATGACTATCTGGCAAATGTGACCTTGAAACTCGGTGTGCCCCTGCTGCAGGATGCAGATGAGGATGTTTCCCTGGTGGCCAAGGAGCTGAACGCACTTTACAGCGACGAAGCAGCCGAGGGTGTGGTTGCCTTCATGGGTCATGGTAATCCCGACTCTTACGACACCTATAAGGCCAATGTGCGCTATACCCAGCTTGAGGAGGCTCTCCAGACCTACAGCAAGAACTATTTCGTAGGAACGGTGGATATGAAGGGTAACTTCAAGACCAATGTATGGGCTCGTATGACTGCTGCCGGTATCACCAGCGGTAAGGTATATTGCCACCCGTTGATGTCAATCGATGGTGATCATGGTCACAACGATATGGCAGGTGATGATGACGAGAACTGGGATGGTGAAAAGTTCACGCCGAATGAGGAGGGTGAGGTAGAGGATACCTCTTGGAAGATGTACTTCCAGCATCTGGGCTATGAGTGCAACGATGACACGATGCTTCCCTTCGGTCTGCTTGAACTGCCTACCGTTCGTCAGGTATGGATGAACCACACGCAGGATGCCATCGACGGTGAGCCGCTCGATTACTATCACTCAAAGAATCCCGAATAAAGACTCTTTTTTTGTCATCATGAATAAAACTTTTGTTTTGATCCTCGCAGCGCTCTTTACGGAGAGCGCTGCTTACCCTCAGGTTCACAGGATGGAACGCAGGGACACATCGGCTGTGAGCCGTACCTATAATCTGAACCCTGTAGTCGTGACAGGCTCAGGCCATCATCAGCGACTGAAGAGTACAGCCACTCCTGTACACGTACTTTCCGCTCAGGAGATTCGTGAACAGGGCATCAGCACCTTCGACGGTGCATTGACGCGTATGATGCCTCAGGTATCCATGTCGCCCAACTCCATGGGAACATTCCTGCGCCTCAACGGTTTAGGTAATAAGTATATTCTCATCCTCATCAACGGACAGAAGCTGAATGGCGACATCTCAAACAATGTCGATCTGAACCGCATCAACATGTCGAGGGTGAAGCGTATTGAGGTGCTCGACGGAGCTGCCTCCTCTCTCTATGGATCAGATGCCATCGCAGGCGTCATCAATATCATTACAGACCAGCCAACACAGAATCTCATCAGTGTCACCAGCGACACCCGTGTGTCAGGTCATGGACAACTCACGGAGAACGTGACGCTCGATATCTACAAGAACGGCTTTGGCTCCTATACCTCGTTCTCACACGACAGGGCCGACAGCTACCGTAATAACGACTTAGAATACGTGAAGGGCTCAGACACGGAGACCCAGCAGACGATAGCACCTTTCTTCACGGGCTACCGCGCGAATATCATTGGCCAGAAATTCACTTATGCCCCCACAGAGCACCTTGCGTTGAATGCAGGACTGGACTATTCATATAAAATCACGGATCGTCCTGAGACACGACAGGACATCACGGGAGGAACAGACTACGAAATGAGATACAAAGGCTTCCGCTGGAACGTGGGAGGAATCTACAAATTCACAGACAGGAACTCGCTCCAGGCTACTTTCACGGTAGACCGATTCCGTTACGGCAAGGAGTACGATGTCGCCACAAAGGATTATCAGGTGGGCGACTATGTACAGTCGAAGAAACAGATGATGATGGACGGAGAATTGAAGGCCATCCTCGGACTGGCAAAGAACTCCACGACCATCTTTGGTGCAGACTGGCGCAAGGACTACCTGACGGCCACCTCGGGCAATATCGAGGAGAATGTATATTCCCTTGCAGCCTATGCCCAGCACGAGCACAAACTCTTTAAGGACTTCACGGCAACCCTTGGCCTGCGACTGACGCATCATGAGACCTTCAAGAACCATCTGACGCCCAAGGTGGCACTGATGTATGCTCCAGGTAATTTCCGCTTCCGTGCTACCTATTCGGCAGGATTCCGTGCCCCAGGACTCGACGAGCTCTACTACCACTATTTCTCCGTGAATCGTGGTAAGGCACAGATCAGTTTCGGTAATAAGGACCTGAATCCTGAGAAGAGCAATTACTTCTCGCTGAATGCCGAATATCGCGACGAGGTGATTGCCGTCAGTGTGACAGGATTCCTCAATCGTATCAACGACATGGTTATCAAGCAGAATGTAAAGGTCGATGAAGCTTCGCTGGCAATGCTCCGGAGGGAGTTCCCAGAGATGACTGACGATCAGGCATCCAAACTGGAACAATATGCCGTTTATCAGAATAGCGACAAGGGCGATGTGAAAGGTGTGCAGGTGAATGTCTCTGCAAACATCTTCCCAGGCTTTAACCTCTCCACAAACTATGTCTATACCTATGCTCGTACAAAGAGTGGTGAAGAGTGGACGGCACTCGAGCGCAGCATGCGCCACGCAGCTACCGTCGCAGCCAACTATCACCATGCCTGGGGGCGCTATGGACTGAACGTGAACCTCAATGGCCGTCTGCAGTCGAAGACCTACTACCCCGGTTATGAGGACGCTCCAGGCTATGGCATCTGGAACCTCCATACCACCCACTCCTTCGATGTGGCGAAGTGGTTCTTCCTGGAGCCAGCCATTGGTGTAGACAACATCTTCAATAAGGTCGATGACCGTATCGACTCCTCACAGCGTAAGTACGCCCTCTATTCACCAGGGCGCATGCTGGTCGTAGGGCTGAAGGTGAAATTCAAGTAGACACATTTACATACGTGTATTATTATATAGGTTAGAATAAGGAGGTCTGTCGTGAGATAATACCTCCTTTTTCTTTTCTTTTCTCAAGAAATTTATTATCTTTGCAGCAGATATGGGAAAAATCATTATAGCAGGCTTAGGACCTGGCAACGAGGGAGATATGACGCTCGCTGTCCGCGAGGCACTTCAGAGTGCCGATGTGGTAGTGGGCTATCAGTATTACTTTCAGTTCATCAAGCCATTTGTGCGCGATGATTGTGAGTGTGTCGATACAGGCATGAAGAAGGAGCGTCAGCGCGCTGAGCAGGCCTTCGAGCTGGCAGCACAGGGCAAGACCGTTGTGGTCATTTCCTCAGGCGATGCTGGCATCTATGGCATGACGCCCCTCATCTACGAGATGCAGCGGCATCGGGCAGCTGCTGATATTGAAGTATCATCCATCCCGGGTATCTCTGCTTTCCAGAAGGCAGCCTCGCTCTTGGGTGCCCCCATCGGCCACGACCTCTGCATTATCTCCCTGAGCGACCTTATGACCCCTTGGGAGGTCATCGAGCGCCGTATCAAGGCAGCTGCTACAGGCGATTTCGTGACGGCTGTCTACAATCCCAAGTCCCATGGACGTTATTGGCAGCTCTATCGCCTGCAAGAGCTCTTCCTGCAGGAGCGCTCAGCAGAAACGCCTGTGGGCTATGTGCGTCAGGCAGGGCGCGACGACGAGGAGGTCAAGATCACGACCCTCGGCACGTTCGACCCTGAGGATGTAGATATGTTCACCGTTGTGCTCATAGGCAATTCCCAGTCGTATATCGCTGATGGGCATATCATCACCCCACGAGGCTATTACAGAAGTGAAAACAGTGACGTGAATACTGAAAAGTTAGGCGCATCTATCATGATTGAGTCTTTCCGCACCATCTCTGGTGAACTCCGCAACAAGGATTATCCGCTCGACCACAAATGGGCTCTGCTCCATGCCATCCATACCACAGCCGACTTCGATATGGAGAACATCCTCTATACCGACGAAGGGGCCGTTGAGGCATTGTATAATAAGGTTCGTACAGGTGAGCTAAAGACGATAGTCACTGATGTGACGATGGTGACCAGCGGCATCCGTAAGGGCGCCCTCCAGCGCTTGGGAGTCGAGGCCAAGTGCTATCTCTCCGATCCTCGTGTAGCTCAGATGGCTGAAGAAAAAGGCATCACCCGTACTCAGGCAGGCATCCGCCTGGCTGTCGAGGAGCATCCTGATGCCCTCTTTGCCTTTGGCAATGCCCCTACGGCACTGATGGAGCTCTGCGAGCTGATCCGCAAGGGCAAGGCCCATCCTGCTGGTATCATTGCTGCCCCAGTGGGATTCGTACATGTACGCGAGTCCAAGCACATGGTCAAACCCTTCCGTGAAATCCCCAAGATCATCGTTGAGGGTCGAAAGGGAGGCAGTAATCTCGCTGCCACGCTATGCAATGCCATCCTCACTTTCGACGATGCAGCCCAACTAAAACCAGGAAGAGACTTGTGACCACTATGAAGTTCATAGTAATAGGAATAACAGACCAGCCAAAGCCCTTTTTTCCGCCAGCGGTTCTGGAGGTCATCAAGCAGGGCAAGGTCTTCTCAGGCGGCAAGCGCCACCATGAGATCGTGGCTTCGTTGCTGCCTCAGGATGCCCAGTGGATCGACATCACCGTACCCCTCGATGCCGTCTTCGCGAAGTACTCTTCACTCTCCTCTCTTCACTCTTCACTCATAGTCTTCGCCAGTGGCGACCCTCTTTTCTTTGGCTTTGCCAATACCATTCGCCGAAAGATGCCTGAGGCAGAGATAGTGGTCTATCCTACCTTCAATTCCCTCCAGATGCTGGCTCATCGCCTCGTGATGCCTTATCACGACATGCGCATCGTATCGCTGACAGGTCGTCCTTGGCCAGAGTTCGATAAGGCACTGATAGAGAGAGCGGGCAAGATTGGCGTGCTCACGGATAAGGAGCATACCCCCGCTGCCATCGCCCAACGGATGATCGACTATGGCTACACTAACTATCAGATGCACGTAGGTGAACATCTGGGCAATCCTGAACTCGAAAAGGTCACCACCCTGACACTCGAAGAGGCAACAAAACGTGAATTTGCGATGCCTAACTGCCTTATTTTAGAAAGTCGTTTAAATCCGTGCCTAAAAGAATTTGGGATTCACGACTCTCAATTCACCCTTCTCGACGGAAGAGAAAAGATGATTACGAAGATGCCCATCCGTCTGTTGACGCTTCAGGCGTTAGAATTGCCTCGTAAACATGTCTTCTGGGACATCGGCTTCTGCACAGGCAGTGTCTCCATCGAGGCACGTCTGCAGTTCCCCCACCTGCAAATCTGCGCCTTCGAGATCCGTCCTGAGTGCGAGGCCATCATCCAAGAGAACGCTCGCAAGTTTGGAGCCCCAGGCATCGACATCCATATCGGCGATTTCCTCGAAACGGACATCTCCGCACTGCCTCATCCAGATGCCGTCTTCATTGGCGGACATGGAGGCCATCTTCAGGAAATCATGGCGAAGGTGCTGACAGTGCTGTCGGATAAAGGTTGTATAGTGATGAATAGTGTCAAGGCACCTCTTGTCAAGACAGACAGTCATCAGCTATGGGACAAAGCCTGCCAGGAACTCGGTCTGAATCAAGCCCCACCCACCAGGATTATCCTCAACGACAACCATCCCATCGAGATTCTTAAGGCTGTTTATCTCTGGGGCCAGGCCCCAAAGTAAAGTTATCTCTGAGGCCCCAGCGAGCACTCTGTTCCCTCTGCGCCCAAGAAAAACGACAAGATTTTACCTCTTGACCCGCTTTTGACGCTTCATTCCCACCCTGTCGCAACAACTCGGAGAAGATTTCGCCTAATTATTTGGAATATGCCGAAAGTCGCCGTAACTTTGCCATCGCAAACAGGTTACAACGCCTGTCACTGCAAAATAAGAAACAGAAAGTTTAACAATTTAAAATTTATAAGATTATGAAACAGAATGAAATGAACATCCAGATGAAGGCTCAGAAGTTGACAATGGAAGAGTTAGAGCAGGTAAACGGCTCAGGTCCAAGTATCAAAGATATATTGAAATCTACCACTGCTATTTTGATGTTTCTGTGAACTCACGGGGCTTAGGTAAGCCTGTTTTTAACTCACAAGTGAAGGGATTCGCAGCAATGCGGGCCCCTTCACTGTGTTATTTTGCACTCTGGGGCCTGGCCCCAGTGTGCAATTTTCCCTAAAAAGTTTGGGGGTTACGAATTTATTACTTATTTTTGCAGTGAAAATAAAGCATATAAACTTGAAAAATAGTAATGAATATTGCGATTGTTCAAATCAGTGAGGCGGGCAAGGAGATGGCCTCGATGCTCCAAAGGGAGATGAATGCCAAAATCATCAGTCGCACGATGGTTGGCAAAGAGTGGAAAATGTTCGATGGATTCGTGTTCATCGGAGCTATGGGTATCTGTGTGCGCACCATTGCACCATTAGTCAACGACAAGCACGAAGACCCTGCCGTGGTCTGTGTCGACAGCATGGGACTGAACGCCATTTCCGTGCTCTCAGGACATATCGGAGGGGCGAATGATCTGGCTCGTGAGGTCGCTGCCATTCTGGGTGCCCGTGAAGTGATTACCACTCAGAGCGACAATGCTGGCCTTTGGGCGCTCGATACGTTTGCCGAGCGATTCAACTGGGCCATCGCCAGCGATGACGACATGAACGAATGTATCTTTGCCTTCGTCAATCGCCAGCCTACTGCCCTGCTGATGGAAATCTGTGACGAGGGCACGGACTATCTGGAGAAGACGCTGCCAGAGCATGTCACCATCGTCAAGAGTCTCGAAGAGGTTGATCCTGAGAAGTTTAAGCTGGTCATTCTGGTGACGCCCTACAACCTCTGTGTGCCATACGGTGTGCTCGAACTGCATTTCGTGCCTATGGTTGCGTCTTTAGGCTTTGGACTCGCCAGCCATCCTGATGATTATGAGGATATCTACGACGAGATTGATGAGGCCATGAGTCAGATTGGCGTATTGCCCTGCTACAAGCGCTATTGCACCATCGACGTGAAAAAGGACGAGGAGTTCTGCGCGATGCTCGTCGACGATTTAGGCGAAGAGCTGGTGTTCTATTCTGCTGAGGAGCTGGCAAAGGTGGAGGTTCCCAATCCCAGCAAGACAGTCGAGAAGCATGTGGGTACGCCCAGCGTCTGCGAGGCAGCAGCTATTCTCGGTGCAAACAATGGCAAACTGATCGTCCCCAAGGTGAAAGGCAGGAACTGGACGGCAGCCCTCGCCATCGACTACAAGTATCTGAGAGGGAAGGAGGGACATATTGAGATTGTAGGGGCAGGTCCTGGCGATCCTGACTTGGTGAGTGTCCGAGGTCGCAAGATGCTTGAGCGTGCAGACCTGATACTCTATGCAGGCTCGTTGGTGCCAAAGGCTTTGACGGAGTGCCATAAGCCAGGAGCCACAGTGCGTTCCTCTGCTGATATGGCGCTCGAAGAGCAATGCGAGCTGATGAAGCAGTTCTACGACGAGGGCAAATTCATCGTGCGCCTCCATACAGGCGATCCCTGTATCTTTGGCGCCATTCAGGAGCAGATGGCCTTCTTCGATGCCAACCACATGAAATATCATATCACCCCAGGCATCTCATCCTTCCTCGCTGCAGCCGCCGAGTTGCAGAGCCAGTTCACGATTCCTGAGCGCTGTCAGACGATTATCCTGACACGAGGCGAAGGTCGCACACCTATGCCAGAGAAAGAACAGCTCCACCTGCTCGCCAAGAGTCAGAGCACGATGTGTATCTTCCTCAGCGCCTCGATCGTCGACGATGTGCAGCGTGAACTGCTTCAGGAGTACCCTGAGGATACCCCCGTAGCCGCCTGCTATCATCTCACATGGCCTGACCAGAAGATCTATCGTGGCAAGCTCAAGGATCTGGCGAAGATTGTCCACGACAACAAGCTGACTCTCACCACGATGCTCGTCGTGGGCGAGGCCATCGACAATCGCCAAGGCCTCTCTGCGCTTTACTCCAAGCACTTCACTCATCTCTTCCGCCAAGGCGACGAAAAAGGTTCGTAATCTAAAAAAAGATAAAGCTTCGCTTATTTACATTATTATTTGTATATTTGCAGCAGAAAAAACAAAGAGAATAGACAAAATATGAGTGACATAAAAATATCTGTTAAGGATTTCAGGGCAATTCATAGTGCCAACATTGATCTCAATGGCATTACCGTTATCGCTGGTGTAAACGGAAGTGGCAAGAGTACTCTGTCAAAATTGCTCTATACGATATTTAATAAAGTGAAAACATTAGACGAGGTCTATCGGAATACTTTCAGCTTGGAAATTCAGCCAATTGAAGAAATTTGCCAGCAAATTTATGATACCTTAAAGCCTTCTGATTTTGGCTTAATTATTGGAGGTGAAGTTAAAGATGAGCGTGAGAATACTCAAAAGTGTATATCCTTGTTAGCAGATTCTTTTAACC
>ODAI011447319.1_pt1 | contig 35088 bp, 28 predicted proteins | sample 1539321 | NCBI WGS metagenome assembly ODAI01 (sample SAMN02144231, study PRJEB22623) | gut metagenome | biome: sheep rumen | host: Ovis aries | place: New Zealand
CGAGAAAAGTTTTTACCGGCAGCAAAGGCTGTCGGCAAAAAGTTTTTGAAAAAATCCAGGGAATAAGGCATCTGGTACTTGCAGGATGCGGCTTGCACTAACTTCGCGACGGAAAAAGTAAGTGTGACTCACTTCGCCCGGAAAAGGCAGGCATGAAAGAGGTCGGACAAGAACAATCGCGTAAGGATATCCAGTAAAGGATGCCATCCATGAAGTTTCAGCAAGTAGTCGTAGATTTCCTTAGTAAGCCGTTCAGGGTAAAAGACGTGCGATGAAGCACACCGTCAGTCCATAAGTCTCAAGGCAACAAAAAACGAGGTCTCCTTTTCGACGGTATCACCATGACAGGACATGGACGTGGAAAAGTCGAGGGAAAGGAAGCAGGGAAATAGACGGAGAGCGGACAATCTGTGCTTGTCAAGAATAAAAGATACAGGAAAGGATAATCACTAAAAGGAAGAATACGAACTTGGAACCTTCCGCACCTTCACCGTCGTAGTCGGCGGCAACGGGGAATTGGCTGCAAAGATTGGAGACCTCATCCTCTTCAAGATGGACAGAAAGCTCCAGCTCAATGGCTGTCCGGTCCTGGGAATATCCTAGGTTCCAGACAAATTCTCCCAAAACGGCATTCACTACCGTTCTGATTTCGTCTTGTGTGCGCCAGATAGAATCGTAGTCAATTACCATTCCTGTTTAATGTTATTCCGTTATCCGAAGGGACGGCCATATCTGGTTGTTCGGGCAGAACTACTTGAAGATTTGATCCTTCTCATTGGCCTGTGTGGGTATTCCGGCCTTTCCACCAAAATGGCATTCTTTGAGGATCACGTCTTCTGTATCGTCGAAGCTGATGGCATTCATCACCTCGCCGATGGTGATGTTCTGGAAGCGAATGCCACGCAAGGGCTTCGCCTTGGTTCCCTGAAGGACTAATCCTCCGGCACGGGCCTTGCGGCACTGGATGTTCTCTACAGTTATGTTTTCGATGTCAGTGAAAAATGTGTTGTCCTGCCCCTCGCCGCCATACATGCTGGTGATGTAGAAGAGGTCTTCCACTTCGTCGAACGTGCAGTTGCGGAAGGATATGTTGCGGATGAAACCGCCACGGTCGGGGTTGGTCTTAATATACAGTCCGCGCTTGCAGTAGCCCGCATAGTCGCAATCCTCGACAAAGACATTCTGCACACCGGCAGACATCTCGCTGCCTAAGACCACGGCGTGTAGTCCCTTGAAATGGCAGTTGCGGATGATGATGTTCTCAGAGGGGCGGGCTGCGCCTCGTCCGTCGTGGTCACGTCCGCTCTTGATGGCCACATTGTCATCGCCGTTGTTGAAATGCACGTCTTCGATGAGGATGTTACGGCTCATCTCGGGGTCGATACCGTCGTTGTTCACCAGCTTGGCATCATAGCGAATGCCGCGCAGGATGGCATTCTCCGACTGCAGCAGGTGGATGCACCAGAAGGGCGAATTGGTGATGAACACATCCTCGATGGTGATGCGCTGACAGTCGAACAGCTGTATGAGATGGGGCCTGAGGTAATCACCTTCGCCGAAATTACGCTCTGCGCCGGGTGTCCCGGCATGGTTCATCTCGCGTGATCGCTGTTGGGCTGGTTTCTGCAAACTGCGCCAGGTGGCAAATGTGGTCATGGCATTGCCGTCGATGGTTCCTTTGCCAATGATGCTGACATCGTGGAGCTGGTAGCCGTAGATGAAGGGCGAATAGTTCTGCAGGAACGTTCCTTCCCACGAAGTCTTGACGGCAGGCAGATAGTATTCGGGATTGGGTGCGAACTTCAGCGTGGTCCCCTCCTGGATGTCAAGACACACATTGCTCACCAGGTGCAAGGGACCTTTCAGATAGTATGTTCCCTTTAGCGGCAGCGACGCGGATGAGCATGGCCATCAGGTCGTCATCCTCACGTTGCGGGATGTCGGGATAGGCCTCATGGATATCCTCACGAAGTTCTGCGTCTATATGCTCTACAATACCATCTTCCTTATAACGTGTCACGAAGTCGGAGATATCCAGATAGATAACGGGATATTTGTTCAGATGCTCCTCAAACGACGGATGGCTGGCAATCTCGAGGTCGGCGAAGAGGCTGCGCGAGTCACATGAGTGGTCGTAGTAGGTGCATAGCATCTTGGCCGCCATCGACTTGCCGAATCGGCGGCAGCGGGTGACGCAACTGAAGCGCCATTCAGAGAAAAGGGTGTCGTTGACCGCGGCGATAAGCCCTGACTTGTCGATGTATTCCCTATTGCGTGAGGACTGGAATCCCTCATTCCCGACGTTGATGTAAATACCCATGATGACAGATCGTTTTGCTTCCAACTGCGAAGATAGGTATTTTTTTTGAAAAAGGAGCAAGTCGGTTACTGAAATCTTGTAAATCAAATTAAATCACACAAAACATCAATCTATCAAAGCTCTCGTGTACTTGAGAATTTTGAGTTAATTGATAATTGACGACAACAAGCACAACAGAAACAATTCTCGACACTCAAATCGCCAGTTTCGTCAAAAAACACCCTGCATATTTGCTTATTCTGTCAAAATCCACTACTTTTGTAACCAAAATACTAATTTTAACCCTCATTATGAACCGACTACAACATCTCCGCATACTCTTCGGCGTCTTCTTGATCGCCTGTCTGCCATGCACCGTGCTGTCCCAGGAACTTATGGTGAAGGGCATGTCGCTTACCACCGACCAGACGGCAAACCTCTCCGAAAACATGCTTAGGGACAACAACGGCGACTATGCCGGACTGGTGAAGGTGATGCTTGCTGCGCCCTCTGCCGATTTCGAGGGATGGGTGCTGAAAAAACTAGCGCATACGGCCAGCGAGCACTGGGTGTTCATGGCCAAGGGCAGCACCCGTCTGAAGGTCACCGTGCCTGGATTCCTGCCTTTGGAGATTGATTTCCGCCACTATGGTATCAACGGTATAGAGTCGCGCCGCACGTATAAGCTGACGATAGCGATTCCACAGTCGGCCAGTGAATCTGTCGACGACGGCATGCGCTATCTCAAGATGAGGGTAGAGCCGAAAAACAGTGTGGTCTACGTGGATGGTGAGCTTCAGTCCGTTGACGGCAATGGCGAGCTGAGTGTTTATCTGCCTATTGGGCGGCATACATATACGGTATCGGCAAAGGGCTACGCCACCCAGGAGGGCACGGTCGACCTCACCGGCAACACGCCCACGCAGCAGGTGAGGCTGGCGTCCACCCGCGCCACACTGCGCGTGGAGTGCCCCACGGCGGGCGCCGAGGTGTTGGTGGGCGGCCAGCGCCGAGGCACGGTGCCCTGGAGCGGCTCGCTCGATGCGGCCAACTACAAGGTGGAGGTGCGCCTCGACGGCTACCGTCCGCATCAGCAGAGCGTGACGCTCAGTGAGAAAGAGAACCGCACGCTCACTTTCCCCGGCCTGCAGCGGATGGTGGGTCTTCTCAATGTGAATTACCGTCCACTCGATGCCGAAGTGCTGCTCGATGGAAGGAGTATTGGCACCACACCCAATATATTCCGCGATATCCCCGTGGGCTCCCATCGCGTTGAGATTCGCAAGGAGGGTTACCAATCGTCAACTCAGTCGGTCACCATCACCGAGAACAAGCAGACCGATCTCTCCGGCTCACTCACAGGGAACACCGCTCAGTCGGCCGTTGGTTCTGGTGCCTCCGGTTCTTCCGCAAACACCGGCCTTTCAGGCCAGTCCCGCGAGACATTCACCGTCAATGGTGTCTCCTTCACCATGATCCGAGTGGATGGCGGCACGTTCAAGATGGGTGCCACGAAGGCACAAGACAGCGATGCCTATGATGACGAGTCGCCTGTCCATGAGGTCACCCTGTCCACCTATATGATGGGTGAGACTGAGGTGACACAGGCCCTCTGGAAGGCGGTGATGGGGAGTAACCCATCCAATTTCAAGGGCGACCAGAACCCTGTGGAGAGTGTCTCTTGGAATGACTGTCAGGAATTCCTCAAGAAGCTGAACACACTCACGGGCAAGACGTTCCGCCTGCCCACGGAGGCTGAATGGGAGTATGCCGCCCGAGGTGGCAGCAAGAGCCGCAAGACCAAGTACAGCGGTGGCAGTGACATCGGCTCCGTGGCTTGGTATGATGGCAACAGTGGCTTCAAGACCCACCCCGTGAAGGGGAAGGTTCCCAATGAGTTGGGAATCTACGACATGTCGGGAAACGTCTGGGAGTGGTGCTCCGACTGGTACGGCGTATATAGCAGTTCCTCTCTGACCAACCCCAAGGGTGCTTCAAGTGGGTCGTACCGCGTGTACCGCGGTGGCAGTTGGGGCCACGACGCCAGGCGCTGCCGCTCTACGCTTCGCCACAGCGGCACGCCCGGCAGCAGCGGCAGCTACCTCGGGCTCCGCCTCGCCCTCTGAGTTTTACGACCTTTTTCCGGGTTCTAAGCCGCTCCGGTGTCTATCTGCAGCGCAAGAGGCGGCCAAGGGACGGGCCGCCGACAGCGCTGCTGATTGGCACCGGAGTCACTAAGCCGCCTATGGCGGCAAAATTTTAGAAAAATATCATGCAAGTAAAAATTTTTACAATACCCATTCTCCACTCTGAGGATGCAACCGAAGAGCTCAATCACTTTCTTCGAGCTAATAAAGTAGTTGAGGTGAAGAAGTCTGTCGTGCAAGTGGATGACAGTGCTTATTGGACATTCTGTATTAGCTATTTGCCGCAGATGGCGAATGCCGATTATCAGAAAGGGGTGAAAATAGACTATAAGGAAGTGCTTGGAAAAGAAGAATTTGCACGGTTTTCAGAAATGAGAAAACTGCGAAAGCAAATTGCTGAAAGAGAAGCTGTTCCGGCATATGCAGTTTTCACAGATGCAGAGTTGGCCGAATTGGCCAAAATCAAGGATCTCGGTGAGAAAGGGATGTTGGATGTGGTAAGCATTGGCAAGAAGAAAGCCGAGAAATATGGCCATTATTTTTTAACCCTCATTAAAGATCTGGACAATGCGAAGAGTGGGACATCTGATAGAGAAGATAGCGGAACTTGATAATTTATATCTGGCTTTCCTGAAAGCCAAGCGGGGAAAACAGTTCAAGAGAGAGGTGATTGATTTTGTAAGCCATTTGGATGATAACATCGCAGAGTTGCAGAAAGAGATCGTTGCTGGCCACATCAATGTGGGCGATTACCGATATTTCCGAATTTATGACCCTAAGGAGAGGTTAATCTGCGCCGCGTCGTTTCGTGAGAGGATTCTCCTTCACGCCATCATGAACGTATGTCACAGGCATTTCGAGAAAAACCTCATCCATGATACCTATGCCACCAGACCTGGAAAGGGTACATACAAAGCTTTGGACAGGGCCGTGAAGGCGGCTTCCCACTACCAATACTTGGCAAAACTTGATTTTAGGAAATATTTCGACTCGATAGATCATACCAAGTTATTGCATCTGTTGGGCAGGCTGTTTAAGGATTATGCCTTGCTTGGATTGTTTGCCAGAATTGTCGATAGTTATCATGAGAATACGGGAAAAGGACTGCCGATTGGCAACCTGACAAGTCAATATTTCGCTAATTACTATCTCTCAGAGCTTGACCATTGGGCTAAAGAGCAATTGCATGTACCTTTTTATATTCGGTACATGGACGACATCCTTCTTGCTGCCAATGACAAAAGCACGCTGTCCGAAGCAGACTCCATGATACGTGCATATGCGGAACGTGAGTTGTTTCTCTCCTTGAAACCTCCCATCATCCACCGCTCTGCTGTTGGTGTGGTGTTTCTTGGATACAGGGTACTTTCATATCACAGACTTCTGTCGGGGAGAGGAAAGAGACGATTCCGCACCAAGCTTCTTCACTTTGAGAGATGCCTCGAAGAGGGATTGTGGTCGGAACATGAATATGCGATGCATGTGCTACCATTATTGTCGTTTACCCAGCATGCCCAGAGCAAGCGGTTTCGATGGTCGTGTATGAAAATAATTGACAATAGGAATCAGAACAATTCTGGAAAATGCAAAATGTAAGGTGTCTTTCGGAAAGTGGGTCGAACCGCGTGAACCGCGGTGGCAGTTGGAACAACAACGCCAGGAACTGCCGCTCTACGAATCGCAACAACAACACGCCCGACAACAGCAACAACAACCTCGGGCTCCGCCTCGCCCTCTGAGCTTAGAACCTAAAAAGGCAAGCGGATACTTGCCTTGGAAAAAGGTCGTAAACAGAAAGTCATCTTGAATGGCAAGTTCATTCGAAACCGCGCTGTGCATTGTCTATGCAAAGTTGACGAGAAGCAGTATTGGTAGCAGGGTACGGAGTGTTTTTGCGAAGATCCTGCTTCTCTTTCCTTTTTATGATAGCTGCTGGCAGCCATTGTTCATGTCAACGTGTAGTGGCATTCACGATGGTTGTCTAATCATATGATTCCCAACACAAAAACCCCTACTTTCGTTAATAAACGTAAAAAAATTTGGCAAATGACAAAAAAGTAGTATTTTTGTGAACAATTTCAAACCTTTATTATCACCACGACCTAAATGGAACAAGAGAAGACCTTAGAGAGCGGTTTCATACTCAAGGGAAACCATGACTACACCATCCTGAAAACAATCAACCGCGGAGGATTCGGAGTGACCTACCTCGCCGAGGCCGAATTCATGGACCACCACATCTCACAGATGGGCACCTACGCCATCAAGGAGTTCTTTCCCGAGGGCATGTGCCACCGCAACGACGACCAGTCGGTGGCTCCGCTCGACAGCCGGAAAAGCTCATTCAAAGAGTCATACGACGAGTTCAAGGCCGAGGCCGACTGCCTCTACGGACTTCATCATGAAGGCATCGTGCCCGTGAACGAGGTGATAGAAGTCAATGGCACCCTTTACTATGTGATGAAATTCCTCCGTGGAAAAACCCTTGAGGAATATGTGTCAGGTAAGGGAGGACAGCTCGACGAAGACGAGGCCATCGGCATCGTGGCCAAGGTTGCCGACGCCATCCGCTACCTGCATGAGCAGAGCATCCTGCACCTCGACGTGAAACCCGACAATATCATGATGACCAGCGCCGGCCCAGTGCTCATCGACTTCGGGTCGTTCCGCAGATACAAGACCAATGGCAAGCTCGACACCAAGAAATCGGCACGCTGCGTGAGCGACGGTTTCTCGCCCCAGGAGCAGTATAAGGGCATCGACACCTTCACCCCCCAGGCCGATGTCTATGCCCTCGGTGCCACACTCTACTATATGCTTAGCGGCGAGACACCCGTCGAGGCCGGGCAGATGAGCAAGAAATGGGTGTATGTGAACGTGCCCAAGGGGGTGAGCGAGCAGACCACCGAGGTGCTGGCCAATGCGCTGGCCAAGGCTGTCGACGACCGCACCGAGAGCGTGAGCAAGATGGTGACCGCTCTCCACGGCAAGCCCGTCGGCACAGAGCGGAAGAAAAAGAAAGGCACACGCCTGCTCGAGGACGAGGAGAAAGAGAAGAAGGCGAAAATGATGAAAATGGTGGGAGCCGCCGTCGCCGTTGTCGCCGCATGCCTGCTGCTGTTCTTCCTGCTGCGCCCTTCTGCCGACAAACCTTCGGCCGGTGGCAATGATACCGTTGCCACTGCCGACTCCGTGAAAGCCGACAGCACGACGACAGTTCAGACAGAGACGGCCGTCGTCAGTCCAACGGCCACGGAAGGCAACACACAGACACAGGAGACCGTCACACAGACTGCTGCTCCCGCAACACCACCACAGACCACCCCCGCCGTAGCCACACAGACACCTGCACAGGCACCCGCCTCAACGCCCGTGCCAGCTGCCGAGACCGCACCCGCCAAGCCCGTCGCGGCCACCTCGGGAACGCTCGATTTGGGCTATGCCGTGTGGAACGGAGGGATAGCCAATGGCAAGCCCGACGGCAAGGGCACGATGACTTTTAAGAGCAGCCATCTCATCGACAGCCGGGACATCGGCCAGAATACAGCCTCGGCGGGCGATCAGATAGAAGGCAAATACAGCAATGGACACCTGGTCTATGGCACGTGGACAAAAACCAGTGGAGAAACCAAAAAACTCATGATAGGACAATGAACATTTTTTTCAACCATACCAGAATCCTCATGCTGGCGGCCATGACCATGCTCACCGCCACCATGGGATACGCCCAGCAATTTCAGGCCTCGCACCTGAAAAAGGCGGCCACCAAACTGAAACTCAATGCCAGCAACCTCGTGGCCGATTCGCTGCCAGCCACCCTGCAACTCAAGGTGGGCACACAACCCATCGTGGCCCGCATCGACAGCAAAGGGGTGGTGGAGCACCTGGGCGTGCCACTCTTCGCAGAGGAAATGAGGCAACTGCAGCCCTCGCCCATTTACGACTACCTCGAGTTTACCCTGCTCGACCGACTCTTCAAGGTGAACGAGAACACCCTCACCCATCAGGACCTGAAGTTCGAGAAAGGCAACCTGGCACAGTTGACCAAGGTCTACGGCGAGGCCGACGGATGCTCCATAGAAAACCTGGCCGACAAATACTACCGCGTGAGATGGACCAAAGGTGAGACACCCATCATCATAGTGAGCTTCCCCATCAACTACGAGCTGCTGGCCAACAGCAACCGCAAGGAATTGGAACTTAACTTCATCCGGGATATCAGGACCTTTGCCGACAACACGCCCGTGAGGCAGAAAGACCTCTCCGCACAGATGGTGGCCACCAAAGACCCCGACCTCTTCGTGGTACCCGGTGAGCATTATCTCATACCGGAAATCAATAGCAACCGCTATCTCACAGTCAATTCGAAAGACACCGACGGGGCCAACGAGCATCACCTCGGCTTCGTCTTCGACCGCCATCAGCCACAGGAGTCGCTCGCCAACCTCATGGTGGAACCCGACATGCCCATCGACAGCGCAAGGGTGGAACTGGAGTTCGTGCTCGGCAACTACAAGCGCGACACCGTGACCGTGGCGCTGCGGCAGTGGATGGCTTTCTGCCAAAAGCAGGGATGCCAGCCTTATTTCGGATTCGAGGAGAACAATGGCGGCACACTCACCGGCACACTCATCATGTGCAACAAGCAGTCGGGCTACGACCATATCGTGGCCGTGAGGGCCGAGGAGAGCGAGCTCTTCGCCGGCAAGCCCCTCGTACATGCCAAAGTGCATCTCTTCACTCCCTCAACCAACGTGAGAAACTTATTCGGGAAAGCCACAAAGTCAAACCGCCCACGCATCAAATACGCAAAATGAACACACGCACAACCATCGCCATCGCCATGATGGCCACTGCTTTATCCGTCACCGCACAAGATGTGGTAGAACAAATCAACGCCATCAAGCTCGACCCGCAGTATGTCTATGGCGAGGCCTCGCATGAGAATGCCGACACCGCATTCATGGCGGCGGTCTTTGATCTGAAGATGAACCTGGAGGTCAAGTTGAAAACCCAACTCGACCCCGGCATGCTGAAAAACAAGGTGAGGAAACTCTCCCGTCCCCGCGGAAAGCGCGTCAAAGTGATGGCATATATCAGGAACGAGGATGTACTCGGCATACCTCCTGCCGTTCCCTCCATACCCGCGGCTCCCACCGATGAGGATGCTTCCGAAGGAATCGTCATGATGCCTTCACAAGTGCCTCCGCCACCGCCACCACCCGTGCAGACGCCACAGCCGGCACCCTCTGCCACCACTGCCGCCACGCCCAGGCTCGCCTCGCTCGTGACAGAGCTGATGGACACCGAGCACCTGCAAGAGGCCTTGATGGTGCTCGAAGGACACAAGCGTAGAGGCACCGTGCCCGAGTTCGCTCCCTATGCCAAGGCAAACCATCCCAAAGACATGTACTTGCTCATCTTCGACCGTGAGTACAATATCCCGCTCGCGGTGCTTACGCCAGAGAAGCCTGACGGCAAGAGAGACAACCTCTACAAGAACAGCGAGGACGCTCTCTCCAACTATGCCGACAAAATAGCCGTCTGCTTCACCATAAGATAGGAAACCATAAGGGAAATCAGATAAAGTATCATATACCAACCTTCAAACTGCAAAAAACATCTATCATGAGACGAATATCAATGCTTCTGATACTCACCTTGGCCATCGTGGCCAGTGCATATGGGCAGGACGTCACCTTCAAGTTCTCCGACGGAATCTACAATGAGTCGCTGAAGAACACCGTAGAGAGAAATATCAGCGCACTGCTCACCAATATCAACAGCGCCTCACGGCGGAAAGCCAACAAGATAAGCATGAGCGGAGTGAGAATCATGCCACAGGCGCTCGAGGCGCTCAACGAGCTCTGGGAGTTCATGCCCTTCAACTGCGAGGACCGGGAAAATGTGGAGCGCTGCATACAGACCGTCACAGGATACCAGGTGAGGGGAATACCCGTGACCGTAACTGACAAGAGCGGCATCGACGGAGACCCGGAGCGCGAGATAACGGTGGCCTTCAACTCAAGCGGCGAAATCACTGGCGTGTATTTTGCCCTCGAGCAGCACAATATTACCAATATCATGAAAAACGGGGTGGAGGTGAAAGATACAAGGCAGAGAGAGGAAATCCTCAACTTCGTGGAGCGTTACCGTAGCTATTACGACCAGAAAGACCTCAAGTCGATAGAGGATATCTTCAGCGACGATGCCATCATCATCACCGGCAAGGAGGTGAAACGCAAGTCGCCAGAAGGATTCATGGTCACCGTGGCCGAGTATAAGGAGCAGAACAAGCAGCAATACATCGAGCACCTGAGGGCCATCTTCAAGCGGAAGAGCTTCATCAAGGTGGTGTTCAAAGGTATCGAGGTCGTAAGACACCCCTTGCGCGACGATATCTACATGGTCACCCTACACCAGAACTGGCGCACGCCGGGCTACGAGGACAACGGCTATGTGGTGCTGCTTTGGCAGTTCCCCGAGAATGGGGGCGACCCGCGCATCATGGTGCGCACATGGCAGTCGGACAAAATCGTGAGGACAAAAGACGACGTGTTCCAAATCGAAGACTTCAATATCAATTAAAACATATCACAACCATGAAAACAAAATTGCTTTTCAATTCGCGCGACGAGCTCGTGGCCATCGATTTCGACCATGTGGCCGTGGTGCAGGCCAACGGCAACTACTCGCGCGTGGTGTTCATCAACAAGCATGAGGTGAACCTCGCCATCGGCATCAACAAACTCTCTGAGATGCTCGCGAAGGCGAAGTTCGACAACGCTTTCTTCGTGAAAATCGGAAGAAGCCTGCTCGTCAACCAGGCCTTCCTCGAGCGCATCGACCTGCAGAAACAGCAGATCACACTCACCGACAAAGGGGCTGCGGCCATACGCATCAGCGTGACCAAGAACGTGCTCAAAGCCTACAAGAACTTCGTTACCGAAAACTACAGAATCTGAAAAACAGTACGCTTATGCAGACATTCATTATAGGCACCGACGGCAACCAGCCTTTCAAGATTGCAAGCCAGATGGTGAGCCGGGAGCACGCCAAGGTGACCATCGACGACAACGGACAATGGACCATCGAAGACCTCAACTCCACCAACGGCACGTTCGTGCGCGACGAGAGGGGAAACCTCGTCAGGGTGAGCCGCATGGGCATCACACCCGAGACCTTCATCTGTCTGGGGCCCGACACCGCACTGGGGTGCAAGTTCTATGCCTGTCATCTCACCGCCGACGAGGATGACTACAGCCGAGAGTTTGCACTGCTCGAGAAGTTCAGCAGCGAGTTCACCGAGAAGACCGCCCGCGTGGAGCGCACCAGCGAGCTGGTGACTAAATCCATCGGTGGTATCTCTCTGGTGCTTCTCGCAGGCTCGTTCCTCATCGCCGATCAGGGCACCAACGTGCAACTCCTCAGGGTGGGAACAGCGCTGAGCACCTGCAGCTCGCTGCTCTACTCACCACGCAAAACCATCAAGAAACTCAACGCACACTACACCGAGCTATTCAAATGCCCCAATCCCAATTGCAACAACAAGCTTACGCTGAAGGAAATAGCCGACTGCCAGTGTGTGAAGTGCAAGGCGCATGCCTGAGCCTAAGACGGGGCACGGGCTTCAATCCCTTTTTCCCTACTCAAAAAGCTTATCAATCCTTAATATTATAAATAATGAGAAAACTGATTTCATGCATCGCCATCATCATCATGATGCCCTTGCTCACCATCGCGCAGACCACGTATGTGCTCTCAACCGGAGTGTCTAATTATGGTGACCCACAGGTCAACCTCAGAAACACCACCAAAGACGCCAAGGCCATCGCTGCCCTGTTTAAAAAACGGCCCAACACCAAGGTGTCGGTAGTCACCAGCTCGAAGGCCACCAAAGAAAATATCCTGAAATATCTCAACGCCATCAAGACACTCGCCAAACCCAACGACAAGGTCATCTTCTTCTTCTCCGGACATGGCGACACCGACTGCTTCATCGCACACGACGGAGGATTCTATTACAAAGACCTCATCAATACCCTCCGGCAAATGAAAACCAGCAAGGTGTTCGTCTTCATCGACGCGTGCCTCTCAGGGTCGGTGCAGTCGTCGGTTTCGGAGTTCCAGTGGACGGGCGACAACGGAGGAGCCGTCGCTTTCATGATGTCGAGCAGGGCCAGCGAATACTCCTACGAGAACCAGTGGCTCAACAACGGATACTTCACTCAGGCACTGCTGCTCGCACTACGCGGAAAGAGCGATACCGACGGCAACAAGAAAATCTCGCTCATCGAGGCGTTCAAGTATGTGCATAAGGATGTCACCACAAGAGAGAGCAAGCAGCATCCGCAACTCATTGCCAACAAGTCGCTCTACGACGAGGTGCTCATCTCATGGTGAGGTTCGTCAGTCAAAGTACAGGGGGTCGTCAAATACACGCCAAGTGCTCATCAAAGATGACACAGATTGTTTGGAAAAAAAACGGATCGTGACTAACTTTGCGGTAGAAAGAGTGAACAATAAACATCGTTTAAAATCAAAAAACAATCCATTATGAATACGAAGAAACTTGACAACGGGTCGACACCGAAAGGTGGAAAAGACAATACCAGAGTGGTGCTCACAGCGGCTGGAGCCATGGCAGTGGGTGCAGGGGCTGGACTGGGCGCATCGAGCCTGATGGACGGCGAAGAGGAGAAACCTGTAGACGAGAAGGAAAACCAGGAACAGGAAAACCAGAACCAGCAGGAAAACCAAAACCAGGAGGCCAACAACGCTGCACAGCAGCAGGCGCAGCAACAGGCGCAACAACAACAAGCACAACATCAGCCACAGCCGGCCAATCCCGCAGAGCCCACACCCATCGCCACCGACAACAACGGCGGTCAGACGGGCACCAACGGCGGTCAGACCAACAATAATGGCGGCCAGAACAACAACGGCGGTCAGACCAACAACAACGGCGGCCAGACCAATGGCGAGGATGTCAATGCCGAGGCAGTGGCAGTGGCTGAGCATATTCTCGAGAACGACGACATCGACCCCGACGATATCGACGGCATGGTGAACATCGAATTTCAGGAGACCGACGTGCTCTATACCGAAAACGGCGATGAGATCCCCGTGGCTGCCGTGATCACCCCCGACGGCGGTGAGTATCTGCTCGCCGATGTCAATGGCGACAGGGTCTACGATGTGGTCTACGACATGGACGGCAACTTGGTATCGGGCGTAGAGGCCGGACTCAACACCAACGACGCACAGCTCGCACTCGACGAGAATGGGGGGTATATCCCTATCTCTGAAGACGACCCTGAGCTCCGCGACGACAGAATCGAGGAGGATATCATCTCTCTCGGCGACGATGGTGATGACGAAGATGACGAGAATAACACTGTGGCAGAAGTGGTCGACGAAGACATCGACGACATCTTCGAAGATGAGCCCGAGGAAGAAGTGACCGATACTCCGGAACTCGCCGACGTACCCGCCCTGGAAGAGGACGATGACCTCGGAAGTGACCTGCTGGATGCATAACGCCAAAAAACTGCCTACTATGAGTTCAGAGAAAATAAAAGTCACATGCCCGAAGTGCAAGAAGGCCTTCGCCATGAACAAACCCGCCGCACCTGGAAAATACGGCGTGAAATGTCCGCACTGCCAGAATGTGATCGGGCTTCACATCCGGTCCGTGCCCCTGAGAATTGAGCAACCCGTAGCCCAACCGCAACCGGCGGCCCCAACTCCTCCGCCACCAGCTCCCGTTCAGGCTCCTGTACAGGCCCCGGCAAAGCAGAGCGCACCCAAAATCAAAATGACGTGCCCGAAGTGCAAGAACCCCTTCGCCATCGTCAGACCTGGACAGCCTGGGAAATACATGTTGAAATGCGCGCACTGCCAGGGGGTGATACGCCTCAATCTGGGTACCCCACAGGCCTCTCAGATGCAGCCTAAATCCGCAGCAACAAAGCCGGCACCGTCTACTACCCGGAAGCCGGAGCCTCCACAGAAAGAGAAGGACGATGAGCAGATACCACTGCTTGGAAAAGCCATACTCACCAACCGCGGTTTCTATGCCGTCAAGGAGAAGGCGGTGGCAGGGGTGAAAAGCCTGTTTGCCTGTCCGGAATGTGGGGAAATGGTGATGGTGAATCTCTGCAAGCCCAATAAATACAATGTGAAGTGCAAGCATTGTGGCACGTATACCATCGTGAAAGTGATAGAAGAGGAGCCTAAGACTGAGAATGCCGGCAAGGTAAAGAAACCCACCCGAAAACTGTATTCCGACCAGCCCGTGGAAAGAGGACAGCTGATGTGGGGAAAACTCTTCAGACGCAAGCGCTACGAGCTCAGAAACGGATCTACCGTCATCGGACGGAATGACAGAGAGCAACCCTCCGACCTGATGTTCGACGACCCCACGATGAGCTGCAGGTCGGTGAGGATTGACGTCGATGGTACCGACGGAAGCTGCAAGCTCTCCGTGCTCCACGCCACAAACCCCGTTTCCGTCAATGGCATCAGCTATCCCGAGGGAAGCTCCATCTACCTCAAGTTCAACGATACACTGAAAATGGGACGCACAGTCATCGTTTACTGTAAAATGAAATAACAATGCAGATACTGACCTCACCCCCGTCTGTCTTCCACCTCATGGGGCAGCGCGACTACCAGCAAGACAGCCTCTTCCCTAATCACGAAGAGGCGCTCATGCAGCACCACTTCTTCATCGTTTGCGATGGGGTGGGGGGATGCGAGCACGGAGAGCTGGCCAGCCAGACGGTGACCACACGCATGGCAGAGATCCTCGACAGCGTGGACTGGGAACAGGAGTTCACAACCGATCACTTCGCCGAGGCACTGGCCATGACATGCCATACGCTCGACAAGGTGGCCGCGGGGGTCGACACCGCCACCACGCTCACCATGCTCTGCATGCATGCCAACGGCTGTCTTATGGCGCATGTCGGCGACAGCCGCATCTACCAACTCCGACCAGGAAAGGGCATCGTCTACCGCAGCGAGGACCACTCACTGGTCAACGACATGGTGAGGAGCGGGAAGATCACCGCGCAGCAGGCTCTCACACATCCCGACCGCAACATCATCACCCGGTGCCTGCAGCCCGTGAGCGGAAGAACCCACGACAGGGCCACCGTGCGTACCACCAACGACGTGCGCAAGGGCGACATCTTCTTGCTATGCTCGGACGGTGTGACCGACGAGATCGACGATGAGACGCTCTGCGACATGTTGCTCGACGACGAGTCGTGCGAGGAGAAAGCCAACCACCTGTCGGCGCTCTGCGACGATGCCGACGACAATGCCACGGCCATCCTCATCGAGGTGAGCGGTGTCGAGGGGGGCACAGAGCCCGTCTACGACACCACACAAGAGGTGGCCCCACAGGGAGAGACGGTGCTCAAAGTGCCTTTCTGGGAGAGAATCAAAAGGTTCTGGGAGAGTCGGTAAACATTCATTTCTATTAACATTACGAAAAAAAGAGGGGCGATGCCCCGAAAAACGAACAACTATGAGAAAAAAGTTATATTTTATCATGATGGCTATTGCCATGATGTCGGTGGCTTGCGGAGCGCAGGCCCAGAAACGACAGAGCAGGCCCGCCAAAGTGCAGGCCAAGAAAGATACACTCACCATCATTCAGGAAAGGGTGAACGCCGGCGACGCCACCGCCATGAACATCCTGGGTAGCTGGTACTACACCGGACAGAATGTGAAGAAAGACTACACGCAGGCGGCATCGCTCTTCACCAAGGCGGCCGACAAGGGCAACGTGCAGGCCATCGGCAATATGGCCATGTGCTTCCAGACTGGAAACGGACTGAAAAAAGACTCGGCGATGGCGGTGAAGCTCTACGAGAAGTCGATCAAGGAGGGAAACAAGGACCTCATCAAGCAGCATGAGAAGTCGGCCAAGAACGGCAGCGCATTCAGCGGCATGCTCCTTTACGACATCTACCACAATGGTATAGGCGTGGAGAAAGACCAGAAAGCGGCCATCACCAACCTGAAGTATGCCGCCGATGCCAACTCCACCGAAGCGCAAGTGAAGTATGGCATGGCTTGTATGAACTCGAAGAGCTACGCTCAGGCGGCGCCCGTCTTCGAGAAACTGGCCAAGAAAAACCATCCCACCGGCATCTATTACACAGGATACCTGGCTTTCAAGGGGATGGGAGTGCCACAAGACAAGGCCAAGGGACTCTCTTATCTGAAGAAGGCGGCTAACCTCAATATGCCCAATGCCAACTACTACCTGGGCAAGGCTTATCTCGAGGGCGACGGCATTGAGAAAGACGAGGCCAAGGGTATCGCACATATCGAGAAGTCGGCAGTGTCTGACTTCCTGCCCGACGCCAAGTGGATTCTCGGCAACTGCTATCTCAATGGCGAGGGGGTTAGGACCGACTATGCCAACGCCGCGGCGTGGCTCGCCGAAGTGGCCGCACACAAGGACTTCACCGAAAAGTTCAACAACCTCATTGCAGAGAAACGGCAGGCCAACTTCAAGACCTATCTCAACGGACAGAAAGACTACTACGTGAACAAGGACTTCGAGGCTGCCATGAAGAGCTTCAAGGCGGTGGAGAAGGCCAAGAACCCGGAGGGCATCACCATGCAGGCCCTCTGTCTGCTCAACGACAACTACGGCAAGCACAATGCCAAGAAAGGGGTGAAACTGCTTGAGAAGGCCGCGGTGAACAGTGCCATGGCGGCATGCTGCCTCGGACAGGTCTACGACCAGGGCAAACTGGTAGACAAAGACACCAAGAAGGCGGTGCAACTGCTCGAGAAAGCGGCTGAAAAAGGTAATGGCGAAGCCGTCTGCCTCATGGGAGTGAAGTATTTCAAAGGCGAGGGTGTGTCGCAAGACTATGCCAAGGCCGTAGGCTACCTGCTCAGGGCCGAGGCCATGAAGAGCCTCTCCGTAGAGGGTGCCAAGTGCCTGGCCAAATGCTACCAGAACAAGGTGAGCGCACTGCCCGACCTGCGTGACGCCGCCGAGCGCATACAGAAACTCTCCAACATCAAGGAGAACGATGCCCTCGTGAGAATGCTGCGCGCCATCTGAGCCCACAATAAGGAGTGGCCTCATGGCCACTCCTTATTCTTCACCCTCATATAGCCACAGCCCTTCTTTTCTTAATCTTCTATAAATAATAAACCGTCTTTTTTTTATATCAAACCATGAGCAAACTGAAATTCTACCTTTCGTGCATCTGTTTTTTCCTTCCTTTCGTTTCAATGGCACAGGAAATCGTGGTGACGTCAATGCTGTCGTCGCCGATGGATATGACCGCAAACTTGAGCGAGAATATACATAAAGACAAGAAAGGAGCAAATGGCGGACTTGTGAAAGTGCTCGTCACTGCCGATAACGTGACGTTCAAAGGCGACGGCATCCTCGAGGCCAAGCACTATCAGACGAGCGAATACTGGGTGTTCATGGCCAACAAGGCCAATAAACTCACTGTCGAGGCTGAGGGATGCGCACCGCACACCATCGACTTCCGTGACTACGACTGTGTGATAAGCTCGCTCACCACCTATGTGCTCACGCTCAAGATCCAAAACTCAGGGAACAAAACGGGCGAGTTGCTGGTGAATTATCTGCCGCTTGATGCAGATGTGTATCTCGACAATCAGAAACTGGGAACCTCGCCCAATGTGTTCAGCCAATTGGTCGTCGGACAGCATGATGTCTCCATCCGTAAAAACGGATTCAAGACACAGACCATCGAGGTTACCCTGAAACCGAATGAGCAACTGAGCCTGGAAGGGACGCTGAAAGACACAGAACCAATGACCTTCACCGTGAACGGCGTGTCGTTCAACATGATTCCCGTGGAGGGGGGCACGTTCATGATGGGCGGCACCGAAGAGCAAGGCGATGATGTGGTTAAAGACAGGGAGCTGCCGGTGCACCAGGTCACCCTCTCCGACTTTGTAATCGGCGAGACGCCTGTGACGGAGGCTTTATGGAATGCAGTGATGGGCACGGGGGCCAATGACAGATACAACGGGAAATATGATGAGTATCCCATTACTGATGTGAGATGGAACGACTGTCAGGAATTTATAGCGAAGCTCAATGAGATGACAGGAAAAAGATTCAGGTTGCCAACCGAGGCGGAATGGGAATTTGCCGCCCGAGGGGGCATCTGGTCGAAAGGCACCAAATACGCTGGTAGCAATGACCCCGATGAGGTGGGGTGGAGCGAGAGCAACACCTCAAAGATGAAGCCTGTGAAACAGAAGAAGCCCAACGAGCTGGGAATTTATGACATGAGCGGAACGGTAGGAGAGTTTTGCCAGGATAAATTCGCGAAATATGGCAAGAACCCCAAAACCAACCCCGTGGTCACCGCTACAAAATCAGACCGCGTGATACGCGGAGGCAGTTGGTATCACTATAACGTAAGAGGAAGGGTGTCCAACCGTCAGTATTTGCCACAAGACAAATTGAACGACACTACAGGACTGAGACTGGCTATGTAGACTAAACCATAAAATCATTACTTGATATGACTAAACAAATTTTTTTATCTATCGTTTTCACGCTCCTGTATTCCTTGCCGTTCATGGCTCAGAAGCCAGTGGTAAAGGATATGCATTATGTGGCCGGCGACAATACGGCTGCATTGGAGGAGAACGTGCACATCGACAACAATGACGTCAAGGGTGGCGTGGTGAAGGTGCATGTCAACGCCGACAAGGTGACTTTCAAAGACAGCTACATCTTCGAGACACGGAAACATGCCGAAGGAGAATACTGGGTGTTCATGGCGAAAAACGCCAGTAAGATGACCGTCTATATCGAGGGATTCCTGCCCCTTGCCATCAATTTCCGCGACTATGACTGCGTGGTGAAGTCACTGGCAACCTACGACCTTACCATTGAGGTGCCTGAAGTGGGAAAAGACGGCAAAGTGGATGCCGGAAAGCAATTCCTGTCGATGAGCGTGACACCCGCCAATGCCACCGTCAGCATCGACGGGAAACCACAGACCCTCACGAATGGCGCCATGTCGGTATTCCTGAATAAAGGAAGGCATTCCTACCGCGTGGAGGCCAAGGGATATGCCCCAGAGGTGGGAAACGTAGACCTCGGCAAGGAGAGAAAAATGCTCAATGTGCAACTGAAAGCTCAAAGCGGCCGCCTCAAAGTAAATTTCCAACCCGCTGACGCCCAAGTGTTCATCGATGATGAGAAAGTGGCCGACAATGCACAACAGGTGCTTGAGCCAAATGTGGGAGAGCACAAGGTGGAAATCAGGAGAAAAGGTTTCAAGAGTGCCGTGAAGAATATCGTTATCCAGCTCAACAAGCAGAGTGAGCTCTCGGGAAGCCTTGAGAATGCGTCTCCCGTTTATGTGAAAGTGGGCGACCTGATTATAAAGATGGTACCCGTACAGGGGGGAACCTTTACGATGGGTACAAGCCGACAGCAGGATAGTGAGGCCAGTGACGATGAGCTGGTGCCACACCAGGTCACTCTCTCCGACTATATGATAGCTGATACCGAGGTGACACTCGGACTTTGGCATGCCATCATGGGCACCATCCCCAACCGAACGCAGAAAACAGTGGGAAAGCCCGTCGATATGGTGAGTTGGGAAGATACCCAGAGATTCATCCAGGAACTCAACAAGCGGACCGGACTCACGTTCAGATTGCCCACAGAGGCGGAATGGGAGTTCGCCGCTCGTGGTGGATTATGGTCGGAAGGAACGAAATACTCCGGCGACCGAAACTACTCAAAGGTTGGATGGTGTGCAGGTGAGACCAGCAACTATCAAATCGTGCGCTCCAAGAAAGCCAACGAACTGGGGCTCTACGACATGACGGGCAACGCAAGGGAGTGGTGCCAGGATTGGTATGGACCATACTCCAGTGAACCGCAAACCAACCCACAGGGACCTTCCTCCGGCACCTCGCATGTGTCTCGTGGCGGCGGATGGATGGACAAGCCGGCTCAGAGCAGGGTGACCTCACGCCACGCTGCCCCATATCGCAACAACTACAACCAAGGCTTCAGGCTTGTGTTGTCAAAAATCATCACCCAGGCCGATGTGCCGTCGGGCGTGAGTTTGCCCTACGGACACCTGAATGTCAACTTCGCACCGAATGGAGCTAAAATCTATATCAATGGAGAATGTGTGGGCACCACGCCTATGGTATTCCGTAACCTTGCCGTGGGCTCATATAAAGTGCAGGTACAAAAAGAAGGATATCAGGAATTCTCTGAGACAGTAAAACTGGAAGCAAACAAGCAGAGTGAACTCAAAGGTTCTCTGAAGGGCACACCACAGGTCTCAATGGCTCAGACAGCCTCTTCGGCTGCCACGCCCCAGAAGATAGAGAAGGAGACGTTCACGGTGAAGGGGGTGACTTTTAACATGGTGCGTGTGAAGGGTGGCACCTTCAAAATGGGGGCAGTAGACGAAATAGAAGCTGATGGCATGAACGAGCCGGTTCACCAAGTGACATTGTCTGGATACATGATTGGAGAGACCGAGGTGACGCAGGAACTATGGGAGGCGGTGATGGGGAGGAATCCATCAAAGTACAAGAATCCGAAGAATCCCGTGGAACAGGTCACATGGTTTGAGTGTATGGAGTTTATTGAGAAGCTGAACAAGCTGACGGGCAAGAATTTCCGTCTCCCCACAGAGGCGGAGTGGGAACTCGCCGCAAGAGGCGGGGTGGGCACTCCTCACACACACTTTGCCGGTAGCGACAAAGTCGAGGAGGTGGCATGGTATTATGCCAACAGTGGAAAGGAACAACTCACAATGGCGCGTACCGACAAACTAGTGAAGTCGAACAAATGCCAGGCTCATCCCGTGGCACAGAAAAAGCCCAATGCGCTCGGACTCTACGACATGTCGGGGAATGTGATAGAATGGTGCTTTGACTTGTATAGAACCTACGACGAGGCGCCGAAGGTGAATCCGGTAGTGCAAGATTTCGGATTTTTCAGAATCCTACGTGGAGGGGGATGTACGCACGACGAAAAGACTTGCTTCATCACCAGGCGGCGATGCCAAAGGCCTGCCGAGAAATTCTACAATATCGGATTGCGCCTGGCCATGTGATTCCACTATCTTCTCTGTTCTAATACGATAGAGCAGTAGCAAAAGCCCCGCCACTCTGCCCATTATGCTTTGTTGGGTGTGTGGAGGGGCTTTTGCTTACCTAAACTGAGTCGGCAAATGGTGGAAAAGGGCAGCAAAAAACGCAGGCGAGGTCATTTCAAACGGCTGTAACCCTGGCCTTTTTTACGTTCTTCACCATACTTTTCTGCTATATAAGAGGCAGCGGCGGCATCTTCAAACGTTTTGTATGGCATAATGTTTTTTACACTTGAGCATTTGTAATAATACTGATGACTCTTGTGGTCGACATAATATGCCACATGTGAGTATGTGCCGTCACTGAACTTGAGCAGCCATATTTTCACAAGATTGTCGTTCGAGGCGAGGTCCGAACTAGAGGTGCGGTCCTCCTTCTTATAAGAAGGTATAGTGATGTTGTTGATTTCTTCCTCCTTTTTATTTCTAGATTCTTTGAATCATTTCTTTCATCTTGGGGTCCAAAATCGAGTGTGCGACTATATAGAATTTTCCCAATCCACATTTGCCATTAGATTGCCATTTATTCAGTTTTGACATCACGTTGTCAAGAAACTCCTTGTCGCCATCCAGACTTTCATAATGAGTCATGCTGCTAGTATACTCTCTGTCGATATCCAGCTTCATGCCTCTTAGGATGATGAACGCATCTGATATTTCTTGGGCTTTGGGCAGGCAGTGCTGTGGGTCGTAATCGGTGAACATATAATACTTGGAGAAATCCTTCACGAAATTGTCTTCACGCATTTCCTTGTAATTGGAGGTCGTAACAGACTGAAGGTTCTTGCATATCATATCCAGCCTGGCGATATCCTTTTTATACATTTTTGCTATACACTGATTCAAAACAGGCTTCATTTTATCGCCAGCATAAGAAGTGCTTTCGTAATAAAACTTTATGGTTGGTGCCTCAAACTCTACGGTTGTCAATGATTTTTTGTCCATCTCCACCCAATCTTTCCTTCCTGCATCCAATTTGAGTCTTTTCACCGTAGCTTTCGAAACAGAGAAGCCTTTCTCGAACTCGCCTTCATAAGAGGTACATAATCTATCCCATCTTTTTATCAGGATACCGACACCTTTTCCATCTGCAAAACCATCTACAACATTGCCGTACCATAGGACCTCTTCCTGGTCTCCCTGCCACATTGCTCTCTTGGAGCCAGAAAAGCCATGAGAGTCTTTAAACTCTAAAAGGTACATTTTTGCTGTTACGGGTTTTGTTTTGGGCTTTCCCCTACCAAGGTATAGTAAAGATAGTCGTTGAACTCTTCTGCCTTTACGATATACAGCTTCACCAACCTGGAATTTACTATATTGGGGTTCTCTTTTTCTCCATCCAATGCATAATATCCTTTAGAGAGCACGAATTTGCGCATGTCCAGAATTTTCACATTTTTCCTTTCCTGGTTGATGATGCAATACGTACCATCAGGAGCTGCACCTCGGCTGATAGCATCGTTCAACAAGTCTTCTTTCTTATCCGCAAATACGGAAATCTGTGCAGATAGACACAAAAGAAGCACTGCCACTCTGGCAATTGACGATTTTTTTAGACTCATGGTTGTTTCTGATTATTTAATTGAAGTTACGCATTCGTTCTACTTTTGCCCTCAAAACCTACCAGCACCTCGTATCTTATAGTATTTCAAATAGGCATATGATGCTATAATAGCATCTTTTTCATTAGTGTATTTTGTTACACTTGATCCCCAATAATAAACCTTGCCTTCATCATTGTAACCCATAAAGATGGTTGCATGCTTATCAATGTCAGGAAAGTATATATAACATTGGTCTTCTTTTTCACCAGGCTTGTTACGCCAATTTATGGCATACTCGTATTTGGGCAACCCCATTTTTTCAATCATCTCATCTTCGCCTTTATCTTGTAAATACGCGGCATATATCTTCCGGTCTCTTTCAAGAAGTTGATATACGAGATCCAACTTTTTCTGAAGTTCTGTAGCCGCTTTTGCGAAGAAACTGCCGAAATCGGGGTCGTCCGTGAACCGTTTGGCTAATAGAAGGCCTTCTTGCAAACCACCGGTAAACATCTGCTCATATTCGTAGTTCCATGTCATCCCAAACCCTTTTTTTGTGTAAAAAACGTGGTCATCACGCCATCCTAAGTATTCTGTCACTTTGCAGAAGTTGTCCAGAACATACGCTCTTCCTGCCAAGTGTTCTTTGTCGTATTGAGGATACTTGCCATATAATGCGGCGAAATTGCTTGAAATGCATCCGTCATCAAATTTTCCTTTTTCCCCAGATTTTGCAAATGCTTTTGCTTCTTTGAGTTTCTTCTTCAGCAAGCTCACGTCAGCGGCATATTTATCGAAACCGGTTTTAGTGTTGAGCAGCATCAGCATGTTTTCCATCTTCAGAGAATCAAATTTGGCCTTGTATGTTGTCCTGTTTAAGAATATGTTGAGCACTTCCGCCGACCTCCGGTCACCAGATTTGGCTCTTTTTGCTAATTCAAACGGATTGTTATCGCGGATCAACATCGCCCATTCGGCTTCCTTATTGCCGTCTTTGGCGGCATTCTTCAATTTCTCATCATAGTCGTTTCTATTTTTCTCCATATAATATGACAACGGTATTTCCTCCGTATATAAGCCCTCGCCCTTGGCTATTATCAGGCGGTCTCTCATGTCGATATCGTCAGCGCACAACATCGCGGCCCATTTTACCGCTTCAAGTTTATCTTGTGGCACATCCCTGCCCGACCACAATAAATTGGAAATATACTTTTGGGCCTTGGCATCACCAGAGAGGGCCTGCCCGCGCAATTTCTCCAGGGCAATGTCTTTGCCTATATACTGATAGAGATACCTGAAGGGCACTTCTTTTGTTTCTCCCTTACGCCATGCCACGTAAGCTTTTCCGTCGTTTGACATAAGGTCGGCCGACTCTTTCCAAATCTGAGGGTCGTCGGTAAGAAGCAATTCGTCTACCAGAAGTTGGGCACGCTTTTTGTCGGTCTTCCCACACTTGCCTTGCGCATAATATCTTGCCTCGGCTATTTTTGCTTTCGCATGTCCCATCAATGCGGCCTCATGAAGTGATTTTAATGTCTGTAAGGGATGGTCCTTCCCTTCATCCTTCAAGGCCTTTTGATAGATTTTCTCTGCTTTTGCCAATGTCTGAGGATCTTTGGGAATAGATGCCAAGTAGGGTACATAGTTCAGCAGACCGGCTTTTACCTCGGCATCATATTGTTTTTCCTCTGACTTCGGAATAAAGTCAAGGAAAAAGACTATCTTTCCTTTTACTTTGTATTCATCAAATTTGGTTATGATCAGGTTGTTTCTACTGGAATAACCACTCAATTCATTTTTTTTCGAATTATAAGTCTGTTTGTCTATTGATATAGACAATGCCGCATGGTAGGGCTGGCCTGGTTTTCTCGTTTCTTCCAGTGCTTCCTTAAATGGTTTGCCTTGTCCTACAGCATGGAGGGAGAGCAGCAGGTATGCCAAAGAAATGAGCATACGCATTTTTACATGATTTCTAGTCATTGATGTTTTCATGATTATTTCGTTTAGTTGGTGGCAATAGCATAGAAGTTGACCTAGATATGTGACAATTGGTCAAATGTACGAAATACTTTCATTTTGTCAATAAATGGTATTCCTTCATTGTTTAGATACTCTGTGGCATCCCACACATCTTCACATTGATTAGATTCATCTATTTCAATATTTTCTCTACCAAAAGAGTCAAATACACTTTTTAGTAGGTCTAACGAACAGAAAGAACATAATCTACGAAATGTCTTTCTTCTAATTTGTAGTTTATCCATAATGCTATTTTTGTGGCAAAGATAAGAACTTTTTTTGTAAACGTAGATATTTATATGGAAAAAAATACATTTATGGATGGAAATAATCAAAGTATGATGGTTAATGGTGCGAATCCTGATATGCTGTGGCTACAGCATATAGATTATTTAGCAACACAAAGTAAAATAATGAAAAAGGAATATAGCAGAAGGAAACGAGCCAATAAACCTTTCACTTGGAACGACCTCGATGTGATGAATAAAAAGATTCATCACGATTTAGACGTTGTAATGAGTGGCGTAGAAAATGTACAAGAGAATAAACAGAATACAAATATGAATAAGAAACTTATTAGATTAACAGAGTCAGACTTGCATAGGATTGTAAAAGAGTCGGTAAATAGAGTGTTGAATGAAATGCGTCCAGAAACATATGCAAGCTACGCTAAAGGCAGAGAAGCCCAAGGACAAATGGATAAAGCACAAGTTGGTAAACAAGCAGCAATTGATAAATGGAATAGTTTGTATGGTGATAACTATAGTCAGATGAACCAAGACTATAGTATTAGTTATAATAATGAGAAAGGTGTACCAACTGGTATGAAAGCTACACCAATGGATGATGGTTCTGTAAATTATACATATCGTGGACAAGATAGGGGGTCGAAACCATATAGCCAACTTGGAAAATATGTTCAAAGAGGGTCAATATGCGTAATGCGCCTATGCCACCATCAGTCCAACCTTAATTTCAGACCATTTACGAACAAGTCCGATGGACTTATCGAACATATGGGCGAATCTCTCTGATTCGCTCAGTTTTCTTGTGTTCCAACGATACACTGCCTCATCAATGTACTGCTGAAGATGCTCATCAGATACATCGTGATAGCAGCCAACAATCATCCTTCTAAAGTGACTCCCAAAAACCTCAATGCTATTGGTGAATACGTCACCATTGGCATACTCTTCAGCACCGTGAGCAACAACTGCGTGAGTATACCCTAACTCAGCAAGCCCATTATAGGCTGATAGTTCATCAGTGATGACTCTTGAACCATCAGCAACGAACTGCTGAATGATGGGCTGCAATGTAGTTCTATTTGTGTTCTCCACAACGAATGCGTGAACATAAGTGATGTTCTCCAACTCGCCCTTCTCATTCTCAAAGGTGCTGCGCTCCATCATACCAAAGACAGGTGTCTTGGTCTTTGTTGAGCGACCTTGGGTCTTTGGTGTGCGCATTGACTTGTGCTTCCATTTCTCCTTACCACCGATGTACACCTCATCACACTCCACTGTGCCATCAAATGCCTCTGCATCGCTCTGAGGGTAAAGCAAACGCACCTTCTGAAGCATATACCAAGCAGTGTTCTGAGTCACCTCAATGTTTCTTGCAAGCTGATAGGATGAAATCCCCTTCTTATGAGAAGAGATAAAGTACATAGCCAAAAACCACTTGATAAGTGGCAACTTGGTATTCTCGAAAATAGTACCAACGAGGCAAGAGAAGTTCCTTCTGCAAGTCTTGCAACGAAACTTGCCATCCTTGCGAACAACACAATGATGACCGCCACAATATGGGCATACAACGTCTCCGTCAGACCAACGTGACTGGATGATGGCTTGCTTGCACTTCTCGTCAGAGGTGAAATACGAGGTAAGGGAAATAACGCTGTTAACTTCTTGAAATCTATCATAACACTTGGAGTTTTTATTAAACTATACTACAAATATATGATTTTTCAAGTACCAAGTGTTTATTGTCATACATATAAATGGACAAAACTAAAGGCATCATTTTTATATAATAAAAATGTATATATCACTTATATGACCAAAAACTAATACAAAATTAATTCCTCGAAATCACGAGGATTCCAAGGAATTATTAAAAAGTTGGGTCAACTTCTATGTTATTGCCTAGTTGGTTTTGGCAAAAGTAATACAAAAGGCGAACATGATATTGCAGCACGGGTTCGTCATTGCGGCAATGAATTCATGGTCGCCTTGGTACCATATCTTGTTATTCGGCTGCTAAGTTAGTAAAAAACTTCCTTATCGCAAACATAATTGATGATTTTCCTATCAGGTTCCTCTCGAAAAGATAACCGCTATTCAGTCCTTTTCGTCATCCAACCCACCAGTTTCGTCAAAAAACACCTTAGAAATTTGTCGGTTCTGATAAGAACCACTATTTTTGTGCTAATAAAAACATGCTGACATGAAACAATTACAACGTATCCGTTTACTCTTAGGCATCTTCTTGATTGCATTGCTCCCGACCTCCATGATGGCCCAGGACCTGTCGGTAAGAAGTTTCTCACAGACCATCGACCAGACGGCCAATCTGGCCGAGAACCTGCACAAGGACAACAACGGTGTGTATGGCGGACTGGTGAAGGTGCGCCTGGCGGCTCCCGATGCCGAGTTTGAGGGTTGGGTTTTCGAGAAGCGGAAGCACAACGCGAGCGAATACTGGGTGTTCATGGCCAAGGGCAGCAACAAGCTCACCGTGGTCGTGCCAGGCTTCCTGCCGCTGGATGTCGAGTTCAGAGGCTATGGCATCAATGGTGTGCAGTCGAAGACGACGTATCTCCTCACGGTGGTCATGCCGCAGTTCAACGTGGCCAACCAGCAGGGTGTGGTGAACGACAAGACGGATGCCTCGACACTTACCCCTAACCAGATGAACGAGCTCGGTCTCGACTATTACGAGGGGCACAATGGCAAGGTGAAGAACTACCCTGAGGCCGTGAAATGGTTCAAGATGGCGGCCGACAAGGAGTTCGTAGGAGCATATACTAACCTCGGACGGATGTACGTCTATGGCTTGGGAGTGGACAGAAGCTACGACGAGGCCCTGAAATGGTTCCGTAAAGCGATCGACAAGAACGATGCTGACGGGCAGAATGGAATGGGGAATATGTATAAAAATGGCTATGGAGTGAGGCAGGACTATGGTGAGGCCTTGAAATGGTATCGCTTAGCGGCTGAACAAGGTAATGTGAAGGCCATTAACAACATAGGACTATTGTATTCAAGGGGTGAGGGCGTGAGGCAGGATGAGGGCGAAGCCGTGAAATGGTATCTGAAAGCTGCGGAAAAAGGTCATGCCAGGGCTCAATTCAACGTGGGAAATTGCTATGCTAATGGACGGGGTGTAGCAAAAGACTACGAGAAGGCCGTGGAATGGTATCAGAAGGCTGCTGACCAAGGGTATGCCGATGCGCAAAATAATTTAGGCTATGCCTATAGTAGGGGCAATGGCGTGAAACAAGACTATCAGAAAGCCTTGGAATGGTATAGGAAGGCGGCAAATCAAGGGGATGCCATGGCGCAAAACAATATAGGTTGGAGTTACGCCGAGGGCCATGGTGTGCCACAAGATTATCAGATAGCTGTTGAATGGTATCGCAAGGCGGCTGAGCAAGGTAATGTCAGGGCTCAATGCAACCTTGGATGGTGCTATGAAACAGGTAATGGTGTGGAGAAAGACGACCAACAAGCCGCGGAATGGTATCTCAAGGCAGCAGAACAAGGTAATGCTACTGCACAATGCAATTTAGGATTGGCATATGAAAACGGACGGGGTGTGGAAAAAGACTTGCAACAAGCCGCGGAATGGTATCGCAAGGCTGCGGAGCAAGGTAATGCTACTGCACAATGCAATTTAGGATTGGCATATGAAAACGGACGGGGTGTGGAAAAAGACTTGCAACAAGCCGCGGAATGGTATCGCAAGGCTGCGGAGCAAGGATTTGCCCGGGCGCAATTTATTCTTGGAAATTGTTATGGTAGCGGTACTGGTGTCAAAAAAGATTATAGCCAATCAGCGGAATGGTACCGTAAAGCAGCGGAGCAGGGGTATGCCGATGCTCAATGCAATCTTGGATGGTGTTACGAGACTGGTAATGGCGTGACGAAAGACTACCTACAAGCCGCAGAATGGTATCGTAAATCAGCCGAGCAGGGTAATGCCGTGGCTCAAAGAAACCTTGGAATAGCGTATAACAATGGACGAGGAGTGGAGCAAGACTATCAAAAAGCTGTGGAATGGTTTAGAAAGGCGGTGGAAAAAGGTGATGCCACCGCGCAATGCAATCTTGGCTATGCTTATGAAAATGGCAACGGGGTGAGTCAAGACAAACAGCAAGCGGCAGAATGGTATCGTAAGGCTGCGGAGCAAGGTTATGCCAGAGGGCAGTTCAATCTCGGAATATGCCATGAAAAAGGCATTGGTGTGAGCAAAGACATCGACGAGGCCGTGGTGTGGTATCGTAAAGCCGCTGCACAAGGTTATGAGAATGCAAAGAAACGGCTTAAAGACCTTGATAGGTAAAACACTTAATGAGTTGGGCTAATGCTTATAACAAAATCAAATTGACAATGAAAAATCATTATTCTCTCCTTAAAACTTGGCTAATCATACTGCCACTCCTTCTCCCTCTTGCAGCCACGGCTCAGAAAATGGAGGTAGAGAGCATGCTCTCGACTATCGACCAGACGGCCAACCTGGCCGAGAACCTGCATAAGGACAACAATGGAGAATATGGCGGACTGGTGAAAGTGAAGATAGCCAGTGCCAGTACCGAATTTGACGGTTGGATATTGGAGAAAAAAAAATACAAACCCAGCGAGTTCTGGGTGTTTATGGCGAAGGGAAGCCGCCGCATCTCGGTATATGCCGAGGGCTACCTGCCACTGGAGGTGAGATTCAGCGATTTCGGCATTGAGGCCATCAAATCCATGCAAACCTACGCACTCACCATCCTGCTGCCACAGCAGCCTCAACGTACCACGCCAGTAGCCAGCGTCGACGTGTCGTCGATGACCGCCGGGCAGATCAACAAACTGGGGGAGGACTTTTTGTGGGGATACAACGGGAAGAAGGAAGACAATGTCGAGGCTTTGAGGCTGTTCCGCCTGGCCGCTGACCAGGGTCATGCCCGTGCTCAGGCCAACCTCGGACAGATGTATTTATATGGTCTTGGGATGAAGGAGTACGACAGTGATGAAGCCTTGAGACTGTTTCGCCTGGCCGCCGACCAGAACGATGCCATGGGACAGATGCTGCTTGGCTATGTGTATCGCATTGGTAGTGGCGTGAAGCAAGACAAATCCCAGGCTCTGGAATGGTATAAGAAATCGGCCGACCAAGGATTTACAGCGGCTTTGACCGCACTAGGCGAAATGTATGAGCATGGCGACGGTGTGAAGGCAGACCTTGCCCAAGCAGCAAAGTACTATCTGAAAGGCGCCGAGCTGGGGGATGCCGAAGCCCAACATAACATAGCCCTGTTCTATGATAAAGGCCGTGGGGTATCACAAGACTATAAGCAGGCTGTGAAGTGGTATCGCAAGGCGGCAGAGCAAGGGCATGTGACTTCTCAAAATAATTTGGGAGTTTGCTACGCTGATGGAAAGGGGGCGGCACAAGACTACACACAGGCTGTGGAATGGTTCAGAAAGGCGGCCGAAAGAGGCCAGATCAACGCACTTTTCAATATGGGCATATCCTTTGAGTATGGACGAGGCGTAGCCCAGGACTATCAACAGGCGGTCGAATGGTATCGAAAGGCGGCAGAAAAGGGATATGCTTTGGCACAATTCAACTTGGCCTTGTATTATGAGCAAGGCAACGGAGTAGACCAAAACCTTAAGGAGGCTATAGCATGGTACGGCAGGGCTGCCGAGCAGGGGGATGCCGGCGCGCAAGCCAAATTGGGCTTTTTTTATAGCGAAGGTTTGGGCGTGGAGCTGGACTACCAACAGGCGGTGGAATGGAGCCGCAGAGCCGCAGAGCAGGGTGATTCGATGGGACAGGTCAACTTGGGCAATCGTTATTACTATGGGCAAGGTGTAGCCCAAGACTACGAGCAGGCCTTGAAATGGTACCGCAAGGCGGCTGAGCAGGATGACGACCTCGCACAATATGCCATAGGTGTCTGCTACGAAAAGGGACGAGGCGTAGCCCAGGACTACGAGCAGGCGGTGACATGGTATCGCAAAGCTGCCGAGCAGGGGAATGCGAAGGCTCAGTTGGAATTGGCTTATTACTACGACTTCGGCAAAGGTGTTGCCCAGGACTACAAGCAGGCAGTGGCGTGGTATCGCAAGGCAGCGGAGCAGGGTAATGCCTCGGCACAACTTTGTTTAGGCAATTGCTATGAAAGAGGGCAGGGCGTAAACCAGGACTACAAGCAGGCAGTGGCGTGGTATCGCAAAGCAGCGGAGCAGGGCAATGCCTCGGCACAACTTTTTCTGGGTAATTGTTATGACGAAGGGCTGGGCACAGCCCAGGACTATGGGCAGGCAGCGGTGTGGTATCGCAAGGCGGCTGAGCAGGGTAATGCCTCGGCACAGTTTAATTTGGCCATCAGCTACGACATAGGGCAAGGCATAGCTCAGGACTCTGAGCAGGCGGTGGCGTGGTATCGCAAGGCGGCCGAGCAGGGACATGTGGAAGCGCAATATAATATGGCCATGCATTGTAAGGATGGTAGAGGCACTGCCAAAGATCCTGCCCAGGCCGTGGAATGGTTCCGCAGGGCGGCTGAGCAGGGATTTGCCTCCGCGCAACATGCCATGGGCGTGTCTTATGAATTAGGCAATGGCATAGGCAAGGATATCAACAAGGCCGTGGAGTGGTATCGTAAAGCGGCAGCGCAAGGACATAAGAACGCCAAGATACGTCTTGAGGAACTGGGAAAATAAAACCGGTATGTTTTTTAGGTCATAGAATTAAAGAATATAAGAAATCCAACATTTCGTCACTCAACCCGTCAGCTTCGTGAAAAAACTGCCTACACTTTTGCTCATTCTTGATAATTCCATTACTTTTGCAAAAACAATCAACAGTATCATGACCATGAATCCACTACGCCATATCCGCATACTCCTCGTCATCTTCCTCACCACTTGCCTTCCGTCCATGACGATGGCTCAGAGGCTCACGGTGGAGGGCATGACGCTTACCACCGACCAGACAGCCAACCTTTCAGAGAATCTCGTACAAGATCTCAACGGCGACTATGCCGGACTGGTGAAGGTGAGGCTTACGGCACCAAGTGCATCGTTTGAGGGAATGGTATTGCGGAGCCAGAAGCACAATGCGAGCGAGTATTGGGTGTTTATGGCAAAAAACAGCACTAAGCTCACGGTCATCGCGCCCGGTTGCCTACCCTTGCAGGTGAACTTTGCCGACTACGGTATCAGAGCCATCGAGTCGCGCTACACTTATTTGCTCTCTATCAATATGCCTGAGATGAGCAATATTCCCGTGGACGACGGCATGCGCTATTTGGCCATGACGGTGGAACCGAAGAACAGCATGGTGCTTATCGACGGTCAAGCACAATCTGTGATGAACGGAGAGGTAAACGTGCTGCTGATGATGGGCAAGCACCAATATCAGGTGTCAGCTCCTAATTACTCCACCAAGCAGGGTGTGATTGAAATCGGAGACGGGAAGAAAGTGATGACCGTAAAGTTGGAGTCGGCTTTGTCGACTGTCCGTGTGGATTGTGCCATAGCAGGGGCGCAGATATATGTCGATGGGGTGCTTAAAGGCCCATCACCATGGAATGGCACGCTTTCTCCAGGCAATCATCGTGTGGAGGCACGTCATGACGGCTATCGCCCGCAACAGCAGAGCTTGATTCTCAGTGAGAACGAAAGCCGCACGATCACAATTCCTGCACTCATCCTGATTGCCGGACAACTGAATGTGAACTATCTTCCTCAAGGGGCTGAGGTGGTTCTCGATGGCAAGAGTATCGGAACAACTCCCGATGTCTTCCGCAATATCCCCGCTGGCTCGCACCGCGTAGAAGTAAGGAAGAAGGGCTATAAACCGATGACGCAGACCGTCACCATCAAGGAGAATGAACAGGCAAGTCTTAACGGCACTCTCACAGCCAACTCCGCTACATCCACCGGGAATGCCGACACGTCTGGTAATGTCAGTTCTCCCAGAGACTCTGGAATCCCCAGTCCAGCAGGTTCTATCGGTCAATATGGTTCCTCTGAGAACAGCGGTTCCCCCGGCTCATCCCGCGAGACTTTCATGGCCAATGGTGTCTCTTTCACAATGATTCGCGTGGAAGGGGGCACGTTCATGATGGGGGCCACCAAGGAGCAGGGGGGCGATGCTCTTTCTTTGGAGTCGCCGGTTCACGAGGTAACTCTTTCTACCTACATGATAGGTGAGACCGAGGTGACGCAGGCTCTATGGCAAGCGGTGATGGGCAGCAATCCGTCTGAATTCACGGGTGACCCGTCATTCCCTGTTGAGAGCGTTTCTTGGCACGACTGCCAGGATTTTATTGCAAAATTGAATACAATTACAGGCAAATCTTTCCGCCTTCCCACAGAGGCAGAATGGGAGTATGCGGCCCGTGGTGGTGGTAATTCATGTCACTACAAATATAGTGGGAGTAATGATGTTGATGAAGTGGCATGGACTTGGAATTATAGGAAAAACCAAGTTAATCCTGTGGGTAAAAAACGACCTAACGAATTGGGATTGTTTGATATGTCGGGTAATGTTAGTGAATGGTGCTCAGACTTATTTGGCAGTTATGAAAACCCTCCAAAGCCCAGTACTAAGAAATCTTCGAAAAAATCTGTACGTGTGAACCGAGGTGGCACCTATGCCAGTGACCCTGTCAGCTGTCGCACCTCTGCCCGCAGTTGCAATTCGTCAATTTTGCGCTCAGGCATCCTTGGCCTCCGTCTCGCTCTCTGAGTATGCCCTCCTTTTCCTTCATTCAAGATTATTTAATTGTCTTTTTGTTTGATTGTGGAGGGTTGATCGGCTGATAGCTTTTGGGCGGCCTTTTTTATTGCCCGCCTGTCTTTTCTCTTCTTTTTTTATGTGGAAGATCTGGAACGGAGAGTAAGAGAAAATGATGACAAAAGTCAGGGAAAGAATGAATATAATCTGGCGGTTTCAAATCGTAAGCGGATTTTTCGATTTCTTGACAAAATGAAATCGAAGATTCTCGCATGGAGGGAACACCACGGGAACACGCTGCCTCATATTTATACGTTTTCAGACGTGCTCACGGATTTCGGTCATTATACTCAACCAATTGAAAATCAACAGTTTTTTTGCTCATGCATTGTCATAAAAATTCATCGTTTGGAACTCTTAATCAGTGAATTCCATAAATCTTGTTTCGATGGGTCTATGATGAGTGTATAGCGTGGGGACCTCCCCTTGTAGTTATATTGTACTTGATTTGTCTGTAAATTGATTATAATGCTGCCATATAGAGGTTCGTTGTTGAATGTGATATTTCCCTTTAGAATTGCTTTCTGTGGGAGAGTTCATATAATTGTTTCAAATCAAATATAGTTATTGCAGCCGCACCACGGAGGTTCTGACAATGGAACAGATACTTTGTTTTGAATGGTGCTATAAGGGAGTCTGCGTATTGCTCTGCATCAACCGATAGTAAGAGTTCGCGTAAGGTCATGGTTCCAGATATTTAATGGTCCTGTTTATTGTTCAAAATCCATGTAAAAAGTGAATCTTGTCCCTTTCGGTCCACACCCGTCGTAATCGGCAGTTATGGGGAACTGACAGCATAGGTCGCTGACAGTGTCCTCGTCAAGTGAAAGAGTCAGTTCAAGAACAATAGCCCTACGCCCTTCATCGTAGGAGAGATTCCATATACACTCTCCCAGAAC
>ODAI011968658.1_pt1 | contig 35080 bp, 47 predicted proteins | sample 1539321 | NCBI WGS metagenome assembly ODAI01 (sample SAMN02144231, study PRJEB22623) | gut metagenome | biome: sheep rumen | host: Ovis aries | place: New Zealand
TGACCTGCTATGGAGGAATGTTGATCGGAGTATCAACGGGCACAACCTTTGTGCAGGCTAAATCCAAACACGGTTATACAGCACTGTGCAAAGTCACAGTGTCTTGATAGTAAACTAAACGCCCATTTAGGTGCGTAAGCTATCGTGCGATTATCGTGTGAAATCATACGTATTGTCACACGAATCCAGCTCCGGCCGTGCCGGTTCCCAGGGTCTTAGGGGCAGCCCCTAACAAGCGTAAAATGGCAGCGGGTGCGCACCGACGCCCTGCTTGCGACTATTATCACGAATTCGGGATAACCAATTAGTGAACCGCTAGCGGTTTACATTGCTTGCCAGGTTTATATGATCTAAAAAAGCGCGCCCCTCGGTGCGCTTTTTATATGTCGAACAGTTGTTTTGCAAACGAATGTTTGTTATAATGTGGATAAACAATTGAACAAAAAGACGGAGCCGGGACGCTCCACGCCAATAGAACTATCCCGGCTCCTACACCTTGCGGCTAGGGAAATTGTAACATTACATCCTCTAGTCTGCAAGTGTATTTCATTACAGATTAGGGGGTGTTTTTATGTCTAGTTTTGTAGATGGATTCATGCAGAAAGCGCAAAGCGTACTTGCACCGAAAGACGCGGCAGCGGTCCGCGATCTGCTGGAAACGTATGTAATGGGCTACAATATCACGCCGCAGACGACAGAGATAATAACAGGGTGTTATCAGATCCCGCAGGCGTTCTATATCTTTATGGCTGCGAAAGAACAGGACGGCAAAATGTCGGCGTCATCAGCTGAACAGTACAGGATGTGCATAACAGACATGCTGCAATATCTGCAAATGCCGCTGGAAAAGATAACGGTAAATCATATAAGGCTGTACCTGGCCGACCTGAACCGACGGAACGGGCACCCGCTGGCCGCGGCGACATTGAACCAGCGAAAGAGCATAATAAAAAGTTTCTTTGCATGGCTGACAGAGGAAGAATATATAGAGAAGAATCCGTCGCTCAGGATCAAGCGCGAAAAGGATAATGCAAAGCCGCGGGAACCATATAAAGACGTTCAGATCGAGGAGATACGCGCCCAAATTGATAATAAAAGAGACATGGCAATAATAGACCTGCTGTTGTCGTCGGGGATAAGAGTATCTGAGTGTACCGGGCTGAAAAGGACAGATATTGATTTCAAGGAAAGGTCAGCTGTCGTTTATGGCAAGGGCGGCAAATGGCGGACGGTATATTTTAACGGCCGGGCAGAATATTCTTTGAAAGAGTATCTGAAGACCAGGACAGACGAATGCACGGCGCTGTTCGTGACACGTAGAAAACCGCACAAGCCGATCAGCCGCGGAGCGGTAGAACGGTGCCTAAAGAAGTACGGGAACAAAGCAGGCATTGAGAATCTGATACCGCATGGATGCAGGCACACCGTGGCATCAGCGGCAATAGAAAGAGGTATGCCGATCGAAAGCGTGCAGTCGCTGCTTGGACATTCACGGATCGAAACCACAATGAGATACGTACACATGGCGCGTTCTAAGGTCAGCAGGGATTATCAAACTTATCTTAAGTGAAGCAGAATTTGCCGGGAAAATAATATAGTATCCATACTTAGGAGGTATGGACCAATGAAAGAAACGTATTATTTTATTCAGGCTATTATTACAGGTGTTATAGCTATGCTGTACAACAAGCTGGGCGTATTTCTGCCGCTCATGACGATCTTTGCGGGGCTTATGCTGCTGGATTACTTCAGCGGTATGCTGGCAAGCAAAAAAGAGGCGCTGGAGCACCCGGGCGACTCTAACTACGGGTGGAGTTCCCGGAAAGGTTTAAACGGTATCATTAAAAAGCTGGGTTATATATGTGTCGTATTCGTGGCATTTTCGATTGATTATATTATCACGATCTTTTCGGCCGCAATGGACCGCCCGGTAGAAATGACCGCATTCGGACTTTTAGTTATTATCTGGTTCATTATCAATGAAGCGATCTCGATATGCGAGAACGCCGGGCGCATGGGCGCGCCGGTCCCCGAATGGCTGACAAAGTATATAGCGTCACTGAAAGATAACGTCGACAAGACCGGATCCGGCAGCGGGGTAAATTCATGAATAAAAAGAACCAGGAACATGTAGCGGCGATGATCGCGCAGGTAGAATCTGGTAATAAATGGGGCTGTTATACAGCTCCATTTACCAATTCTAAGAGGGAAAAAACTATAACTATCGGTGCGTTCCAGTTCGGCGGCGGATCGAATGAAGCGCGGGACCTTTTAAGAATAATTCTGAGGGACTACCCGGACGTCTTCAGGGCGATAGATTCGACCGGGATCGAAGCGGAACTGAAAAAAGACTGGTATGCGGAATGCTGGGACGCGACAGCGGCACAGAAACGGCAGATCATAGCTATCATTACGACAGACGGCGGCATACAGTCGCAGATAAAGTATTTTTGCGATATTGAGCTGCCGGAATATCTGAAACACGCGGCAGCGTTCGGAATCGAAAAGACACAGCTGCAGGCGCTCTGGGTGGAAATCGAGCATCTGGCCGGACTGTCAGGCGCTAAAAGGATATTCGGGCGGCTGGATAGTCAGACGGTCGAAGCCGTGGACAGATCTCTGAAAATGGATCAGGCGGACCACAGCAGCGAGAATCAGGCGGGCGACACACTTTACTATAAAGACAGGCATACGTATTGTCTGGACTATGTAAAGAAATATATCGAAGAAGAGACAGAGGAAGACAGCATGGCAGAATATACAGCGGCAGCGGTTATCGCTGAGGCTAAGAAATGGGAAGGATACCTGGAAAAAGCAGGATCCGGGACAGACGAACAGCTGAGATCTAAAACGTGGAATCCGGGAAGTGCTAATATTACATGGTTCTGGAGATGGCTTGAAAGATCGGGCTGTTTGTCAGGGCTGCAGGGTCAGGCATGGTGCGACGCGTTCAATGATTTTATCCACGCTACGGTCGCAGGCGTCGAAGAAGCGGCGGAAAGCCTTAACGGATATTCTGCTTATACGCCGGACAGCGCGGCACGGTATAAAGCCGCTGGCAGGTGGATAAGCAGGACCGGGGAGCCGAAACCGGGCGACCAGATATTCTTTCAGGGCTATGTATCGTATGAAAATGAGAACACGTACAGAATCAAACATACCGGTATCGTCACGGCCGTGACAGTTGACCGTATCTACACGATCGAGGGCAACACGTCCAGCGCGCCGGGAGTAGTTGCGAACGGCGGCTGCGTAAGGTGTAAAGATTATGACAGGCGCGACGGCGCTATTGCCGGATATGGCCGCCCGCTGTACGTCGGGACGAAAGAAGAGACTGCCGGGAAAACGCCGAAGGTCGAAAACGGATGGTGCTATAAGTTCCGCCCTGCCGCCGTCAGTTATGGCAGCGCAAGTGCCAGCGTCTTACTGCTTCAGGAAATCTTAAAGGCGCGTGGGCTGTATAACGGACCGCTGGACTGGAAGTGCGGAAACGGAACGGTCGCCGCAATCAATGACTATCAGACACGCCGCCGGGCAGCGGGCGTCGAACTGGGTACAGACGGACATAATGACGGCGTATGCGGTCCGCGTATGTGGGCGGATCTGCTGGCACTGCCGCAGGATGATGAAGGATACTTCTATGTCTATAAAGTATCATACGCTGTTAAAAGCACGTCAACGCTTCTACTGCAGGAAATCATGACGGCACGGGGATATTACAGCGGCGGTCTGGACTGGGAGTGCGGACGCGGTACAGTTGCAGCTATTAACCGCTATCAGAACTTGCGCCGGGCAGCGGGTGTCGAACTGGGCACAGATGGCCGGAACGATTCGCAGGCGTTCGGAAAAGTATTTGCAGATCTTATCTCGATTGATTGATTTTTTCGGTCGGTCGTCAATGTGTCGTCAGCTGTTCAATTTTTGTTGATTTTATCAATAAAAGAATCTGACTCTTAATCAGGGTGTCCGGGGTTCGAGTCCCCGGAGGCGCAGGCATAAGAAAACCGCGGATTTATCAGTATTGCTGATAGTTCCGCGGTTTTTTCGTGTTTTGGGTAATTGGTTAAAATAGGTCAAAATAGGTTTAAATGGGCGTCGTCAATCGGTCGTCATGAGGTTTTTACAGCGGCCGTGTCGTCGCTTGTGTCGTCAAATATCCCGTCGATCATGTCATGTGATATGCTGCCCCGGTCAAGATGGGTATAAATCTTTAAAGTCGTTTCGACAGATTCATGACCTAAGAGATACTGCGCACTTTTGACCGGGACCCCAGCGGCGTGCAGGCGCGTTGCATAGTTATGCCTGAAAGTATGGTCGGTCAGGCCGTCTATCATGTTAATAGCTATCTCCCGCCGGTGCGTGACCGGGTTTACCCTGTTCAGTCCGCCCGCCGCGGCGTTCAGGGCTAACCGGATCCGGGCGGTCATTTTGGTATAGCTGCTTTTCGTGTGAAGTCTGCCGGTCTTCTGCTGGGTGAACAGGTACGGATTAGCAAATGTCAGGGTGTCCAGATAGACCGATAATATTTTTTTGAGCGGCGGCGGGATTGGAATTGACCTGAACCCGGCGGCAGTCTTCGGCATATTCTTAATATAAGAACTGCCGTCTTTTCGGAATACCAGGGCATTCTTTACATTGATCATCCACTTCTTTCTGTCGATATCGTGGATTGAAAGCGCTAGACATTCACCGCGGCGTAGTCCGCAGTAATACAGGATGGATATATAGGCGCGTTCGGGCAGATCCAGTTCGGCGGTCATGACCGCCTTTTTTTCTATATCAGTCAGCGGGCGCTTTTCGGGCGCTTTATAATTCACCTTCGGCACCTTGTCGCACGGATTCTTAATTATCAGCTCGTCGTTTACCGCCGCCGTGAATATCTGGGACATGGTAAGTAATAATATCTGCTGGGTCCGGGCGTGGCCGTCGTAGGCGTTCAGCGCTATCTGTATGTCAGACGGCTTTATGTCCGCGATCGGGCGGGCACCTAACAGCGGGATAAGCTTATTTACCGCCCACTCGTACATTTCTACTGTTTTCGTCTCAAGATTGGGACGTATGCCCTGCCAGCGCAGCGCCCATTCTTCGAACGTCGTTACCTTGTCGATATAAAGAGATCCGTCATGCGCGGCAGCTAAGAGCGCTTCTTTCTGCCGGTTTATCTCAGCGTCAGTATATCCATATACATGATATCTTTTGCCGTCTATCTTTATAGTACCTTCTTTGCGGCCGTCGGCACGCTTCTTATATTTAGCCATAAAAATACATACCCCCTGTTAAAAAAGAGTGAATAAAACAAAGGGTATGTGCTATAATTACCATGTCGTGTCTGGTGTGTATTATAGTACATACCCATTCGAGGCCCCGGCAAGTGTTCCAGCACTTGCCGGGCTTTTTTGTTCCGCGCTTATTGTAACACAATTTCGTCTTGACAAAAAGAACAAATGTTCATATGTTATAAGTGGTTACAAAATCGCGGACGAAAGAGAGGCGAGAATGTGGACTACAAAAAACTGATTGTGGAGCTGTTAGACCAGTTAACAGAAAAACAGCTCCGCTGGGTATACCTATTTATCCGTGGTATCCTCAGTAACTGACGGGGGTTCGATCCCCTCAGACGCTGGCGGGAATTCGTTCCCGTCAGCTTTTTTTGTGTCGTTTTCTGCCGCCGGAAGTAAATATTTGACCGCGTACGCTTCTAGTCTGTCCAGTAGTTCGTCCGGCATAGCGTCAAGCATGTTAAAGAGCCGCCGCCGAAATGATTCTGGCCGGTAGTGGAATAATTTAGCGATCTGGGCGGCCAGTTCCTCATCTTCGTCTACAGGCGCGATCATCGGACCGTTGCCAGTACGTAGCCATTCTTCACTAACGCCGAACTCACGGCAAATAAGTTTTGCCATTTGGTCAGTCAGGGCATTTTCGCCGTGTTCAATCTTTGAAATAGCAGTTTTTCCGACGCCTAAAGCTGCCCCGAACTTTTCCATGCTCAGTTTACTATTAGTTCGCACTTCCTTGACTCTTTCACCTGTCGTCATTAGCACACCTCCTTTCTGACTAAACAATATCACATACGTAAAACGAAATCAATAAAAAAAGTTGATTCAAGGCACAAAACCATGTTGACAAAGTCCCTTTAAGGGCTTATGATGTCCCTATAAGGCACAGGAAACAACAAAACAGAGGTACAAAATGGCAAGGCGAACTGCAAAAGAGATCTTCAGAGCGGCAAGGATCGACGCGGCGCGATACGTCGAAGAGGACGACACGAACGTGGTTATCTACATGAGCGGGTCCGCGAAAATGAAATCTAAGTTAGACAACCTACTGACTGAATACATCGCTGATAGTCACGTAGATTTCGGACTTGGCATTATCGACGAAAAGCGATTCGCATTTGAAACAAAGGTCGCTGAGATTCTGGAGCGTTCCATTGCTGAATTCCATATCTATTAAAAGAGAGGTAGAAGAAATGATCACTAGAGAAATGTTTGTAGAGAAGCTGTCCGACTGGCTGACGCCGGGCACGATCGAGAAGCTGGCCGCAGGTGTCGAACATGGATATGTAGACCTGGGCGAAGTTACAGCATATGAACAGGCGCTGTTGGACATGGGCGAACATACCGGCGACGCGTCCGGGCTTTACGATTATCTGGAATACATGGCGGGAGAACTGAACGAAGACGACGCCGTGGCGGTCATGGCAGAAGACATGATTGATGAATGGTAATTGATTAATGGGAAAGATAAAGGGAAATCCTGACGATCATACAATTCTCAAAAACAGGCTAATGCCGAACGAATGGAAATGTCCCCATTGCGGATGTGAACAGAGATCGAGCATTCAAGCAAACGATATATTGATTGAATACGGGCAATATATAGCACATTGCGAGAATTGCGGATATTTACATTCATGGACATTACAGCTAACAGAGAAGTTCAAAAGAAAAGTTATCGAGCATCTATTGAATGGTGATTTTTAGAATTGATTGAGGCAAACGCAATGTTCTATTCAAGAGAAAAGACAATAGAAAAGCTGTCGGCATGGCTGACGCCGGAAACATGCACGGCGCTTGCTGATTATGCCGAAGAGAAATACACAGGTAAGTATTTCACACTGATTGATTATCTGGGCGATTACGTCGACGACGCCGACGGGCTGAGAGAATACATCGAATATATTCTGGGGACTGACGCGGCAGCGGGTGACAAGATCGACCAGATGGCAGCAGAAATGAGGTTCGACATATGAAAGCCTTAATGATTGTGTTCATAGCAGCGGCTTGCATATTCCCGATATTTAAAGCCGGGAGCGACGAAGACGACCGCATGGGATGGTAAAGAAATGAAATTGTATGTCAACGGCCATGGATGGGTATGTGGAATTATCCGGGGCACCGGTAACGGCGTTACCGGGCTGAGGTTCTGTAAAAGCAAGATCGGCGCTAAACCATTTGCAGGTGACTGGATAACGGACAGAGAAGCATATGACGCGCTCGATTATATAGAAGACGTTATGCAATGCCACGTCGACAAAGTGAACGATTGAAAGGTAGGGATTATGACAGATCACGAATGCGCAAAGACTCTTCGGCGCGGGTTAGACAAGTATCTGGAAGACAGCATGTATGTGCCAGGATTCGCGGACGCGTTGAGACATGCTATCTACGAACTGGAACGGCCGGATCGGCCCCAGTTGATATGCACAAATAAGCCCCAGTTTCAAAACACAAGGTCGAAAAAAGACGGTTCGAACTATATGTATAACATGTACGTTCAGGGAAAGGTGAATAAATGAAGGTAATAGACAAGCTGAAAGAAATGTCAGCCGCGGAGATCGCGCACTATTTGCGGGACGTCGATATCGACAATGTGGTGAAGTGGTGTGGCGGGCGATGTCCGTTGGTGATGCGCATTTGCTCAGAAGATAACAGGTGCGCATACAGCACCGACGTGGGAAATGAAAGAGCATGGACAGAGTTTCTGCAGATGGAAATCTCCGGGGACGTGGAAGTTATAAGGCTTGCAGATCTGATCGACGCGGTAGACGCGAGACTTAATAACGGTGAAGACCTGCCGCCTATGACGGCGGGGGATTTCATAAAGCTGGCAAAAAGTCAGCACAGGTACAAGCTGGACAGCACAGCATTAGTTAATCTCTAAAATACGCCCCGCCCGTAGGCGCGGGCGGGCAGCGGGAAAGGAAAGGCGAACATGTCAGAACAGACAAAAGAGAAAAGAGAAAAGCTACTGACTATTTTTGACCACCTGGGCGAAAAAGACCAGGACAGACTTTTGGACGTCGGCGAGATCATGGCGTTTGTAGTCATGCCGCCGGACCGTGACGAAAAGAAAAGCGCATCAGCATGACACAGATATGATCACTGCCGCCGGAAATGCCAAAACTATTCTAAATACATTCAAATTACAATTTTATAAATTTTCACGAGGGAATACGGCGGCAGCGGAACATATAACCAAAAAGGGAAGGGGGTAAAAGCTATCGAACGAAATTGAAATCAAAGCATAGTATCACCTGAATAAATCAGGATTAGTAGTTACCTAAAAACAAAAAGCCAAATCAGGAAATGTGTGCAGTCGGCGGGGCGTCATACCCCATCAGCGACCCCGCCGACTTTTTCGGGGCGTAGCTCAGCGGTCAGAGCATACGGTTTTTCGGTCGGTTTTTACGTAGATCGCAGGTTCGAATCCTGCCGCCCTGTTTCAACTTATAGGAAAGGAGGCTTAGAGAAATGCCGGAAAAAGTAGCAAGCATATCAGAGTTGGTCAAAATGGGATATTCCAGGGCGGCACTGAAAGTATATGTGCAGGATGAAACATTTCCCGGCTATAAGACGCCGGGCGGCGGCAAGTGGTACGTATACGTCGACAAGCTGCCGGGCTGGATCGAACACTATAACAGGGTGCGGCGAAATGAGGCTGCCACGGTCACGCGGACGCGCCGCCGGAAGATCTACGGAAAGAGAGGTATAGCGTGAGCAAGGTATATATTTCAGGTCCGATAACAGGCGTTGAAAATTACGACCTGCTTTTCATGTCAGCACATGAGCGAATGGAGAAGATCGGTAAAGATGTTCTGGATCTTGTCGAAATGACAAAGAATCTGACGACACAGCTTGAATATGAAACGTACATGAAGATTGCATTTGCCCTGATCGACGACGCGGACGAAATATACATGATTCAAGGCTGGGAACGTTCGGCGGGTGCCAACCGCGAACTGGGTTACGCGATCGGCAAGGAGAAAAAAGTTATATATCAGAAAGGCTAAAGGAATGACAACTAGAAACGATTTTATAGAAAAGCTGTCGGCATGGCTGACGCCGGATACATGTAACGCGCTGGCCGACTATGCAGAAGCGAAAGACGACGGCGAAATGAACTGCTATGAGAGGCTGCTTATCAACATGGCGGAATTCACGGACGACGCCGACGGGCTGCAGTATTTCATTGAGTACCTTATTAAAGCCGACGTGGCAGCGGGCGACAAGATCGAGAAGATGGCCGGGGACATGGTTTATGAATGGTGAAATGACATACAGGCAGTTCTTGGAAACTAAGATCGAACTGGCAACGGACAGCGGTTTCGAGGTATCTAAGCAGGATCTGAACCCGGCACTTATGCCGCACCAGAAGGACGCCGTAAAATGGGCGCTCAAGGGCGGAAAGCGTGCGCTGTTCGAATCCTTCGGACTTGGCAAGACCGTGCAGGAACTGGAGTTTCTGCACCAGGTCATTAAGCACGAAGGACAGGCGGCGCGGGCGCTGCTTGTCTGCCCGCTGGGCGTTAGACAGGAGTTCACGCACGACGCGGAAAAGCTGTTAGGATATCCCGCCCCAAAGTATGTTAGGACCATGGAAGAGGTCAGGGCGTGCGATGATCAGATTCTTATTACAAATTATGAGCGCGTCAGGGACGGCGACATAGACCCGGCCTACTTCACAGCGACGTCGCTTGACGAGGCTAGCGTTTTAAGGTCGTTCGGATCGAAGACATACCAGACGTTCTTAGACAAGTTCAAGGGCGTGCCATATAAAATGGTCGCTACTGCTACCCCGTCACCGAACAAATACAAGGAACTGATACATTACGCCGGATATCTGGAGATCATGGACACGGGGCAGGCGCTGACAAGGTTTTTCCAGCGGGATTCTACAAAGGCTAACAATCTGACGCTGTACCCGAACATGGAAGATGAATTCTGGCTATGGCTATCGTCATGGGCACTATTCATAACGAAACCTTCGGATATCGACCCGGCATACTCAGACGACGGCTACGTGCTGCCGGATCTGGACGTCAGGTGGCACGAACTGCCGGTAGACTACTGCGACGGGACGACAGAGAAGGACGGCCAGATGGTTCTATTTGAAGAAGCGGCAAAAGGACTTAAAGAAGCGTCGCACGTAAAGAACAAGAGCATAGACGCGCGTGTGGCTGAAATGCGGCGGATAGTCGAAGCGTCCCCGGATGATCATTTTCTATTATGGCATGATCTCGAAAAGGAACGCACCGCGATTAAAAAGGCGCTGCCGGGAGTTGTGGACATTTACGGATCCCAGGATTACGACGTGCGCGAAAAGCGCGTGATTGATTTCTCAGAAGGTCGGACGCGGTTATTTGCCACAAAGAAGTCACTGAGCGGCAGCGGGTGCAATTTCCAGAAACACTGCCACCGCGAAATATTCTTAGGTATTGACTATGAGTTCAATGACTTTATCCAGGCTATACACCGCTGTTACAGGTTTCTGCAGACTGAGCGTGTCGTTATCGACATTATCTATATGGAATCTGAGCGGGCGATCAAAGAGGCACTGCTTAAAAAGTGGGCAAACCATGATTACATGGTAGGCCGCATGATCGAGATCGTAAAGAAGTATGGGCTTAGTAATGCAGTCAGGACAAAACGCCTGGAAAGAAAGATGGGAGTTGATACGGTGAAGATAACAGGCAAATTCTACACGGCTGTAAATGATGATTGCGTCGAAGAGACGCGCCGCCTGGAAGATAACAGCGTAGATCTGATACATACATCTATCCCGTTCGGGAATCATTATGAGTACAGCGCGAATTATAACGACTTCGGGCATAACCGGAACGACGAAGAATTCTTTAAACAGATGGACTACTTAACGCCGGAGCTGTACCGGATCCTGCGGCCGGGACGTGTCGCGGCGATACATGTAAAGGACAGAATTCTTTTCGGGAACGCTACGGGCACAGGTATGCCGACTGTCGAGCCGTTCCATATGGACACAACCCGCAACTTCATAAAACACGGGTTCCAGTATTTCGGCATGATAACGGTATTAACGGACGTCGTGCGCGAAAATAACCAGACGTACAGATTAGGCTGGACGGAACAATGCAAAGATGGTTCCAAAATGGGCGTAGGCTGCCCAGAATATATCTTGCTTTTCCGTAAACTGCCGTCTGACAGGTCGACCGCATACGCCGACGTCCCGGTAACGAAGTCGAAAGAAGAATACACCCGCGCACAGTGGCAGATCGACGCTGGCGGTTATTACAGGTCAAGCGGGGACAGGCTTATCACGAAAGCTGAGGTCATGCAGTTCCCGGTCACAGATCTGCAGCGGGTTTACGGCGAATACAGCCGGACGCACGTATATGACTATCACGAACATGTGGAAATGGCAAAGAAGCTGGACGAATGCGGAAAGCTCCCGGCGACATTTGCAGTCGTCGCACCTGCCAGCTGGAACAACCTGGAAGTCTGGGACGACATAAACCGTATGAAGACGCTGAACACGGAACAGAGCCGACGTCGGCAGCAGATGCACGTCTGCCCGCTCCAGCTGGATATTGTGGAGCGGATCATAAACCGCTATTCGAACGAGGGCGATCTTGTCTTGGATCCGTTCGGCGGGCTTATGACGGTGCCGTATATGGCCGTAAAAATGAAGCGCCGCGGGGACGGCATAGAGCTGAACCCTGATTATTTCCGGGACGGCGTGGGCTATCTGCAGTCAGCTGAGAATGAAAGAGACACGCCGACGCTGTTCGACTTTTTGGGATATAAGGAGGCGTGACGACATGCTGAAAAAAAGACCGACAGTGTCAGCGACGGCAGCGGCCGGGGATATCCTGATCGTGATACACTTCGACGCTGCCCAGTCTAAAGAATTAAAGCGGCGGCATAAGCACGCCGGGAAATTCAGGGACGCTTTAGGGCGGCAGCCGTATAAGGACATGACGTTCGAACAGTTCGTTTTGTCGCTGGTCCCGAAAGACATGATCATGGAAGAGGCACGGAGAAAATGGCCGCTGAGACTGAAAAGTGGATAAAAGCTGAGACTGAGAAGGAAATGAAAGCAAAGCGCAGCGTTTATGAATGTGACCCGGAAAAGAACACGGAATGCAAAAAGACGGGATGTTTGTATAACCCTGATAGCGTGTATCCGGTATGTCATTTGACAGCAAAGAAAGAATATGCAAAGGACACACAGATGGATGAACATTTTTGTTTTGATTGCAAACATGAAAGGCTGACATCTGATAAAGAGCCGTGCAGGTCATGTTTCGCTTGTGACAAGTGGGAACCGAAAGAGGATGTGCCCGACATTGATGTCGGTAACAAATAAAAAATAAAGGAAAGAAACAAAATGGGAAACTTTAAATGCTGCCCTGAATGCGGGTCTGAGCAAATAACCGATGAAAAGCACGGCGGGTCATACCTGATCGTGTGCCGGGAATGCGGGTTTGCAGTCGGGCCGTATGCGCTGTTATGGAAAGCGATAGAGAAATGGAACAGTCTTGAAAGGTCGGCGACAATGCCGGAACCGGTGAAGGAAGAGACACAAAGAGCGCAGGGACTTTTCATGATACCGATGGAGCATTTGCATAACCACCCGAAGAATGTCAGAAAGCGATATGACGATATAGACGCGCTGGCGGATTCGATAAAGAAACACGGGGTTATGCAGAATCTGACAGTAGTACCGGATCCCGACAGTGAAGAAGATTATTTTGTGGTTATCGGTAACAGACGGCTGCAGGCTGCCCAGCTTGCAGGGCTTAGTGAAGTGCCCTGTTCGATAGCCTGGAATATGACAGAGGCTGAACAGCAGACGGTCATGCTGACAGAGAACATGCAGCGCAGGGACTTGACGGCGCTTGAAGAATCGGACGGTATGCAGCTGTGTCTGGATCTGGGACTGACAGAGAATGACCTGAAAGAAAAGACCGGGTTATCAAAGACGACGATCAGGCACCGGCTGAAGATGCAGGAACTTGAACGCGAGGGCGTCGAAAAGGCATGTGAGAACGGCGCTACTATCTTCGATTTTATAAAGCTGGAGAAAATAAAGGATCTCGAACTGCGAAATAATGTGCTGCAGTATATCGGAACGAAGAACTTCGACGTTGAACTGAACCGGGCGTTAGAGCGGGAAAGAAAAGCTAAAGCCATGGAGCAGATGCAGAAAAAGCTGGACGCGGCAGCGGTCCAGGTCGAAGACGTCGATCTGAAAAAATACGAGTTCGAAACATCATGGTATGCGGGATTCGATAACGCTCTTAAAATCCCGGAAACGGCAGCGCCGGGCGAATATGTCTATAAAAAAGCAAACGACGAACTGATATATCTCTATAAAAGGAAAGCAGACGCGGACACCGACATAATGGACGCGGAACGCGCAAAGCAGAAAGCAGCCGTCGAAGACCAGCAGCGCTGGCAGGCGGAAAGGGACGAACTGGGAAAGACATTGAAAGCGTGCCGCATGGATTTCATGCGATCAACGACAGCAAGAAAACCAATGAAAATGGAGCTGTTCAAGTACGTTGGAATGTCAATGCTGAGGTATGAAGTCGGGGGAAAGAACGGCGAAAGGTTCTACCACAGCCTATATAAACCCGCACTGATGGAATTGTACAACCTGAAAGACGGGAACGAGGCGACCTACAGCTTTATAGCACAGAAGCTGGCAAAACAGCCGCAGCGGACGCTCGAAGATCTGTTGTATCTGGGGCTTGAGAGTCACAGCGACCTGCCGACGGTGACGTATGAGCGCAAATGGATGCATGACGCAAAGTTCGCTTTTATGTATGAGGTCTTAAAGGCCATGGGCTACAAAATGAGCGACGACGAGATACAGCTGCTGGACGGCACCCACAAGATATACGAGGGAGATCATAAAACATGAAAGTCTCGGACGCGGTCGGCATTTTACATGCTGACACTGAATACTTTATTGCCAGGGCGTCAAAAGACGGCGACCAGTCTTTTACAGACATGGAACAGGCGGCAGTTTATGACAGCACATACGGCGACGCTGCAGACCTGGCAGAATTTGCCGACATGGACGTGAATTGCGTGGTTCCATTCGAACGCGGGATTACGGCCATATTGATTTAAGACATACTCACACTTTTTCACTCTTCTACCCCTTTATAAAGACGTGCCGGGCGTCGATCGGCGCCCGGCGGAAAGGAAAAGGACGGACATATTAAATGAGAAACACAATGTCGGATTTGAATAATTATCTGTTCGAAGAGATAGAAAATCTGCAGAATGGCGACGATCTGCAGGGATAAACGCTGAAGGCGGCGACAACAAAGGCGCTCACGATTGCGAAGCTGGGGGAAGTCATAGTTAAAAATGCATCAGTACAGCTGAACGCTGCGAAGTTCGCGAAAGAATACGGCTGCAGTTCCCCGATCCCGATCGGCATTGAAGACAAGGAAACAAAGAAAGCCGGGTTCAAAAAGGTGAACTGATATGAAAATGACAAAGTACAGCGCGGAGATAGACGACTATCTCCGCCAGATCGTGCCGGGGACGCCATTTAAAGAAGTGACGGCAAAGGTAAATGAGAAGTTCGGGAGGGATCTGACAGTAAAGCAGGTCAAGGCACATTGTAATAACCTGAAATTACGGAACGGCTGCAGACATGGTTTGCCGTCGGGATATTCTATCTTATTCACAAAGGCTGAACAGGATTTCATAGCAGAACATTATAAAGGCATATTGACGGCAGATCTGACGGACATGCTTAACAAAGAGTTCGGAACGGATTATAAACCGTCACAGCTGAGGTCGTACAAGAAAAATCGGCATATGTCGTCGGGCGTTGACGGTACATTTAGAGCTGAAGGCCGCCGTTATAAACTGCCGAAAGGTACGAGGATACCCGGAAGTGAAAAAGGATGGTTCAAAAAAGGACAGATGCCGCACAATCACATGGAAGTCGGCGCGCAGGTCTTTACATTCGACGGATACATTAAAGTAAAGATCGCAGAACCGAACTACTGGGAATTCTTACATAAGCTGGTATGGCAAGAGGCGAACGGACCGATACCGCCGGAGCATAACATTATATTCCTTGACGGGAACAAGCAGAACTGCAGTCTTGAGAACCTGTACTGTATACCGAAAGACGAATACGGGGCATTGCAGTCGCTAAGATCAGAAAACCCGGAAATAACGCTGACGGCAGCGGCAGTGGTAAAGCTTAAATATCTGGCATTAGAAAAAGATGGGAAAAGAGAACATAAATACAAAAGGAAAAGAAATAACACTGCAGGATCTGACGGCACTGATTGAAACGGGCGCTTTTATAGCGGTAGCAATACCGGCAGAATCGAACTGGATACCGGCATATATCGGTGAAATGGCCGGGTTATGGCAGCGGCCGGACCTTATGTGCAGGACAGTGCAGAAACTGGGCGTTGATACGTTCCACAATCAGCGCGGGCTGAATATCTACCTTAATTAAGAAAGGCGGCAGAATCATGAACGGCGACGAACAATGTTATACATGTGTATATGGCGAAAATGGATTGATAAGTTTCACATGCCATCATCCGCTTGCACGGAACACAGATAAGTACAACTGCGAATTTTATGATCCGATATCAGATGATTATATGGCTGATATGGAAAAGGTATTCGGCGCGGAACAGATGTATGAATGAACAGGGGGTGAACCAGTGGAAATTAAAGAAGCAGTCGGGATCCTGAAAGGGCTGCAGGAGCCTGAAGCGTGGGAACCGCAGATTACGGAAAAGACGTTCGAAGCGCTGGACATGGCTATCATGGCGCTGGAACGTTCAGATGATAAAAGCAGGTTCTTTACTTTAGAATATGACTTTCAATACAGTATCAAGGTCGACAAAGATACTGGCGTAATGTACGCCGTATCAAATGGGAATAATAACGCGGGGACATTTACACCGCTGATCAATGCCGACGGAAAGCCGCTGATTTATAAGCCGCTGATTTATAAGCAGATCATAAAAGAGTCAGATCTGGTTAAGATGGGCGTGATTGAACCGTGCGAAATAAAGGCTGGACAGGTAGATCCGATTGACAGACAAGCTGCACTCGATATATTTGACGATTACAACATATCGGTAGAAAACGGAGAACTTGAAGCGTATAGCCGTGATAGAAAGAGGTTGTGTGAGTTGCCGAACTGTTCGGAAATTCCGAACAGCTCGGACGCCATAAACAGGCAGGATGCAATTGATGCGCTTGACAAGAGATTCGACAATATCCCGATGCAGCTGACAGAAGAAATCCTTAAGTTGCGGAAAGACTTGAGGGAACTGCCGCCCATTCAGCCCGAAGCGAAGGAAGGCGAGTGGGAACTTAAAGACCATATGTGGGAATGCAACAAGTGTGGATGCCGCATAAACATGAAGAACCCCTTAGATTGTGACAAATGGAACTATTATTACTGTCCGCACTGTGGAACAAAAATGCTGATAGCGGTACAGAGAGGAAGATAAAAGCGGAAAGGAGAACCGACAAATGATGAAATGGGAAGCGGAACAAAAAGGTTATACTTGCAACGACTGCTATCTTTCGATGCAGAATTGCCATGATCTGAGTATCTGCTGTGAAGACGAGACAGGGCTGTGTGACTTTTTTGAGGAACTGGCAGAGAAAGGAGAACAGAATGAGACTGATTGATGTTCCGAATGGCTCAATATTCCGATTACACGACGACCTTGTACTGAAAACTGAATACTTCAGTCGGGTTGACGATGTATATATCCCTGATTGTTATATCATCGGCACAGGAGAAAAGTTCTGCGGTGGCATGAAAACAAAAGATGACTTCAAGACAAAATTCAATGACCTTGAAGTTGAGGTTATCAATGTTATGCCAGACGTCTCTGACACATCATCCGACACAATCAGCAGACAGGCGGCGATTGATTTATTCCCAAACGATGTCCTTGAATGGGATACGCTCAATGGATATATTGCACCGCATGTAGCAAGACGACTGATTGAGCAGTTGCCGCCCGCACAGACCGAACCGCACTGGATTCAGGTGAGCGAGAAAATGCCGGAAGAACATGAATGGTTAGGCACAAAAATGTTCGGCACAACTATATCCGATGAAGTCTATGTCACATTTGAGAATGAAAAAGGCGAGAGATTCTGCCAGCACATGGAATTCCAGAATGGAAAACTTAGCAGTTACGATCAGTTCCATATGGATACTTGGTTTAAGGGCAGTAAGCCTATTGCGTGGATGCCGTTACCAAAGCCGTTCGAAGGGAGAACCGATGAAATACGTACACCATAACAAGTGCGAAGGTGGATACGCTTTCGAAGAAATTGACCATAACACATACTGTTTAGGTCGTGTCGACGCTGCTTTCGAAGTTAAGGTATTTGCAGATGAATGCAAGAGGTGCCCGAGGTTGCTCGATAATAACGAAGATAAGATAAATGAATATGCAAAGAGGGCAAAAGAAACATGAAGATAGTACGGCACAGACTGACGGCAGCGGAACGTAAAGACCTGTGGGAACGCATGAACCGAAGGTGTGCCTATTGTGGAATCAAGATAGGTTTCTCAGAAGTGACGGCAGACCATAAGATCCCGATCAGCCGCGGCGGGCCGGATACGTCCCAGAATAGGGTATGTTGCTGCGGACCGTGCAACGCACTGAAAGCAGACCGGACTATTGAAGAGTTCCGCGCGCTGGTGATGGGCATTAATTATGACCTTATGCAGAAAGACGCCGGATACCGTGCAGGTCTGAGATTCGGGATTATACGTGAATATAGGAAGAAACACATCTATTTCTATTTCGAAGAACTGGAAGGGCGGCAGAAATGCAGGGAACTGAGAAAAAAGCGCCGATAGTCAGCGTAGGGACATTGCAGGACTTCTTTATTGATAGAAGCGCCCTGGCGAAACTGGAAGTCGGCGGCAAGGTAATGTACAGCGGCTTTATGGGCTTAATGCCGGATATATTCAGGGGTTATCAGATAAAGCAAGTATATTGTGAACCTGAGATCAGGCGGAAAGACTGGGAATATGCCGGGCTTATGCCGCCGATAAACCCTGAGCTATTGCCGCAGTATTCATTTGCAGACTTAGATATGAAACTCTATTACAGGATAGTAGTCTGACAGACAGCGGATAACGGCAGCGGCAGTTATCCGCTTTGGTGTCGGAACGGCGGGGCGGGTCGCCCTGTATCGTCCTTGTAATGAGTATTAACTAAACGACGAAAACCATAATAAGAGATCCAGAACATGCGACAGGGGTACAGGAAGGATGGCAGAACATAGACGGTATGATAATTGCGATTACGACGAAGCCTATTCTGTCAGCCTGGAAAAGGGACTGTTAAAGAATGGCCGGAAGAGGTCGGAAGAATACGGCGTTCAGGATCCAGACCCGGCAGCGGCGGATTATGAGGAACAATGCAGACAGCGTGACGAACAGATCCGGGAGTATGAACTGGAACGGCTGCTGAAAGACGGCAAGGTGAAATGTCTGTACAGGACTACCACGATAAAGACCAGGAACGAAAAGAGCGGACATGAGATGCTGGAGTCGTTCGTCTATCCGTCCTACAGGTCAAGGCACGATCTGCCGCGGACTAAGAGGGGACGCGAAACGAAACCGTCACAGCGCAAGCTGAACGACAAGAACGCTCAAAGGTATCTGACCCGGCTGATCAATGCGAACTTCGACCAGGGCGATCTATTCGTCACGTTCACATGGGACGATGATAATATGCCGGCCGGAATGCAGGGCGCACAAAAGGAAGTCAGTAATTTCTTTAAGCGGGTAAATTACAGGCGAAAGAAACGCGGGTATGAGAACTGCAGATATGTCTATGTGCTTGCGATCGACGACTATACCCGGCCGCACGTCCATATCGTCATGAGCGGGGATTGCATGACACGGGACGAGATCGAAGATCTATGGCACAACTGCAAACGAAAGAACAGCCGCCGTCTTGCTCCTGAAGACGGGACATGGTTATCAGGGCTAGCCTGCTATCTGTGCCAGAACCCGCACAAGTCGAAGCGCTGGCAGTCGTCAAAGAATCTCATACGGCCGGGCAGGGGCACACGGTCATACAGCAAGTTCTCGAAGAAACGCGTCGATAGAATGGTGCGCGATTATGAGCGCGTCCGGGAAGAAATGCAGAAAGCATATCCGGGATATAAGTTTATCGACGCAGATATCCGCTATAACGGGATAACGGCAGCGTTTTATATTTACGCCAGAATGGCGCGTGATTAAGGAGGCTAATAAATGGCAGGACAGAAAAGGCACCATGTAAACCATGAACTGACAGAACAGATAAAGCTTTTCAACTGGGCGCGGTCAAATGCGGAATACATACCGGAACTGGCGCTGTTGTACCATGTACCGAACGAAGGAAAGCGGCACAACGGCGGACTGCTTGTGCGCGCCGGGTTAAAGAGCGGCGTACCTGACATTTGTCTGCCGGTAGCGCGCCGCGGTTTCAATGCGCTGTACATTGAAATGAAATGGGGATCTAACAAGGCGACGAAATCACAGCAGGCGTTCATTAGCGGGCTGGACCGTGAAGATAACAAGGTCGCTATCTGTTATTCGTTCGAAGAGGCGCGGGCGGAGATCCGGCACTATCTGGCGCGGGCGGATAACTTCGACCTGGTGAATTGCGAAGAGGCTCAGAAGTGGATGGGCAAATGCTGCGGGCATGATTACGAATGGGCGCCGTGCAGGGATTGCGCGATTTATTGCGGGGATATAGACAGAGAATGATATACAAAGTACCAGTCACGACAAAGAAAATAGTGAGAGCCGCATTGCAGGATACGGCCGCGAGATCGAAACGGCGCGCAGATGGAAAGCTGACGAAGTTCGACAAGATGATGGAATCAGCGACCAAAGCGGCACGCGGTGATATGATCATGCCGGGATTTGCACCTGAGATAAAGGCCATTGTAACGGACAAGATCATAGACAGCATTGCGAACAATGAGCCGTGGGAACGTATGGGCGACACATACTGCGGACGTGAAATGTTTTATAATCTGCGCTTGCAGTATATCTATCACGTAGCCGTGCGCATGGGGATAATATGCGACACACAGAGTACACGGAAACGCAGATAGCGACGGGCGCATGGGTCCGCGCACTGGCAGCGGGATCTCCGCGCGGATGGAATCAGTTCTATCATACCGGGCAGTGGCTTAGGAAAAGAGATTACATCTTGACGCGCGATCATAACCAGTGCCAGTGCTGCAGGGCACGCGGCAAGTATGCAAGGGCGGACACAGTGCACCACCTGAAACACCTGCGGCAGTATCCTGAGCTGGCACTGACAGACGATAACCTGATAAGTGTATGCGGATGGTGTCACGAAAATGTTTATCATCCTGAGAAACATAAAAAGAAAAACAAAGATGTAACGGTTGAACGCTGGTGAATCAAAAGACCCCCCGGTAAAAAATTTTAAAAAATTCTGGGAAATCTAAAGACCGGCGGCCAAACCTATGTAGCGAGAAAATCATTTTTCACACATATGTGCGTTCACGCGCGCATGTATACGCGAGGTGTGTATGGCAAAAACTAAGACGCTGAACAAAAAGAAACTGAACAAGGACACGGTGAAACGCCGTGTCAGAAAGTCGCTCGAAGAACAGCTGGCGGCCAAAGGCGCCGACGTAGATCTTTATCTCGATCAGATAAATGACTACATGGATTTATGGGACCTGAAAGAAAGTCTGATAAATGACATAAAAGAAAATGGGCTGCGGATGATGTACGAGGGAACGACAGGCAAGGTCGAAAAAGATAACCCGTCCCCCCGTCAGCTCCCGATCGTGAACAGACAGATGCTGGCAATACTCAAACAGCTGGATATCAGCACGGGCAACATTGTGAAGGACGGAGCGGGCAGTGACGACTTATGATCCTAACATCGACGAATGGATTTATCTGATTAAGGGGAACCATATACCGCACTGCCGGGAGCAGGAACTTGCCCTGGATAATAATATTATCCCGGTACTGGAAAGAAAAGACGTCTATGTGGATTCGGACAGGATAAAAAAGGGGCTGACGCTGCAGAAGTATCTCCCCTTCGACCTGTTGCCGTGGGAGCGTTACCAGTTCGCGATCATAGCCGGGGTATTCCTGAGAATCCCCGGCGGTGAAGACGACATATATTTTCATGAGATCCGGGACATTATGGGACGCGGCAGCGGTAAGAATGGATTCATAGACTTTCTTGCTATGTATTTCATATCCCCCTTGCACGGGGTACGCGGGTATAATGTGGACCTTATCGCGAACGGTGAAGAACAGGCCGGGACGTCAATAAAAGACGTCGGGGAATTCATAAGCGAACCGGCAAACCCGGCACACGCGCGGGCGCTGGAATCGAATTTCAAGGTGTACGCTGAAAAGATCGTGGGGAAAAAGACCCGGTCAGAGTTCAGGCTGAACACGACCAGCACAAAGAACAAGGACAGCAAGCGGACAGGCGCGGTTATCTTCGACGAAAAGCACCAGTATGTCGATACCAGGAACATGAACACGCTAAAGTCCGGGTTAGGCAAGGTAAAGTGGGCGCGTGAGATCACGATCACGACCGACGGGCACGAACGCGGCGGCGTACTTGACCAGGAAAAGATGCAGAATGAGGTCATATTGCACGAATATAACCCGCTGAACAGAAAGTTTATTAACTGGTTCAGGATAGAAGATCCTGAAAAATGGGACCAGATGGACGAGATCGTAAAGGCGAATCCGTCTATCTGGTATCCGTCTTTTGCGACATTGAAGCTGGAGATCCAGAACGAGATAACAGACATGCCGTATAAGCCGGATTATTACCCGGAATTCATGGCAAAGCGCTGTAATTATCCGATATCGGACCCGGCAAAGGCCGTGGCAGACTGGAACGACATTGTAGCGGGCACGCGTCCGCCGGATTTCGAACCGGAACAGGGCGAAATGTGCGTAGGCGGGCTGGATTACACGAAGACGAACGACTTCTGCGGCTGTATCCTGAATTTCCGCCGCGGCGACAAGATCGTGACGAAACACCACAGCTTTATCTGCCGGAAATCCGTAGATCTGCCGAATATCCACGCCCCTATAGCCGAATGGGTGAAAGCCGGGTACTGCACTATCATTGACGACGTGGAGATATCGCCGGACGTCCCGGTGCAGTGGTTTTACGAAATGTCGCTGCAGTACACGATAGTCATGATCGGCATTGACGGTTACAGATACAGCTGGCTTAACAAGGCTTTTAAGGCGATCGGCTACGACGCGTTCGACAAAGATAACAAGCGTATATACATTGTCAGACCTTCGGATATCGCCCGGGTCGCCCCGATGATAAATAGTGCATTTTTGCATAACAATTTATCGGGATGGGACCGTATGATGTGTTGGTATACAAATAATGCTGTCAAGATCCAGGACACGAAAGGGAACGTGTCATACGGCAAACAGGACCCGCACCTGCGTAAGACAGACGGGTTTATGGGATGGGTCCATGCAATGTGCGTTATGGACTATCTGCCGGATAACGCAGATATGCCGGATCTGGATTTGACAGTGCAGATTTACTGAGGTAGGCAATGGCGACATTTACAGATTTCTGGAAGTTCATACAGGGAAAGCTTATGGGCGGCAAAGAATACAGGGTCACGTCTGCCGATCTCGAAGAATACGTTGATATGCAGAAATGGAACGAGCTGGCGCTGTATGAGTTCCATTTGAACGCAGGTATAAATATCATAGCTAATGCCCTGGCATGTTGCGAAACACGCACGTTCCGTCAGTTCGCGGAACACCGCGGCGATCAGTATTACCGCTGGAATTTTGAGCCGAACAAGAACCAGAACGCCGTACAGTTCATGCACAAGCTGGTATGGACACTGATTTACAAGAACGAATGTCTTGTAATACAGACGCGGACGGGAGAACTGCTGATAGCGGACAGTTTCACACATGAACAATATGCATTGTACCCGGACGTCTTCACGAACGTGACAGTTTGCGAGGATGTCGCCGGGACGCCTAACCCTTATACATTCCCACAGCGGTTCCATATGCAGGACGTCTTGTATTATCAGCTGTCGAACAGGAACATAACGGGACTGCTTAACAGCTTGGTACAGGAATACAATAACCTGCTTCAGTCGGCTATCACGAAGTTCTATAAGAGCGGCGGCGAACGCGGAATTCTGACGATCGACGCGAACGCGCCCAATATCACTTACGGCAAAAAGGCAGACGGAACGCCGCGCACGTTCAATGACGTCTACGCGGAACTTATGCAGAAGCAGTTCGCAGAATATTTCAAGAACGCTAATGCTGTTCTGCCGCTGTTCAAGGGCATGAGCTACGAGACAAAAGGCACTGAGGCGTCGAAGAAATCAACGTCAGAGATAAAAGACGTGATAGACATTGACGACAGGATCGTTAAAAAGGTCGGCAATGCGCTGCAGATCCCGCCTCAGCTGCTTTTAGGCGACCTGGCGGACGTCGCAGGGGTGACAAAGAACGCGTTGTCGTTCGGCATAGATCCATTTGCAAAGCTGATTGAGACAGAGAACAACCGGAAGTTTTACGGAACGGCTGTCTTGAAAGGCGACTACCAGATGATCGACACAAGCAGGATCATACACATGTCAGCAAGCGAGATCGCGGCGGCCGGTGACAAGATGATCGGCAGCGGGGCATGGTGCATTGACGACGTAAGAAGGATGGCAGGCGACGCGCCGCTTAACACCGAAGAATCGAGGCGGCATTTTATCACTAAGAACTACGGCGCGATCGGAGAAGGAGGGACAGACAATGCCGGTTAAACATGTTACGAATTATCGTTTCGAACAGCGCGCAGACGGCAGCGGACCGCACAGGCTGTACGTATACGACGAAGTGCGCAAAAGCGGGAAATTCAACTGGGACGAATGGAAGTATGAAGAATCCGAAACGTCGGCTAAGTATTTCCGCGACCGCCTGGACGAGATCCCGGACGGGGAAGAGATCGAACTGCACGTGAACAGCGCAGGCGGTGAAGTCGGGGAAGGTGTAGCGATTTACAACCTGCTTCGTCAGAAATCGCAGGCGGGCTGCCGTATCGTGGGATACGTAGACGGCATGGCGTATTCAGTCGCAATGGATATCATCATGGCGGCAGATGAAATTCACATGGGGCTTGGAACTTCGATGTTTTTGCATAACCCGTGGGCGCTTGTATCCGGCAACGCTAAAGAGCTGAGATCCCAGGCGGACCAGCTGGACGCACTCGCGGACGCGTCCCGGCAGCTGTACATGTCGAGGGCAAAGAACATTACAGACGACGAACTGGCCGACATGATGGACAAAGAGACAATGCTTACACCGGATCAGTGCAAACAGTACGGATTCTGCGATTACGTCGGTGAAGCCGTCCAGGATGATGAAGACGGGGAAGAAACAGAGATCGAAACGGAAAAGCCGGACGATCAGGATGATTTGGTTAATCAGCTCAAAAACGAGCTTTTTAAACAGCAGCAGATAAACATGGCACTGCAGGGCATCCAGCAGCGCCGCAACACAATGTCAGAGACAATGGCAGCGGCATTGCAGCTGGCGGCCGAAAACAGAGCATGATCAGGAGGATAACACACATGCTGAACAAAGACCTTGTAAACGAAACAACCAATGAGTATTTCCAGGAACTTGCAAAGGCGCTGCAGTCGGGCGACTCCGAAGGTGCGGCCAAAGCTATGCAGTCTATGCAGACACAGATCTGCCAGATGATCGAAAAAGAATTTGAACAGTACGGCAATATCAGCGACATGGCAGTGCTGCAGTCTCGCGGCCTCCGCCCGCTCACGTCCGAAGAGAACGGCTGGTATCAGAAGTTCATCGGCGCGGTTAAGACCGGTGCAAAGCAGGATATCACGAATCTTACAACTGCTATGCCGGTTACTATCATCGACCGCGTCATTGATGATATGAAATCCGCTCACCCGCTGCTTAACGCTATCGCGATCCAGAACGCGGCAGGCGCTACAAAGCTGGTCATGAATGCTATTCAGATGGCATCTAAGCTTGGAACATGGGGAGCAGTCGGCAGCGCTATCGCTACACAGATCTCCGGTCAGATCAAGGTGGTCGATGTGACGACCGGAAAGTACACAGCGTACTTTATCGTTCCGAAAGATTTCGTCAAGTTCAATTTCGCATTCGCCCCGATGTGGGTAGACCAGTATATCAGAATCGTACTGTCTGAATCCGTGGCTTTCGGCCTTGAGAATACGGTCGTCAGCGGAAACGGCAAGAATCAGTTCATCGGTATGATCATGAATACGACAACGGCAGTCGACGGCGTATATTCTGCAAAGACAGCAGTTCCGCTGACAGATTTCGAAGAGGGCTACGCCAATGTGGTCGCAGGTCTTGCGGTCGACGAGAACGGCAACTACCGCGATATCCCGGAAGTCCTGCTGGTAGTAAACCCGATCGACTATATCAAGAAGATCCGCCGCGTGCAGCACACGATCGTGCCGGGTATCGGCGTTGTCGATATGATCAGCAACACATATCCTACAGTAGTAGTCCCGTCGGCAGCTATGCCGCAGAATAAAGCTGCAGCAGGTATCGCTAAGAATTATTTCGCAGCGATCAACGGCGGCAAGTCCGGCATCATTGAATTCTCTGACGAGAATCAGTTTATCGAGGACAACCGCGTTTATACGACGCGCGTATACGGACACGGCCAACCGGTCGACAATACGTCTTTCGCTTATCTCGATATTGCAAATGTCGAGGCCCCGGCACTCCCGGTCAAGGTAAAGGGCACTGTAAAGACCAAAGAACAGGCATGATCTGGAGGGCATGACGCATGGCAGTGAAAGAATCCATATATGCAAATCTATTAGATTTCTTGCACGTCACGCAGACGCCCGACGATTCGACAGCACGCCGGATAAAGGACGAAGCGGCAGCGGGGTTGGAATATCTGAAAAGATATTTCGACCCTGACTCGTCATACGAACCGGGCACAAGAGGATATACGCTTTTATGCGAATATGTTTTACGTGCAGAATCTGGCGCGGTGTCAACATTTGAAACAGACTTCAGTTCGGATCTGGTCGGCGGCCGCGTCGAGAACGATGTAAAGGCGTATGCGGAGGCTATGGGATATGCTGAAGATTAAAAAGCCGAACGCCCTGCAGACATACCCGGACGGCTGGGGCACGTCGTACAGCGTCGTAGACAGACGGATATCTGGAATGCGGCAGCAGTATATACACTTCGAGGAAACGACAGTAGGCGAACGCCGATACTGGGACGCATACGTAGCAGGTGTCGAGATCGTTAAAACTGTCAAAGTCCCGATAGAATCCGCAGTTGACCAGGGCGATCTTTTCGTGATTGACGGCAAGCAGTATTTAGTACGGCAGATATCACGATCGGACACGAAAATGCCGCCCAGCTGGCTGCTGTCGCTCGAATCCGCCCCGATAGAATATTCTGAGGTATCAGACGATGGCTAATAACTGGGTCATATATAACGGGAATGAGAACGGAACGTCAGTAGAACGGTCGGTAAAAGCCGCCCTGGATGATTACAGCAAACTGACCATGGAACAGCTGCAGAAAGCTGTAGACGCGGCAGGGAAAGACGTATTGAAGTCCACAAGGGCAAATGCTAAAAGGGTACTTGGAAAGTACAGGAACCCGAAAGAGTATGTATCCGGCCTGAGGTCGTCAAAGATACCCGCGGCAATGCGGCAGTACGGCATAGTTGTGCATAACAAAAAGAAGCCGGGACTTGCGCACCTGTTGCAGCATGGGCACGCGGGACCGGCACCCGCGGACGCATACCCGCATTTCCCGTCTGACGGACGTGTTGAAGAGATATTCATGAAACACATAGAAAAGGAGCTGGGCAAGTGACAAGGGAAGAAGTTAAAAACATGGTAGGCAGTATGCATATCACATTTGACCCTGTCCACCCGGACCATATCGAAGCTAAAAGGCTTGCAAGGCTCCGGCCGCCGTTCCTGGAATACACGCTCGAAGACGTGCCGGTATATGCAGACGGAGTTCGATACTGCGATATCATGCGGCTGAGGATCCGGCTGTATTCGGACGTTGAAGTGTCAAACGCGGAAACTATTATACATGAGGTCCTGGAAGGTAACGACCTCAGATGGCAGCGGGATTCTGAATATATCGAAGAACTTGCGCTGTGGGCGATCATATATACTGTGGAGGTTTAAGACCATGAAAAAGAACAAATGGCATTATGATGTAAAGAATTGTCACTACTGCCCCGGATCGCGTCAGGATGACGGCTCGATTGAGTTCAGCAATACAGTAAAGCGTTTACCGGGGCTTATGTCTATGGACCTGTCTGCGGAAGGTGAAGTTGGCAAAGTCCGCGCGGACGGCATCGACTATATCGTATTCTGTTCAAATAACGGATACAGCGGCGACCTGAATTTTGTTAAGATCGACGATGATTTCAAGAAAGATGTCCTTGCCGAAAAGGTCGACGAGGTCACGGGAATTCAGTATGAAGACGCTGACGCTGACCCGGTACCGGTCGCACTTATGGGAGAATTCAAGGGCGACGCGGAAAATATCCGCTGGATCTTCTATAACTGCACGGCCAGCCGCCCGAATATCGCAGGCGACAATAAGGACAACCAGAAAGAGCCGGATACTGAGTCGCTGCACGTCGAAGCGTCCCCGCTCCCGGTCACGATCGGGAATGAGGAAGTGAACATTGTCAGGGGCGGCATCACGCCGACAATGAACGCGGCGACATATAACGCATGGTTCAACCAGGTAATTATACCGGGCACGGCAGTGCAGGCCCAGCAGACGCCTGCTGAACCGCATGAGGGTAACTGATGATCAAATGTATAGAAGTTGAACCGGGGAAAAAGGTAGACTTTAAAGCGTCTGCCTTTACCCCGATCCAGTATAATAAGCTGTTCCCGTCAAGGGACTATCTCAAAGATATCAACGACCTGAAGGTGCTTAGTGAAGCGCGGAAAAGGCAGAAGGAAGACGGCAGCGAGGGCGACATGTCGGGCGTAACGCTCCAGATGGAAGACTATGAACAGTTCGTCCGTGTGGCCTACTGTTTCGCATATCAGGCACTGTCACCGACGCCGCGGCCGTCGGACGCTCAGAAGGAATTCAGGGAAAAATACCCGGATCCGTGGGACTGGATCGACACCTTCGAGACCTTTTCTATCTATGAGATCCTGCCGGAAATCATAGATATGTGGTTTGCGAACGAGAAGGAAAAGAGCAAGGGAAAAAACTCGGTCCCCGCACCACCCGCGAAATAAACACGGCAGTGTACATGCTGAGGTGCAAACAGCTGGGACTGACTATGGATGAACTGGACATGATCAGCTGTGGGATGGTGTGGGATATGCTTACAGAGAAGAGCAACGACAGTTATGATTATCCGCTGAAAGCTGGACAGAAAGAATATCACGCGTTCTTAATGGGATGATAAGCGGCTGTTATGCCGCTTATTTTGTTAGGAGATTTAAGCATGGCAAGTAGAATCAAAGGTTTGACCGTCGAGATAAACGGCGACGTTACAAAATTAGATAAAGCGCTGTCGTCTGCAGATAAGCAGCTTAAAGACCTGGACAGCTCTTTAAAAGACGTGGACAGGCTTTTAAAACTGGATCCTACGAACACGGAACTGCTGGCACAAAAACAGCAGCTGTTGCAGAAGTCGGTAGACACGACTAAAGAACGTCTGGAAACGCTCAGATCGGCCGCTGAGAACGTGACGCCGGATGATATCGGACAGGATAAATACGACGCGCTCCAGCGCGAGATCATAGAGACAGAACAGAAACTGCAGTCGCTGACAGATAGATCTTTCGAGCTGTCCCAGAATATGCAGAAGAATGCCGACATATCAAAGAATGCGATTGAGAACCTGGGCGACGCAATGAGCAAGACCGGCGAAAAGCTGCAGGGCGTGGGCGACAAGCTGAAAGGGGCAGGCGACAAAGTTACAGGCGTAGCTAAAGGCATGGCACCTGTTTCGGCAGCGGCAGCGGGTATCGCGGCGGGCGCGGTAGCGGCGGCAAAGGAACTTGACGCCGGATATGACACGATCATTACTAAGACCGGCGCGACAGGTGAAGCCGCAGAAGCGCTGCAAGACCAGATGAACAGAGTATTCGGCAGCATACCGACAGATGCGGAAAAAGCAGGTATTGCAGTAGGAGAAGTCAATACACGCTTCGGGCTGACCGGCGACGCGCTGGGCGACCTGTCGCAGCAGTTCCTAGAGTTTGCGGAAATCAACGGAACGGACTTGAATAACTCTATCGACCAGGTCGACGCGATCATGACAAAGTTCGGCCTTGACGTCGAAGATACCCAGTCTGTATTAGGTCTTATGACAAAAGCCGGGCAGGATACGGGCATATCAATGGACACATTATATGCCGCACTGGATAAGAACGGTGCCATATTCAAGGAAATGGGACTGTCACTGCCGGAAAGCATAAACCTGCTGGCACAGTTCGAAGCTAACGGCGTAGACACGTCTACTGCCATGGCAGCGCTGAAAAAAGCGCAGAAAGAGGCCGCGTCAGAGGGCAAGTCTTTAGGCGATGTATTAGGCGAACAGATAGAGAGCATTAAAAATGCCACGACTGAGACAGAGGCTATGCAGATAGCTACAGAGCTGTTCGGGGCTAAAGGCGCGCCGGAAATGGCGCAGGCGATACGTGAAGGGCGTATTAATATTGACGACCTGAGCGCGTCCCTTGACAGCTATAAGACGACGGTACAGGACACCTACGAATCGACGCTTGACCCGTGGGATCAGCTGACGACTACTACTAATAACCTGAAGGTGGCGGGCGCGGATCTGGCCGGGGAAATGCTGACGAATCTGCAGCCGACATTTGACGCGATCACGGAGAAAGTCACGGCACTGACGACATGGTACGCCGGATTAGATGAGGGTACGAAACAGAACATTGCTACTATCCTGCTTTTAGTCGCTGCCATTGCGCCGGTACTTGGAATTCTGGGCGGGCTTATAAGCACGATCGGAACGATAGTAGGCGCGATAGGTACAGTTATAACGGTAGTCGGCGGCGCTATCAGCACGATCGGCGCTATCATGGGGTCCATACATTCAGTATCCGGGCTGATAACGGTATTAGGTGCGGTACTGACAGGACCGGTCGGCATAGTCGTAGCCATTGCCGCGGTCATAGCTGCAGGCGTTGCGCTCTGGAAGAACTGGGACACGGTGAAGGAAAAAGCCGGGGAACTGAAAGAGAATGTCGCCCAGAAGTGGGAAGACCTTAAAACGGCGGCAAGAGACAAGTTCGACGGCATAAAGAACGCGATCAGCGAGAAATGGGACGGCATTAAACAGGCCGCTTCAGATAAGTGGTCACAGATAACCGAATCTGTAGCTAACAAGGCACAGGAAATTCATAATAAAGTATCAGAAAAATTTGATAATGTGAAAAATACAGTTAGCGATGTAGTCGACCATATAAAAGGGCTTTTCAACTTCGATTGGTCACTGCCGGACCTTAAACTGCCGCATATCATAGTCGGTGATTATATCGACGTCCCGGTACTGGGAACAATACCGGATCCCCGCACACTTTCGGTCGAATGGTACGACAAGGCCATGGACAGGGCGCGGGTCCTTAACTCCCCGACGGTATTCGGGGCAGCGGGCGGCAGGCTGCTTGCGGGCGGAGAATCTGGCAATGAAGTTGTAAGCGGTGAAAAGCATCTGATCGACCTGATCGACAGCGTAGTAAGAAGCCGGACAGACGGCATGGCCGCAGTTATGGCCGACGTCGTCGGGATCCTTGACAGGTATATGCCGCAGGTCGTAACGAAGATGGACCGCCCGGTAGTCCTTGACACGGGCGCGACGGTAGGCGGGCTTGGTGACGACATAAACAGTTTTCTTGGACGTGAGACAGAGAGGGATAAATACCAGTGATTATTACTAATCCGAAAACATTCGGGGCGTTGATCGAGGTAGTCAAGAGCGGCGCCAGTTACCATACTTTCAGGGACTGGCGCTGCACGATAACGAACACTGACTATATCGGGGACGTCGTGAAGGAAGAAAATTATATATATGTCCCCGGAATGTCTGGAAAGCTGGACGTTACAGAGACGATCGCAGGACGGCCGGTATATAAGTCAAGGGCGATCAAGATAGAACTTGCGGGTGCGCATGACAGATACGACTGGCAGAACCAGATATCCAGGATAAGGAACGCCATAGACGGCAGAATTGTAAAAGTCATATTTGACGACGATACAGGGCATTACTGGAAGGGGCGCGCGTCGGTCAACGGCTTTGAACGGCAGCGGCAGCTTGGCACATTCTCGATCGAGATACCGGATGCGGATCCGTACAAATACGAGATAACATCATCGCAGGAGCCGTGGTTATGGGACCCGTTCAGCTTTGAGGATGGCGTTATAAGATACCTGGGCGAACGTGACATAGACGACGGGACACAGATAACGATACCAAAGGGCAATATGTCGGTAGTGCCTATAATCACAGTTACGGATATTCTGCACGCGCCGGTCACTGTCCGCGCGTCGGGCGTATCCGGGACATTTACGCTGCAGGCAGGCGACAACAGATTTCCTCAGATACGTGTATGCGGCGATGATGATGTGGTGCTGACATTCGGCGGAACTGCAAATGTCATTATAGATTACAGGGCAGGATCTTTATAATGTACGAGATTTACTTAGACGACAAGATAGCATACTGGCCGGGCGACGAAATATGTACAGTATTCAACCCGGAAATAAAGCTGAAGGTCAGCGAGGCGGGATACTGCAAGTTCACGCTGCCGAAAACGAATCCTGAATACAATAATGTTTTTGACAGGAAAACAATGGTAAGCGTAAAGCGTGACGGCACAGAAATATTCTATGGTGAAGTCCGCGAATCCGGGAAAGATAAGAACGGCAATAAGTCCGTATATGCCGTCGGCGCGCTGTCGTTCCTGTTCGACAGCGTCCAGCCGCAGTATAACTACGGCGTGGTAACGCCGCTGGCGTTCATAAATGCTTGCCTTGAAGAACATAACGCCCAGATGGGCAACGACGACAGGAAAAAGATCTATCCCGGAATAGTGACGGTCACGAACACGCGCGACACGCAGGGCAAAACGACGAACTACGACAAGACGCTGGACGCCCTGCGGGAACAGCTGCAGGCCCCGCTTGGCGGCGTTTTTAAGCTGAGACATACTAATAACCGTCTGTATCTTGACTACCTTCTAATAGCCGAATACGGCGTCTTTTGTGAGCAGCGTATCCGGTTCGGTGAAAACATGCTGGACTATTCGGAAAGCATGACGGCCAACGATGTAAAGACTTGCATCATACCTTTAGGGGCTAAGATCGACAGCGACACGGCAGAAGGATTCGAGCAGCGGTTAGATATCAAGTCGGTGAACAATAACAAGAACTATCTTGAATCGCAGTCGGCAATAGCGGCGTTCGGCCGCGTGTGGGACGTGGTCATATTCGACGATATCACGACGGCAGCGGCACTGAAAACGGCAGGCAACAGCTATCTGTCAGACGTTCAGTATGAAAAGCTGGTACTCAAAGTAAAGGCTATCGACCTTGCGCAGATGGGCGCGGACGTACAGTCTATGAACGTGGGCGACCGCGTGAACTGCCAGGCTGAAGCGTTCGGGATGGATCGGACGTTCCCGATCTGGGAACTGACACTGCACCCGCTGGCCCCGCAGAATGACGCGGTAACGCTGTCAGAAACGGTAATAAACAATAAGACCGTCAGCGCCCGTGTATCGGGCACGGCTGGACAGATAAAGACAGAAGTCTATAAGGCATCTACAACGATACAGAAGATTCTGGACGATACCATAGATAACATGGTGGCAATGTTCCAGGGCACGAACGGCGGCTATAAGCTGTCAGAGTATGACGCGCAGGGTCGCTGGGTCCGCGACTTATACATGGATAACCCGGATAAGAACCAGGCGACCAATATAATGCAGATCAGCATGGCGGGCATAGCATTTAGCCGGAACGGCTACGACGGCCCGTATACGTCAGCATGGAGCCTTAACGGGACATTCTGCGCGGACTACATACTGACAGGTACGCTGGTAGCGAACCTGATAAAAGCCGGGATACTTGCCGATGTAGGCGGGAATTTTAGCTTGAACCTAGAAACAGGATCGGCAACTTTCAAGAGAATGGAGTTACAGTCCCCATATCTCGAGATTGACGAAAGCGGCAAAATTACTTTTAAAAATACGCCGGAAAAGCTGGAGATAAAGCAGACAATATTAGAGGCTTATGCAAATAACACTCTTATATCAACGATTGACCTTGCGAACAACTTTTCGAACGGTGAGATTGCGCCGAGATTTTACAGCACTAGAAATATGTACTTCGAAATTGGCAGCGCTAGTTCGTTTGTTTTTGAACAAAACGGCAGGATGTGTGGTTTTATCGACGGTAACGGATGGCACGGGAAAGTAAGCAGTACGTAAGGGGGCTATATGAGCAGGACACCGACAATACCTATAGCGACAGCGTTAAATAATATTATGAACGCTAAACACGGCGGGGACGTGCGCGATTCTATCCATGACGCGATAGCGTCATGCTACAACGACGTAACAAGCCCGGAACTTAACACGGCCGCGCTGGAGACTGCACTGCAGAAAAAAATAGACCAGGGCAAAATGGCAGCGCTCACGATCGCGGACGGGACCATAACGAAAGCTAAGTTAGATCCTAATATCTCTTTCGAAACGGTTTCGGCAACAGTCGAAGATGAATGTCTGATCATCTCGATAACAGACGGATCGGCAACTTAACGGGGGTATTGAATGATAGTTCAGAATATCAAAGTCATGGAAAGCGGACCGAAAGAAGATATCGAGGTCGGCCGCCAGGGCGAATACAACGTGCGGCAGATAGTGTTCGATCTTACGGCAATTGCCGAAGCCGTCGGACCTGGAACGGCGACGATCATACATTATCCGATCGACGGGGCACCGTATACAGTACCGGCATTTGCCGGGGATTCGTACGACGCAGCCGTGCAGGACGGGAACACGCTGACATGGACGATCGGACAGCTGGCGACACAGCATAAAAACAACGGCGTTGCAGTAGTCACGTGGACTACCGCCGCTGGTCTTAAAAAAAGCCGACGTTTCAAAACTAAATGCCAGCCTAGCATAGAAGTATCGGACGTAGAACAGGCGGCACAGCAGGCGTATATAGACCAGATGGCAACTATAGCGGCAGATATTGCCGGATCCGTGCAGGAGGCAGCAGATGCCGTTACAGACGTCAATAACGCGGCAGCGGCAGGTATTACAGCAGTAGGCGACGCGGCAGCGGCAGCGGTACAGGACGTGAACAGCGCGGTACAGTCTGCAGATAGTAAGATAGCTGAGATCCGGGCGGCGGGTGACGCGGCAGTGGCAGCGGCCAGCGCGGCGGCGAACGTCACGGTACAGAATGAGTGCTTGATTTATGGAGGTGGTGCAAATGGCTGATATCAGTAAGATCCAAGTACCTGGAAGTGCGACACAGTATAACATAAAAGACGCGCAGGCGCGGCGTGACATTGAGGATGTAAAGGCTGATTTAGAGAACAAAGCAGTAGAGCTAAAACCAGTGACGGATAGACTTTATATGTTTGGTGAAAAAGTTCTGCATGTCAATGGTGATAATGTCCTATCAATGGGAAATGGCAATGTGCAGAATAAGGCATTAA
>ODAI011754679.1_pt1 | contig 35070 bp, 30 predicted proteins | sample 1539321 | NCBI WGS metagenome assembly ODAI01 (sample SAMN02144231, study PRJEB22623) | gut metagenome | biome: sheep rumen | host: Ovis aries | place: New Zealand
AATGTTTGGACAGTAGCAAAGAATACCTGGGAGAAAGGTCTGACCTATGCCTATCGTGATCGTCGTAACAAGAAGCGTGCTTTCCGTAGCCTGTGGATTCAGCGTATCAACGCTGCCGCTCGTCTGGAGGGTATGAGCTACTCTGTGCTGATGGGCAAGCTCGCCAAGGCGGGTATCGAGATCAACCGTAAGGTGCTTGCCGACCTGGCCATGAACAATCCCGAGGCCTTCAAGGCTATCGTGGAGAAGGTGAAGTAATTTCTCCATCACTGCAAATAGAATAGGTGCCGCAAGCTTGTGGCACCTATTTTTTTCGTTTGAACTCCAGCGTCTTGGGCAGTTTCTGCCACTTGCCGTTCTTGGGAACCTTCAGCGTGGACCCTCGCTCCTGTTTGAGGGTGAAGACGGAGTCGTTCTTCTGGGTGAGGGTGGCTGTCAGGTCTTCGGAGCCATAGTCGTTGATCAACTGCAGACTGGCCTGCTTGCCGCTGACCTCTGCCGAGGTGATGACCCAGCAGAAGCTGTTGTGCTTCTTGCCCAGATAGCCAGGGAGCTCACCGTAAAGCTCCTGTCCGGGCACTTGGATATTCTGCTCATAGAGATTGATGCGCAGATACACTTCATACTCCTCATTGGTGAGGTAGGCTTTGAAGGGGCGCTCTGTCTGGGCACTCGTGGCAACGGGCAACAAGTGGCAAATGAGGAGTGAAATCAGCAACTTCTTCATACTCAATTCTTTTTTGCTGACAAAGTTACCAAATATAAATCAATAAAATCGTAAATCGACCTAAAATAATAGGTAAAACATGCAAGATTTAGTTTTTTTTTAAGTAACTTTGCACCCATTATAATTACAACGATGGTTAAAAGACTAATAAAGCCCGACTATATATTTGAATCGAGTTGGGAAGTATGTAACAAAGTAGGTGGAATCTATACAGTCCTTTCGACACGTGCCAAGACCCTGCAAGAGGCACATCAGGATAAGGTGATTTTTATCGGTCCGGGCTTGTGGAAGCGTGAGGATGGTAATTACACCAAGGAAGAAAGCCCCTATTTTAGGGAAGAGAAAACTCTCTTTGCCGATTGGCAAAGCGAGGCAAAGGCAAACGGACTTAATGTCAGAATCGGACGCTGGACAGTCCCCGGAGAACCAATCGCTATTCTTGTTGACTTCATACCGTACTTTGAGAAGAAGAACGAGATTTATGGATGGCTGTGGGAAAACTACAGTGTCGACTCACTGCATGCCTACGGCGATTATGACGAGGCCTCTATGTTCTCGTATGCCGCTGCCCTGGTGGTGGAGAGCCTTTATGGCTGGCTCCAGAAGAGTGGTGAGTGGAAAGCTGATACCAAGGTCATCTACCACGCCAACGAGTGGATGTGTGGTCTGGGTGCCCTCTACATCAACAAGAACGTGCCTCAGATAGGTACTGTCTTCACGACCCACGCTACGAGCATCGGCCGCAGCATCGCCGGAAACATGAAACCCCTCTATGACTATCTCTTCGCCTACAATGGCGACCAGATGGCTGAAGAGCTGAACATGCAGTCGAAGCACTCTATCGAGAAGCAGACGGCTCACCATGTGGACTGTTTTACGACGGTGAGCGACATCACTGCCAAGGAGTGTGTGGAACTGCTCGACAAGCCTGTCGACGTGGTGCTGCCCAATGGATTTGACAATAGTTTCGTGCCCAAGGCCGCGCAGTTTACCCGTAAGCGCAACGCAGCCCGGCACCGTCTGCTGTCGGTTGCCAGTGCCCTGCTCGGTGAGCCGTTTGACGATGATACGCTGATTATCTCTACCTCTGGTCGCTACGAGTTCCGCAACAAGGGTATCGATGTGTTTGTGGAAGCCATGAACCGACTGTTGCGCGACAAGGAGCTGAAGAAGCAGGTGGTGGCCTTCATCGAGGTGCCCGGATGGGTAGGGGAGCCCCGCAAGGATCTGCAGGAGAGATTGCGGGCAGTAGAGAACGGTGAGCAGTATGACACACCGCTGGAAGTGCCCCAGGTGACCCACTGGCTCCACAATATGAGTCACGACAATGTGCTGGGCATGATGAAATATTACGATATGCACAATCGGAAGAATGAGAAGGTGAAGGTGATCTTCCTGCCCTGCTATCTCAACGGTAGCGACGGGATCGTGAATATGACCTACTATGACCTGGTGCTGGGTAATGACCTTTGCATCTATCCTTCTTATTATGAGCCGTGGGGCTATACGCCGTTGGAGGCTGTGGCCTTCAAAGTGCCCTGTATCACTACCGATCTTGCCGGCTTCGGACTCTGGGCTAACAGTGTCTTTGGCAAGTATGGTGAGATAACCGATGGTGTAAAAGTGATTCACCGCACAGACTACAACTACTCTGAGGTGGCCGATAATATCAAGGACACCGTGGCATTGTATTCCGGTCTTACCAAGAAGCAGGTGGACGAATGCCGTAAGAATGCAGAGGAATTGTCGAAGAAAGCCCTTTGGAGTGAGTTCATCAAGTTCTATTATGAGGCTTATGACATTGCCCTCCGTAAGGTAGAAGATAGACTTAAGAAACTGTAATAATAATATTCAAGATTATGAAGATCAAAGCAGATTATGCAAATGCTCCTCAGTGGAAGATCCTGACCGTGAAGTCAAGCCTTCCCGAAGAGTTGAAATGTTTGGATGAGATTGCCCACAACATGTGGTGGGTGTGGAATTTCGAGGCCCGTGACTTGTTCCGCGACCTTGACCCTGTGATTTATCACGAAGTGAAGCACAACCCTGTCATGCTGTTGGAGCGTCTGACCTTCATTCGCAAGACTGAAATTTTGAAGGACAAGGCGCTGATGAAGCGCATCAAGGATGTCTATGCAAAGTTCCGTAAGTATATGGACGTGAAGCCCGACAAGAAGCGTCCGTCAGTGGCCTACTTCTGCATGGAGTATGGTATCCACTCTGCCCTGAAGATTTATTCGGGTGGTCTGGGAATGCTGGCTGGTGACTATGTGAAGGAGGCTTCCGACTCTAATGTCGACATGTGTGCCGTGGGTTTCCTCTATCGTTTCGGCTATTTCACACAGAGTCTGTCGATGGACGGACAGCAGATTGCCAACTACGAGAGCCAGAACTTCGGTTCGCTTCCCATTGAGCGTCAGCTCGATGAAAAGGGTAATCCCCTGGTAATCGACGTGCCTTATACCAACTATATGGTTCACGCTTATGTCTGGCGTGTCAACGTGGGTCGTGTCAGCCTCTATCTGCTCGACACCGACAACGAGATGAACTCCGATTTCGACAAGCCCATCACTCACAGCCTCTATGGTGGTGACTGGGAGAACCGTCTGAAGCAGGAGATCCTGCTTGGTATCGGTGGTATGCTGCTGCTGAAGAAGCTGGGCATCAAGAAGGATGTCTACCACTGCAACGAGGGTCATGCCGCACTCTGCAATCTGCAGCGTCTGGTTGACTATATCGATGAAGACGGATTGTCATTCAATCAGGCTCTCGAGTTGGTACGTGCCTCTGGTCTGTATACCGTTCATACTCCGGTTCCCGCAGGTCACGACTATTTCGACGAGGGCCTCTTCGGAAAGTACATGGGTGGCTATCCCCAGAAGTTGGGTATCACCTGGGATGAGTTCATCGGCATGGGCCGCACCAATCCTGACGATCATGGTGAGAAGTTCTGTATGTCGACCTTCGCCTGCAACACCTGTCAGGAGGTCAATGGCGTGTCCAAGCTTCATGGTTGGGTCAGCCAGAAGATGTTCGCTCCAATCTGGAACGGCTACTTCCCCGAGGAGAACCACGTGGGCTATGTGACCAATGGTGTCCACTTCCCCACATGGGCTGCTGCCGAGTGGCGCAGGGTCTACAATAAGTACTTCGATGAGAAGTTCATGGGCGACCAGTCTAACGAGGACATCTGGCATGGCATCTATAATGTTCCCGACGAGGAGGTCTGGGAGACCCGTATGGTTCTGAAACAGAAGCTCTTCGATTATATCAAGGAGCAGTTCCGTGAGACATGGTTGAAGAATCAGGGTGATCCCTCACGTGTGGTTTCACTGCTGGAGAAGATGAACCCCAATGCACTGGTCATCGGCTTCTGCCGTCGTTTCGCTACCTATAAGCGTGCCCACTTGCTCTTCACCGATGAGGCTCGTCTGGCCAAGATTGTCAACGATCCCGAGCATCCCGTGATCTTCCTCTTCGCCGGTAAGGCTCACCCCGCCGACGGTGCAGGCCAGGGACTCATCAAGCGCATCTTCGAGATTTCGCAGCGTCCGGAGTTCCTGGGTAAGATCATCTTCCTCGAGGACTACGACTTCCTGCTGGCACGTCGTCTCGTCAGTGGTGTTGACATCTGGATGAACACGCCGACACGTCCTCTCGAGGCTTCTGGTACCTCTGGTGAGAAGGCAGAGATGAATGGTGTGGTGAATCTCTCCGTGAAGGATGGCTGGTGGCTTGAGGGCTATCGCGAGGGTGCCGGATGGGCACTCACCGAGAAGCGTACCTATCAGAACCAGGGCTATCAGGACCAGCTCGATGCTGCTACCATCTATAGTCTGCTCGAGAACGAGATTATACCTCTTTATTATAATAAGGATAAGAAGGGTATCTCTAAGGGCTGGATCAAGGTCATCAAGAACTCTATCGCCCAGATTGCTCCTCACTACACGATGAAGCGTCAGCTCGACGATTACTATTCGAAGTTCTATGAGAAGCTGGCAAAGCGCTTCAAGGAGCTCTCCAAGGACAACTACCGTCTGGCTAAGGATATTGCTCAGTGGAAGGAGACCGTTGCCGAGCGCTGGGATGCTATCAGTGTGGTTTCTGCTGAGTCGACAGCTCCGGCTTCCGGTCAGCATCTGACTGGCGAGGAGTACATGCTTCGCTATGTCATCAATGAGCAGGGCCTCGATGATGCCGTTGCCCTGGAGAAGGTTAACGTTTGCGTCGACAAGAATGGCGAGGAGCACGTGTACTCTATCGAGCCGCTTAAGATGGTTGGTCATGAGGGTAACAACTATACCTTCGAGGTGAAGCATTCTCCCAAGCAGTACGGTCAGTACAAGACTGCCGTACGTATGTATCCGAAGAACAAGAACCTGCCTCACCGTCAGGACTTCTGCTATGTGAAGTGGCTGGAGTATCCGATTTGAGCGGTTACTGAATAAAATCAAAGAATCCCGAATCAGCCTTGGCTTGATTCGGGATTCTTTTTGTTTTTACTCCTCCTGGTAGTTCTCGCGGATGTAGCGTCCCAGTTCGTTGTCTTTGTTGCGCTCCGCACAGCGGAGGATGGCATCCTTCATCACCCGGTCGATGCTGTCGATATCGTGCATCATCGATTTCTGGGTTGCCTCTGTGGTGGACCCACTCATCTGAAGGGTGTTGACGATGTTCTGTATCTTCTGGCTGCAGTCGCTGATGGTATCGTTGAGGGCCTCCCATTCACGAGCCATCTGCCGATTATAGAAAGACTGGCAGCCAGTAGCTATGAGGCATACTGCTGCCAGTCCCGTTATCTGTCGTTTGTTCATCATCAGCCTAAATGAGGTAGAGGTCGCTGATACTCTCGTTGCGAATGACGCGCCGGATGGCCTCTGCAAAGGTTTCTGCCACAGAGAGCTGCTTCACCTTGGCACAGCGCTGGGTGTAGGGGATGGAATCGGTGAAGACAATCTCCTCGAGGGCCGAAGCCTGCACACGGTCGCTGGCAGGACCGCTCATCACGCAGTGGGAGGCACAGGCTCTGACGGTCTTTGCTCCGTGCTCCTTCATCAGGTCGGCTGCCTTGGTGATGGTACCGGCCGTGTCTACCATATCATCGATGATGACCACGTTCTTGCCTTCCACCTCGCCGATAATCTGCATCGAAGCCACTACATTGGCACGGGCACGGGTCTTGTTACAAAGTACCAGTGGACAGCCGAGGTACTTGGCGTAGGTATTGGCTCGCTTTGATCCGCCTACATCCGGTGAAGCGATGACCAGGTCGTCGAGTTGCAGGCTCTGCAGGTAGGGTAGGATGACACCCGATGCATAGAGATGGTCTACGGGTACATCGAAGAAGCCCTGTATCTGGTCGGCGTGCAGGTCCATCGTAATCACACGGTTCACGCCTGCCACACTCAGCAGGTCGGCCACCAGTTTGGCACCGATGCTCACACGGGGCTTGTCCTTACGGTCCTGGCGAGCCCAGCCGAAGTAGGGGATGACGGCATTGATGGTGCGGGCAGAGGCACGCTTGGCAGCATCAATCATCAGGAGCAGTTCCATCAGATTGTCACTGTTGGGGAAGGTGCTCTGCACAAGGAATACGTCGCGGCCACGGATGCTTTCCTCATAACTGACGGCAAATTCGCCGTCGGAGAATCTTGTGATAAGCAATTGCCCTAAGGGGCAGCCCAGACTTTGGCAGATTTTCTCTGCGAGGTACTTCGTTGCTGTTCCCGAGAATACCATATAAGAATCATTCATCATAGCGATATATTAACTTTTTTATTCTTCTTTTTAGTCTACTGCTTTTTTCAGTCGCTCAAAGTGAAGGAGCAGCTCCTTGTAGTCAAGCTCGTTGTGGATGTCGAAGCGGTTCCACAGGTCGCCACAGATGACCACTCCTCCGAAACCGAGGTCACGTATCAGCTTGATATTGTCGATGTTGATGCCTCCAAGGGCATACACCTTCTTGTCGATCAGTCCCTGGCGAGAGGCCTCCTTGAGTTCTTCCAGCGTGAAGTTGGACTTCTCTTCCTTGATGGTCTGGCTGTCGAATACCGGATGCAGGAATACGTAGTTGCAGCTGCGCTTGGCTTCCTTCAGTTCGCTGATAGCATGACACGTACGACTGATATTTCCCCGATAGCCCGAAGGGGGTTCGGTATAGGCATCGTCGATATGAATACCCTTCAGACGGTATTCCTCTTTCAGGTAGAAATGATTGTGCACCGTTGTCTTCGCACACCAATCCTCGCCCAACAGAGTCAGCAGCCGTTCGGAGTACATGGGTGATGAACCTGGCTTGTGCAGGTGCAGGCTCTCCAATCCTTCCTCGAAAAGATTCGCGAGTATCTTGTCTTCTTCCACGAAAAACGTGGGCCTTGTCATAACAATTAACTTCATTTTTTTGCTTAATGACTCTTTCTCACGTGCAAACTTACACAAAAATTCCGATATTACGCCTTGTTTGGTAAAAAAAATGGCTTTTGGGGGGCATCTTTCGGAAAAAATGAGTAATTTTGCATCCCGAAATAGCAGAAAAGTTATCATTATTAAATAAAAAAGGAAAGAAAATGAAAGCATTCGTTTTTCCCGGACAGGGAGCACAGTTTGTTGGAATGGGTAAAGAACTTTATGAAAACAACCCGTTGGCAAAAGAACTTTTTGAAAAGGCTAATGATATCCTTGGATACCGTATTACCGATATCATGTTTGATGGTACGGACGATGAACTCAAGCAGACGAAGGTCACTCAGCCTGCTGTATTTCTCCATAGTGTGATTTCTGCCCTCTGTATGGGAGATGCCTTTGCCCCTGAAATGGTGGCTGGTCACTCCCTGGGTGAGTTCTCTGCACTGACAGCTGCCGGTGCACTGAGTTTTGAGGATGGTCTGAAGTTGGTCTATGCCCGTGCCATGGCCATGCAGAAGGCTTGTGAGGCTCAGCCCTCCACGATGGCTGCCATCATCGCCCTGCCCGACGAGAAGATCGAGGAGGTGTGTGCAGAGGTGAGCAAGATGGGCAAGGGCGTGGTGGTTCCCGCCAATTACAACTGCCCTGGTCAGCTGGTTATCTCTGGTAACATCGAGGCTATCAACGAGGCTTGCGAGCAACTGAAGGCTGCCGGTGCCAAGCGTGCTCTGCCGCTGAAGGTGGGTGGTGCTTTCCACTCTCCGCTGATGCAGCCTGCCAAGGACGAGCTTCAGGCCGCTATTGAGCAGACGGAAATCAAGGCTCCCAAGTGCCCCGTCTATCAGAATGTCGACGCTAAGCCTCACACTGATCCTGCAGAGATCAAGGCTAATCTGATTGCCCAGTTGACGAGTAGTGTCCGCTGGACGCAGAGTGTACAGAATATGATTGCCGATGGTGCCGACGACTTCACCGAGTGCGGTCCTGGCAAGGCTCTTCAGGGTATGATTGGCAAGATCAACAAGGAAGTCAGCGCTCACGGTATAGAGTAAATTCCTTCTGTTAAGTACAGAACCAAAGACTATGGGACAGAAGATCGTTGTTTATCAGGTTTTTACGAGGCTCTACGGGAACCGTAACACCACCTGCAAGGAGAACGGCACGATAGAGGAGAACGGCTGTGGGAAGTTCAATGACTTTACCCCTGCCGTCCTGAAGAAAATCAGGGAGATGGGTGTCTCTCATGTGTGGTTTACCGGTATCATCCGCCATGCCACGCAGACGGACTATTCTGCCTATGGCATTCCCCGTAATCATCCGGCTGTTGTCAAGGGTAGGGCAGGCTCTCCCTATGCCATTACCGACTATTATGACGTCGACCCCGACCTGGCAGTTGATGTCAGTCAGCGTATGGCAGAGTTCGAACAGCTGGTGGAGCGCACCCATAAGGCTGGACTGAAGGTGATTATCGACTTCGTGCCTAATCATGTGGCCCGTCAGTATCACTCCATCTGCAAGCCTGCAGAAGTGAAGGATCTTGGCGAGGAAGACAATCCCCAGAATGGCTTCGATCCTCAGAACAATTTCTACTACTGTCCCGGACAGCGTTTCACTCCTTATTTCGACCTCTACCATGATGAGCCAGAGCCCTATATCGAGGAGCCTGCCAAGGCCACGGGCAATGACTGTTTCCACAATGCACCGGGAATGAACGACTGGTATGAGACGGTGAAGCTGAACTATGGTGTGGACTACTATGCCGGTCGTGTGGGCCATTTCAATCCCATTCCCAATACCTGGAGCAAGATGACGGATATCCTGCTCTTTTGGGCCAGTAAGGGAGTCGACGGCTTCCGCTGCGACATGGCAGAGATGGTGCCTGCCGAGTTCTGGCAGTGGTCTACCGACAAGGTGAAGTTTGCCTATCCTGACAAGCTTTTCATCGGTGAGGTCTATAATCCTGCCGAATACCGTCGTTACATCAGTGCCGGCTTCGACTATCTCTACGATAAGGTGGGCATGTATGATACGGTCCGTGAGGTGATTCGTGGCACACAGTCTACGCATGCCATCACGACAGCATGGCAGGCCACCGACGATATCCGCGACCACATGCTCTACTTCCTCGAGAACCACGATGAGCAGCGTATTGCCAGCGATTTCTTTGCTGGCAGTGGCTGTAAGGGAATCCCTGGTCTCATCGTATCGGCTCTTCTTCAGCAGAATCCGCTCATGATCTATGCCGGACAGGAGTATGGTGAGCGGGGCATGGACAAGGAGGGTTTCAGTGGTCATGACGGTCGTACAACCATCTTCGACTATTGGAGCATCGACACCTTGGTGCGTGCTTCTCAGCGTAAGCTGACTGCAGGGGAAAAGGCTCTGAAGGATATATATAATAAGGTATTGAACATCTCGCGCAGTGAGAAGGCTGTCACCGACGGTGTCTCCTTCGACCTGATGTATGTCAACGGTCATCTGCAGCGCCAGTACGCTTTCCTTCGTAAGTCAGGGCGTGAGGTAGTCTTGGTGGTGGCTAATTTCGAAGAGATACCGGTGGAGGTCAATGTCACCATTCCGGCTCATGCCTTCGATTACCTGGACATCAAGGAGAAGAATGTCCAGGCCGTTGACTTGCTGACTGGCGAGAAGACGAAGCTCATGCTGAAGCGCGACGGGGCCGTCGGCCTTGCCATTGCTCCACTGAGTGCCGCTATCCTGAAATTCAAGGCATGAGACAGATATGGCTGATTATATATTAAACGAGCACAATAAGGAAGAGTTCCCGCCGGCCCATACTGCGGAGCATCTGCTGAATCAGACGATGATCCGTATCTTCGGCTGTGAGCGGTCTTTCAATGCGCATATCGAGCGCAAGAAAAGTAAGATGAGCTTTCGTCTCGACCACAAGCCCAGCCGTCAGGAGGAGAAGGAGATTGAGCGGCGGATGAACGAGCTCATTGAAGAGGACTTGCCCGTCACGTTTGAGTTTGTCACTCGTGATGAATTGCCCGAAGAGATCTGTCTCGACCGCCTGCCCGACGATGCTTCAGAAACCATCCGGTTGGTTCGTATCGGCGACTATGATGTCTGTCCATGCATCGGCAAGCATGTGCGTTCAACCTCTCAGATAGGCCGTTTCGAGATGCTCGGCACCAACTGGGATGAGCACGAGCGCTCCTTCCGTGTTCGCTTTAAGATCGTTTGATATGATAGGCAGTCTGACAAGAAAGAAAATCTCCGGTAGTTGTTACCGGAGATTTTTTATTTCAGTGCTATCTTCATGAATACTGGGTAGTGGTCTGAGTAGCTCAGCTCCTTCATGTAGCAGTTGATACCCTCATAGTCCTTGTCGTGGAAGATGTAGTCGATGCGCAGCGGGGTCTTGCCTCGCAGGGTGTGCATCCATCCGCTGCCACACTCCTTGAAACCGTCAGTGAGCTCTCCCTTGAGGGTATTGTAGACGTAGGAGTAGGGCACGTCGACACAGTCGCCGGCCAGAATCACGGGGAGGTCGCACTCACGTATCTGCTGTGCCAGGATGTTAGCTTGTCCGGCGCGCTTGATCATACCTACGGTGTAAGTGCCGTAGATGGCTTCCATCAGACGGTTGTTCTGAACGTCGTAGCCGTCGGCCTCCTTGTTTCTGGCACCATAGTATACGTGATGGGCTCCAGCAGTCTGAAGGTGTACATTGAATACGCGGAACATCTGTCCGTTGACGTCGATGTCAACCCACTGTGCACTGTTCACGCTGGCTGGAAACTCTATGGGTGCGCCTTTCTTGATGGGGTAGCGGCTGTAGATCACGTTATGCTCGTTGACACCGTACTGCATATAGGGGAAATACTCCTTATAGCTCTCCGAGTTGCGCTTGTCGGCACTCCAGTCGCTATATTCCTGCATACAGAGCACGTCAACCTTCTGCTTCTTCATCTCTGCCAGGATGTCAAGGGCGATGAAACTGGTGGTCTCTCCATTGAAGCGGGCCACGTTGTACGTGGCGATAGTCAGTCCCGCCTGCTTGGCGGCTTCTTCGTCTACAGAGCCGAACTTATAGATGGTCTGCGAGTAGGGGATGCAGCATAGTAGCGTGATAAATGGCATCACTGCCCAGTGCCAGCGACGGAGGACAAGCCAGTAGATGAGCAGGATGAGATTGCCTGCCATCAGCAGGGGCAGCACGTAGACCAACAGGGCTCGTGCCATATTACCGCCAGGCTGTACGTCTCCGCCATAGAGTGCTACGATAGTGAATATCATCATCAGTACGGTGATGATGAGAACCATGAATGCAAAATATTTCTGTACTGCCAGTTTACCCATACTTTATACAATAATAGTTATGTTAATCCAGATACTTCTTGACCACCTCGATGAGGTTCTCCACTCGGAAGGGCTTAGCCATGAATTCGTCGCAACCGGCTGCCTTTGCCTCTCGGATATTCTCTTCGAAAGCATAGGCGCTCAGAGCAATGACGGGAGTGGCATGATTGATCTCCTTGATGATGCGAGTGGCATCGAGACCGTTCATCTCTGGCATACGGATGTCCATCAGAATGAGGTCGGGTTTCTCGTCTTCATTGATGGTCACTGCCTCAATGCCGTTGTGAGCCCTAAGCAGACGGTAGCGCTTCTGTAGCACAATCTTTACCAGTTCGTAGTTGCTGTCCTCGTCTTCTGCCACCAGGATGGTCTTCAGGTTCATCTTGTCCGACCGTGCACTTACGCGGATGGTCCGCACGTTGGTAGTCGTCGTGGTATGCTCCTGGTTTATGCCGCCTATGTTGCCTTCGAAGGGCAGGACGAAAGTGAAGGTCGAGCCTTTGTCGACGACGGATTCCACGCGGATAGTGCCACCGAGCTTCTCTACGATAATCTTGCAGAGAGCGAGTCCGAGACCGAATCCTTTCTGCTGCTTGGCATCCTGTGAGGCATAGGTGTTGAATATCTGGTCGATGAATTCGGGCGCAATACCTGTTCCGGTGTCCTTGACGTAGAATTCTATCTCCTTCATCTCGTTGATTACGCGGAAACCATAGGTGATACTACCGTCGGGGGTGTGCTTCAGAGCATTGCTGATCAGATTGGAGAATACCTGCGTCAGGCGGTTGGCATCAGTGTTCATGATAACGCTCATCAGAGGCTTTTCCCATTCGAGCTTCACTGATTCGGGGCAGCGGAACTTAAACAGCTGCTGTATGTTCTCGCAGAGCTGGTTCAGGTCGGTCATCGATTTCTTCATCACGATTTCTCCCGATTCCACTCTCGACAGGTCAAGTATTTCGTTGATCAGACTACTGAGGCGTTGATTGTTGCTCTCAATAATCTGGTAGTATTTCATGCGCTCCTCTTCTGAGTCTGTTTCAACAATCACGCGAGAGAAGCCCTCGATGGCATTGAGAGGTGTGCGTATCTCATGACTCATATTTGCAAGAAAAAGCGATTTCATCTTGCTGGCCTTCTCGGCTTTCTGAGCCATTTCTTCATATTCTTTCAGCTTCTTGTTTGCAATCTGCAGCTGGTCGGTGACGAGCGACAGCTTGCGTTTGCAATCAGTATACTTCTGAAGTAGAATCTCTCTTTCGTTTTGCTCCATTGTCTTATTAGTGCAAATTTGGGGCAAAGATACGTAAAAAATTCTATATAAACAAATAATTAGGTAACTTTTTTCAACTTCTTTTTGCTTTTTCCCAAGCTCCACTCTGATGATGGGTGCTCAGATACCTCATTCCACGGAAGACGTTGATATTCATGAAGATAAAATAGTAGGCCGTGTAGAGCAGTCTGTTCTTGATGCCGTGACGGTTGAGCATCCAGCCTGAAAGTGCAGCCAGATAGAAGAGTGCTTGTAGGATGAGCAGCACGGTATAAAGTGCTCCTGCCTGACAGACGACCAGTAGGATATTGGCCAGTATCAGTAAGACCATGGCGATGGGGGTGATGCTCCATCGGAGCACGCGATGACTGATATATTGGAATGCCACCAGCGGCTGGCGCAACGGGTTCAGCATCCGGCGCAGCCACCAGATGCTCTGCAGGCCTCCGGCAGCGATGCGGCGCTTGCGCTTCGATTCCTCGAAGATGTTGGCTGAACCATACTCGAGGGCATAGGCATCTGGGGTATAGTCAATGCGATGACCTTCATCCACGATGAGCATCGACATCATAAAGTCGTCGAGTAGGGCATTGTCGGGCACCTCTCGCCACAGTTTCGGTCTGATGGCGTATAGCTCGCCGGCAGCTCCCATGGCAGAGTAGAGCTCACTGTCCCATTTCTTCAGCGTACTCTCATAGCGCCAGTAGAGTCCCTCGCCTTCGGCAGCCATCTCACCGTTTCGGGCCGCCACACGCTTCTCACCGCTCACGCATCCCACGCTCTTATCCTGGAATCGGCGCGCTATCTCCTTCATCGCACCATGATTGATCATCGTATTGGCATCGGTGAAGGCCACCAGCTCGGTACTCACCTCCCGTAGTCCGTGTTTCAGGGCGGCAGTCTTGCCGCGGCGCTCAGGACTGAATACCACGTCTGCTTCAGGATAGGCTTTCAGCAGTTCGTTGGTCTGGTCGGTAGAGCCGTCAGTCACCCACATCACCCTGAACTTATCCTTGGGATAGTCCAGGGCGAGGGTGTTCTGCATTTTTTCGGCTACGATGTCTTGTTCGTTGTAGGCGCAGATCATGAGGGTCATCGTGGGCAGCTCCTTCTCAGCAGGCATCTCTGGCAATTGCCGTGGCCCCTTGAAGAGGCGCTTCAGCCTGATAATCACATAGAGCAGCATTCCATAGCCGAGATAGGTATAGAATACGATGAACAGGCATACCCAAAATAGTATCTTCAGCGCCAACATCTTAACTCTTGTTCTTAACTCTTGACTCTTATCCGTCCAGCTCCTCCTGCATGTCTATGAACTGCTTGTCGCTGTCGTAGAACTCATACTGCAGGAAGGCCAGTTTCTGCGATGGGATGACGTGTACGCCCAGTCCGTACTTCATCTGCCATTGTATCTTCAGGCTGATCACGCCCTTGTTGATATAGGCAGCCACGTAGGGATGTACGTGCAGGTAGAACTTGCGGATTCCGATCTTGTTGACCAGGCGGTCAATTTTGCTCTCCAGTTGATCCGTAAACAGGATGCTCGACCTGATTTTTCCCGTGCCGTGACAGGTGGGACAGGTTTCCTCTACGTTGACGTCCATGGCAGGACGGACACGCTGACGGGTAATCTGCATCAGTCCGAACTTCGACAGGGGCAGGATATTATGCTTGGCGCGGTCCTTCTGCATATTCTTGCACATACGCTCATAAAGCATCTGACGGTCCTCTGCCAGCTTCATGTCCACAAAGTCCACTACGATGATTCCTCCCATGTCTCGTAGTCGCAGCTGACGGGCCAGTTCGTCGGCGGCACCCAGGTTGGTCTCCAGGGCGTTGGCCTCCTGTCCATTGTCTTTCTTCACGCGGGTTCCACTGTTCACGTCGACCACGTGCATGGCCTCCGTATGCTCGATGATGAGGTAGGCGCCGTGCTTATAGTTCACGGTCTTTCCGAATCCTGACTTCAGCTGCTTGGTGACATTGAAATTGTCGAAGATGGGCACATTGCCGTGATACAGTCTCACGATGTCCTTCTTCTCCGGGGCTATCAGTCCGACGTAGTCACGCAACTGTTCGTAGATGACTTCATCGTTGATGTGAATGCCGTCGTAGGTGGGATTGAACAGGTCGCGCAGCAGTGCCACGGCTCGGCTCTGTTCCTCAAAGCACAGCTGCGGGCGCTCCGTCGTCTTCTGTACTTTGGTGATGGTGTCTTCCCAGCGCTTGAGCAGGATTTTCAGCTCTGCATCCAGTTCGGCTGCCCGCTTGCCTTCGGCCACCGTACGTACGATGACGCCGAAGTTCTTAGGCTTGATGCTCTGGATGAGCTGCTTCAGTCGGCTCCTCTCCTCGCTTTTCTTGATCTTAGTGGAAACAGAAACACTATCGTCGAAAGGCATCAGTACCAGATAGCGGCCGGCGAAGCTCAGTTCGCATGTCAGTCGCGGCCCCTTGGTGTTGATGGGCTCCTTTACAATCTGCACCAGCAGTTCCTGTCCGACTTTCAGCGTGTTGGCCACGCTCCCGTCCTTGGGCAGAACTGGCAGCCGGGTGGCTTTCTGGATGGGATAGAGTTTCTTGCGGTCGCTCACTACCTGTTTCAGGTATTTCTCGAAAGAGCTGAATTGAGAGCCCAGGTCAAGATAGTGCAGGAATGCCACGCGCTCGGCACCGACATCCACAAAGCAGGCGTTGAGTCCGGGCATCAGCTTCTTCACCTTTGCCACGTAGATGTTGCCCACCGAGAACGATGCCGACCGCTCCTCCTTCTGGTATTCCACCAGCTGTTTGTCTTCGAGCAGGGCAATCGAGATGTCCTTCGGTTGCACATCAATGATTACTTCGCTTGTCATTGTCTCTTTACTCTCTTGATGGGATTAATAAACTCAAAAGGGTGTGCCGCAATCCGTCTGGACTTGCTGACACACTCCTTTCATTTTCTTTGCTGTGGCTGAACGTCGCCTGGCAGCACCCCTGCTGGGGTTACTTGCTCTTATGACGGTTCTTGCGCAGTCTCTTCTTACGCTTGTGAGTAGCCATCTTGTGGCCCTTCTTCTTCTTTCCGTTTGGCATAATTCTAAGATTTAATATTTTAATGTTACTTACTACTTCATTTTTGCAATGAAACTCTTCGATGGCTTGAAAGCGGGGAAGTCGTGAGCCTCGATGAGGATCGTTGTGTTCTTGGATATGTTGCGTGCCGTCTTGGCTGCACGACGCTTCACGGTGAATGTGCCAAATCCGCGAAGATATACATTTTCCTTGTTATCTGCCAAACTCACACGAATCTCTTGCATGAATGCCTCGACCGTGGTGGCAACGTCTTTCTTGGCAACGCCTGTCTCCTCAGCAATTTTGTTGATGATCTCTGCCTTTGTCATGATGTCCTTTTATCTATATTAATAATGTGAAAACCGAATCATTCTCGATTTCGGACTGCAAAGATACTAACTTTCAGTGGATTACCGAAATATAATGCGAATTTTTTTCGAATTTTTTGGTTTTTGGAGCTCGATTGGCCTCTTTTTTGTATCTTTGCAGCCGAAAATGTATTTCGGAAATGGCAGATACGGCACAACAGCGACTCTGGAATCGTAACTATTGCAAGGTGATGGCGGCCAATTTTTCGCTCTTCTTCGCCTTCTATGTCCTTACCCCCTTGCTGCCCCTTTATCTCAGCGAGCATTTCGGGGCCGCAAAGGATGTCATAGGCCTGGTACTCTCGGGCTACACCATCACGGCTCTTCTCTTCCGTCCCTTCAGCGGCTATTTCGTCGACTCCTTCCCACGCAAGCTGGTGCTGATGGTCTGCTTCGGTGCCTTCTCCATCTTCTTCGCGGGCTATCTGGCTGCCTCCTCACTGTTGCTCTTCACCATCGTGCGGACGCTCCACGGCGGACCCTTCGGAGCACTGACGGTGGCCAACTCTACCGTTGCCATCGACGTACTGCCGTCCTCGCGACGTACCGAAGGCATCGGTTACTACGGACTGAGCAACAACCTGGCGATGGCCATCGCTCCTACCATCGGCATCTTCATCTATAAACTGACGCAGAGCTTCGAACTGCTCTTCTGGATAGCCCTTGCGGTGGCCTGTGCCGGATGGCTGGTCGACAGTACGGTTGAACTGAAGGAAAAGGAGATTGTGAAGAACAAGTCGAAACTCTCACTCGACCGTTTCTTCCTTCTTCGTGGCTGGCTGCTGGGAGCCAATATGGTGGCTTTCGGCTTCAGTTTCGGTGTGCTGAGCAACTATCTGGCCATCTATGGCAAGGAGGTGCTGGGCATCACGGGGGGAACGGGCACTTACTTCATGCTCTGCTCCATCGGTCTGATGCTCAGTCGGTTGCAGGGAGGAAAGGCCCTTCGTCAAGGACGCCTAACCCACAATGCCGCCGAGGGCATGGTCATCTCGCTCATCGGTTACACGCTCTTCATCCTTGTGCCCACACTCTCCCAACTATTCACTCTTCACTACTCACTATTCACTTCCCTCGGCTACTACGGCTCTGCCTTGCTCATCGGACTGGGCAACGGCCACATGTGGCCCGCTTTCCAGAATATGACTATCAATGTGGCCAGCAACAACCAGCGCGGCACGGCCAACTCCACCATCCTCATTTCGTGGGATATCGGCATGGGTCTGGGCATACTGTTAGGCGGCATCATAGCCGAACACTTGGGCTACAATGCCGCCTTCTGGACGGTGGCCGCTGTCAATGCGGCCGGGGTATTGCTGTTTTTCCTCCGCACCCGTGCCTTCTTCCTCCAGAGGAATCTGAACGCGAGTGTCAGGTGAGGTTTTACTCCCTCCACTTGCTCCAGTCGAAGCTACCGTTTGCAGTCATTTGGCTTAACTACTTAACTACTGACTACTTATCTACTTCAGAAAGTTGAATTAATATAATTTGCTGTCTCAAGCCAGTTGAGCCTGCTTCTGCTTCTTGACTCTTTGATAGTCGAGGGCCGCACCGATAGCGGTGCAGTACTGCGAGTACTTGGGTATGTGGAACCGTATGTCGTAGAGCGTCTCCAGGGCGGGGAACACCTCTTTACACTGGGGCAGCAGCGACAGGTTGCCGATGAGCACGAAGTCGCGGATGTCACTGCCCAGCGATGCCAGCCATGCCGCCGAACCAATCGATTGCAGCACCATGTGTATCAGTCCTGCGGCGATGTCCTCCTTCTTGGCGTCGCTCTGCGCCCGGGCAAAGTTCGAGGCCGTGGTGTCCATCGTCAGTCCCGGCACGGGGATGGCACTGATGTCACCGATGGTCAGGTCGATATTGCGGATGTTGCCCTGCTTGGCCATGGCGGCCACTGCCTTGATGTCGCTGGTGTTGAGCATGATACGCGACAATCCTGCCAGCGTACCGCCTCCCACGCCGATACCACCGATGTGGCGCATCTCGTCGCCGTTGCACTTCACAAACGACGTACCCGTTCCCATCGACACCACGATGGTGTGGTCGAGCTTCGACTCGTAGCGGGCTCCAAGGCCGTCGGCCACAAACTCCTCCGACTTGCTGGTGGGCAGACCGTAGATGGGCTGTTCGATATAGGCTGCGCCTACACCGGTCAGCATCACGTGCTCCACATCCTTCAGGTCTATGTCGTTGTCGTGCAGATACTTACCGAAAGCTCCGAAGAGCGAGGTGATAGGGTCGGCAGCCGTGATGCGGATAGGTGCCGTCACCTTGCCGCCCCTGATGCCTACTATCTTAGTCGTGGAGATGCCCACGTCGATTCCTATGATGATGCCCATGATGCTTATTTGTTTATTGCGTCAAACTTGTCGAGCTTCTCCAGGTAGTACTGGCGTAGGTCATTCCACTTGTAGTAGGGATACATGTCGGTCTTCACTGGCAGCGTCACCTCGCGCTCGTTGAGCAGGGCCTTCACCAGGATGTCGCCATCCTTGCCCTTCTTCGGACGGTAGAACACCAGTTGTATGTTGCAGCCCATGGGGAATATCTTGTAGTTCTGCCAGTACTGGTCCAGCTCGTCGAGGTTCTCCACCTGCACGCCGCAGTTGCCCAGTTCCAGCAGACAGGCCAGTGGCATCACGCACACCTCATGGCCGAACCTCAGCGTGGCCTGTGTCTGTGTCACGGTGTCGGCCGTCTCGATGATGTTCCTCAGCAGGTTACGCTGGCTGAAGGGCATGATGCCTTTCGTCTGGGGTGCAGGACCATAGTCCATATACCATCTGATGTTGTTCTGCTTCCACAGGTCGTAGATCTCCTCGTCGGTGAAGAGCGAGAAGAGCTCCAGGTCGGTATCGTGGCTCTGCATGTTGGTGGCTATCTCGTGGAGTTCACGCATGAAGGCACCGGCCCTGAGATTGCTGAACACCCACTGCTGGTCGTTGAACAGGGCCTTCATCAGGCGCTCGGGGTGGGTGTATTTCTGACGCCATACTTCCCTGCGCTCCACACGGTTGCGGCCTGTCTCTTTCACCAGTCCGTCCCACGGCTGGTTCAGGTAGTACTGCAACGACTCGCTCGCATCGTTGTGGATGCGGGCCGTCGGGTTAGCGGCTGCCAGCTCCTCGCACTCGGCCGTCATCGACAGGATACAGCGGATCACCACTGTCGAGCGGGCGTCTATCTGTACGTTCTTGGTCTTGAAGATCTCGGGGAAGTTCTGCACCATGCGCTTGGCGATGCCGTGGTGCTGGCGCTCACCGACGGTCGAGAGGTCGCCCAGGCGTTTCACCGATGTGGGCTCGAAGGCCTCTATCGTCTTCAGGGTCTTCTCGCCCAGCGGGGTCAACTTGCCCAGTTCCTTGGCCTGGCGCAGGATGTCGCGCGGCCCGGTATAACTGTTGTCGCTGATCAGCCAGCGAGAGCCGTGGCGCCCGTAGTGGCTCATGTAGTAGGGCTCGTAGCCCTTCGGAGCCGGTGTCAGGGGCTTGGTGGCGGGGTAGCGGTCGTAGTCCAGATACTGACTGCCGGAGAGATACTTGTTGGCTTTGATTTCCTCGCGTGCTGTCATTCCCGAGCCGAGCTCGCCTACCCGTGGCCTTTGTGCCGTGATGGTCATTGCCATCACCGCAGCCGTGAGTGTCGTGAATATTCTTTTCATACCTTATTTAATATATATATACATCGGATAAAAAGAAAACCCGGCCGCTCTTACAACGTACCGGGCTAATGAAAGGAGGAGTGGTACCTCCAGGAATCGAACCGGGGACACACGGATTTTCAGTCCGATGCTCTACCAACTGAGCTAAGGCACCATTGTCAGGTTGCATTCCTTTCGTTTGCGGGTGCAAAGGTACGAACATTTTTCCGTTCCACCAAACTTTTTCGTGTTTTTTTTCAAAAAAAGTAGAAAATAGTCTTTTACAGCGGGTTCCACCCCTGCGCTTTGAGCTCAAACTCCTGATTGTCGCGGGTGACGAGCATCTGACCGAGCGCAGGTTCGGTGATGTGGCCGATGAGGTGTACATCCTCTATCTGCCCGATGCGCTCATGGTCGCCGATGGGCACGGTGAAGAGCAGTTCGTAGTCCTCGCCGCCGTTGAGGGCACAGGTGGTGACGTTCATGTTCATCTCCTCAGCCATTACGGCGGTCTGGTAGTCGATGGGGATGCGGTTCTCGAAGATGCGGCAACCCACGCCCGACTGTCGGCAGATGTGCATGAGCTCGGAGGAGAGGCCGTCGCTGATGTCCATCATGGCGGTGGGACGGATACCTGCTTCGCGGAGCCGCTGGATGATGTCGCCTCGGGCTTCGGCCTGCAACTGGCGCTGCAGGAGGTACTCCTTGCCGGAGAAGTCGGGTTGGAAATCCTTCAGGGATGCGAGCTGGGTGTTGAGTGCTCCGACTTTCTGGCTGTCACCCTTGGCTTTGGCCTCGGCAATCTTTTTCTGCAGGTCGTCCACCTGTCCGTAGTAGACCGATTTCTCCCGTTCGAGCAGTTGCAGGCCCATGTAGGCGGCTCCCAGGTCGCCGGAGACGCAGACAAGGTCCGTGGGACGGGCACCGTTGCGATAGACGATATCCTCGGGTCGGGCCTCGCCGATACAGGTGATCGAGATGGCCAGTCCGGTATAGCTGCTGGTGGTATCGCCACCGACGATGTCGACGCCCCATTTCTCGCAGGCCAGTCGGAGTCCGGTATAGAACTCCTCCATGTCCTCCACTTTAAAGCGCTTGCTGATGGCCAGCGAGACGGTGATCTGTCGGGGTGTGCCGTTCATGGCGAAGACATCGCTGATGTTGACCATGGCCGACTTATAGCCCAGGTGGCGCAGGTCGGTGTAGGTCAGGTCGAAGTGTACGCCCTCCATGAGCAGGTCGGTGGTGACGAGTACCTCGGTGTCGGGGTAGGAGAGTACGGCACAGTCGTCGCCCACGCCTTTCCGGGTGGAGGGGTTCTTGGCGACGAGGTCTTTGGTGAGGCGGTCGATGAGTCCGAACTCGCCTAATGATGATATTTCCACGATTCTTTTTGTTTTTGGGGATTATTTGAAGCTGATGGTCAGAGGTTTCTCCTCCGACTTGTCGGCACGGCGTACCTTGGTCTCGCTCTTGCCGGTGGCCAGGATGCTGTTCCTGGAGTTTTTCAGCACGTAGTTTCTGATGGTCTCGTTGAAGGTCTCCTCGCCGTCGAGCATGAAGCTCACCTTGACGGGCAGGGCATAGGTGGCCTGCCTGACTGCGGGACTAAGTCCTTCTACCTCGTAGAGGCGGGCTGCGTCTTTCTCAGTAGTGATGACCAGCCTCGGTTGTGGCAGGGCCTCGAAGGCCTCGTTGATGCGGCGGATATCTTTCCGGCTGAACCTGTGGTGGTCGGCGAAGGCCATGGGGGTGATGGAGGCCGGCGTGGCTTCGTTTTGGATGTCGAGCAGCATCTGCTTGGGCGAGGCGATGCCCGTGAGCAGCAGCACGTGGCGGCCTGCGAGACTGTCCAGGGGTGCTTCGGTATCTTCTGACAGGGGGCTGCCTTCACTGAACACGGGTCGCGGGGTAGCGTAGCTGAATGTGGTGAAGAAGAGCTTCTGGTAGGGGTAGAGGTTCATCTGCTTGGTCAGCACGCGGAAGTCCATGGGCGTCAGCGTCTTGGGACACTTGGTGACGATGACGATGTCGGCCCTGTCCTTGCTCTTGAGGGGCTCGCGGAGTCGTCCGGCAGGCAACAGCATGTCATGGATGATGAGCCGGTGGTGGTCTACGAGCAGGATGTTGATGCCGGGCTTCACGTAGCGGTGCTGGAAGGCATCGTCGAGCAGGATGACGTCGGTGTCGCTGGTCTCATCGGTACTGAGCAGCGTCTCGATGCCGTGGGTGCGCTTCTTGTCGACGGCCACGGCAATATCGGGGAACCGATGCTTGATCTGCCACGGCTCGTCGCCCAGCAGCCGCATGGGGGTGTCGGACGTGGCCAACAGGAATCCTTGGCTCTTGCGCTTGTAGCCTCGGCTAAGCACAGCCACCTTCAGCCGGTCTTTCAGCAGGGCGGCGAGATACTCCACGTGGGGGGTCTTGCCAGTACCGCCTACGGTGATGTTGCCCACCGAGATAACGGGTACGGCATACGTCCGGCTCTTCAGGACACCTGCCTCGAAGAGCATGTTCCTGAAGGCTACGCCGGCGCCGTAGAGCCAACTCAGCGGCAGCAGCTTCTTGTTGAGACGGATGAGACTTTCTGACACGCTTCTCTCTCTAATCTGTTACTTGACTCGGATATCGTCGAGCAGGCGGGCTTGGATGCGACTGCTGTTCTGGAGGTCGCTGCGCACCTGCATCAGGGGTTCGTAGAGGTCGCCGAGCAGGGCCTTGAGTTCGGCCTGCAGCTTGCCGTCGAGGTAGGTGCCCTTCTGCTTACTGCCGAAGAGCTGGTCTGTCCAGTCGCTCTTGCCGGGGTAGGTCTCGGTGTGGTACTCCTTGAGCTTGGCCAGCTGGGCGGCTTTCTTCACGGCGTCGTCGAGACTGCCGAGCTGGTCTACGAGTTTGATCTTCAGGGCGTCGGAGGCCAGCCATATGCGGCCCTGGGCGATGCTGTCGACATCGGCGGGCTTGATGCCGCGGCCCTCGGAGACGATGCGGAGGAAGTCCTGATAGCCACGGTCCACGTGGGTCTGCAGGTACTTCATGATCTCTTCGTTGTCCTTGCCTAATATGAGGTCTTCTTCGAAATGGGTATACTTGTTGGTGGCCACCCCGTCGAAGGTGACGCCGAGCTTGTCCTGTACCAGTCCGCTGAAGTTGGGGACCAGTCCGAAGATACCGATGGAGCCGGTGATGGTGGTGGGCTCGGCGAAGATGTAGTTGGCGGGCGAACTGATCCAGTAGCCGCCCGAGGCGGCTGCGCCTCCCATGGAGACGACGATGGGCTTCTTGGCCTTGATGAGCTTCACGGCGTGGCGGATCTGCTCGGAGGCCACGGCACTGCCGCCGCCGGAGTTGACGCGGAAGACGACGGCCTTCACGTCGTCATCGTCGGCCAGCTTCCTCAGGTCCTGGGCCGTGGTCTTGCCCACGATGCTGTGGCCACCGCCGTCGAGCAGGTTCAGGGCCTCGTTGTCCACGATACTGCCGTAGGCGTAATAGATGGCTATCTTCTCGCCGTCGCTCTTGTCCTTCGACTTCACGTTGAGCATCTCCGAGAGTGTCAGCTGGGGGATGTCGTCGTCATCGTCGAGCTTCAGGCGCTTCTTGATCTCGGCCTTGATCTCCTCGGGGTAGAGCACCTTGTCGACGAGCTTGGCTTTCACGTAGTCGTTGACACTGGCCAGGGCCATGATGCTGTCGCTGGCCAGCTGGTCGAGCTGTTCGGCCTTCACCTTGCGGCCCTCGGCCATCTCCTTGAGCCAGTAGCGCCAGATGCCGCTGGTGTAGGCCATGCGCTGCTCGCGGTCGTAGTCGCTCATGCTGGTCTGGATGTTGCGCTCCACGGCACTCTTGTACTTGCCCACCTTGGCCACCTGATACTTCACGCCGAGCTTGTCGTACAGCCCCTTATAGTATTCGCCCTTCACGCCGAGACCCTTGAAGTCGATCATGCCCTCGGCATTCAGGTAGATATTGTCGGCCACCGATGCCACGTAGTAGGCACCCTGCAGGTACTGGTCGGCATAGGCCACGATCCACTTGCCGCTCTTCTTGAAGTCCTTCAGGGCGTCGCGCAGCTGCTGGGCCGTGGCGGGCGAGTCGAAGGTGACGGTACCGCCCTCCAGATAGATGCCCTTCACGTCCTCGTTGTCCTTGGCCTTGCGGATGGCCTTGACGAGGTCGTCCAGACCCATGGCGCTCATGTCGGCGGCTCCCATGAGTGCATCCAGCGGACTGCCTCCCTCGGCACGCTCGTCGACAGTGCCGGAGAGCGAGATGACGAAGACGCTGTTGTCCTTGACTTTCGTGGAGGCCGACTCACTGGCCACCATCCCTACGAGGGAGATGACCATGAACAGGCCGCTGAGCGTGATGAAGATTGCGATGCCACAGATGGTGGCGAGTGTCATTTTAAAGAACTGTTTCATACACCTTATTTATAATATAGTCATTGTAATTGGCGACAAAGATAGGTATTTTTTTTGAATTGGTGAAAAAATCTTGCTTTTTTCTTTGGTTATTGGCCGAAATATCTTAATTTTGCAGGGATGAAACGGTTATTGTACATATTTGCGGTCGTCAGCCTGCTCTGCGGATGCGTCGTCGACGAGTCGGGCGAACGGGACGCCGGCTCCGACGAGGGGTCGGTCGTCAGGGTGGGGGACAAGCTGCCCCGCTTCTCCGTCGAGGTGACCGACGGCGTGCAGCGCTGGCAGTTCTCCTCCGTCAGTCTCGGAGGTCCCACGGTGATTGTCTTCTTCAACACCGGGTGTACCGACTGTCAGCGGGAGTTGCCAGAACTCAATGACTACTACCTGCGCCACCGGTCCGACCCCGGGTTCAGCATGATTGCCATTGCCCGCGAGGAGTCGGAGGAGAGCATCGCCGCCTTCTGGCAGGCTCATCAGCTCGTCATCCCTTATTCCCCACAGCCAGACCGCAGCATCTATAACCTCTTCGCGCTCAGCACTATCCCTCGTGCCTATCGGTGCGCGGCCGACGGAACCGTCGTGTGGATGGGCATCGAGAATTTCGATATCGACGAGTGAAGAGTATGCAAGATTGTTAATGAAGATTAATATTTAATTTAATTTTGTAAAATTAACCTAAAATATCGGTATTTACCTCCCCATTTGTGGGGGGGCTTCATAAAAAGATGTTATCTTTGCAATACCTAAATTGCTCAAGTATACGCAAGAATAAGAGAATAAACTTAAATACACTAATTTACATAAAGGTGAAAAAGGTAATATTGATGGCTGTCACAGCCCTCCTTTTGACTACAGGAATCCAGGAGGCACACGCCCAGCAAACTGCGCTGAAGACCAATTTGCTGTATGATGCGGCTACGACCCCAAACCTCGGCTTGGAGTTCGCAACTGGCAAGAAGCACACCCTTCAGGTGTTCTACGGCCTTAATCCCTGGAAGTTCGGAAGCGGTTCCGACCGCAAGTATCTCAAGCATTGGGTGGTCAATCCCGAGTTCCGCTACTGGTTCTGCCATCGGTTCAACGGCTCCTTCCTCGGCGTACATGCCTTCGGGGGTGAGTTCGATGCCATGAACATCAAGGTGCCCTTCGGCTGGTGGGACGAGCTGAAGGACCATCGATTCGAGGGATGGTTTGCCGGCGCTGGCCTGGCCTACGGCTATCAGTGGGTACTCTCGCGCCACTGGAATTTCGAGGCCTCCGTCGGCGTGGGTGCCGCCTACATCAAGTACGACAAGTTCGACTGCGGTGTCTGCGGCAAGCCTCTCGAAGACGGCAACAAGTGGTACATCGGGCCCACTAAGCTCGCCCTTTCATTAATGTATATGTTCTAACCGACTGAGAGATATGAAAAGATACGCTTTATCCATCATAGCCATGCTGACACTCATGTCAGCGGCTGCACAGTCCACCATCGTGCTGACGGGCGACAAGCGGGGGGACACCCGCCTGAAGGCCGAAAACATCAAGGTGACTACCAATGACAACCATACCACGCTCTCGCTCGACTTCGTCCTCGACTCGCTCCGCGTGTCGTCCAACCGCTACCGTGCCTTCACGCCGGTCATCGTCAGCAAGGACAAGACCCAGCGGCAGCGCATGAAGACGCTCATCCTCACGGGACGCACGCAGAACATCATCTTCGAGCGCGACGGCATCGACCCGATGTATGCCGACAACAATCTGAAGGTGCGCCGGTACAACAATACGCCGCAGACCATCAGCTATACCGACGCCGTGGAGCGACAGCCCTGGCACCGCACGGCTGACATCGAACTGGAGTGTGACCTCTGCGGATGCGGCGACCCGCTGAAACTTGAACTGGCTCACCTCTACACCCTCAAGGAGATCGACCCCTACGAGCTTATCGCACTCTCCGACATCGTGCCCGCTGCTGCCAAGAAGGAGCGCTCGCTCCACGGCTCGGCCTACATCACCTTCGTCGTGAACAAGTGGGAGGTGAAGCCCGACTATATGAACAACCGCTCCGAGATACGCAAGATCACCGATACGCTCGACGTGATGGTGAAGGACCCCAACTGCAGCGTCAACCGCGTGAAGATCCACGGCTACGCATCGCCGGAGTCGCCCTACAACCACAACCTCATGCTTGCCACCAACCGTGCCCAGAGCCTGACCGAATACGTGAAGCGCCTCTACAACCTGCCCGCCAGTGCCTTTGCCAAGGCTGAGGCCACGGCTGAGAACTGGGAGGGACTGCGCGCCGCCGTCAAGGAGATGACAACCGACGTGCTGCCCAACCGCGACGCTATCCTCGCCATCATCGACGACAGCTCGCTGCAGCCCGATCCCAAGGAGTGGAAGATCAAACAGCAGTATCCGCAGGACTACCGATACCTGCTGCAGAACGTCTATCCCGGACTGCGCCGCTCCGACTACGACATCTCGTTCAAGTTCAGCGACTTCACCCTCGAGCAGGCCAAGCAGATCTACAAGACCAAGCCCTACCAGCTCTCACTTCGCGAGATGTGGGACGTGGCCCAGACCATGAAGCCTTACAGCGACGAATATAATAAGGTGATGCAGACGGCCGTCAATATCTATCCCGACGACCCGCAGGCCCTGGTCAACCTGGCCAATGTGGCTATCCGCCAGAAGGACCTGCTCAAGGCCGAAAGCCTGCTGGAGCGTGCTGGCAACAGTGCCCAGGCCGAGAATGCCCGTGCCGTCATCGCCATCATCCAGAAGCGCTACGACGATGCCGAGCGACTCCTCCAGTCGGCTGCCAAGAAGGGCCTCGACGTGACGAAGAACCTGGAGGCCATCCAGATCCTCCGCTGAGTCCTCCTCTCGGTGAGTCCCTCCAACAGGAGGCTCCTCCATCCCCCTCCAACGGGAGGCACCTCCATCCCCCTCCAACAGGAGGCCTTTCTCCCACATCCCCCTCCTACAGGAGGGGTTAGGGGAGGTCAAATAGGGGAGGTCAAATAGGGGAGGTCAAAAAGAGGTCAAAAAAGACAATTCTAATTCATATTATTAATAATTTTTAAAAAAACAATTCCAAAGCTTATGAAGAAATTTAGTTTCTTGGCACTCGCAGCAGTAGGATTACTGTTCGGTGCATGTTCGTCTGACAAGGACGTTACAGCAGATGGGAATTCCCAGAAGGTAGATAATGGAAATCAGTTCATCTCCCTTTCCATTAACATGCCTACCCAAAACTATGCTGGTACACGTGCTACTGATGACAACAACTACGGTGACACGAACTTTGATTTGAACGATGGGCTTCCTGCTGAGTATGCTGTCAACAATGCTTATCTCGTGCTGTTCCATCCCGCTTCTTCCACAGCCCCAGAGGATGAGGCTACTTTTGTTGCAGTCTATGATATTAATACTGAGCCGTGGACTGATTCTTCCGATCCTCACGTAACAAAGAACTCGGCAAAAATTATTCAAAAGGTAGGTAGCACTGTTGCAACGGGTGATTTGGCACTTGCTATCCTTAACAAGAATAGTCTGTTGACCTTTACTCCTGCAACTGCTACAAACCCTGCAAAGATTAAGGTTGGTACAACAGATATCACCACAGCAACGACCTACAAGCAGTTCAGGGAAATGATAGTGGAAAATGCAAGTCTTGGTGCCGCTCCTATGACAGGTGCTGGCTTCTATATGGCCAATGCTCCTCTGACAGATGTTCAAGGTTCAACAACTACGCCCATGACTGGAGCAAAAGTCCGTACATTGGTTCCCATTACTACTTATCAGTCTGAGACTGAAGCTATGTCTAATGAGCCTGCTCACATCTATGTTGAGCGTGGTATGGCAAAAGTTACTCTGAAAGCCTTAGGTTCTATCACACTTAATAGTGATGGTGCAACAACTTTGACTTTGGAGGGATGGACTATCGACCAGACGAACAAGAAATCTTATTTGGTACGTTCTACAGAAGGACATAGTGATTTCATAACTCTGGTGAATCAGGTGTCTAAGAAATATCGTTATGGAGGCCAAATTAATATTACAGAAGGCACTCCTGCACCATACAAGTATCGCACTTATTTTGCAAAAGATCCCAATTATGATGTTTTAGCTAATACTCAGCTTGCTTATGCAGTTGCTGGTGATTATACAACTGCTGTTGGGGACAATAATCCCCAGTATTGCTTCGAGAACACTTTTGATGTTGCTAATCAGACCGTTCAGAACACCACACTGGTACGTCTGAAGGTGAAGGTAGGCACTGGCGATGATCTCTTTATTGTTAGTGGCAATAAGAGTACCATCTATAAGGAAGCTGGCGTTAAGACGCTTGCTGCCAATGCGGCTTTGGCTGCTATCGATGGACTTAAGGCTGGTGGTACGGTAGCTTATACCGGTACTCTGGGTGAGTCTGACTTTGATATTACCGTTGCAGAAGATGCTTTGAATAAGGGTAAGGCTAATGTGACCATTGCTATCAAGACTGCAAGCGAGACTAAATTTACTACTGGTCTGTCAGCTGCTCAAGCCGCTGTTCAGCCAGCTGTTAATACCGCACTTAGTGATGTTGCCATGTACACAGGTGGTATTTCTTACTACGCTATCCGTATTAAGCATTTTGGTGATCAGCTCTGTCCTTGGCATACGGGTGATGCAGCCGAGACCCCCGCTCCGAAAGTTGGCGATATTTACCCTACTACTAACGCTACCACCAATTATCTTGGTCGCTATGGTGTGCTCCGTAACAACTGGTACGACATCCAGGTGAGCGGTATTAAGTATTTGGGTGATCCTACTCCTAAGAATTATAAGGACGATCCCACCACAGATGATGAACTGGATGGCTACATCTCTGCCAAGATTCATATCCTGTCTTGGGCAAAGCGTACTCAGGCTTGGAATCTCTAACCAGTAGATAAATTAAGAATAGATGCGGCCGCCCCGAAGGGCGGGACGGCCGCATCCTTTAAAACAAAATGACAATAATCGCTGACGAATAAAGCAATATGAAAGTAAAATATCTGTTTTTAGCACTTGTATCGCTCGCAATGCTCTCCAGCTGCGAAATGATGAAAGAAGATGTAGATGATACCTATTGTGGCGTCTTCATCAACTTCAAGTACGACTATAACCTGCAGCGTGCCGACATGTTCAACGACCATGTGGGAGGCATCACGCTGTATGTATTCGACAGCGACGGACGCTTTATCAAGACCTACGAAGACAACAACATCCCAAAGATGGGCATGATGCTACTCGATGGCAGCTATGCCTACTGCATGCGTATTTCTGACTTGCCTACTGGCAACTATCGATTCATCGCACTGGCAAACCAGAAACCGTATCAGCAAACCCTTAATACCGCTGGTGCTAAGTATCGCCGCAGCGAACTGAAGGTTGACGACCCACAGGAAAATCTGTACGTGACGCTTGAGAATACGGCAGGGCAGGTGAGCAATGCCGCACCTCTTGACACGCTATGGCACGGCATGACTGGCTCAACACCAGTGGCAGTCAACAGCCATGGCTACTCTGTAGCTACGATCTCGCTGATGCGAGACACCAAGATGCTGACCATTGGACTCCACAACCTTGACGAGGACAAGCGTACCAATATCTCAGCAGAAGACTTCGATATTATCATCCGTGACAAGAACGGACGGATAGCATACAACAACGACGTGGTGGAAGAGCAGACACTCACCTACACCCCGTTCCGTAAATGGGACACTCAGACGATTGATGCCAACGGCAAGGTGGTTGACAAGACGGCCCACGCCTCTCTCACCTTCAACCGACTGATGCTCCATAAAGATATAAAGGATGATGCCGTACTCACCATCGTCAACAAGAAAGACGGTCACGAGGTGGCTAACATCAACCTGGCACAGTTCCTCGCACAGGGACGTAATGCCATCGACAACTACCGATACGGCGAGCAGGAATACCTCGACCGTGGCTACGACTTCTACATGGACTTCTTCATCAAGGGGGAGGACTGGCATGAGATAGAGCTGAGCATCGGTATTGGTCTCCACGTCCTCTCCTGGGCAAGACGTATCCAGCGCGTGGACCTCGAACAATAGAAAATTCTTTCAATTGATATATTTTAAGTTGTAATCTGAAACACTGAATAGCATGATGTTACGTCGGCTGATAAATATAATGATTGCGGGCACCTGTCTTGTCGCCTTCACCTCTTGTCGCGACTTTGAGCCGGACATGAAGGTACTGGCGGGGCAGACGGACCCTGATGACAGATACCTCAATTTTACCTTCGTTGTTAATTCAGGCCATTATTCTGCCACCCGTGCTGATGAACAACCCAAGGGGGAGGAAAACGGCGACGGGCGTGAGGCTGGCTTCATGAGGGAGAATTATGTCAGCGGTGTAACTCTCGTGTTCTATAGGAATTCTGACGGTATCAATGCTACAGCATCATCTACTCCTGCTCTTGCTGATACAAAAGTGGATCTTGTGAAATACTATCCTGTTACCATTGTCAGCCGTGATGCTCAAGGCACACCTTATACGACAAAGCAGGACGAGGCTATCTATACCACCGGCGAACAGAAGATTACTGACACAGACTTTGATCTTTCCGCCACCTATAGAGTACTTGTTATTGCAAATGCTGACCTGACCACGGGTTCAGATAAGATAGAAAAGGGAAATTCCCTGGCAGATGTTCGCGACAAGGTCTATACGGCTGCATTGTATACAGGTACTGGCCTTGGCGACAAAGCTTATGCATTTGTCATGACATCAGAAAATGATATCGAACTCAATTTCGCGGGTGCAGGAGTTAAAACCATAGACAAAGTGGGTAGCTATACTAAAGAGCTTTATTCTTTTAGCGGTATCCGTATCGAGAGGATGGCCGCTCGTATCGACTTCTCTACGCAGTATAATTATAAGGTTGGGCCTGATAACAAGTATGCAGCTGAATATAAGACCCAAGATAAGAGCAGCAAAAATTATGCCTATCCTGGGTATGTCTATCCCGTCTACAAGACAACTGATTCGGATGGTAATCCGACGAGCGCAGACCGCTTTGTGGTGACAGCTATTGTTCCCTTTAACTTGAGTCTGACTAATACGGGCTGTAGCGAGTATCTGTTTAAGAGAACTAATGATACATCAAGCCCCTATTTGGCAGTAGAGACTACTACCAACTGGGTAATCGATCCTCATCGTGCAAGCAAGACAGTCACGGATCATCATCCCACCTATTTCGACTATAAATTGACAGACATAGAAACAACTCTTTTATCTACAGATCCGCACGGAGATTTGGCAGCAAAGGGCAATTATCTGTCGACAGCCTCCTTCCAGACCTCATCTGCGAGATATGACCTCACGGTTTCAGACCCCAACACGGCTGACAATCTGATTATAGCATATCCAAAGGAGAACACGCTCCTGCCAGATACCAAACTTTATTATTACGCTACAGGCTTGGCCATCGAGGGCTACTACTATGTAAACGACGATGCTACAGCTACTCCCACCCGTTTTGTATATGTAGGCTACTTGCGTCATCAGGGCGAAGCGGAGTCTTACACCATCGTCGAACCTAATGCTCTCGACAAGACTGCCACATGTAAGCCGGGGCTGGCCATGAACTTTGGCGTGGTGCGCAACAACATATACCGTGTCAGCATCCACAAGATCAACGAGAAGGGCTCGATGGAACTCTCCATCAAGGTGAAGAAGTGGGATCCCTATATCCACGAATATATTTACATGTAATCAGAATAAGAACAAGATATGAAACTATTCAGAAGACATACATCTCGTTGGGGGCTGCTGGCTATGCTAGGGCTTGCAGCATGTACATCTGAAGATATACAAGAGCAAGTGATTCAGCCGGATGTTACTGAAGCTACGACCAGGGTTCATCTGCGCATCTCGCCAAAAGGAGGTTTTTCCTCTGAACTGCAGACTCGCGCTGACTGGAACGATAATAATGCTATCGACAATGAAATGATGAACATTTGGACGGTTGTGGTAGTGGATAATGCTGATAAAAAAGTGAAGAGCGTCAGAGTGGCTAATCCGACAGTAAGTACAACGAGTCAGGAGATAGATAACTTGGAGACTACTGTCAACCTCACTCCCGGCCATACCTACCGCTTCTATTCATTTGCCAATATCCACCCGAAGCTGATTATGTCTCTGATGCAAGGGTCTGCTTCCCCAGCTCGCACCCGTGCTGATGGCGATATCCCTGTGAATTATCCAGAGAACTATAATAGCGACCCTAACATTCGGACGAACCCTACGAACCCTAATTCTGGAAGTGAGACACAAATTCCATCAGAGATTAGTAATCCCTATAGCAATACAGTAAATGATTTGTCATGGGCTAGTTTCTCAACAAATCCTACTGGAGGAGGCGGCGGCAGTCATGTGAAAGAACTTATCGGAGAATCAGAGTACAGCGCCTTCAAGACGATGGAAATCGATGCTACTAAGATGCAAAATGTAGTCCTTAGTGTACCAGGAAATGGCTTTAATCCGACGACCGAAAAAAATATCTATGGTGCCAAGGGTATTCCGATGAGTAATGTTCAGGAGATGACTGTGTCAGGAACAGATACGGATGTTGACTTGGTAGTAGTGCGTGCTATTGCAAAAATTGAACTTCGTCTCTACAATGAGACAGGTAGCGATCTTTACGTTCGCTCGGCTACTCTCACTAATCTGACGGCAAATACCGTTGACAATCTGAAACTCCTGCCAAGGCTCACTAAAGTGAACGACATGGATGTGACCCATAAGGATATCCAGCCGAACCTCGGACAGAGCTATCGACAGCATTTTACCTATAATCTGACAACAGCCCAGAAAGTGGTTGCAGTGACGGGTGACGAAGCTAATGCTCAAAGAACTGCTTATACGGGAGGGAATGTGTACAATAACCAGGTTGTATCTTTCTATGTCAATGAAAGTCAACTACCAGCAACAACCGATCGCTATTATCTGACATTAGGCATATCCAAAACTTCCGATGGTGCTATTAGCGAGTATAGATATGCCATTATCAATGGCCTTAATAAAACAGGCGAGGCTATTACCGACTGGAGTTACATCTCGCGTAACGACTATCGCATCATTCCTCTCGTGCTTGATGACTATCAGCTGAAACTTATCCCTTACGACTTCCCTGCCATTGGTGTCTATCCGTGTAGCGTCATAGAGGGTGATGTCTACAATACGCTGACTTTCCATGACTACGGTCATTTCCACCTTCTGCCGCTTGTAACCCGTTATAGCGATCCTACTGCTGAGATACCGTATAATGACACAAGTGCTGATGTATATTGGACGCTTGGAACAACAAGCCCAGATGCTTCAGCTACATGGGCAAACTCTACGCTTGATGATGCTTTTAAATGGTATACGGATGCAAGTTTCACTTCTACTCAGGCATCATCTAATGCAAATAGCTTCTATCGTAAAGATGCTGACGGGGGAAACTCTACTGCAGATGCTGATGAGGCTGGCGGTGTGCCGCGATGGGACAACAACTTGATGTGGAAGCCTACGACTTCTACTAGCTATCGTCCATACATCTATGGATATATTGCCGAACCCGAATGGCTGAAGAATGGGCATGCTCCTCAGGATCTATATGAATATCATAGCTTCACGGTGAATCTTTGGAAGAAAAGTGGTACAAGTCCTTTCCGTTCCTTGAAATGTAATTTCCGTATGCTTCTTTCGAAAGATCAGCTTTCAGGAGCTGGTGGCTCTATTGGCGGTGCCCGCAAACGTGTGCCTGGCTGTAGCCACTGGCACCACTAACAGAAGAAATTCTCGTCGCGCCCAATGCCCGAAAAGGCTGAGGGCGCGCTGATATGTATATCGCTCTTTGGCTTAATGACACACAATCCAGTTCCCCTCTTGCAGGAGGATAGGGGAGGTCTCTCCCCCGCACTCTCCAAGTGACCTCAGGAAAGCATATTTCCGCAAAATCATTTGGAAGTTTCAATCATTCTTCGTATCTTTGCAGCGTGAAACTGAAAAGATAATACGTATGAATGCATCAAGAAACAGAGTGAAGGCTCAAAACCGTGAACTCAACAAGTCGCTGGCGGCTTCGGAAGAGGCCGCGAGGAAACTGAGAGAAAAAAGAAAGGTGGAAGGAATAGTATTAAAGAATAGGAGATTGTATTATGGCAATGGTATATTTATATTCATTTCTGCTGGTAGTGGCTAGTGTAGGACTTGCATGGTCTTATATCAGCGACAAGCGTGAGGAGCGCAGGACCAAGACCCGTTAAAAGGCGTTGGCTGAGAGCGAACGGCCTGATATAGCTTTTTCCCTCGCTGGATTGTGTATCCGGAAACGAAACAAGGCGTTTCCCCGCTGGCCCGATGCGGCTGGCGGGGATTCTCTGTATAGATAGGTGCGGCGAGACAGCCGCCCATCGCTCTTTGACATGATGACCTCTGTATATAAGCAATAAAAGCGAATAACCCCGCTATCCCCGCTACAATCCGTGTAACGTGGTGATATGCAGTGTGTTATCGGTAGCGGGGTTGCTCTAAACCCCGCTACCACCCCGCTACATCCCGCTACCGCCCCTGCCATGAATTTGCTACGATCTCACACTATGTTGCCGCAATATGGCATAGGATTTGGCTGAGAGGAAGCCTCTGTCGGAGCCTAAAGGCTTCGGAATGGGTGCAAAGATACTTTGGAGAGGGTGAAAGGATGCTTCGGAGTGGGAGCAAGGTGCATTTAAACTACCTTACGCGCCTACGCAAAACACCTTACGCGCCTACGCAAAAGGCTTTACGCGCCTACGCAAAATGGAGCGGGGCGAAAAAGC
>ODAI014022036.1_pt1 | contig 35070 bp, 73 predicted proteins | sample 1539321 | NCBI WGS metagenome assembly ODAI01 (sample SAMN02144231, study PRJEB22623) | gut metagenome | biome: sheep rumen | host: Ovis aries | place: New Zealand
GACGGGATTTAACGTACCGTATAAAGTACTTAGGCTTTTTTATTCCTCTGTATTCTCCGAAGCTGAGCCAAAAGCACCGACATCCATATTCTGACTCAGTGAGCGAAAAAGCTCTAACAATACAGGGTCTGTGATAATCTCGATTACCATTTTCGGCAACGTGAGAACACTATATTCTAACTTATCAGCGGTAGTTTCATTTAGAATCGCCATCACTTCAAGAACTTCCGTTTTATGCGACTTTAAAAGGTATTTTGCGAGCGAAAATCCGCTTTCATTACCAATCATACCTTTTAGCTTTTCATCCTTAGATAACGCTTCTAAAGGGCTCATAAGCTCCGCTAGAATATCAAATGATTTTTCGCCTTGAATGTCTGATAATCTCATTACTAAGCTTCCTTACTATAGAATACCATCGGCACTTCTTTCTGCGCCGTAATTGATACGTGACCTGTCAATTCCAATGAAATCTGACCTTTACCATTCTTTGTTGTTTGAAGCGAAAAGCCTGCTGTTGATAAAGCATTCTTCAGTTGAATAGCAACTAATCCTCCATCAGCTTTATCTCCTACCCACCAAATATCGCTGAAATCGGTCTGTTCCAAGTCTGCTCTTGGAACAATCTTTGAGGTATCTGTTCCGTCAATATCTGCACAACCTAAAGCATATTTAATTACTTCGGGAGATGTGCCTAATGCCGTTGTTGACAATTTGCATTCCCAAGAATCTAAATGCTTCAACTCTTTCATGTTGGCAGGAACATTGTCCACATCTTCACCTAAATCAGAAAACGATGGAACACAAGTTGCGTTGATACCGCCAGTTGTCGCAGTAATAATATCTGCATCCGCAGGAGCTGTTGGATTAGTAGGATTAAATGTCTTTAATAAAACACCTGCGTCCAACTGTAACTCATTAAATGTATCTTGCGGAATAACCGTAAACATTCCCATAATATCTATCCTTTCTAGTATTGAATCATGTACTCAATACCGATATTTATAACCGTATGTCGTATATCTAAATTGTCGTCAGCCATCCTCTGCGAGAACGGTGTATCATCCATAAATACTCTAACTCTTCCCTCTTCAATCTCGTAGGAAGAGCCACGCATTTTATGTACTTCTTTTGCTATTTTGTCCGCTGTCATAGCACTGCGTTCCCATGACTTCGACCTGTCCCAAATACTAGCAGTAATCACTAACGGATACTCAAATGTTGCCGTAATTGATTCATACGTGATATATGGGAAATCTAAATTCTCGGGAACTGTATTTTCATCATAAGCAGGCACATCAAATTGATTCCAAAAGAAATCTAGAAACTGCCATTTATTCATATGGTAATATCCATTCCTCTGCGGTTACCTGTCTCATATTTAAACCTGCACTTTGCGGAGTATATTTATCATCTCCATCACTAGTAACTCGGAATATTTTGCCGTCACGTCTACGTTTAAAGACATCATGAAATTGTAAGGTAATACCCCTGTCAGTCGTTACGGTGTAAAGACTAGAAACGCCTTGTTTATCTGCCAATCTTGCCTGCATGGAACTGTCAAATGTAATCGCACATTTAATTTCTGCGCCCTCTGTGTATTCCGACCTATAACCGCCGTAACCATCGTTAACGGTGATTTTATCGAGAATTACACACGTTTCCATAGCTTCATCTAATAACGACATATCTTCCTCCATTTGTTCAATTTCTTTCGGAATTGAGAACGCCAATCGTATACTCCATCTGTTGTACTATCAGTTTTTTTTGTATACGAATAACCACCAAAAGATTCTGACGTGTACGGACTATTTATCACATCAGCATTCTTTGTTTCCCATTCCGAAATCTGAGTTACTAATTCCTCAACGGCAGGTGGTACTGCCATTTCCCATATAGCTCCATTAAAGGTTTCATCCTTTAAAAAGCTTACAGGATATTGATATACTCCATCATTAAATACACTTCCGACAATTCTAAAATACTGACCATCTTGTAAAAAAGGGAGATAGATAGTTCCGTCAACGACTTCGAAATCTCCGAAATGTCTGCTGTAATGATTAGGTTCGAACCAGTTGTTGACCTCGTCACATACATCGTTTAAAACTCTAATATCCATCTATCTCCACTCCTTTCTACTTAACTACAACTTCGAAGCTTTCGGATGTATGGTTAGTTGCATCTGTTGCGGTAATAAATGCTCTACCTTTCTTAACACCTGTTACTGTTCCGTTTGAAACTGTTGCGATGGTTGCATCACTTGTTGCCCAAGTTAACGTAGCATTCGCAGGAACTGTGGTAACTGTATTGGTTGCAGTGCTTCCAACCGCTACTGTTACTTTTTCTTCTTCAAATGTAATCGATGCTTCAGTTGCTCCGATAGTAACAATTGCAATTCCGTCAAGATACTCTGCCCACAGCTTCATTCCCATTAATGCAAATGATTCTCCTACCGCTGTGCTATAGTTTCCATTTGCATGGAATCCGATTAAATTTGTTTCGCCCTCAACGGTGTAATTCAAACCTAATTTAGCGAAATCAGAATTGCTCGGATTTACATAATACAGAATGATATTTTCAACAGGAGTAGCAATTACAGTGCCCTCGGGAATCTCCGATGTAACGATTACTGTATTCGCTCCCAAGAAATTCTTAAGATACTGAATTCCGTTCTGAGTCTGAAGTGTAATACTTGCGCTTCCTAAATAACGAGCAATATCGATCGTATTCGCAAATACTACTACGCTTGTCGAATCCAAATGAAGCTTCTTAAATTTATCCTGCACACGACCAATAGCCATAGAAATAGCCATCTGTAATGTGCTTTCGGTTGACTTCAATTTACCAGTCTGTAGGAACGTATAAAAGTCGTCCATAACTACGCCCTGTAATTCATTTAGGAAAGCGTCGTCAGTTCTCTGTACTGCAATTTCAGCACCATATGTATTTACTGCTTCAATTGATACGGCTTTCGCATATTTCTTAAGAGTTAAATCTTCATGAGCAACTTCGGTTACGCTTGCTTTAGAATACGGAATTTCATCACCCTCTGCAACCGCTCCATTTGCTAAAGTAACGGTAGCAATATATGACTTAAGAACCGTTCCTGCTTCTTTTTCGATGGGACGCATGATTCCCATGATTTCTCTTAAAGCGTTCCAATTGCTTGTGAATCTTGAAACAAAATCTAATTCACGTGCCTTGACCGCAAAATCATTTGTCGTTGTTAAATTTGTTTTTGCCATTTTCTATCTCCTTAAAATCCAAATAGCTCATGGTTTTCAATCATTGCTTTCTGCCGTTCTCCTGCGTCCTTGATTTTCAAGATATCTTCTTTACTCATCTTAGTACCACTATTTGCAGGAGGAGTGTTTACGTCCGCTCCCTTTTCACTTTTTGAAACAATGAAATCCGACCATTCTTCTTTGATGTTTTTCTTTACCTCATCAGCATTTTCAATTTTGCCATCCGTCAATTTGATGTTAGATAAATCAGTAACCTTTAGAATCTTATCCACTCTTTTTTCAGCAATTCCGCTCTCCAAAAGAATCTGCTTATAAGCATTTTCAATCTGAGCTTTGGTCTGCTTACTTTTGATGTCTGCTTTGTAATCGTCAAACTCTTTTTTAAGAGCTTTGTATTTAGATTCGAAATCTTCTTTACTATTTACCTCGTCCAACTGCCTCTGAACATCATCATATTTATCTGCCTTTGCTTTGTACTCATCTCTTTGAGTTTTCAAACCATCAACAGTTTCGGAATGCGCAGTAATAATCTCATCAATCTTATCAGCTTCAATTCCTAGAGCTGACAGGAACTTTCTAGTTAATGCCATGTAATCTCCTTTTCTTCGGGTGCTGTTTCTTCGCACTTATTACGAAATCATTATACCATAAAAAAAGACCGTCTGCGTAGAAAATAGACCAGTCTTTAAGCTACGAAACGTCCCCAATAAAAACGATTGCCAAAACCCCAAAATAGCAGGAACTACTAGCCATATTCATTATACCATAAAAAAAAGGGCTTTCGCCCTCTATTTATTCTTCTACATATTCTTCAATTTGGTCAATGTATACGCTGATGTATTTAGATGTGTGCTTTGGAATTCCACATAATCCAGAGCAATCTTTTTCTAATTCCCATGTACCGCTTTTTCCAAATCCTGCTTTTCTACCTGCTACAAACTTATGTCCCTCTGCTGTTGTTATATATCTAACATCGGTTAATACTCCATATGTTTTATATTGAGCTAATTTTACATTTTTGCCATCAACGTCTTTTTTTACTGTTACTCTGCAAGTGATTAATTTTGTCATTTTCTTTACCTCTATCTTTCTACACTCTTATATTAACAAATATATTTATATATGTCAACAACTTTTTTTAAAGAATAAAAAGTCGGCATCCACCGACTATTTACCTAGAAAACTTTCTACTATGTTCTTATACTCTGCAATATGATTTTGTATCGCTTTCTTTAAAAATCTGTTTGGTTTCATACCTCGTGTCCAATGCCACTTGCCGTCTTCTCCAATAAAAGCCCATGGAATTTTCTTAGCTCCGCTTCCACCTGTTGCATAGTCTCCTGTTCCCTCGTGTACATATACGGCATATTCGACATTAGTACCTATGGTTACTTCTCCCTGCGATTCCCCAGTCTTTTTATATGTATGGGTTATCGAATTCATTAATCTTCCAGTTTTATGTCTTCGAGGGTCTGACTCGATATAGGTTTTTGCGTGCCCCTCTGCCTGCTGTCCAACGGCATTTAATGCACTTTGAATCTTTGAATCCATCTCACTAAATACGGCTTGCGAATTGTCTATAAATTCTACACTACTCATTTTCTGCCCTCCTGTATGGACAATTTCCGCCTAACAATATACTTGATGGTTTCCATTTATAAGCTTGGCATTTCGATGTATTTCCAAACTTCTTTGAATCATCAAATTTATAAATGCAATCTTTACAAATTAAATTGTTGTTTGTGATTCTTCTAATCGCTTTCGCTTCTGACTCTATTCTTTTTTCTAAACTCATTCTCCAAATATTGCCTCCATTAATCTTTGTTTTTGTTCTTCTTGTGATAAAACCTCCAAATACACACGCACCTCTGAGCGTTTATGATAATCAGATGGTTCAATGCTTAGACATCTAACTGGCGTTCTTGCGTTTAAAAGTGTCTCACCCTCCTGCGTTCCAAATTGCGAAATCCTCATAATAGAACTTGCACTTGTACCTTTCGGGACAAAAAACAGAACCTCCACTTTCTTATTAAAACCTCTATCCCACATCGATGATGTAGATGTAAAACCGCCATATTCACCAACATAGCCCTCAAACATATCTTTGATTACATCAAGTCCCTCTCTGTCATATAGATTTGTTAAACGTCGTTTGTTATCTTCGAAATCTCCGTCCATAAAAAGACCTGCTAAATCGCCAAAATCTGTTCCTCTTCTTAATACAATATCTCTCTCAGTCTCGAATTTGTCAAGTGCAGACATACAACCATCTATCAAATCTATTTGATATTCTGTCATGCCCCACTTGTCCACAGCATCCTCCTCTGACATACCGCCTGCTACGTCTCTCATGTAACCATTCATCCATCTAAACGAATTCCCAGTATACTCTTCAAGAGCTTCCCTTTCAAACTCGGTCAGCTTGCCAAAGTTTCTATCTTCCCACGCAAGCATTTCGGATTCTGTATTCTGTTTTATTAAATCTATCCACTCTTTAACAGGAGGAACATTAGAAACAACTTCTATCGGTTCGGATGGCAACGGCACTCTAGACACATCACCAAAAAAAGACTCTTTCTTTTGCTTGGCGTGCTTCCATTCTTCATATGATTCATATCTACCACCTAACGTACGATATTCGTTAATATCATATTCAAACCCCTTTACCTGTGATATCGTTGTACACCTGCAATTATACACCAAAAAAGCCTCTCCTGCAGGGTCGGCAGGATACATTAATTCGTAACCATCAACTTCAAAAGGTTCATCGATTTCTTTTCGTTGACCATCTAAAAGCCTGTGTTCGTGCCTCGTTCTATCATCAAGTGTTGCCATCCATATTTTTGTTAGCCCAACACCCATCTTTTCGGCTCTTTTGTAGGAATCTAATCTTCCTGCACATTCAGCTGATGTGGTCATTGTCCTTGCATTCCTAATGGATGAAACCATATCCATATTAAACACTCTTTCTAACCTTTTGGCAATATTCTGATTTGATTCACCTTGTAAGATTCCTTGAGTAAGTTCATTTCTTAGTTTTGCTTGAGACCACTTTTTAGCATTTTTTGGAGGGTCGCCTTTTGGTAGTAACTGCGGATTATCACGCATCAATCTTTCCACTGTCTGACGGTCATATAAAGTAAAGCTCATATCCATTTGGATATCTTTTTCGATTTGATACGCTGAGCCGTTTGCATTAATAGCATACACCTCGGGAATATGATGGTTAATAGCAGAATATGCTAAATCTCTAGAATTGCTTAAATCCTTTGATAAAGTAGAAACGATGGAATTCAATCTGTCTCTTTCCATCGCCTTTACTCTTAACCACGTTTCAAATTCTTCCTGTGTTTTCTTTCCATCTTTGATTTGCTGTAACCACCATTGACGGTCTTTCTCATATTTCTCAGTCTGTGCTTTAACTTTTTCTTTCATCTCTTTCACAGCCTGCTTATACGTTTTGGTTATTTTTCGCTCTAACTTTTCTAATTCCTTATCTGTTTCATCATGCGGAATATCACTCATTTAATTGCTCCTCAGTATTAGGCTCTTCCGTTTCATCGTTTCCATAGTCAACTATTTCCTCAGCTGTGATATTTCTTAGTGCCTCTTCTACTCTGTCGCCATCTCCTAAATAAGTCATTACTTTTTCAGTAACATAATCATTTTCCAAATAAGAAGCCGATTGCAATACAACTTGAATCATCTCAGAAACGTTAACAATATTTGACCGTGTAAATGTAGGCGTATCGTCAATCCCTGCCAAGCTTAGAATACTCTCAATGAAATCTGTAACCTCATATTCAAATTCATCGCACTTCTGATTCAACAATTCATAAGACGCTTTAATTTGTGTCGCCGTAATTGCTCCATTAGCAATATTCTTTGTATCCAGTGCCATAGCATCCTCATACAGGTCAGCTCTTAATCTCTCCAATAATGCTTCACGGCTTTCGAAAGGAACGTCAATTGTATGAGGTTCTGCCGTTGCTCCGCTTTCATCTACAACTGCACCGTGAATAGTACGGATTTTCTGCAGGAAATTTACGATGTCCACATCATCCATTCCCTCAGCATTTTGGATTAACCAATACACAATTGAGGACTCATCAACGGTATTTGCAAACCCACTCTTAATCAAATCATATGCATCGATTTCTTCCCTCAATCCTACTAATTCAGACTGCCGTGATTCATTGCCATATAATGGAACAATTGGAAAACTTTCATAATTCTTTCCGTCATAGATTTGTACTCCATCAGCTTCTGATATTCCATAAGAAATCTTATACGGTCTTTTGTCTTGTAAGATTTCGCCCTTTTTAGAACTACGTTGATTCCATATGTATTCGGTGTAGCCATCCTCTTCATACAGGGTTGCTCTTAAAGGTTTATTCTCATCAATCTGCCAAAATCTAACCCCTGCTCTTAATGCTCCTGTAACCTCATCATATAAAGGAACGAACTCTGTAATCTTGAAAATGTCGATATGGTCAAGATTCCAAAAGCCGAATGATACTCCACCAATCAACGCATATTTTGCAAGCTTCTGTAAATTCTGCTCAAACTTTGTGCCTAATTTATCTTTGGTTGATTCATTCTCAAATGTAACTCCATTACCTAAAAGATACTGCACTTCCTGCGTGATAAATCTCTTAAAAAACTTCGATGGAATCTTGAAATTACTTGAAAAGACATCGGGGACAGTTTGCCCCGACATCGTATACAATAATTTTTGATATTTAATGATAGTAACATTCCGATGTGCATTGTATTCCTCAGCAACAACCGCAGTTCTAAATAAATCTGAAGACCTGTGTTGATTAATTGCCTGCCGAGTAAAATCCATTCTAGCTTCATCGGAATCTACCACCTCTAATAAGTCTTGATAAGTTAACATAATTTACTCCAACTTTTATTTAACTTAAATGGTTTACGAAACTCGAATACATTACATCTGCAATTTGCATATATCCTGCATTTTGCGGATGAACAGATTCGTTTGGAATGTCAACGGTTATATCGGTTAGTCTTGGATTTACTGGTTTTGGAACGTTCCCGAAATCATATTCTCTATCCATGCAGATTGATAGCGGAATCTGATATACATTTGTATAGTTTTTCTCCGTTAGTGCAGTCAATAGTGCATTTTGAAAGTTCATAATTTTCATGTCTGAATCAAAAGCCCAACCACTCGCCGAAGTAAAGCCTTGACCTCCGCTCGAATAGTAGCCGTTTTGGTTGCTCCTGTAAATTGTAAAGCACACAAATACAGGTATTGATGCATTGTCTAATCGGATATTATCAATAATATCCGTAATATGCTTCGCTGATTCTTCCGCAGTGTATAAACCACTAGCCACATCATTCGTTCCCAAAAATAGCATTACCGCATCAGCAGTGCCGACTGTATTTGCCTGTTGCGTGTTGTAATACGAAAGGCTGAATCTTTCCCCATTCCAAAAAGGATTGACATTTCCGCTGACACTAGGGTTGCCTTGATAATTGCTATCAAAGGTATACGAAGTATTTTCTAAATATTCAAGCGCCGTAAAGCCACTTCTTCCCTCACATCTATATGTTTGGTCACTTCGTCCTCTTGTGCCAATAAATTTAATCTTGCTATTAGACAATGATTCAACCTCTCCAATCCACGGCTTTAGGTTGGTCAAGCTATCGCCTATAGGCAGTACTTTTTTCTCTGCCGTAATCGCATTTGAAGATACTTTAACCGTACTTGTTCCTGTCCACACTACATTCATATCGTCATTATAAATTCGTAAAGTTAATGGATAACTTCCGACAGTAGTTCCTGTGATGCTGAATTTACGACCATACTGTACTCCGATTGAACAAGAATAACGCAAATGATATTTATTCGATTCGAGACACACAAGTTCATTGTACAATTCAATCGTTCGTCCAACACCGACAGGAATCTCGCTCGGCAAGAACGCATGTACGCTTTCACTAGCACTAGGAATGTATTCCGCTTTGAAAGTCGGAGAATTACCATATTGAGGTGCATATTTAGGACTGTCCGTTGCTACCACAAAATTGCCATTAGGTTGGTATGCAATATCGCTCGCACGATATAAAATACTTGCTCGAATATATGCCATGTTTCCGCTTTGAGTAACAGAATCAACTTCCGAATTACTTCCAAGTGATTCGATAGGCTGTTTGTTGATATCGTATGCGCAGAAAGTACGCATTCCGTGTTTTGCTAAATCTACTTTCGAGTATACAAATATCGTTTCATTCGGATAAATTCGCATATAGCCTGTTGTAAAATAATTCTGATTGTCGGATGTGCTGTTCGCCTTAGTAATCATTTTGCCTATTTCACATTCCGATGGATTTAATCGATTGACCATTGAATAATCTAAATAGATATCATCAAAATCAGTTTGACTCATTGAAATGTCGCTGTGAAAGTCTTCGCCCGCAACATAATAAGGAGCAAAATAATCTATATATTTATCGGCTTCTAAATTGATGGTCATCATTCGCTTTGTCCATCGTGCATACATTGTCGGATTTATATAGTAGATTCCTTCAGGTACTGTATATGTATTAACATTTCCACTAACGCCAGATGCCGAAACAGGATTCTTATCTGCATCATATGCACAAATAAATCTAACGTTTTCCTGTCTAAATGTAGCACCGTCTAGCGCATAAAATCGAACCACATCATTTGGACTAACTGGAACAGGTTCTCGATAATGAACATATGCACTACTTTCTCCTTCGACACCGTTTGTGCCAATAAGTCCGCTTTTTTCTTTTGATGGATTCCATACATTCTCGGAATCTACAAGCACCATTTTCTCTACAATCGCATCAATAGAATTATCCGCATTAGTTACCTTTGTGTTTAACTCCGTGTAATCGGATGGAATGCTTTCGATTACTGCATCACCTGTTGCTATAATAGACGCTAATTCAGATTGTGCTTGCGCTTCTAAATCATCAAATAAAGTTCCTGTAGCGTCATCTACATACTGCTCAACCAATACCCTAATCACATCAGAATTGCTTCCCTCTACAGGATTAGTAACTTTATCCTCTTGAATATATACATCAACCGCAAAAGATATTAACGTCTTTCCACTGCTCTCAACTCTGACTTGTAAATATCCTTTTCCTGCTTCGCTGAATGTAGTGGTATACGGCCTAATGTAAATCGTATTGCCATCTACATCTGCGACATTCAATTCTCCTTTTGTTTCCGTTGCCACCTGCCAATATACATCAGCGCCACTCGGAATATCCCAATCCGTAATAGCGATTCTGATTTCTCGCATATTTGAATTTTGAACCACATAAAGTGGTCTTACATAGCTCGGCTCAAATACCGTAATCTTTCTTTCTAAATACTCCATATATTACACCGCCCAAATCTTAATGGCTTCAATAGCAGTTTTGATTCCTACCGTACCTGCTGTAAAGCCTTCTTTTACTGTACCAGTCCATCCATATTTGGATAGATGTACTTGATAACGTAAATCTCCTTTGTATTCGTTGTTATCGGCAAACTGAATCTCTAATGCTTCAATTCTTCTTTTCTTTCCTGTAGTTCCAATAACAGTATCGGGTTGAACATCTTTGTACAATTTCCATCCCTCATCTTGGATATGAGCTTTAACGTCAATGTGTAATCCTTTTACCTTGCTACAATCAATCTTTAATGCTTCAAGACGTTTTCCTGCCCCTACACTGCCTGCAATTTGTCCATCGTGAATCCACTCACGCCAACCAATGTCTTGAACGTGTGCGCAATAATATAAACCTGCGTTGTTATACGGCTGAACATTTCCATCCAATTGGCTCATCTTGTCATTATAAGGGAAACGAATCCAACCAATAACTCTTCCATCTCCGTCACTAAACGCTCGCTCGTTATATCTTGCAGGTGCTCCGTGAATTAATGCGTCATAATTACCATCGATATTTTGTTCGATGGTTTTGATTGTATATCCATCTGAATCCTCAATTACTAATCCAGTATGTCCATATGGATGAGCCCATGTTTGCATAACGAAACAATCGCCTGCTTTCGGATTAACTCCAATCTTATCATAGATTACTTCAAACCCCTGTGCCTTAGCTGAATCTAACAAATCAATCGCATTGCCCCATAAAGGTTTATTGAAAAACTTTGTCGCAATTCCATTTGTCAAATCAACGCATTGAGTCCCATAGACTCCGTCTGCGTCCCAACCTATACCTCTGTCAGCTAGGCTCTTAGCCCAATTAATAACGTCACTCTTCCTCGTCATTTATCTATTCTCCTTTTTAAACCGCCTTTTAAAAGCGATTTAAACACAATTTAAACAAAATAATATAAATATATATCTTTCCCTTAAATTGCCTTTAAAACCCTTTTTAGGTTCATTTAAACCCATTTTACATAAAGTAAAAGGGCGACAAAATTAATTGCCGTCCTCTTACCGCTAGTGCCTAACTAAATATCCAAAAAATAAGAAAGGAGGTACTCGAAAATGAGTTAAATCAGCCGTTCACCACTGACAATATTAGTATACCATATTTCAATTGTTTTGTGCATTCTTTTTTCTTTTTCTGACTAACCTCTTTGTCTGCACAAAATAACGCATAGCATCCATTAAATGGTCATCCTCTTTAATAGGTCTATCCTCTGTTGGGTCATCCATCCACGCATATCCTTGAACTTCGTCCTGCCAATTTTCCAATGCATCAGAAAACTTAATCAATCCTAACTGCATTGCCGTAGCTGTATTCTGTATTCCATTAATAACATCATTGTCGGCACTACGAATCTTATAAAATCCTCTTAGCTTCAATTCTGATTTCATCGAGCTTGCGGACGGGTCAATAATTAATTGAATCTTATCCTCACGTGATAACTTGATTCCTAAATCAGTTAACCATCTATAAATATCATCAGCATATTGGCTATCTGTTTTCGTTGTTCCTGTATCTCTTCCCGAATAATAATATTCATCTACTGCATACCATACTCCATTAACAAATGCCCATAATAAGACAGCAAACGGATTCATCGTTCCGTAGTCTACTGAAAGGCATAAATCACTATGTCGAATCATTGAGACATCTATATCGCTTGTATCTGCTAATGATACTTTGTAATCCCTGTAAATTACGCCCTCAGCTAATGCCCATAGTCCTAATATATATCTGTCATAATAAACAGTACCTGCATACTCTTTCTTTAGCTCTGTAACAACTTTAGATGATAATCTTGGATTGTCGTCAATTGTGTAATGCTGTTGGTAAATATCAGCGTCGGAATCTAAAAACTCTTTGAACCAATGATTAGGAGAATCGGGGTTACATGTTCCATCAAATACTGAATAATCTCTATCTAAACGAGATTTCAACATATCAAACACTTCGGCACTCCATGTAGTGATTTCATCGCCATAGCAATATTTAATGCTCATGCCTCGAATCGCATTAACTCGTGATTTGTTATCTGCTCCAAAAACATGGACGGTTTGCCCGAACATATCAACCGTCCCTTTACTACTCTTTAAATTTCCAACTCTTTTCTCGCCATAGATATTCTGCATTGGAATAATAATGTTTCGGTTCACCGTTCCTAATGTATTCCCGATAATAACATTATATCCACTTTTATCTCTTAAATCTAATAACCTCTTTGGTATCAGATAATAATCCATATAAGTCTTTCCACTACGTGTTGCTCCTGCTTTGATATTCCATCTTGAATCACAACTCCGCCAAAACTCTTTTTGTTTTTTATTCAACAGACTCATTGTTTAATTCCTGTAACAATTTAATCAACTTATCATCAGCTTCAGTTTCTACTTCAAATTTTTCGGTCTGTCCTAGATACTGCTTTCCTAACCAAATAGCCATAGCTGTACTCTTTTCAGCTAATTTAAATTGCGTTCTTCTTAGAGATATTTTGCCTGCGGATGACTTCTTTTTAAATACCTCCGCAAAATTAATCTTATATTCTCTTTTACACCACCTTTCGATAGTGTCCTCTGAGCAATCAAAAAAGTAAGCTATTTCTTCCAATGTGCATTGTAATCCACATAAATTTTCAAACTGTTTTCTGTCTATTCTTTTTCTTGGTCTTCCTGCCATGTTACTCCTTTTTTTACACGTTGCTTTTTTGACAAGTAAAGAAAAGGTGTGTCTAGTATTGCAATGATTACCTCTATAATGGTCGCACTCACTGCAAACGATATAAGGTCTTTTGTTGCGAACAGCCCTCCAAATGCGACAAAGTAAAAAATAAAATTTTCTGACCCATTAGATATAATCGTACATAGATTATTGCGTAGCCACATCTTTTTCCCGTTGTGTTTCTTTCTTAACCATTCATAAAGTTTAATGTCAACATAGTTCGACAGAATAAACAGCGTAACGCTTGCAAGGGTGATTCTTGGTGTAAAACTAAAAATAGTGTAAAAGCTTTCTTGAGCTACATCTCCTGCACACGGAATATATATTAACGCAACTTGAGTAATTATCAGAAACGCAATAACACTCACAGCTCCGAACATAACTCCTTTTTTCGCATCTTTATAGCTATAATTTTCTGTAAGCATATCTGTGGCAAGGAAATTACTAGCGAAAAGAACATTTCCCAACGTGGCATCCATTCCCAATAACCTTACACTTTTTACAATCATAATATTTGCAAGTATACTTGCAATTCCAATCCACCCAATAAGACCCTCTTTCCCAAGGAATTTCTTTATCAAAAGCATTCCACTAAAAACGCCGACTGCCGACGCCACTAATAATACATCATTAAACATATTTTTCTCCTTAATTTTTTTATCGTTGGTTTTGGTTAACAACATCAATCTTTGCAGACCGCTTTCCACTTTCTGTAATAGTATTCCTGCGTTTCCATTGCATTTCTTAAGCTCATAGCCATTACAGCCCATCTTTTTTCTTTTGAAAATGTTTTACTTACTTTTTTCTTACCGACTCTACCATAAATCGCCTGCTGTTTCCATGAACTGCTATCACAATAATCGAATGGAACTGTATTTAATATCTTTTTTCGTGTCATACCTAAGCAGTGAACTTTGCAATTATATCGTTTAGCATACTTTAAAAACATAAGGTATTGTTCGTCTTTAATATCTTCATTTTTAAATCCTGTTATTGCAATAATCTTGCCCTCATAATTTTGGCACATTTTTTTGAAGTCTTCAATGCCTCTATTCTTATGCCATACAGGAATTATTTTATCAGAAACAGATTCTAAAATTTTACGCAGTTCAAGCACTTTTTCATATCCTATGATATTATCAACATCCATTTCGAAATATCCAAGTATTTTTTCTGAGTCATTTTTCTGAATCCATTCAGCGTATCTTTTTGTATAATCTACCCAATCAACTTTTTTGCCTTTTTGAAAACTATGTGCTCCCGAGTCAACAAGTACAAGCTCCGATTTTTTCTTTATCTCATTGAATATATCATCTTTTAAATTATAAAAAGAACACAACATCCACTTGTATTCGCCAAAATGCTTATTAATTTCAAAAAACTCACCCGATGCTTCTAATGCGCTTAAAAATATTTTCATACTTTCTTAAAATGGATAATTCTGTCTACATGATGGCATTTAGGGCATTCAAGCATTTCGTGATTTGGCTCGCTATAATTTTCTTCGCTTATTTCGTCAACGTTATCCCAATCAATATCAATAGCATCTGCAAAGCCAAATTCTGACATATCTAAATTCATTGACTCTAATTCTAAAGCCAATAAATCAACATCGAAATCAGTATTCATAGTCAGTTTATTGTGGACTAACGAATATGCTTTCCTTTGCTCATCTGTTAAAGAATCTAGTCTAATCACAGGAACGGTTTCATATCCCAATTCTTTTAAAGCTAATAAACGACCGTGTCCCTCAATGATTTCATTGTTCTTCCAAATCGCAATAGGGTCATTCATTCCAAATTCTTGAATTGATTTCTTAATTTGTTCCACCTGCTCAGCAGTATGAATTTTTGCATTATTTGCATATGTAATCAATTCATTTATATCAATATATTCAACTTTTAAATCCATTATTACCTCCGTAAATTACAGCAATCTTCTTTATTCGGATTAAATTCTTTCTTCCAATAATCCAAATGTTCGGGCTCAAAATCACAAACCGTTATTGTATGATTTCTTCCCATTCTATCAACTAACTCTTTTTTGATTTCAAACGGTAGATGGTCGTAACCATGAAAATTCTTAGTGTAAATGCTTAAATCACATTTTCCATCTAACCACTTTTTAATCCAATGATTTACTCTCAAAAATTCCACTAATACTTTATCACATTTTATACTGTTCAAGGTTTCTAAATCTATAAACTCGGGAATATAAGGCGATAATCTGATACACGTATCAAATCCGTTTGCTTCCAACTTTTCAATCGCTTCAATTCTTTTACTCGGTAATGGAGCTTTCTCTATTCCTGCTTCCTTATATTGCTCATCGTCCGTAAACGTCAGCGTAAATTGAATATGAGCCAAATCTTTATCCATGACATCTAAATACTCAGAATCTGCAATCATTGGCGATTTCGTTATTATTAGGTACGGTATACGTCTTTTATTTAATAACTTTATTGTCTTATACGTTACCCTATGAGTTTTCTCAATCTTCTGAAAACAATCAGTCATGCCACCTAATCTAACGGTAGTTCCTTTTTTGATTTTCTTTATTTCTTTCGAAATATCACTAATCAATGCTACGCTTGGATTTGTAGGATTCCACATGCCACGAAATTCTAGCAAGCTCTTAGCATAGCAATAACTACAATCATGCGAGCAACCACAGCCATATGTATCTAACCTGTAAGGATATTTACATACGTCTCCCTCGTTCCCTCCGACCATCTTTCCAACACTTTTAAAATCTTTCATACCGCTATTCTATCACAAATATTTGTAATGTTTTCCGTTTAATTCAGCCGACCATTGAATAGCCCATCTAATAGATTGTGCGCTCTTTCCAACATCTAATCCTGCTTCTAAAGGACTATCATAAATCGTTCCATCTTCAACACAAAGCACCTGTTCATACTTAACACCTTTCCACGGTTTCGTGTTCGATTCTTTTACTTCAATAAATTGTTCGGGATAAAGACTCCAAACTGCTCCATCCCGAAACTTCATTCCATACGGTTCTACATCTGATACAATTTTACATTCTTTTCCTAAATACTGCCGTTTGTGCTTCTTAGTAAATTCGTTGTATCGGTCACCCTCGCCTATATCTGTTAACTGTGTGAATCTATACGTTGTCACTTTTCTATCTCCTAATAACGAATCCATGTTCATCCATCAACCGAAAAATTCTACGTATTTTTTCTTCGGTTGTATTAAATTCTGCTCTCAGCTTGCTGAATGGCAATGTCATTCCGTTGTATTTCTTCTTGATAGAAACCGTTAAAGGATTTATCGCATAAGACTTTTTCATTCTTCTTTCCTCTCTGCCTTTGAACAAAAGTCCTTAGGTGTCATATCGTAATTGTCTTGTATCCGACAGAAACGATCATCATCATAGTATTCGCAATCTTCACATTGAATCAATTCATCATGATACCAATGCGTACCGTATTCATCATTGTATTTTACTAGAATCTCTTTCATTCTTTAACCTCTTACCATATATCTCTAATACGATATTTCCATTCAATTACAACATGGTGGTATCTTTCGCTTACTTCCATTACTTCTAAAGATACTGTTCTCCATGTAACACCATGATGAGGTTCTTCGTGTTCTGATTTGATAACTTGAATTACTTTTTTGACTATCTCCATAGCTTTTTCTTCGGTTGCGCAATCCACTGTGAACACAAACGAATCATCTATTTTGTGTTCATAATAAACTCTTGTACCATCAACATCTAAAGCTAAAACTAATGGGATTTTCTCATCTTGACAAAATTTAATATTCATCTTATCTCACCTCATCAATAAATGGCTTTAAATTGATACATACACAAAATTTATTATCATATACGAACCAATCTTCAATCTCGCATTCGCCTAAATGCTCTGTCATCAAGCCACCACTTTCACAATCGCAATAAGCATAATTATCTATTCTAAATTCGATCGGAACTTGTATTCTTAAAAGCTCGGTCAATTCTTTTACTTTCATCATTTACCTCCTATAAATAATTCTTGTGAAACACTTCCATAAACTTATCATGTCCATACTTTTTCTCAAATTTAATCTGACCTAACCGTTTAAAAAATCTATTCAAATCCTTGTTGAAATGTACACCATCATTTGATTGATTATGATGATAACCACATAATCTAACATACAACCCATACTGGATAGATTTCTTTCGGTCGGAATTTCCGAAAAATATTTCATGTGTATGCAGATTCTGAGTAGTGCCACATATGTAGCACTTACTCATATCATCTTGCACTATACTTTTATTTCTTTGCATTCTTTGCGTCCTTCTTAAATGACATTGTTATATATTCCGATTTTGTTGTTTCTGTTAGGAAATCATCATATACCCCTAAGGCTTTCATCAAATCTGTATCAATAGATTTCTTTGTGGTTTCGGGTACATATGTAATTTTAATAACCTCATTTTCAAATGATTTGATGTCGTGCTTTTTCATGGCTTTCAATATTTCTGATTTCACTTTAGATTCTTTTAATTCCATCTTCTTCTTGTAAGCTTGCCACTCTTTCAGCTCCATAAGCAAATCATTTGCTACTACAATTTGGTTTTCAATAACCTGTACTTCTTTCATTTTATCTTACCTCCTTTTTAAAACCCTTTTTAAAGCGATTTAAGGGCATTTTATGCAAAATAATATAAATATATACCTTTATATAATTTTCCTTTAAAAACGCTCTTTAAACCGCCTTATAATCAATTCTGCGCTTTCATAGTCTTTTCTTTTGCATTGATTAATGCTTTATACGCTTTTAAAACCTCTTTCAGCATTGGCTCTGTCATTTGACCGATGTCTGTGGTCTCAACTCCACTTTTATTAATAACCCATGAGCGAACTTTCTTATCATCTCGGAAATCAATTCCTAAATCATCCATTCTTGTTTGTGCCTGCTTAACCTCAATTAACAGATTCGTAAATCCATCATCACCTGTCGGCTCTTCCTGTTTCTTCGGATTCTGATTTTCAATCGCATTTGCTACCTCTTCATAACTAGCTACCGATACATCAATTCCAAATCCTGCCATTCCTAATGCACGACCAACTGCTGACGTTTCGCAATTTTCGATATAACTCGTCTTGTTGATAAACGAAGACGACTCTTTTTCATAAGCAGTGCCTGTCGCCAATAAATTCTCATCTTCATCATACACATGCGCTCGGAATATACATACGCCATTTTCATTACTAATCATTTCCGTCAGAATCTGCCCTGTTGGATATACCATGCGGAATGCTTTTATCCGTTGATTTACTTCCGCATAGTCCTTTCCCTTAATTGCTGTCGTCTTAATCGATTCATTAGCTTTCTTGATTTGTTCGAATGTTACCATCATGTCTTTGCCTCCTTATAAATTGAACTCCTCTTTAAATTCTTGGAATGTCATATAGCCTTTTCGGATTCGGCCGATATAGTACTCCATGTCTGCAATCAAATCGTCCATAAGCATTTCTGCGTCACGTGCCTCCTCTTCATGGCTCGGCTCTTGCACTTCATATAACTCGTAATCTTCTCGGGCTTTCTCTTCTCTCAATTCTTGCATTTCTTCATCTGTTAATCTTGTCATATCTCTTTACCTCCTGCTATTTAGATTCTGTTTAAAACTTCAATAATCTTTTCAATTTTCTCTAAAGAAAGATAGCCTGCTCCGTATACCCAAAGTCTGAAATCATTTCCACTAACTCCTGCCAATTTACAGACCGCTGACATATTGTATAATCTGCTTTTTGCCATCTGATATACGTAACTATATTTAGCTCTATCCTCTTCGGATAATGCCCTCGATACTTTATACTTTTCCATCCTGTCACCTGCCCCATTTCTCTAAAATCAAAATCAATACTGATTCAATCATAATCGCTCCTAAAACGTACCAAATTGCCCTAATTTCGAAATCATTAAGCATTAATATTCCCATGCCTAGAATCACGGCAATTCCTTTTAAAAACGTGTCTATTGGTTTTCTAAGGTGTCGGCTCATGCCAACACCTCCAAACCATTCTGTAAAGCTTTTTCGCTTAGATATTCATATTCCTCAATTGTCAATCCACTGACTTTCTGCACCGTTCCATCTGATTCCTTAACCTGTAATGTATAAATTCTTTCCTCCATATCTTTACCTCCTAATCATCTAACATATGCCGTAACATTCTAGCATATTCGTTATACGCTTTTATTGAAGCTAAATTATTCCAATCTGTTTCGGCATGTTTCTTTTCTAGTAACTTGTACATTTCTTCTCTTGTCATATCTTTGCCTCCCTTTACTGTGCAAATCTTTCTCTTAAAATCTGCTTGCCAACTTTGCAAGATTCAACTAATTCAATGTTTCCTGCTTCATATTCTTTTTTCCAATCGCATGAGAAATAAAATGCTTCTCCAGTTTTGTTGATAATCCACTCATATTCATTTCCCCAAATTGCATGTTTCATTAAATAATATTCGCCTAACTTATAACCTGCTACTTCGTTGTTGTAATCTCTAATAACTTCAAATTTTTCTTTTTTCATATGTCTTTACCTCTCTTTATCTTCACCATTATATTAACATATAAAAAAATATATTTCAATACTTTTTTTAATCTTTTTCGCTTTCTTTTTTTAAGGCTAAATCGTTGTTTCTATCAATCAATTTAAAGATATCCTGTTTCGTAATTCCGTGGCTAAGGCAAAACATCCCAAGCTCTAAAGCTTTCTTATTTTGTTGAACCATCTGCTCGTAAATTCTCTCACTATGTGACATTAGAACGGTAAATCCTCCATACTATAATTTGGAATATTCTCTAACGATGTTCCGCTATAAGAATCCTGCTGATTTCCACTCTGTTTCTTTTCTAAGAACGTGACGGAATCTGCTACAACCTCAGTAATATAAATCCTCTGTCCTTGCTTATTCTCATAGCTTCTTGTTTGGATTCTTCCAACAATTCCAATTAATGAGCCTTTGCTCATATATTGGCATAAATTCTCTGCTGATTTATTCCATGCTACACACTGAATAAAATCTGCCTCATCTGTTCCTCTTCTGTTTACTGCCAAAGTAAATTGGCAATACTTATTTCCGCTCTGAGTAGCATTTAAAGATAAATCCTTTGTAATTCTTCCGACCAATGTACACGTGTTAATCATTGCTTTCTCCTTTCAACTCCATCATATAATTACCAACGGAATAAGAATTAACTCTCTTCAAAAATGCGTCCTTACTAATCACAAATTTACCTTTACGCCAAAGAATATACTTGTAATCAAAGAAACCTATCATACGACAATCGCTTGAATCATACGTGCTTGTTTTTCCATCTTTATATCTAACAATTGCAACCTCATCTCCCGAAATTACTCGAATCTCAATTTGTTTGATTTCTGATAAATCATCTAAATCAATGGGAGTTTCTGTTTCCTTGTTTTCCCAGTCCATCAACACTAATTTTTTCATAATCAATAACCTCTTTTCAATCTATCGTAATTCTCTTTATTTTTTTCGATATATGCATCATATACTTGGTCAATGTCAAAGCCTAATCCAAAAGTTAGCGCAACTAAATCGTCAAGCTCCCAATATGAGTTGATAAACTCAACGATCGAATCGTCAATAAGGATTTCGCTCTCTCTTGCCATTTCCATACCTTTTAGAAGTAAAAGAACAACATCCTTTTCACCTCCATCGGTGCAACTAACTAGATAATGTCTACTCAAACCAAAATGCCAAATATCTACTAACTCCTCTAAAACTTTTTTCTTATCCTTTGGTTTTTGTGTACTTTTCCACCAACACCAATCAGATTTTAACTCGTGATTTAACTCACCGATTTCATCAATAATCGCTCTCCTTAAAGTATTATAATTAAATTTGTCGCCACCAAAAGCTAACCCTTTTTCTTTCGCAATTGCATCGTTTAAAGCTTCCTGCATTTCTAACATTTCTTCAATTTTTTTTGCACTTTTTAAGATTTCTTCTTTTAACATTTTTGTTCCTCCTTAGTCCCAATCGTCATGCTCTTCAGCAGTTCCTATTTGATATCCTAACCACATTCCAAGTAACCACGCTACTATAATTGCTATTGCTGTAATCATTCTTCCACCTCATTCACTTCTGTAAGGTCAATAAAAAGTTCGGTTATCAATCCATCACCTGTGCTGAAATCTTTTATATCGGAATTGTAAATCTTTCCGTCTGCACAAATGTAAACCTCTCTAGGTCTACCAGTAGCACCACCAAATTCATACTTTTTCAAAAAAGCAATCAATTCTGTTGTTGTCATTCTTTCACCTCAACCAAAGGACAAGTCTTATCCCTTTTTTCACGATATTCGGGATAACTCAAACGCATCCATGTGATTCCACAATAGTGGTCAACCCATCCGTCATGAAACAACGGGCAATCATAACATGTCTTTGGCATTTCCATATTTATCGCTATCATATTTCCTCTTTCCCTCCTGTTGTTAGCCCATCCGTGATTTCATTCATAAAAATTCGATGCATCAAATACACTCTCCAACATTCATGTGGTTTCACATCACCGCATACCTTTTCACACAACTTGTCAATCTCTTTGTTGTTGTGCATATAGTTATCAATTCCATCGTATTGACAAGGCTCTCCAAAGTGTTCTTCCAATATCTGACAAATAAGCGTTATCTTATCTTTCATTCTTTATTTCCTGTTCTTCCTGTTTTTTCGACCACTTCTCTACCATCTGTACATAGTCGTATATGCCAATGAAATAACCTACTTGATATGATATATAGGCAACTATGACGATGATTAATAAATTTGCTAGTGCGCTCATTAATCATTCCCTCTTTTGACAATCTTCCATCCTATGTAAGCAATAGACAACACAATACCTAAAGGATAGTTTTTATTTTCAAAGCATTTATACACAAAGAACAGCCAAACAATATTTATTGTGAGTGCTATAAGCCATCGTATTATTCTTTCTTTTCGTGACGGAATAAAGCCATAGTCTACTAAAAATCTTTCCCAATTTTCTGCTTCTTTCATTTTTCTTCTACCTCTCCCCACGCACAACTTTCACAATTGTGATTACATATTGATTGTGCTTGTTTACACATTTCCTGTTTAATCGTTGTTTTGCGTGGCTTGCAAAACAATCTATCGAAAAAGGTAATATAACCACTTCCACCTGTCGCAACTTTTTTTGACTGACATGTATTATTTTCTTCGTGGTAATAAACACATTCTTTACATGGATTTTTGATTATTTTTTTCATTCTTCTTTCCTCACTATGTCAAATCCGCCAAATACAAGCGTTGATATTATGATTTTTTCAGCTTCAACAAACTGTTGTGCATATTTTTCATAATCATTACTCCAATATGTTTCTATTAGTTTGTTGAGAGCAACCTTTACATTGTGGTCAATATCGCCATCAATATACTCATTTTTCTTTTTTCTTATTTTCATCTTATCTCACCTCATTCTTTTTGATTAATCTCATTCTTCTTCTACCTCAGATTTATATCCAAGCCACCCATAATGTTTTGCTACTACATCAAATTGTCTATGATGATACCATCCGTCATCACCATCAAGATTGAGCCCATTCTCAAGCACTTTACACCATGCATTAACAACCATAGCCATTAACTCTGAAGATATACCTCGTTCGTCTTCTGCTTTTTCATGTCCAAATTCAACATCCTTTTTCAGTTGTGCAAGAACGTTTTCCTCGGTCCACTCAAGAGGTGTATGGGTTGCTCCTTCTTTAAGAGTAAATCCATATTTACTCCATTCATCAGATGGAAGAAAATCTAGAAATCTTTTTGTCCATCTCATATCAAGAAAATCATCTTCTTCAAATTCTTTGTAGTGTTCTTTAACATATTCTAATGTTTTCATCTTATCTCACCTCAATCATCTATCAGATTTCAAATACAGATAGACAATAATTACACAACAAATCATATATATAACGCTTCCGACTTCCTTTATAATTTCTTCGCTCATCTTATCTCACCTCGAACAAAGCCTTTTTAATACGATCTTCTCCGATTTCGGAAATAGCTTTTTCTGCTTGTTCTTCGGTATCAAAATAGATGCAACCTTGTTTTGGACGGTCTGATACAGAATATACATAAGGTTCATGGGTTACCTCATTTTCTAAAGCAATAAACCAATTAAGTTTATGCTCCTTAAACCATCTACGACCACCATACTTAAGCAACAGAATTTCGGTTTTTCTGCGTTCTACTTCTTTTTCGGCTTCTTCTTTGGTTAGAAATGCGTTGCCGACTTCACGCTCGTATTGACAGCCTTCACACCATACATCACGATTAACATCACCTATAATATTAGTATAGTAATATTGACCACCATCTTTTAAATTCCAAACAGATTTAGGTTTCGGTTCTTGAACATCGAACACCAGTTGTACTTTATCATTTTCTCTCACAGCCGTATATGAATTTCCTACGGTTTCGTAGTCGCCGTACTTAGATAAAAAATTTTCGTTATTGAGTAATTCTTTTAATTTCATTAATCTTCACCTCCAATGATACTTTCAATTTCCATCTCAGTTAAACAACCTAACACGTCTAATACCTGCATTCTACTAACAGAATGTTTTCTTGCGATTTCAGTAAGTGTTGCTCGAAATCTTTCAAATCCGACTTCATGTTTCTGCGTTTTTTCCATCAAATCTAATACGTCCATAGCAACAACAGTAAATTTCTTTTCATCTAACTTTTCCGCAATAAGAACCATTTCACTTTACCTCCTTTAAACTATATTTCGTAAAATGTACTTTCTCACCATATCGATTAATACTTTCAACGCTTTCTCTTTTAAAATCATACCCACGCTCTGACAAGTCGTGAATACGGCTCGCTAATCTCATAATGCCTAAATCCTTAAACGCTTGGTACGTTGTTATCGAGCCGAAGTCGTCCAAATACTTTAATATTCTTTCACACTGCGTCATCTTCAATTACCTCAAACTCTTTACTGGTCAATAAATCGCTAAAAGAAAGTTGTAGGCTTATATGTTCTAATAAATCATAATACCACCCATCCGATTCTCCTTTATTGATATAGTCATAACCATTCTTTTTTAAATTTTTGCTTATTGGAATATATTCATATACAGTTCCATGTAAAGATATTTCGTTCGGTCGTTCCTTTGAATTTTCAATATATTCCAACAATTCTAGAAATGTCATTTTTTTCATAATTCTTCACCATCTAATGCCTTTTCAATCTGCTCCATAGTCATTGGGCTTCTTGCATAAAATATTGCATCGGGTTGATTCCACTTTTCAAATTTAATCCATGAACCATACGTTAAATCAGAATAATATTTGACTTGGTCGCCAAATCTGTAAATGCAGACTTGATACCCTCTTCCATATTTGTCCAATTCTTTAGTGGCTGAGCATGCTTCTTTTAATCCTTTGTACTTCATTTCTTCACCTCCAAATGTTGCGGAGAATTTAGGTGCTCCGCTCACCTTTTTAATAATTTACAACGGGCTTAATCAACCCAGTTAATAATTCAGCTTGTGCCATCGCTTTACTGATTTCTTTGTCAATCCCTTGTTTTACTAAATCATTAACTCTTGCTGTATACGCTTTCTTTTCTGCTTTTGTCATATCTTTACCTCCATATATCTTACACTGATATATTATCATATATATTTATATGATTCAATACCTAAATCAAAGAAATTTATCCTCTTTTTTGTAACTCCAAAGCATATTGTAGAAGTTCATCATCTACAGGTGTTCCACCCTCATCTGCATACCAATCGGGAAGTGGCTTGTTTATTTCTACGTTCTCGTTTAAATATCCCTCGAACTTTGTGCCGAACAGAGTTTCGGGTCTTAGATATTTCTCCATCTTAGAATCATTTAGCCATTGAGCAGATTTCTTGTCTATCACGGTTTTAAAATCTTCTAACTTAAAGCCCTCTTTAAGACGTGCCTTGATTAGCTGTTTTGTTTTTGGAGTATCTGCTCTATATTTTTTATTTGCCTGCTTATTCAAATAATCAATAACCTCACTATATATATCTATTTTATTAGAATCTATATTTTGAGAATCTATATTATGATGTAAAGTTTTTTGATACCCCTCTGTCAAAATTTTTGATACCCCTCTGTCAAAATTTTTGATGCCCTGTAAAGATTCTTGATTCGGTATAATCGCCCTGTAATCGCAGAATTTAACGTTATTTATATATCTCTCATTCTTTAATATTAGCCCTTTGGAAATCAACGATTTAAGCACATTATGGACGGTCTGACGTGACGTATTGCACCAATCAGCTAAATACTGCACACTGCCAGTAAACCAATTCTCTCCATCCTGTGAAAAACCAAAAATGCACGAATAAATCAGTAACTCATTGCCCTTTAACTGCAAGTCGTTAATCATCCATCCGTGCACCACGATAAAATTTTCATTTTTTATTGCCATATTCTTCACCTCTTAATAATTATAACATACGTTCCTATAATTCATCAAATAGAATTCTGACCTCTACCCTCGGATTTTCTGTATCGCAATATACAGAATTGGTAATCTGATTCACATACTTTTGAGAATCATCCACTAATATTCCACATGACACCATCTCATCTAAGATAAACTTAACTCCAAAGGTCACATTATCAACATCACGCCGTTTATTAGGCTCATACCACGTGATTTTTAGCTTGCATGGGTATTTATCTATCTTTTGCAAAGAACCCTTTAAAATCGCTTTTAAGAGCCCTTTATGCACGAGTTTCTGATTATCCTTTTTCAACTTGTTAGCCTTGTAACGGTTACTCCTGCAAGAGTTAATATATTCATTAGCTCCTGCAAGATGACCGTCAATTGTGAACATCAATATAAACCACCTCTTTTATAATACTCCGTATCGATTCCCAACTCTTCGGCATACTGTAATATTACATCAATCAGCCTAGACATTTCTTCCTTATTCATTTTTGACGAACCGATGAAAACTTGACAGTTGGCAAACCGCTTACCATTGGCTCGTTTTTCATAGCTGAGAACTCTCAACGCTCGGACCTCTTTTTTTAAATCTTCTAACCCATCTTCAATAACAGAAATATAGGTATATTTTGCTTTTGCCAACGAAAGAAAATAACAATACATTTCCCAATCATCGTTAATCGGCGCATTAGGATTTATAGCTATTTCGTGTATAAGAGCCCACATCATTCGATTTTGCTCTAACGATCGCTTTTGTTTTATCTCCGAAATTTCCAAAGAATATTCTTTTTTCTCCAACTCTTTCAGATACCGCTGAAATCTGAAGTTATCCACTTTGAACGTGACATTTAGAGAACCGTCCTCATTCAAGGTACGGCTCTCTAATGTAGCTATTACTTTAGTCTTCATGCTCTTTTTTTCGCTTTTCTAAAATTGTTTTAACAATAATGTCAGCCTGCTCTTTAGTGATTCCTTTTGCCGATAAATCATCATAATCCCAAGAAAAAAGTCCACTACCATTTCCAAGTTTATCCTCAACATTACTCCAAATTAGCTTTGAAAATCTTCTGCTCAAATCTTCAAACTTAGCCTGCAATACTTCATACTCACTTTTTAAACTGTAATACTTTTCAATATATTCAATAAATTTTTCTTCCATTTTTTTGCCTCCTATTCCTCATAACCCTCATCGATGATTTCACGCCATCCGACCACATCGGTGAATGCATGTTCCAATGCGTCTTCAACGGTCTGTTCCTCCCATTCATAGTCATCATGTGCATTCCACGCTTGATATTGGTTTGACCACTCAATCACTTGAAACATGTAATGTGATTCAATTCCAATTAGAAACTCCTGTTTCACTAAATAGTCGCCACTCTGTTTTGGTTTGTTTTCGGGATATTTTTTAAATTTCATATTATCACTCCTTACCACCCTAATGCGAATAATGGAAGAGAATAACTCCCATTTTCATTCTCAATTACTTTTGCAACGATTGGGAAATAATTACGAATGCCTATTTCCGTCAAATAATAATGTACGTTTCCATCCACTAAATAAGGGTCACCCTCCACTAAATCCATCGGATGAAATCTTCTTTTCAAATCCATCATGTGAACATCTTTTACCTGTTCAATCAGCTCGTCAAATGTTCCGTAATTTAATTCTGTCACATCAAACTTTTTCATATACTTTACCTCCTTTTTGATGTGCGGAGAATTTAGGTGCTCCGCTCACCTTTGTTCCTTATAATGCCCAATTGATTTCTTCTACCATTTTTGCAAAATCATTCAGCACTTCAATCATTCCATCTTTCTTTAAATGGCTGAATTCTCTTACTAACGTTTTGTCATTCTTAATGATTTCTGCTTTCCATTCTGCATTTTCATCAATAACCATGATTGGCTTTTGTCCTCTTACGTATACTGTGTAAACGTCTCCATCAACTTCAAACTCTGAAAATAAACTGCTTCTGTAAGCAATCACCTTTTCCATTAATTCCTTTGCATTAAATTCTCTGTTTGTTTTCATATCTTTACCTCCGTCTATCTTCACCATTATATTATCATATACGTTTATATATTTCAATAACTTTTTTAAAATCCTAAGCTCTTTCTTACTTTAGCCATTAACTGACGGTATGTTGTAACTCCACCTTTAACTGTGTCGTCTAATACTGAACCATCGTCTCCAACGAACCACCATTCATTTCCCTCTGTGTAACCAATTACAAATTCCTCTTTGAACTCTTCTGCATCTAATCCGAGATATCTTAACAACTCTTTCCAAGTTTCTACTTCATATCCATCTAATTCTTCATTGATTGCATTTACTACGATTTCAACAACTTTTTCTGTGTTCGTCATTTTCTTTGCCTCCTTTACTTTTTTTATTCATTTTCTCAATTTAAATTCTAACAATTATTTCCCCCCAAGTTCCGTTTTCAACTTCACGAACATTAACACATTTAGCACCTTGATGTTTTTCAAACCATTCAATAATCTCATAGACAGTTCTATCTGTAATACAAATGTTTTCGGTTGCCTGTCTTGTAAAATAATCGATAAATACAACACTGTAAGTTTTCATATCTTTACCTCTTCTTTCTTCACTATTATATTAACATATGTATTTATATATTTCAATACCAAATTCAATAAATTTGCATAAAAAAAGTGAGCCCTTTCGGGCTCTGAGGTAAAGATTAAATATGACTGGCACTCTCGTGCCACCATCATATTACCACGTTTCTCTAAGCTACGCAAGGCATAAATAATTGTTATATGAATACTTTGTATTCTTTAAAAAAATAAAAGAGGAGTTAAATCCTCTTTTAATATTCCTTAACTAATACTCTTACATGTAATCTTTGAATGTTGTAACCACCTGCGAGAATGCTTTCAACTTTTGCTCTTCCCTCTTCACCTATTACATATCCATTTAATACTGTCATTCCCTGTGTTCCTCTTTGTGCGTGAATATTTGCCCAATCGGTAACTTCACCAGTAATGTTTTTAACTCTGCTATATAAATCAATGATTAACATCTTGGCATCTTTTACATTTGATTCGTGGATTTCTTCATCTGTTTTGTACATGAAATCGTATCCTGCGCATTTGTGAATCTTGATAAATTTTTTGTAACCTAATTCGTTATATTGTTCTCTTAGGTTTGCTTTTCTTTTGATGTCCCATGCATCCCACTGCTCAACTAATTCTGTCTGCATCTGCTTCATCGTGTTTGGAATCTCTTTAATCAAGATTGATTCTTTTTCAATTTCTCCTGCAAGCTGTGCCTCATACTTTTTAATAGTTTTCTTAGTAGCTTCAATTTCTTTATTGCCTCTTTTGATATCTTCTTTTAATGTTCCGATATCACACAACGTCCAATAAATTTCATTTCCTGCTTCTTTGCCGAAACTATCTCTAGCTTCTTTGTCGTATTTGTTAAATGTCTCAGCATCAATTCCATATTTCTTATTTAATGTTGCTGATTTCTTTTCAATACTAGCTAACTTCTTTTCAATTGTGTTTTGCTTCTTTTCGATTTTTGCGTTTGCTTTTTCAATTCTTTCTTTCAATGTTTCGATTTTCATATTTCTTTACCTCCGATTTATTTATCTTCACTAGTATATTATCAAATATAAAAATATATGTCAATAACTTATTTTGAAAAAGTTAAAAAATAAAAAAGGGCATTTAAGCCCTCTTTTCTATATCTGCTAACTCCTGCTGTACCTCCATAAAACTATCACATGATGAATAGAATTTACCATCTAAATAAATCACATAATGACCGTAAATCTGAAACACTTCTACTCTCTTAATCTTCGTAATACTCCTTGATAAAGTCTTGGCTCTAGTGCCGAAATTGCGGTCATTAATTCATCAAATAATGCGATAACCTCATCATAATCTTTTGATTGAATAAGACTGTAAAATTCCGTTTCACTTCTGTATTTTGGTTCGGATGAATAGCTATAAGTAGGCTCTTCTTTTGTTCCATACAATTCATTAAGAATCGTATAATAAGAAGCCAACTTTATACAGGTATTAGCATTTGGATTCCGTTCGCCTTGACATTCGGCAATTGCTTCCAATAAATCTTTCTCCGTAATCAAGGCTACATCCTCCTACATTGATTCTATCTTTGCGATAAATCTTTTGAACTCCTGCTTCGTCTTTTCATTCGGAGCGGATTCCATCAATTCATTTAGCTCGGAAATCATCTCATCATCTCGTGAATATCTTCCACGAGCATAGGAACGTCCTCTTCTGTAGGAACGACCATCACGATATGAGCCACCTCTGTAAGAACCCATACGATATGAATTGTCATATGGTTCTCTACCCATGTCCTCGCTGTATTCCTCATCATATGCTTCAATGATTTTATCCAAATTTTTAATTGTGTGCGTTAACTTATCCACGACATCAAGACTGCCGACTGACATTTCTTGACCGCCATACTCTTTAAGTTCCTCGCACAATTTATCTTTTAATTCATATAACTCGTGCATCGTATATCTCCTTTATGCCACTCGGCTTACTGTCAGATTTGCGTTCTGAACGTTAATAATTGGTGTCGGTGTTACGGTCGGGTCATCCGTGCCCGAAACGTACTCTACGGATAAACTAAAGCAACATCCTTTCGGGACGGTAATAATTGCCGTGCTAGTTACATTTCCGTATTCATCAACTGCCGTTGGAGTAAAGATTGCTCTACTTGTCAATCTCGGTTCTCCACTGACTGTCAATGCTACCGCAATTGGAGTAACCGCTCCACCCTCGGGAATTGCAATGTTTCCGTTAAAAGTAACTTGATAACGTGCAAAACAATTCGGTGTGATTCCTCTCAGAATAAGAACCCCTGTTCCGTCCTCGTGATAAACAAAACCACGTTTACATGGGATAGAATCGTTAAACGTAATCGGAGCATTTAATGCTACCGTCTGAACAGCATTCGATAAATATTCTGCCATAGAATCACCTAGTTACAACCGCACCCACAACCGCAGTTATTTGGGCAACAATTAGGATTTTGAACGATATACGCAGGACGTGGAACAGGTGCTAAATACTGCTCTAATGCGTTGGTCTGAGCGAGGTTATCTGTCAATAACTGCTGTGTCTGTAAAGACTGACTAGCTGACAGATTTGCCATAGTTAACTGACGCTCTAATTCTGCAATACGTTCATTCTTTGCATCAATCTTATCTTGACACATCGTATCTAAGATTCTCTGAGTATTTGCATTATTAGCTACCAATAAATCACGAATTCCATCGCTTACAACTTGACGGTCTGCGCAGTTTTCGCTCATGATTACGCTCTGTAAATTTGCCGTTGCTAATCGGTTATCACAGCAACACTGAGCGAGCTGACTTGACAAGTTAGTTAATCCACTTGTAATGGCTGTCTGCGAATTAAATGCCTGCTGAATGTTCGCCATCTGACGAGCATTTGCCGAAGTTTCTGCATTTGCGAAACCGCTATTTACTGTCGCATTTACACCTGCAAATCCATTACAAAGTGAAGTCTGAACATCGCCAAATCCCGATGTCACGGAACTCTGAATTCCATTAATAGTACTGTTAATCATTTGGTCACGGAATCCGTCATTCATCTGATTTGACTGATTCATCCATGGATAAAGTTCGTTACCTCCACCATATCCGCCAAAGCCATTGCCCCATCCGTTACCTGCTAATAAAAAGAATAGAATTACAATTTTGTTACCGTAAAGGCTTTTTATCCTTTACCTCTTACACTTGTTTATTCGTGTAAGTTCAGCATATCTTTTCAAACTACCCAAGTTTTATTATTGCGAATACTTGATACTGTGGAAGGTGTTATATTAAACATTTTAGATATTTCATTTCGTGATAATTCCGCATGTTCTCTTATATAATTTACCTTTTCCCAATTTAGTTTTGCCATCGGGTGTTTTTCACAAGTCGGCTGTAATCCATTTTTTACAGCATGAGCCATATTTTCCTCTTGTGTAACCCATTCTAAATTTTCTACACGATTGTTTTTAGGGTTTCCATCAATATGATTCACTTGCGGTTTGTTTTCGGGATTCGGTATGTATTTTTCCGCAACTAACCTATGAACGAACATAAGTTTTCCGCCTATTGAAACCCTTAAATATCCCATCCCATTAGGTTGTGGTTTAACATACCTTTTCCACTTTTTGTTAAATACATTACCTTCTTTTGTAATTTCGTAATCGTCAATAGTAAACTTTTCAAAACCACGTTTTTTCATGATATAATTCTCCTTTATAAGGATTATCCCTATAAAACAATCATATCACATTTAAACGATTTTATCTACAGTTTGTCGCAGTCTCTTGGGAGAATTATATTCTACGTTGTAGGTTCATCTCCTATGCGTTGCCCCTGACTATACTTTTAAATATAGCCTTCGGTTCGGATTAGCATTTCAGCCTTCCCGCTTAATCCTGCGATTTACCCTTGGCAAATCCATCTTACCAAGCCCAATCTCCGCCAAAGTTGCCGAAACCGCCGTTTCCGCCTCCGTACATCGGAGCGACAGGCATCACCATGTTGTTTTCATCTGTTAAAGCCATAAACTTAACTCCTTTTCATTTATTTAAAATCCGTGCACGTGATTCTAAACCTATCTCATGTTTTTCATAATTTGGTTAGCCATTTGCACTGCGCTGTTATACTGCTGTTGGCTAACCTTTCCACTATTTAAAAGTTGCTGAATATACTGATTAGGGTCTCCGTTAAAAGACCTTTTAAGCTCGTTTAATCTGTTCAGAAATTGATTTCCGTTTTGGTTGTTCATCTGATTGAATAAAGGATTCATTTGTCATTCCCTCCACTTTTTTCTTCAGCATTTCTAACTGCTGATTCAAAGAAAAAATATCATCTTTCGTTGCATAGCTAATCTGTTCATGGTTAATCTGAGGTTCGTTCCGAATCGTGTAATCTATAATCTTCATGCTCGGCATACCGCTAGAATCTGCCGACTTCAAATAAATCACCTGTGATTCGGAATCCCATAACTGCACCGTATTATTAGGTGCAACCATATAAGATTTTGCTCCTGCTTCTCCCTGCACCCAAATTATTCCGCTATTCTGCTGTGTTGGTTGCTGATAATTCATCTGCGGAATATTCGGTTGCTGATACTGCTGTAAATTCGGATAATACGGATTATAATATGCCATTCTTTACTCCTTTAAATACCAAACATAAATTGGAATCTCTTTTGATGAATCCCAACTGTCGTATAAATTTCCGTCGATTACCGTTGCTACATGACCTCCAAACCCTAAGACATAAACTCCTTTTGGATTGTCTTTGCAGAAATCTTCTGCGGTGTAGCAATCTGGGCAACTGTTAGGAATCGTCTTTCTATAGAATCCATTCTGCCGTAAAACTGCGCCCCATACAGAATCGGAACTCGGCATATCTCCCATCTGATAACCTGCTATACAGACTTTTAAATATGCCGTTTCCCAATCAATGCTAAGGGCTTTAGAAACTGCTCTGATGGAACAATCACCGACCTTGCGCTCTGTCGGATTTGGATTGAAAAAAACAAACATCTGCAAACTCCTTACACTTAAATTAAACAATAAAAAAAGCACCTTTAGAATGAACTAAAAGTGCTAATTTCGTGCAATTTATAACCCTATTTTCTTGTACAATTTATCCTCACATTTATAAACGATCGCTTTGACCTGCCTAACAGATAAATCAAATTCTTCAGCTAAATTCTCATAAGTGATTCCATCTAAAAGCCTACGCTTTAACAGCTTTCTGTCACGCTCTGAGAATATCCACTCATCAATTAATCCCTCGATTACACTTCGAGGGAATTTAAATTCATATTTCATGTATATATTCTAACTCTACGCCTTCGTTTTACTTTATCCTTAGAACCTGCAGGCCTTCCACGCTTTCTTCTTATTCTTCTACGAACTCTAATTCTTGCCATTTACAATATCACCGTTTTCTCCGATATAATTTGCATTGCCACCATCACGTGAATCTAAATCGATATCCTCTTCAACATAATCATACTGTTGCCATACGTAAAGCCATGCCATATTGCTGAGAAACAATAATCCGACTGTAATCATTAATGCTATTATCAGTCTTTTGATTGTTCTTTCATCTCTTGCCATCATTCCCTCATGGATAAAATAAGGGACTCTCTTTTCTTTTTCTTCCATATCTTCCACCTCTTTCTGTATTCTATCATAAAAAAGGAGCTATTGCTCCTCTTTTACAATCTTTCGATTTTTGATTGTATAACCGAAGCATCTAAGTGTCTGCTTCATCATGCTGATTCGAACCATGCACTCATCATATAACTCAATCTGCTCGGGAGTATTCACTTTCGCCTTAATATAGAATGCATCTGTCTCGTCCATGTAATCATAATAGCTATCTAGCTTTTCCTGTAATCTTTCTAATCCTTTTGTGTTTACCATTTTCTTTACCTGCTTAAATTAATTCAACTTTCCAACCTTTTGTTGAAACTGTCATACCTGTAACTTCTTCAACAAATTCTTTTTCTGCTAAGAATTTCTGCGTCCAAAATTCTTCGCCCATTCCAATTTCCTTAGCTTCTTTAACTTCATCTAAAGTTTTCTGTAATTTTGTAATCATCTTTTCTAACATTTTCTTTACCTCTGCACTTTGTCGTGCCCTTTCTTTTTACACCTTTATACTAACATATAAAAACATATATTGCAATACCAAAATTAAAAAAGTTTTCCCATAAAAAAAGAACCCTTTCGGATTCTCTTCTGCGCAACCGACTCACTCCACCAACGCAGTCGGCTTTGGTCTATCAGCAAGGTAACTAGTATCCCTCGCAGGTCAATAAGAAAGGCATTCGCAGATGTTAGTGTTTGGGTCATTAGCTCTTATACTTCGCTACATGATACCTTATCTCTGTGAGGTGTGTTTGCAAATTATCTCTTATTTATCCTCAGACCACTCCATATATTGCTTAAAGGATTAAAGGGGAAACAAGACCTAAAAAGTCCAATCCTTTGAAGCCTACTCTAAAGATTTCTTAACCATTTGGTCAAATCCAGTTGCTGACAATCCACTTGCCAATCCTCCGATAAACACGGAAAAATCAAAGCTTCTTGTAAACCAAA